>Ga0180432_10004464_pt1 | contig 19195 bp, 15 predicted proteins | sample SS_ome_10_FD_132414 | JGI IMG/M metagenome (GOLD analysis project Ga0180432, IMG submission 132414) | Hypersaline lake sediment archaeal communities from the Salton Sea, California, USA - SS_1_MS_2 metaG | ecosystem: Environmental > Aquatic > Non-marine Saline and Alkaline > Hypersaline >...
ACAGTCAGCAGTACGAGCGACCTGACAGAAGCCCTGGAAGGTGCGACGTTCGTTCTGACGAACTTCCGGCCGGGTGGTTTGGAGGGCCTGCGCCTGGACGAGCAGATACCAAACAAGTATGGCATACTGGGTCAGGAGACGACCGGACCAGGCGGCACCTTCTTTGCGCTTCGATCAATCCCTCAGATCATCGATCTTTGTAGAGCTGTCGAGGAGATCTGTCCAGAAGCGTGGGTCGTGAACTACGTGAACCCCACCAATTTCGTGGCTGATGCCGTCCGTCGTGAGACCAAGGTCAGATGCATATCGATCTGCGACGGTGGTGGGAACGGGCAGCACTACTCTCTACCGAAGTTTCTGGGTGTCGATCAGGACGCAGTGAGAGTCAGGGCTGGCGGGTTGAATCACCATTCGTTTCTAGTAGAGCTTCATGTTGATGGAGAGGACTGGTACCCTCAGTTGCTGGGGCACCTGCGGCGATTCCTGGCCACTGAAGCGACTGCCGACCAGAGGCGGCGACACATGGAGTTCGGGAAGTGGATGCTAGAGAGATACGATATCTACCCGGCAAACAAGTCCTACCTGTATCCTTACTTTGACTACCAACAAGCCCTGGCCGCGGTTCGTGACGGAGACTCGCTGTACCAAACGTTCATGCGGGACCTGCCGGAACACTGGGCCAACTTCGAAGCGATGGCCAGGGGAGACATGCCCATCCACATGGATCTAGAAAAGCACCACACGGACGTTGGGCATGGCGACATCGCGGTACAGATCATGATGGCCATCGCCGCCAACGAGCCAAAGGAGTTTCATGTCAACGTACCGAATGAGGGTTGCATCACGAACCTCTCTGAAGGTGCAATCGTTGAGGTGCCGGCGCTGGTCGATGCCACCGGAGTGAAGCCCCTATGCATGGGTGAGTTGCCAAAGGGCGTCACAGCCCTGCTGCAGTCTCTGATTGTGTGGGAGGAGCTCACCGTCGACGCAGCTCTGAGCGGAGACCGGAACCTGGTCATCCAGGCCTTGATGGCCCATCCGTGGGTCAGGTCAACTCAAGTGGCGGAAGAGATGTGTGACGAGATGATGGCAGCCCACGCAGGATACCTGCCTCAGTTCAGATAGCATCGGATAGAATGCCTGCTGCAGTCTTCTTGTGTCAGGTGCTGTGACCAGGCAATCATACTTGGGAGGAATACGATCATGCACATAGTCGTTGTCGTCGCACACCCGGACGAGGAATCCCTTCGATTCGGTGGCACCATTGTCAAGCACGTGAGGGCTGGTCACAAGGCGACCATCATCACTCTGACTCGAGGAGGGATGGGGCATGCGTCGATGCCCATACCGCAGCTCCGCGCGACACGAGTGAGGGAAATCAGCAAGGCAGCCGGAATCCTTGGGGCTGATGTCGTGGTGATGGAGGACTTCGAAGATCAGTGGATCCCGGCTGACCCGTTGGCGGTTGCCAGGACACTGATCGATCCGCTCAGAGCCTTGAAGCCTGATGTGCTCCTCTGTCACGATCCCACCGTCCTACCCTGTGATCAGAGCAACACAGCACGCGGTGTACTCGTCGCGGCCACGCGCATCTACTTCCCTCTGCTTAAGACGGAGCACCCTTCAGTGCCCATTCCTGACATATACCACCTACCTGAAATGAATCAGAGGCCAGACATTTACATCGATATCACAGATGTGATGGATGTCAGGCTGGCTGCAATGCGTTGTCAGCAGACCCAGATCTTCTGGGCCCGGGATCTATACTGGGACGCGGCACCCCAAGACATCAAGGGTATGGACGATGCCGCGGCGGAAGAGGCATGGATTCAGCAACAGCTCCGTACTGAGGTGGCCTACGGCGCCAAGTGTGGCGCTGAGTACGCGGAAGCGTACGTGGCTTTCCGATCGCCACTGAGGATGGCGCGCAGCACCTTCCCGACACGCGAAGAGATCACCGCATCATGAGATCGGAGGGCAATCAGCATCCTGAACAAGGTACTTGCTGAGGTGTGGACCGAAGGAAGACACGGGCTCCACGCTCGACAACCTTGGCGCCAGTGAGTTCGGTACTGATGAACCTGAGCGATGATTGTCGAGTCCTTCACACTGAGGGTCAGATATCATGCGGTGGGCAGAGTTGACGATGGCCAACTTCGAGGGGGCTGTTGAGCACTGTGGGGGTGTCTGTATCTTGCCCATAGGAGCTATCGAAGCTCATGGCCCTCACCTGCCGTTGGGTACGGATGCCACTATCGCTCATCGCTTGGCTTGCGCCGCGGCGGAGACGGAACCGGCCCTTGTGTTCCCGTATTTCCCGTGGGGTCTGAACACGGATGCCAAGGCCTGGCCCGGCAACATCGTGCTGGGGTCTCAGATCATCCTCGATTTGCTGAACGATGTCTGCTGCGAGGTCTCGCGTAACGGGTGTAAGAAGATCATCGTCTTCTCCGGCCATGGGGGCAATCGCTTCCTTCTGTCCTTCTTCGTGCAGAGTCAGTTGGATCAAGGCCATGACTACGTTCCGTACCTGGTCACCGGTGACGGGCTAGGAAGAGACGAGTTCTTCTACGAGGTGTTTGGTGACGGGATGTCTGGCCACGCAGGAGAATGCGAGACCGGCCTGATGATGCATCTTGCTCCCCAGCGTACTCATCCAGAGTGGATACCCGAGCAGCCGGGAGAACGCAGTCCACGCATGGATCACCTCCTGGAGCAGCTCTATACTCCCGTTGACTGGTATGGTCGGTATCCTGGCCACTACAAGCGAGATGCCCGCGCAGCGACGGCCGAAAAGGGCAAAGCCTGGTTTCTGCATCGGGCCGAGAGACTGGCGCGCATCGTCAAGATTGTCAAAGAGGACAACACTGCGCCCATGGTCTATCGCGAGTACAGTGACCGCATCTATCGGTAGTAGTCGACTCATGGTGGCCCAGTGCGTGCGATGCGTACAGGGTCTGGCTCTGCGGCACAGAGTCTTGGCAGGAAGGAGAAGTAGCAGTATGAACGAATCCCAGGAACAACCCACTGTGGTCGCCCTGGGGGATGGCTCGGTGGTGTTGAGCGGTAGCGCGGCAGACCTGGATGCCGTGAGTGAATGGCTGGTGGCGCTGATCGAGGGCGGTCACTTTGCCGCGCGCGAGCGTGCCAAGGCCGGTGACGTCCTGGGCCAACTGGGCGATCCCCGCTTCGACCCAGACCGGCTCTACTTTCCCTGCCGGTACAGAGGAGAGGAGGAACCTCTCAGCGGCTTCGTGAAGATCCCGGAGGGGCCATTCATGATGGGCAGCCAGAAAGGAGACGAGGAAGCGGCTCCCGATTGGTTCGGAAACCCGCGGGACATGGTGATCCCGTACTCCTACTGGATGGCGCGCTACCCTGTGACCGTGGCCCAATTCCGGGTGTTCTTGGAGGCGGGGGGGTACGATAGCCCAGACTGGTGGAGTGAGGCTGGGCGGGTCTGGCGCTCCGGCGACTGGCACAGCCCGGGACAGGACGAGGAAACCGTAGATTGGCTGAAACAGCGCCCCGCCCCGCTGCGGAACAGACCGATGTGGTGGGATGAACAGCACACCTACTCCAATCGCCCTGTAGTGGGCGTTTCGTGGTTCGAGTCTACGGCCTACTGCTGCTGGCTGGACGCCCAGGTCAAGGCAGCCGGTGCGTTTCCCAGGCCCGATGGCTACGTCGTGCGCCTCTCCACCGAAGCCGAGTGGGAGAAGGCTGCGCGCTGTGCTGACGATCGTCGCTACCCGTGGGGGAACCAAGACTGGGATGAAGAACGGGCGAACATCGGCCCCAGTGAGATTGGTCATGCCACAGCGGTAGGCATGTATCCACGTGGGGCTTCTCCAAGCGGCATCCACGACCTGAGCGGTAACGTGTGGGAATGGACCTACAGCCTGAATCGTCCCTACCCGTACGATCCAAGAGATGGGCGCAATGATCAGGATTCGGGAGACCACCGCCGGATGCGAGGGAGTTCATGGCTTTTTGATGAGAGATGCGCGCGTTGTTCGGCGCGCGGCGGTGGCCCCCCCGACCACTACAATGACGTCGTGGGCTTCCGCGTGGTGATATCAACGGCAAGCCCGGAGTTGTAGCCGGGGGCGATGTGTACGCCGGGGGCCATACCCTGCGTGATTGCCTCGGTCTGTCATCATGAACGGCCGATCTCTGTGGTGGTACGGGCGCTACGCTGAGCACCATTCCGGGGATGCCCGACCTGCCAGCGCCGAGAAAGGCAGGCTGTTATTCGAGTACCGGGCAAGGAAGCTGGGGGAGGTCATTGGGACCGTCAAGGAAGACCAGACAGCCCCACAGACCTGTCGTGAGTGGCGCGAGTGTGTTTTCCGGCGCTAGGGCGAGTTGTGGAAGTGGCCTGCGTTACCGTCAGTCGCACAGGGAGGAGCTTACGCATGAGTACCATTGGTGCAGCACGGATCTCTGAGCTGCGCAAGGATTTCGAGAAGGTCCTGCGAGTTCTGGAACGTGCAGAGACGGTGGACAAACAGTTGCAGGTGCCGACCGAGGAGTTCACGCGCCGGCAGGAGGCGACGTGGCGAGCACTGGAAGGGGGCGGGCTCGACGTGGGTTTCGTCTTCTCCGACGAGCACTACAACGGGGACGTGCCCTACCTGGGTGGAAACACCAACATATCGATAGAGCAGGTGGCCGGAGCCATTGGGCCTACCGGATTCCACATCATCGCAGGCTTGGAGGGTGGCTACGTCTCGGAGCAACTGGCGCCGCGGGCCAGCGCAAAGGTTCACAAGGTCGAGTTGCTCCAACTGGCCGACGAGAAGTACCCCATCCAGGCGGAGAGGCTGGAGGACGTTCTGGCGGAAACTGCCGACAAGGCGGTCCATCGCATCGGTCTGCTCACCCCTCGCCAAGTTATCCCGGACGGCATAGTGGGCTACCTGGAGGATCTGGTGGGGCCTGAGAACGTGGTCGATGCGCAGGAGCTGTACTACCGCATCAAGTACGAGAAATCGGACGTCGAGATGAAACTGATCCGCGATGCCTCGACCATCGGCGATGCGATGATGCGGGCGATGCTGGCGGTGCTGCGTCCCGGCCTGCTGGAGACTCAGGTGGCGGCCTGGGGGTACTGGGTGGGCAAGGAGTTGGGCTCCGAGGAGAACGGCTGGGACGTGATGGTGACGGCCGGCGAGGCCAACCGCACCCTGATCGGCAAGGCCCTCAACCGGGAGATCAAGCGGGGAGACTACGTCCACCTGGGGGTCGCGCCCAAGCGCGACGGGCTGAATGCGTGCGTGCGCCGTTCCGTCATAGCGGTGGAGGATCCCTCACAGATCACCGAGGATCAGCACTATTGGCTGGACTTCATCGAGGAGGCCTACCGAGTGGGCGAGGAGGCATACCGTCGGGTGGCCGCCGAAGGGCTGCCGGCACGCCTTCAGGAGCAGGCCCTGGTGGACTTCTTCGCCTCACACAGCGATGAGGTCTCTCTGCGATATGGCCGTCGCATCGAGCTGGAGCAACTCAAGCCTTATACCGGTACTCACAACGCCGGCTATACCGAGTGCCAGGAGTTCTTCGGGGCCATCACGCTGGAGTCCGACGAGCCTCTCGGCCAGCAGATCGTGACGATGTTGGACGTGGCGGTCAGAGGAGTCGGCGACCAATGGAACGACGTCGTTATGCCGGACATGGACTACGTGGTCATCGAGAACACTCTGGGCAAGTTCGGGCCGAGAGTGCAGAACTTCAACCGGCTGCCGCTGAACGTGCAGTCGTTGATTGGCTCCGGCACATGACTGGAGGGAGGATTCGGTGGTGATGGATCGCTTCGCCGAGAACCCGCTGCTGTCTCCCGGCGATGCCGTACCGAGCATTGCCGGGTGGGAGGTGGTGGGCACCTACAACTGTGGATCATTTGAGTGGCAGGACAAGATCTGGCTTCTGGTGCGGGTCACCGAGAAGCCAACCCTGGATGATCCTGAGTTGGTAGGAGCGCCCTTCCTGGATTTCTCTGCCGGTGAGCGGCGAATGGTGGTCAAGACCTGGCGGCGCGATGAAGTGGATGTCTCAGACCCCCGGTTCGTCGTAGCTGATCGGATCTACGATGCCGTCTACAATCACCTCCGCCTTGCCTGGAGCGAGGATGGCCGTCACTTCACATTGTCCGACGCGCCGCTTCTTCATGGGGAGAACGAGGCCGAGGCCTACGGTCTCCACGACCCGCGCGTTCTCCGCATCGGCGGAGAGTGGACCATCCTCACCAGCGTGGGTGGTCGCTGGGGGCCTGCAGCGATCCTGATCACGACGAAGGACTGGCAGCACTTCGAGAGAAAGGGGACGGTCTTCGTGCCGGACAACGTGGATCAGGCCCTGTTCCCCGAGAGGATTCGGGGCAAGTACTGTTGCTTGCACCGTCCTTCGGGCGTTTACTATGGTGGACATAATATGTGGCTGGCTTACAGTTCTGATCTGATCCACTGGGGTGAGCATGAGCCTCTGGCTCATTGCCGCCCGGGGATGTGGGACAGCCGCCGGGTCGGCTGTGGGCCTGAGCCAATCAAGACCGAAGAGGGTTGGCTCGAGATCTATCACGGCTCCGACGGCAAGGCGTATTCGGCCGGGGCGCTACTCCTGGATCTCGCCGATCCATCCAAGGTGCTGGCGCGCAGCGAGGAACCGCTGATGGTCCCCGAGGAATGGTACGAGAAGCAAGGCAACTTCGACGACGTCGTATTCCCTAGCGGCTTGATCAAACGCACCGACGACGTCTACTACCTCTACTATGGTGCCGCTGATCGCTACTGTGCGGGATGCGAATTCTCCGTGTCCGCGATTCTGGACACATTGCTGTAGCTTTGTGCAGGAGGTGCTTCCTGTGTCAGAGATCATATCCTTGTCGGCACGCTATCTCAGCGGCGGTGAGCCCCGTACCGAGGAACTCGCCTTGGCCGTGCCGCAGACCGCGTTGCTGCTGGTCGACGTGTACTACGACGATCAGACGCGCGGTGACTGGGGTGATCCGGCGAATCCCTTCGTGCGTCGTTTCCAGTGGATGGAAGGGAACATCGCCGTCGCGCTCGAAGCAGCGCGCAAGGTGGGAATGACGGTGGTGTACGCTATGAACAGCGCGCCGCGAATCGTCCTGCAGCGCTCGGCCTTCGGAGCGCACTTCGCACGCGCCTGGGGCAAAGCCGGCTCCCCGGAGAGCTTCAATCGCGAGTTCGCTGAGGGAGGCGTGGATCCACGGGAATACCATGGTGGGCCGGACACTCCGCTGAAGATCCCCGAAAGGCTGGCCCCGAAGCCGGAAGAGTACTACATCCGCAAGCACGTCTACAGCGGCTTCTTCGACAGCAGGCTCGACACGGCCCTCCGCAACCTGGGCATCAAGACGCTGGTCTGTGCCGGGTTGTGGGCCAACGTGTGCATGGCGGCCACGGCGCTCGATGCGCTGTACCGGAACTTCCGGGTCCTGTGGCTGCGGGATGGTACCCTGGCTGGCGAGAAGCCGCAGGAGGTCGCGGAGCTGGCCAACACCGCTCGCTGGATCGCATGGTTCGAGGAGGTCGTGGGCCATACGGTGGATAGCGCGGAGTTCGAGGCGGCTTGCAGTGGAGTCCAGAACTGAATTCGGCTGCCCGGACTTACGCAGCTCTCGCTCATTGGCAGCGCAATGGCGGGCGAGTCGATACGTGCCATACGCGGCTGTGCCGTAGGGAGCCAGCTTCCACGGGCGGTGTCCTGTGTGACACCGTCGCAGATCCTGCCCCTCAGATGGAAGGGTTCTTTCCTAGCGAGGCATTGAGTTGGCTTCAGTGGCGAAGCGGGTTTCCACTGGTTGTTTCCTCGTTGTTGTCCTGTTCTACTCCCGTAGCTGACATCCTCAGTCTCTGCGCGGTGGCAGACAGCGGTGACTACAACCCCGCAGTCTCCAGCCACCACAACAAGCCGACGATCGCGATCGCCACCGGCAGCACGACGACCCAATCGTTGACCTTCAGTAGCTCGGGCAGCCGGACGCGGCCGAAGTGTCCCGTGTCCAGTATGCTCTTCTTCAGCTCGGGATAGGCGGCGGCGAAGAGGGCCGAGCCCACAATCATGCCCGCCAGTCCTCCAAACAGCGCGTCCAGATGTCCCGAGCCGACGGCGGCCGCGGCGGTGCCGGGGCAGAAGCCGCCGACCGCGAAGGCCACGCCGAAGATCAGCCCACCGACGATGGAGGTCCCGAACGACCCGGGTTTGGGGTGCAGGGATACCCAGCCCAGGCTCTTCATGGCATGGACACCCAGCATCCCCGTGACTACGGCCGAAAGCATGATCTTGAGCACGGTGTAGTCCGTGAGCAGGAGTTGTCCGAGGATCACATCGTAGTTGCCTACTCCGCCCTTCTCCAGAAGCACTCCGAAGACGAGCCCGGCAAGGAATCCCTGAGTCAGTCGGGCGCGCCGGTTCTTGCGCAGTGTTTCCAGCATTGTCAGATTGCTCCTTTCTCCCGCGCTCTAGTAGATGAGCTTGGCCGTGATGATGCCGCCGACGAAGAAGCAGATCGCCGCCAGCCAGCCGCTTACGGCGAGCTGCATCGTGCCGCTGATTCCGTGCCCGCTCGTGCAGCCACCGGCCCACCGAGAGCCGATACCCATCAGAATCCCGCCGACGAAGCCCACGATCACGCGCAGAAGGGCGGCGTCGCCAAACCTCGAGACCCACAGATCGGTTACCCATCTGATCTCGAACGTGCCCGAGGCCCGCGCCGATATGAACGCACCGAACAGGATGCCGATCAAGAACATCAAGTCCCACACTACGGTGGGAGGGAAGAGCTTGTAGTAGGGCCTGCTCGCGGCCTTCTCCCCGCGAAAGAGGCGCTCTATCATCCCCGCTACCCGCGCAATGGGAGTGGAACAGCCGATGAACTTGTCCGATAGCAGAAGGGTGAGCCAGCTAAGCACGCCAATGCCGATGCCCACTGTGTATGGAGACCATCTTTCGGCCCCAAACCATCCCATGGTTGCCCTCCTCTCGTGATCACTAGGCTCGCAGTGTTCAAGAGCCACTGAGAAGCCCCTGTATCTCAGCTAGCCACGGGCTGTGCCAAGGAAGCGTGGCCCGTGGGGTATGACGCACATGGGGCACTCGGCACCGTAGCCTGCGGCGCTGTACCCCGTCGTGCCTCCGGCGACGTTGTGCACTGTCGTGAAGCCGTTTCTGAGCAGGATGCTGGCGCCGAGGCTGGACCTACGCCCCGTGTTGCAGATCAGGACGATCTCGGCCTCGGGATCCAGCTCGGTGTGACGGGTCCTCAGCTCGGGAACCGGTATGTGAATCGAGCCCTCAATGTGGAATGCGTCGTACTCGCTCTTGGAGCGCACGTCGACCAGCACCCTGCTATCGCTGGTGCCGATCTCGTAGAGCTTCTGGACCGAGAGGGGTGCCACGTGGGCGACGGGCAGCCCTCTTCTAGCCCAGGCATACATGCCGCCATCCAGGTAGCCGACCACTCGGTCAAGGCCGACGCGTCTGAGGCCGATGGCTGCTTCCTCGATCTGTGCATCGTGCTCGGTCACCAGCAGGATGTCCTGATTAGGCGGCAAGACCCATCCCGAGAAGGTGGAGAAGTTGCCCGCCAGGTCGTTGTGGTAGGCGCCCGGAACGTGCTGCCCGCCGAACGATTCGTAGCGCCGCACGTCCAGCACCAGAGCGTTGCCGGCTTGTGCTCGCTCGTGGAACTGCTGCGGAGCCAACCGCTCCACCGCTGGCAGGTCTCGGATCGGGGTGGGACCAACGCCGTTGATGGCGCTGCAGCGACCGAAGTGGTCCGGAGCGGGAGGCATGTCGTTGGTTAGTGAGGCAATGAACGTCTCCCGATCGGCGACCATCAGTGCGGGGTTGTACCTGCGCTCGTAGCCGATGGTGCTCGTCCTCTTGGCCGCCATGGCCTTGCCGCACAGCGAGCCGGCACCGTGGGCGGGGTAGACTTCGCAGAAGTCGGGTAGTTTCAAGAGCTTCTCGTGCAGGCTGTCGTAGAGCTTCGCAGCCAGCTCCCGCGCCATACCCGGAAAGAGATCGGGGCGACCTACGTCGCCGACGAAGAGCGTGTCGCCGCAGACCAGGGCCACGGGGTCATCGCCCCGTCCCTGATCGGTGAGAACGTAGGCGATGTGTTCGGGAGTGTGTCCCGGGGTTTCCAACACGCTGACCAGCATATGTTCGATCTCGAAAGCGTCGCCTTCCGCTAAGGGGACGTGGTCGAATCCACACTGTGCCGACTTGGGCGCGTAGATGGCAGCTCCCGTTGCCTCAGCCAGGTCTATGTGGCCTGAGACGAAATCAGCGTGGAGGTGGGTCTCCAGGATGTGCGTGATCTCGACATCCATGGCCTTGGCGGCATTGAGGTAGATCCCCACGTCTCGCTGGGGGTCGACGATGGCACACGCCTTGCTGCCTGCGATGAGATAGGAGCTATGAGCGATGCCCTTGATGAAGAATCGCCGTACGATCATGGTGGCCTCCTTGATTGACGAGGGTGGTGGGATGGCGGTGTGCTCACGAGCAGGTTCTGGTCGTTCGGCCCCCCAGCCACTTGGGCGCAGCAGGTTCGTCGCTGGCCAGATCGCACCTGGCCCTCTTCTGGTCTGAGGAGCCACAGTCATTCGGTAGAGCAATGCTGCTCGCCGACACTCGAGGTCGTGACCGTTGTGGCGCGGTGGAGTGGGGCTCTGCGATAGAGGTCGGGTCATCCATGTTCACCGTATTCGCCTCCGGATTCTCACGGCACTGACCTGATTCTGGAACCTAGCTGAGGTATCGCTACGAGGATTGATTCTAGCACATGTCGGGTGTTCTCGCAACGCCGCTGTGAATTGGGGATTCTGGCTACCGGGCTCTACGTCTGACGGAGGGCGAAGCCAGAGAGCGACAAACGTTTGGCAGCGTTTGCGCAAACGTTAAACATCATTGTCTTGCCCATCGCGCGCATTGAGGCGCGCGCGGGCGTTAGTCGAGAGGAGTGCAGAGGGATGCGCGGGGTCGGGGCAGAGGAGGAAGCGAGGCCAACGAGAAGCCTGCGATGCAGTGTCACGGTCTTGGTGAAAGCGCAGGCGTTGGTACTAGGGGTAGTGTGATGGGACATGGCAGAATACTAGTGATTGTATTGGCGAGATCGAAGCCTTGATCGGGTGGAGCAGGGATGCCAGTTTTGAGGGTTACGCCCGATGATGATGCTGGTCGGGGTCAGCGCTACCCGGCCGGGAGATCAAGGCGGCGGAAAGAGGATCGTTTGGGGGTCTTGACAAACGGGAGGAAACGCAGTATACTTGGCTATGTGAAACGTTTGACACCAAACGGTCAAACGTTTCACGCGACCGAGAGACTGTGGTTGCACTGACCAGCATTGCACTGATTGGCTAACAAGGGGGTCGGTCATGAAGAGGGTGGTGATGAGGGATGTCGCTGAAGCGGCTGGCGTCTCTATCACGACGGTTTCTCATGTGGTCAACGGAACACGTGGCGTCAGCGAGGAGCTGAAGGCGAAGGTCATCAAGGCGGCCGATGAACTCGGCTATCGACCTAACGTGCTGGCGCGCGGCTTGCGCAAGGGGCAGACCAAGACCCTTGGGCTGATCATCCCCGACAGCTCAAACGCCTTCTTCGCCGAGGTGGCGCGAGGATTGGAGCGTAAGAGCTATACCCTCGGCTTCAGCGTGATGCTGTGCAACACCGGCGGCGAGCCATCCAGAGAAGTAGCCTACATCGAGACGCTGATGAGCAAGCAGGTGGATGGAGTGGCGCTGGTTTCGGCGGGCGACAACAGCAAGACCATGTCGCTGCTTCGTGCCTTGAGAATCCCCTTGGTCGTGGTCGACCGGCAGGTCTCCGGAGAGGAGATGGATGAGGTGCTGGTGGACAACCTGCAGGGCGGCAGGCTGGCCACGGAATACCTTCTGAGCCTGGGGCACTCGCGCATCGGCTGTGTGTGCGGGCCGTCCATCCTGACTCCTGCGGTAGACCGAGTCAATGGGTATCGACAGAGCCTGGTCGCTGCCGGGATCGAACCCGATGATACCTTGGTTGTCAAGGGCGACTTCCAGTGTGGGGGCGGCTACCGGGGGACGCAATCCCTTCTGTCTCTGCCGGAACCTCCCTCGGCTGTGTTCGCGTGCAACGATCTGATGGCCATAGGTGCCATCAGCGCGGCCCGCGCAGCAGGCCTGCAGGTGCCGCAGGATTTCTCGATCGTAGGATTCGATGACATTGCTCTGTCCTCGTTCATCAATCCAGCGCTGACAACTGTGGCTCAGCCCAAGGAAGACATCGGTACGGTGGTTGCTGACCTGCTCGTGCAGCGGATTCTCAATCGGGATATCCCGCCTCGGAAGTACGTGTTGCCGACGGAACTGGTGGTGCGCAGATCCTGCGCCCAGCGGAGACGAGCGTCCTGATCAGCATGCCGCCAAGGGGGAGGGTTGCTGCAAGGGGCGCTGAGGGTCTTGATAGAGGGTTGCAGAGTGGAATGGATCTGGTGATCGAAGGCAAGGTGTGTCAAAGCAGGTGAGAAAAGGGAATCCATGGCCGATATCGTCGTAGTTGGCAGTCTGAATATGGATCTGGTGATCAGAACCCCGCGTGCTCCAGGTGCGGGCGAAACCGTCCGTGGTTACGGTTTTCGTACCATCCCCGGGGGAAAGGGCGCCAACCAGGCGGCAGCAGTGGGCAGGCTGGGCGGGGCCGTTTCCATGATCGGCAGGGTTGGCAGTGATGAGTTCGGAGAGAGGTTGGTGGCCAGTCTCGGACAGCAGGGGGTCGATACCGGGCACGTTAAAGTCGATTCGGCCGCTCCCACCGGGGTTGCAGTTATCACGGTGGAGGACAGCGGTGAGAATCGGATCATCGTCTCGCCGGGTGCCAACGGTCGAGTGTGCACCGAGGATATCGACGAGGCCAAGGATCTGCTTGCCGAGGCAAAAGTGATCGTGCTGCAGTTTGAGGTTCCACTTGAGGTCGTGGAGTATGCGATTGAGAAGGCCACGGAGTACCCCGCGAAAGTCATTCTGAACCCCGCTCCGGCCGCTCAAGTATCCGATGAGTTCCTGTCCAGGGTGGACTGCCTGGTCCCCAACGAGACGGAAACAAGGATACTGACCGGCATTGAGGTCGTCGATCTTGCCACGGCCGGGAGAGCCGGCAAGGACCTGCTGTCACGAGGTGTGCGCCAGGTGGTCATCACGCTGGGTGAGAAGGGCGCGCTCTGGCTGACACAGGGGTCGACGATGCACATACCGGCCATCAAGGTGAGGCCAGTTGACACCACGGCGGCAGGGGATGCCTTCGTCGGTGGGTTGGCGGTCGGCATGGTGAGGGGACTTGTGATGGAGGATGCGGTGCGCTACGGTGGTTGCGCTGGTGCCTTGACGGTGATGAAGCTCGGAGCTCAGACGTCTCTGCCATCAGCCGACCAAGTGGGTGCACTGTTCGCGGGCGATACCTCTGTTCTGGAATCGCTTGCTTGAGCACTGCCGTGTTGCTGCAGAAGCTCCAAATAAAACCGGAGGATGGTCAGGGTGAAGAAGGGCGGAGTTCTGAACCAAGCTGTTTCTGAGGTCATCGCAGGCATGGGCCACATGGACATGTTGGTGATAGGAGATGCGGGTCTTCCCACTCCATCGGGCGTGAGAAGAATCGACTTGGCGGTGAGGGAAGGGGTGCCAGGGTTCGTGGAGACGGTGGAGACCGTTGCGACCGAACTTCAGGCGGAGCGCATCATAGTGGCGGAAGAGACGAAAGGAACCAGTCCTCGGATCCAGGCCGCGATTTCTGACATCTTCGACGGTGTACCGATGGAGACCGTCTCTCACGAGGAGCTGAAGGAGCTAAGCAAGCGCGCGGTAGCGGTGATTAGAACGGGTGAGTTCACGCCTTATGCCAACGTGGTCATGGTCTCGGGAGTACTCTTCTAGCGGCTGCGATTTGGTGACCGCGGATGGCGCAGATGTCGTAGTGGGATAGGCTCAGAGATCGAGCAAAGGAGTGATGAAGATGAAGGGAAGCATGTTGGCAGGAGTCTTCGAGGGTGAGGGGAAGCTAACCCTTAAGCAAGTTCCCATACCCCAGATCGAGCGAGAGGATCAAGTGCTCCTGGAAGTTGAAGCGGTGAGCATATGCGGAACTGATGTGCACATCGTGGCGGTGCCGCCCGGATACATCGCGACACCGGGTACGATTCTGGGACACGAGCTGGTTGGAACGGTGGCCGAGAAAGGTGCCGCAGTGGATTACCTGGAGATCGGCGATCGCGTTGTGGTCAACCCGAACGACTACTGTGGGGTGTGCACCTACTGCCGCAAGAATCTGCCCAATGAGTGCGAGAACATCGTTGCGCTGGGCATTCACGCAGATGGGGCCTTCGCCAAGTACTGCCGTGTATCGGGCAAGGTGGCCTACCCCATTTCCAAGGCCGTTCCTCGCGAGCAAGCCGCCTGCGCGGAGCCTCTGGCCTGTGTGATCAATGGGACCCAGAAAGTACGCCTTCAACCGGGTGAGACCGCTGCTGTGATCGGCGCGGGGCCCATCGGCTTGATCATGGCGATGATGCTCAAGGCTTCAGGGGCCGCCAAGGTGATCATCGCCGAGAAGGCGCCATATCGTGTGGAGTATGCTCGAAACATGGGCATTGGGCGAGTGGTGAAGGTCGATGAGGAAGACCTCAAGCAAGTGGTAATGGAGGAGACGGGAATCGGAGCTGATGTGGTTGCCGATGTGACGGGCTCGCAGTTGCCCACCGCTATCGACCTGGCCCGCAAGGGTGGCAAGGTATTGGTGTTTGGGGTCAACACGAACGCCGTAGCCCACTTCCCTCAGAGCGAGATCACGTTCAAGGAGCTTCAGGTTCTGGGAACCTGGCTGGCGAATGCTACATTCCCGAAGGCGGTGGACGTGTTGGAGAGCGGGGTTCTGGACATGGGCGCTCTGGTGACCGACACGATTCCGCTCAAGGAAGTTCACAGCGGGATCGAAAGACTGGCCAAGGGTGAGGCCGAGAAGATCATACTGATACCTTAGAGCCTCTTCGACCTGGGCGGTGAGAGCGGCACGGTTCCGCCGCTCTCACCGCCGGCCGATTCAGAGAGAAAGGATGTGCGAAGTGAAAGACAAGCTGCGGGTTGGGGTTGTCGGGTGTGGACAGATAGCCCAGATCATGCATCTGCCCTATCTGAAGGAACTCCCGTTCCTCGAGATCGGAGCCGTCTGCGACATCTCCAAGATGCAGATCGATGCGATCGGCGACTTCTACGGCGTCAAGAACCGCTACCTGGACTACCAGGATATGCTGGCTCAGGATGACTTGGATATCGTGCTGATCTGCAACATGGATCACGCTCAGGTCGCCATTGATGCGGCGACCGCGGGTAAGCACGTGATCACCGAGAAGCCGATGTGCTTCAATCTGGAAGAAGCTGATCGAATGATAGAAGCCGCCAAGAAGAGCGACGTCAAGCTGATGGTCTCGTACATGAAGCGCTATGATCCAGGGTACCAGTGGGCGCTCCCCATGTTGAAGAGCATGAAGGATCTTCGGTACATCCAGGTTCGTGACTTCGGCGGTGACTTCTCCATCAACAATGAGATCTACGATCTATTCGTGCCGACCGACATCCCCGAGAAGGTGATGAAGGAAGGCCAGGCGAAGATGCAGGCCGCCCTTGTGAAGGCTGTGGGGAAGGACCGCGAGGAGCTTTCCCGCGCCTACAGTCTGCTGTTGGGTCTCAGTACTCACGACTCGGTCGTGATGAGGCAAGCCTTCGGCTATCCTGACAGGGTTCTGTATGCCGATGTGTACGAGAAGACCTTCGTGGTAGCAGTACTGGAGTACGGATCGGGAGCTCGTTGCGGATTCGAGTCGGGCCTGCTCATGGGCGGCAAGTGGTGGGAGGAGAATCTGACCGCATTCGGCACTGACCGCGTCGTCGAAGTGAAGTTCCCGTTCCCGTATCTCAGGAACGCGGCTACTCTCGTCAACGTCAAGGAGATGGACGGCGGTGCCATCGTCAGCAAAGAAGTCGTGGCCTCGTACGATGAGGCGTTCAAGCGCGAATGGCGGCACTTCTACGAATGCATCACGGAAGACAGAGAGCCACTCACCAACGGTGAGGAGGGCAGGGCCGACATCGCTCTGATGATAGACATAATCAAGGCGGTTCGAGTCTGAGATGTGCTCGATGTGTCGCCGGCATGTGAGCGTGGCGAGACAAGAGAGTACTGATAATAGGGGTCGAGGATGAGTATCGATATCTCGTATGGTTTGGCGATCTCCATGGTGCTGGTGGCTTCATTCATGTGGGGATCGTGGATGCAGGTGGTTAAGCATCTGGACGATTACCCGTTTGATGCGTTCGTGCTGAACGTCTTCATCGTCTCAGTGGTCTTCGTCTGGAGTGTGATGCTGGCCGTCTATGGTGTGGAGGGATGGCAGACCATTGTCGGAACTGCTCAGCAGAATCCGGCGGCGGTTTGGGTCACGCTGGCTTGTGGGTTCCTCTACGTGATGGGCATGAGCATCAATCTCAGCGTCATGGCCAAGGCAGGACTGGTGCTGTCCACCTCGGTTTCGTCCTCTACCTCGATCATAATCGGGACGTTGGTGTCGATAGTTGTGGGAGGTTTGGCCCCGGGGGTGTCGCTCCCTCTACTGGTGGTCGGCGGCGTGGTTCTTCTGCTGGCGGTAATCGTCTGTGTGAGGAGCATCCAGGTCAGAGACAAGGACCTGAGCGAGTCGCCCGTGGCAGGAGGCCGCGATGAGTCGATGCCCGTGTTGAAGGCCGTTGGGTGGGCGCTCGTTGCCGCCCTCTTCGTACCGGCGTATCCACTGGCGATGTCAGTCGGGTTGCGGTCTCCGTTTCATCCCGATGCTCTTCCTTCGCTGTGCTTCATGGCCGTGCTATCGTTGGGGGCCTTCCTAGGGGTACTGGCGACGTCGGGTGTGAGGTTGGTACGCCGCGGCCAGTTGAAGCTCTGGGCCAAGACTCCCGTGAAGTACTGGGCTCTTGCAGGAGTGTCCGCCATCTGTCATTACGGCGGCAACATGATCAATTCCCTAGCTTCGCCGGTGATCGGTGTGGCCATAGCCTGGCCGATGGGAACCAGCTACAACATGTGGACCTACATCTGGGGCTTGGCGTATGGCGAGTTTCGGGGAGCGTCTCGGAAGGCGTACGCACTGCTTTTCACCGGCATCGGGTTGTTCGTATCGGGGGTTGCAGTTCTGACGGTGGCCCTCTACTAGCGCTGATTCGCGCTGTGCGGGCGGCGAGATTCTCATCGCAGTCGCGCGTACGGTGTCTGAATGGGAATCGTAATGGAGCGTTCACCGGCACAATACTGCAACCGGGGTAGATCGTCGCAGACGAAGGGAGGTGCCCTGGGTCAGGATTCGGACAATGCGGAATGGCACGTGGAGTTTCACCATTCTTGGTATGACATCAGGAGGGAAGTAAGAGCATGAAGAGAACGTTGAGTCTAGTTCTGAGCCTGTTGGTGATAGTCGCGATGTTGGCGAGCTGCAAGCCTGCCGAGCCGACAGAACCGACAGTGGCTCCGACAGTCAAACCGACCGAGGCAACGGTCGAGCCCACAGCAGCGCCGCCGAGCCCTGCCGAGCCTCGGGTACTGCACATCCAAGGCAGCGCGCGAACCAACCCCGGCGAAGACGAGGCTTGGGCAGAGGCTATCGCTGCTTTCGAGAAGGAGTTCAACTGCAAGGTTGAGGCACGCTTCGAGGGGCAGTGGCAAGAGGTCCCCGAACGACTGGCTACAGCGCGTTTGGCGAATGAGCCCGTCGATGTAACCACTGGCGGTGCAATGCTCACCAATTCGACTCTGGCGCGCAGTGGAATCCTGATGGATTTGACCGAACTGGTCGAGCCCTTCATGGATCGCTTCACGCCAGGATCGACGGACCCGTACTGGATCGGTGGTCACCTGTGGGCGATCCCCCACTCGAGTGTGTCCACGTCATGTGTCTACTACAACGTGGACATGTTCAAGGCGCTGGGTCTGGAGGAGCCGAAGACCTACTCGGACGTTGTGAAGACCGCAGAGGTAATCAATGAGTCCGGGGTCATGGCCTGGCTTCATCAGGGGAAAGCCCCCTGGTTCTGGCCTATGTGGTTCTTCGAGACCTTCGCGCAGACGGCCAAGAACGAGTCCCATGCGCGCCTGGGAGAGATGCTGACGGGCGTCAGGCCCTGGACGAGCCAGGACGTCGTGGATGCGTTCGCGGCCATCGGCAAGTTCAGCGAGGACGGTGTTCTGGCTCCTGAGAGCGCCGACACGGATAACGAAGGCATGCACGCTGCCTTCGCACAGCAGAAGATGGCCATGTTCTACGGTGGCACGTGGGAGCTCTCGAAGGTACGAAACATCGTCAAGGACTTCGAGGTGGGCGTCTTCGAGTTCCCGCTGGTAACCGACGATGCCAACGTCATCTCGCAGCATGGTGGTGGTGCTGACGGCTGCCTGGGCATCCCCAGCTTCATAGATCCTGAGAATCTGGATCTGGCAGTGCAGTTCCTGGAGTTCGTGACTCGCCCCGAATGGGCAAACACGCTCCTAACTCCTACGAAGCCGTTCTTTGCTTCTGTCAAGGGTGTGGAGTCGGTGGACGATGTTCTGACCGAAGATCTGGTAGACAACGTCTTCCCCAACACCATTCGGTTCCTGGACTGGATCTGGGCCGTAGAGATCAACGACGCCGTGAAGGACGGCATAGCAGCCGTCGTTGCGGGCGTCATGACTCCGGAACAGGCGGCTCAGGGCGTGCAGGATGCCTTTGAGACGCTCGTGACCGAGAAAGACTACAGTTTCGACTGGTGGACCAAGTGGAGTGCTGAGGACTGGGCGAGGGTCACCCCGCCGAGCATCCCTGAGGTGGTACTGGGAGCTGAGGCGCAGGCGCCCGAGCCAACGGCGGCGCCACAGGTCTCTTCTGAGCCCGGAAGCCTGAGCATCATGGGCTGCGCGCTGACATATGATGGACAGGAAGAGGCTTGGCAAGAGGCTATGGCTGCCTTCGGAGAGGAGTTCAACTGCGTGGTCGATGCTCGCTTCGAGGGGCGTTGGGATGCCATCGCCGACCGGATCGCGACGGCTCGAATCGCAGGTGAGCCTGTCGACATCCTGCAGGGTCACGGAGCCAACGTGACCAACTCAACCCTGG
>Ga0180432_10004465_pt1 | contig 19184 bp, 15 predicted proteins | sample SS_ome_10_FD_132414 | JGI IMG/M metagenome (GOLD analysis project Ga0180432, IMG submission 132414) | Hypersaline lake sediment archaeal communities from the Salton Sea, California, USA - SS_1_MS_2 metaG | ecosystem: Environmental > Aquatic > Non-marine Saline and Alkaline > Hypersaline >...
CAGGGCGAGCTCATCGCGGAGGGCGAGGGTGAGACGGACGCGAACGGCGAGTACGTCATCGAGGTGGACACGGCCACGCTGCTCGAGGCCGAGCACATGAAAGAGACCGACCACCTCTACACCTTCGAGGTGGACGTGGTGGACCAGAGCCGGCGCCATATCCAGGGCACGGGCGAGGTCAAGGTCACCCGCAACCAGTTTTACGCGTTCCTCACGACGCGGCACGGTTTCTACCAGCCGGGCGAGCGGGTGGAGATCGAGGTGAACACACTCACGCCGAGCAACGCGCCGAAGGCGGCCAAGGGCACGATGAAGGTGTACAAGCTCGAGTGGGACGAGGAGAAGAAGGCGCAGGTGCGCGAGGACGCCTACGACGAGGCGTTCGAGACGGACAAGAAAGGCCGCGGCTTCTTCAAGTGGATGCCCGACGAGGAGGGCCGCTTCCTGTTCGAGTTCACGACGACGGACGACTGGGAGAAGCCGGTGGTGGGCAGCCTGCAGGTGTGGGTCGCGGGCAAGGACTTCCACGGGCGGCGCTACACGTTCAGCAACCTGGAGATCATCACGGACAAGCGCAACTACCGCGAGGGGGACACGGCGCACCTGATGATCAACACGAACTTCGAGGGCAGCGCGGTATTTCTCTCGACGGAAATGGAGAACGAGATCCGCGACTACGCGGTACACCGGCTCGTGGGCAAGACCCGGGTGCTCGACGTGAAGATCACGCGGGAGCACGTGCCGAACTTCTTCATCTCGGCCTACCTGGTGCACGACGGCGAGGTGTACGGCCAGACGCGCGAGCTGTTCGTGCCGCCGGAAAAGGAGTTTATCACGGTGGCGGTCACGCCCGACAAGGACCGCTACAAGCCGGGCGAGACGGGCACGTTCACGATCGCGACGACCGACCACCTGGGCCATCCGGTGGTGGCCGAGGCGAGCTTCGGGGTGACCGACGAGTCGGTCTACTACATCCAGAGCGAGTACGCACCGGAGATCCGCAAGTACTTCTACGGCCACCGGCGTGGGGTGAACATCCCGTACACGACGTCGCGCTACTTCAATATCGGCGGCCGCGAGGACCACGCCGGCATCCGGGTGCGGTTCCCGACGCACGGGATGCCGCCGGGCTGGCACGGCCGGTACGACCCCCGGGACCTCACGACGTCGTACCGCTACCTGGGCGACTACGGTCTCGATCTCGGCGAGGGGGCAATGATCGTGCAGCTCGACGGTTTCGGCGCCCCCGGCGGCCGCGGCGCGATGGCGAGAGACATGGTGATGCCGGAGGAGGCCGAAGGAGGAGTCGTCAACGGCGAGATGATGGCCACGACGGGGAAGATGATGGCGCCGGCGCCGGGAGAAGCGAAGGGGGTGGCCAAGCAGAACGGCGGCGCGCCGCCGCTCGTGGAGCCGAAGGTGCGCCAGTACTTCCCGGACACCGCGTTCTGGAACCCGACGGTGGTGACCGGGCCGGACGGCACGGCCACGGTCGAGGTGACCTTCCCGGACTCGCTCACGACGTGGCGGCTCACGGCGCGGGCGATCACGGAGAAGTCGCAGGTGGGCCAGACCACGGGCAAGGCGATTACCACGAAGGACTTGCTGGTGCGGATGCAGGCGCCCCGGTTCTTCGTCGAGCGCGACGAGGTGGTGCTGAGCGCCAACGTGCACAACTACCTGCCGAAAGACAAGCGCGTCGAGGTGCGCCTGAAGATTGACGGCTACCAGCTCGAGCCGCGCGCGAAGGAGACGCAGACCGTGCTCGTCCCCAGCAACGGCGAGCGGCGCGTGGACTGGCGCGTGCGCGCGGTGGGCGAGGGGTTCGTGACGGTGACGATGCTCGCGCTCACCGACGAGGAAAGCGACGCGATGAAGATGACGTTCCCGGTGCTCATCCACGGCATGCAGAAGACCGTGGCGCTGAACGGGGACGTCAATGACCGGACGAAGCTCACGTACAGCGTGACGGTCCCGAAGCAGATCAAGGAGGGCAGCGGCGAGGTGCGGATCGCGCTGTCGCCGTCGATGGCGGTGGCGATGATGGATGCGCTGCCGTACCTGATTGACTACCCGTACGGGTGCGTCGAGCAGACGATGAGCCGGTTCCTGCCCGCGGTGATGGTGTCGAAGACGCTCAACGACCTGGGCATTGACCTCGAGGACCTCGCCATGCGGCAGGAGAAGCTCGACGTCAAGACACGCACCGAGCGGCTGTACCGCAAGAAGGAGAACCCGGTGTTCAGCCGCGCGGAGCTCGACCAGATCGTCGAGCAGGGCCTGAACCGGCTCTACGGCTTCCAGAACGGCGACGGCGGCTGGGGCTGGTTCCACGAGGGCAAGAGCGACCCGTACATGAGCGCCTACGTGGCGATGGGCCTGCAGCTCGCGACGGAGGCCGACGTGAAGGTGGACGGCAATCGGCTCGAGCGCGCCTACCGCTTCCTCAGCGGGACGTACGGCGACGAGGACCTGATCCACCGCAAGGCGTACATCGGCTACGTGCTGTCGCTGCGCAAGGCGATTGACGTCAAGAAGCTCGACGAGCTCTACGAGGTGCGCGACGACCTGAACAGCTACTCGATGGCGCTGTTGGCGCTCGCCTACCACAACCTGGGTGAGGCGGAGAAGGCGACGGTCATCTGCGAGAACCTGGAGAACTGGGTCCGCGTGGACAGGAAGTACCAGACGGCGTCGTGGGGTCCGCGGGGCCGGCACGGCCGCTGGTGGTGGTACTGGTACAACGACGACATCGAGACGAACGCCTACATCCTCAAGGCGTACGTGGCCATCCGGCCCGAGCACAAGTACAACGCGATGATCGCCCGGTGGCTGATCCGCAACCGCGAGGGCAACCGGTGGTACTCGACGAAGAACACGGCGACGGCGATCTACGGGCTGACCGACTACATCGTGGAGAGCGGCGAGTTCGAGCCGGACTACACGGTGAACGTCACGTTCGACGGAAAGCTCCACAAGAGCGTCAAGGTGACCAAGGACAACATGTTCACGTTCGACAATGAGCTCGTGGTGGCCGGCGACGCGCTGGGCTACGGTGCCAAGACGATCACGATCGAGCGTGAGGGCGAGGGCAAGCTCTACCACACGACCGAGGTGAGCTACTTCTCGCTCGAGGAGAACATCAAAGGCTCGGGCCAGGAGATCCACGTCGAGCGCACGTACTACAAGCTCACGCCGAAGAAGGTGCTCAAGAAGGACCGCAAGGGGCGCGAGTACACCGAGCTCACGTATGAGCGCGCCGAGCTCAGGCCGCACGAGACGGTCGAGAGCGGCCAGGAGATCGAGGTCGAGCTTACGATCACGGCGGACAACAACTACGAGTACCTCGTGTTCGAGGACATGAAGGCGGCGGGCTGCGAGCCCGTCGAGCTCACAAGCGGGCGGACGTACGCCGGCGGCCTGGTGGCGAACATGGAGCTCCGGGACGAGAAGGTGGTGTTCTTCGTCGGGTGGCTGCGCCAGGGCGAGCACACGATCAAGTACAAGGTCCGCGCGGAGATCCCCGGCGACTTCCACGTGCTGCCGACGAAGTCGTACGCGATGTACGCGCCGAAGGTGCGCGCCATCAGCGACGAGCTCCGGATGGGGATCAAGGACGCGACGGAATAGGCCACAGATCGCACAGAACGCGCAGATCGGCGGGCAGGCGTCGGGGCGGGGCGCCTGCCCGGTCCTTGGGGTCAGACTTCGCGGTCGGCTGTCTTTTTGCTCTTGGGGCGCAGAAAGTTCTTGACAGGGCACTTGCGTTTATGGTGAAATAGCAGCGGTCGGCAAAAGGAACGGTCTGCATTTTTGAACCGTGAATTGTCCGTTCTTTGCCGTGGCGCACAGCCGTTTTCGGGAACGGGAGACGTGTGACAACGTGCCACATCTCGCCATGGTCTCCCGGCAGCCGTCCTGGCTGTCTTCCGGCTTCTCTTGCCACGAAGGACAAGCAGGTTCATCCGGGCCGCTCATCTTGGACAACGGAGGGTGGCCCCTCGCGAGGAAACTTGAGACTTCAAAATGGGAGGGACGACGATGAAAAGAACGGTCTTGTGTTCAGTTGTGCTGATGGTTGCGGTTCTCGCGGCGGCCTTCAGTGCGGGCGCCGCGGACTATGAGTTCGACCTCAAGTGGGGTGTGAGCAAGCCGTGGGATGTCGCGGTGGACGCCTCGGGGAATGTGTATGTGACTGACCAGCTCAACCACCGAGTCCAGAAGTTCTCGAGCGCTGGCACGTTACTCCTGCAATGGGGAAGTCTGGGCAGTGCCGACGGGCAGTTCAACACACCGTGGGGCATCGCCGTGGACGCATCGGGAAACGTGTATGTCGCTGACGGCTACAACTACCGGGTGCAGAAGTTCGCGAGCGACGGAACGTTTGTCGCCACATGGGGCATCAATGACGTTCCAGTCGGGATCGCTGTGGATGCATCGGGATACGTCTATGTCGGTGTTCCGTACCAGTACTGCATCCAGAAATTCAACAGCGCCGGGGTCTTTCAGTTCCAATGGGGCAGCAGGGGCACCGGCGACGGACAGTTCTGGTACTACCTCGAAGGCGTTGCGGTTGGTCCGTCGGGCGACGTCTACGCTGTCGACAGAGGCAATAACCGCATCCAGAAGTTCGACAGCGACGGAGCGTTTCTTGGCAAGTGGGGCAGCGCGGGCACCGGCGACGGGCAGTTCAATGACGCGTACGGGATAGCGACGGACTCGTCGGGATACGTCTATGTCACTGATGGTCACTACCCCGCGAACGATCGCGTTCAGAAGTTTACGGGCGCCGGCGCGTTTGTCACCAAGTGGGGTGGCCGCGGCAATGGCGACGGGCAGTTCAACTGGCCAACGGGTATTGCGGTCAGTTCGGTCGGTTCGGTCTATGTTGCCGATTACCTCAACAACCGCGTTCAGAAGTTCAGTCCGCCCAATCTGCCTCCCGAGGCCGACGCGGGCGGGCCGTACATAGCCCCGGCGACGTCGTGGGATGGCGCGGAAGTCACGCTGGACGGCACGGGCTCAACCGATCCGGACGGCGATGATCTGTTCTATAGCTGGGTCATCGACGGGATCGAGGTCGGCATTGAGCCGACGCTGACAGGCCAGTTCCCGATCGGGTTGACGGACGTGACGCTGACGGTGACGGACCCGAGTGGTGCGAGTGACACGTCCGGAACGACGGTGACGGTGACAGTCATCGAGGTGGCGATTGACATCAAGCCGGGCGACGACGAGAACAACATCAACCTCGGGTCTCACGGCGTCGTGTCTGTGGCATTCCTGACAGGCGACGGATTCGATGCCTCGACGATTGAGCCGGCGACGGTGACGTTGGCCGGAGAGAACTTCGAGGGCCTGGTGAAAATGCGCGGGAAGAAGAACCCGACGCCCATGGCGAGTCTCGAAGACATTGACGGGGACGGCGACATCGACCTTCTCGTGCACGTGGAGGTCGAGAACCTGACGCTGGATCCGTGGGCGACCGTGTGCGCCCTCGGGGCTCTCACTGGCGACGGTCTCGTGGTGCTCGGCGAGGACTCCGTCAATATCGTGCCGCCGCAGTAAGACGGGGCCGGTTTCGAGAACAGAGCGCTTGAGAGAGCGCTTGACAGAGCGCTTGAGAGAGCGCTTGCTTGATTGTGGAAGGCGGGCCTTGCGGGGTGCGCCTTCCTTTTGCCCTTGACAGGCGGGGTGGCGGGTGGTAGATTTCAGGTGAGTCATTTTCGGAACACACCGATAGTATTTCCCGTCACACATGTGGGGGCGACACGGTTTCGACTCGGACCGGGACCCCCAGGCTGCATGTCGCGGCAGTCGGGTGGCCGCGTTACCAACCCGGCACCTAAACACAAACGCAGACGCTGAGTTTGCGCTCGCTGCCTAATTAAGGCAGTGCGTCACCCGGCCTTTCGCCTGCGGGGGTCGGAGTGGCGTCGATCAGCAGGCTGGCCGGTGACCTCGGCCTCGGGGGCCGCCGGTAAGATTGAACAGGGGCTAGCCCACGCGGGATCCCGTTCGCCGGAGCCCGCGCGGGCGAAAGTTAAGTAGGCGAAACACACATGTAGATGCCTGGGCAGAAGGGCCCGAGGACGGGGGTTCGACTCCCCCCGCCTCCATTCTGCGTCGCTCGTTTCCAGCGGGCGGGGCCGCTGGAAACGAGCTATGCAGAATGCCCTCCATAGCCCCGCGGAGCCTTGGCGCAGCGAGGGCGAAGGAGGGCCGGTCGTTCACTTGGGGGCGAGGGGCTGGAAGTGAAGTATGTTTACCTTCTCCAAAGCACCTCCCGCCCCGACAAGCGATACGTAGGCTTCACGTCCGATTTCCAGGCTCGCCTGAAGGAACACAACGCGGGTAAGTCGCCCCATACTGCGAAGCACTGCCCGTGGAAGCCCGTCGTTGTCATCCGCTTTGATGACGATCGGCGCGCGAATGCGTTCGAGCGGTATCTCAAGGGCGGGTCGGGCCACGCGTTCGCGCGGCGGCACTTCTGGTGAGCTTGCATCGACCCGGTCGGTTTGGGTGGAGGTGTCTTGCAGGAGATTCTTCTTGACTTCGCCGCGCTGCATGGTATGTTTACGTTCAGGTTAACGGAATTAGGGACGCCAAACCGGAAAGGGGGCGTGCAGGATGATGGTAGCCAGCGCACATATTATTGCATCGTCGCGCCCCGGGTGGGTCCCGGCCTGAGCCGTCCGTTCTGACGACGGAAGGCGTCCAGGCGGCCTCTCGACGCGCTCGGGACGGCCGTTTTCTTTTTCCCAAAAAATCTCGGCCGCGGGCGTGACGCATGCGTCCGCGGCTTTCTTGTCTTTACGACTACGCCGCGGGATACCCGAACCACGGACCACGACGTCGACTAGGGGAGAAGACCAGCGTCTGCAAACGAAAACGATCTCCGGAGGATGCTTGAGAACGAGCGCTTTCCGCTTCCAGCCCATTCTCCGAGTAACGAATGAGGTAACAATGAATCTGTCAGATATAGGGTGGGACAGCTTTTTCGAGAAGGCTTTCGAGGGATTCAGGGATCACGGGTTTGTTCCCGCGAGAGTTGCCCGTGAAGACAAGGACGCGTATCTCGTCTTCAGCGAGCATGGCGAGCTGACGGGCCGAGTCTCGGGGAGAATTCGCCATGAGGCACAATCGAGGAGCGAGTTCCCGGCCGTCGGCGACTGGGTGGCGATAGAGCCTCGCCCGGAACAGGGCGAGGCGACAATCCATGCCGTTCTTCCAAGGAAGAGCAGGTTTTCGCGACGAGCGCCGGGCGGCAGGACGGAAGAGCAAGTCCTCGCGGCCAACGTCGATACCGTGTTCCTCGTCAGCGGCCTGGATGCCAATTTCAACGTACGGCGTATCGAGCGCTACGTCACCCTTGCCTGGGAGAGCGGGGCCGGGCCCGTCATTCTGTTGAACAAGGCCGATGTCTGCGACGAGGTTGGGGCCAGAATATCGGAGGTTGAATTCGTTGCACTCGGTGTTCCCGTTCACGCGATCAGCGCCACTGAGAACGAGGGGCTTGACGTGCTCGGCACGTACATCAGCAGAGGCAAGACGGTGGCGTTTCTTGGTTCGTCGGGTGTCGGTAAATCGACGATTATCAACAGCCTGCTCGGCGAGGAGCGGCAGAAAGTGAACGCGATCAGTGAGGCCGTCGGCAAAGGCACGCATACCACAACCCATCGGGAGCTGATTGTCTTTCCAGGCGGCGGGGTGGTTATCGATACGCCGGGGATGCGCGAGCTCCAGATGTGGTGCGACGAGGATGGGCTCAAACAGAGCTTCGATGACATCGAGGCGCTTGCGCGCTTATGCCGTTTCAGGAATTGCCGACATGCAACGGAGCCGGGATGTGCGGTGAGGAAAGCGCTCGACGAGGGAATTCTGGACGCCGAGCGCTATGGGAACTTCCTGAAGCTGCAGAAGGAGCTTACGTTCCTGGCACGTCGGCAAGACTACCGGGCACGCCTTGCCGACAGAGCGAAATGGAAGAAGATCATTATGGACGCAAGAAAAGCGAACACGGACAAGGGGCGATGAAAAGAAAAACGCAGCGTGATACGGGACGATGGGAGGCAGGGCTCTGGATACGCTGACCACCGTCTGCCCGGGGCGGCCCTATGAAGTGTGCGCGCCGGGCCACCGTCGCTGAGCTACTGGACCAGCGGCGGGGCGTAGTAGTACTTCTCGTCGCCCTTGACCTTGACTGTGACGGGGAGTTCGGCGTGGTCTTTGTGTCCCGACATCCAGGCGATGTTGAAATCGGGAACGGTGATGAAGCCGTATCGCTCGACGTCGTCCTTGGCGACGATGATGAGCATCACGCTGTTGAAGCCGACGACGTGGATCGGGCCGAAGGGATTGTCTCTTAACGTGCAGCCGGTTTCCGTGGTGTGGTGATCGGCGGGCCGGTTCTTGAGCGGGAAGCGGCCGGCGGCGTCGGTGCGGCCCTCGTGTTCGGGAATGTCGTCAATCACGCGTCCCTTCTTGTGACCCTCCTCCGTCGTGATCCAGCCGGTCTGGTAGAGCGTGATCGCCGCGTCGGCGATCGGCTTGCCCTTCTCGTCGAGAATGAGAAGCGTGTTCTGCTTCGGGATGCAGTACAGGTACTCGCCGAAGTAGCCGCGGCGTTTGCCCTTGGTGACGTTGAGGCCCTGGACGTTGCTGGGCGAGTAGTAGCCGTAGATATCCTCTCCGGGGTTCTCGTGCGGCGTGATGTTCCCGCCGCCCATGATGCCGCGGTTGTCGTAATTGAAGCCGACGCCGTTGACGAGGTTGTCTTCCGGCTCGGTGATGAGCTGGTAGTCGTCAATCAGGCCGATCTGGTGGCCGAGCTCGTGGATCCAGGCCCCGTCGGGGCGCCCGGCGCAGGCGTGGAACTCCCACATGGCGGCGCCGGTGCCCCATGGATTGGGCAGCGCCGAGACGCCGCGTCCGCCGTCGGCGCGAAGGTCAAGCTCGCCCACGCGGTACGGTCCCCAGCCGAGCTCGACGCACTCGTAGTCGTCCACGTACTCGATGATGCCGATCATGACGCGCTGCTCGATGCCGTTCGGGGCGAAGGGGTACTTCGAGCCTTCCATGATCTGGTTCATATAGCGGATCTGGCCCTGGAGGTAGTCCTCGGCGGAGCGTGACCCGAGCATGTTGTACTTGAGCTCCATCTGGGCGATGGCGCCGCGTTCGATCATGTGCTTGATGATCAGCGCGTTCGTGCGGATGGTCAGCTCGTTGTTGTCGTCGCAGAGGTCTTCCCCGTTGGGGATGATGCGGAACGTGAGGTCGTGATCGGCCGGGTCCCACGTCCACTGCCACTGCACGTCGTGGCGGTCGCGGCGCTTGAGCGGCGGGATGTCGCCCCTGGCGACGACCTTGCCGTCGAGGATCCACTCGTAGCGGCCGCCGAGGGCCTGCGGGTCGGGACTCCCGACTCTGGCGCGGGCCTTGTTCTGGATGTGGGCCGTCCAGGTGACGGTCTCGCCCGTGTCGGGGTCGTGCTTCGCATCCTTGTTGGCGCAGATGCCGAGTGGGACGTTCAGGTCAATCTTGCTCTTTTCGTACCGGACATTGTACCGCTCGTACTTCGGGTCGCGTTCGATCCAGAGCACGTCGAGGTCGGGCAGGCGCTCGTCGGGTGGCTCGTATGCCGCCTGCTCGGGCAGGAAGCGGACGCCGTCGAGCAGCACGTGATGGGCCGCCGCGTCGGGCCCTGTCCCGCCTCGAACGGAAACCTCGATCCAGTCCACGTGCTCGAGCGAGCCGCCCATCCAGTGAAAGAACTCCCAGCCCTTTGTCTCCTGCAATGGGAAGCGGACCGTTGTCCATGTGCCGTCGTTGCCGTGGAGCAGGGACCGGCGATCGGCCGGCCGAACGCGCATCATGCCGCCATCGCGATTGCGCAGGTAGAGCACGGGGTTGGTGCCGCCCCAGTTCGTGCCGGTCTGCGGCTTGATCCGCACCTCGAGGGCCTCGGTGTTCGACAGGTCCCATCCAGCATTGCGGAACTTGGGGAAGACGAAGTAGTGCTCGTGCCCTGACGTGAAGTTCATGACAACGAGGCGCTCGCCGACGATGTCGCGGTCCTTCGACGGGAAGCAGGTGGCGACCTTGGGTCCCACGCTGCCGCACGTCCAGAGTTCCGGTCGCTCCGTGAAGTCGGCGACGAGTTCGGTATCGGCCGCCGGGGCGAGGCCGGCGACGAGGATGAGCGTGCAGATGAAAACGCTTTGTGCTGCGCGTGTGTTCATGGAGTTCGCCCCCATTCTTCGAGTTCTTGGTGCACGGCATCCTAGTTGAGGTTTTGCGCCAGGTAAAGGAGTGTCTCTGCGGGACACGGAAATGGTGAGGGGCTTGTGGCTCGCGATGGCGTATAATCGGGGCATGACGGGCAAGGGGATATACGTCGGGACGTCGGGGTGGACGTACGACGACTGGACGGGGCCGTTCTATCCCGAGGACGTGAAGGGCGCGGAGCGGCTGTCGTTCTATGCGACGAAGTTCGACACGGTCGAGGTGAACGCGACGTTCTATCGCAACCCGGCGCCGACGGCGATCAAGGCGTGGAACACGCGGCTGGGGCCGGACTTCCACCTCGTGGTGAAAGGCTCGCGGGCGGTGACGCACCTCAAGAAGATCAAGGACTGCGGGGGGCATCTCAAAGCGTGCCTGTCTCGCGTGCTTCAGCTCAAGCGGCTGCGCGTGATCCTGTGGCAGTTGCCGCCATCGCTGCACAAGGACGTCGAGCGGCTCGACAGGTTTCTCTCGATGCTGCCGGGAACGGTCCGCTATGCGGTGGAGTTTCGGCACGAGAGCTGGTGGGACGACGAGGTGGCCGCCACGCTCGAGCGGCACGGGGCGGCGTTCGCGGCGATCAGCCACCCGAGCCTGCCCGACGTGGTGCGGCCGACGGCGGATTTCCTGTACGTGCGCTTTCACGGCCTGGAGCGGGAGCTGTACCGGCACGACTACCGGCGCGACGAGCTGGAGGCGTGGGCTTCGCGGCTGAAGCCGCACCTGGCCGGCCGGACGCTGTACGCGTTCTTCAACAACGACTACAACGCGAACGCGCCCCGGAACGCGGCGACCTTCCGCGAGCTGCTGGGATGAACCGCAGAGAAGACGGTAACCACGGAGGACACGGAGAGCACGGAGAGCAGAAAGGGCATCGTTCTCCGTGGTTCAGTTGAATTCGCTGTGAGCCTATGGGTCTGGTCGTGATATTGGGCATTGCGGTGGGGCTGGCGCTCGACGCGTTCGCGGTGGCGGTGGCCGGCAGCGTGTCGCTCGGGCGGGTGACCGGGCGTCAGGTGTTCCGGTTCGCCTTCCACTTCGGCCTGTTCCAGGCGGGGATGCCGCTGATCGGATGGCTCGCGGGCCGGGGGGTGCAGCAGTACGTGGCCGCGTGGGACCACTGGGCCGCGTTCGGGCTGCTCGCGTTCATCGGCGGCAAGGCGATCGTCACCGCCCTGAGGAGCGGCGAGAGCACAAAGCCCAGCGGCGATCCGACGCGCGGGTGGACGCTGCTGATGCTGTCGGTCGCCACGAGCATTGACGCGCTCGCCGTCGGCCTGAGCCTGGGGATGCTCGAGGTGGCGATCTGGTACCCGGCGCTGATCATCGGCGTGGTGACGGCGGGGCTCACGGCGCTGGGGATGCTTATCGGCTCACGACTCGGCGCCCGCTTCGGGCGCTGGACGGAGATCGCGGGCGGCGTGGTGCTGATCGGGATCGGGGTGAAGATACTGGTCGAGCACATCGCCTATTGAGACCTGTAGAAAGAACGTTCTCTTTGACGGGATAACAGGATGAACAGGATTTGCTGAGCTCGGTCAATGAGGACGTTTATGTCGTAGGTATTCATAGTTGCTGGATTGTAGGGCCGGGATCGCCTGACCTGAGGACCGTCGAAGGTTGCGGGCCGCGTTGGGTGTGCCAGCTTGGCGGGCGGTTCGGGCACTTGAAATCACAACGTGAGGGGATGCGACCGACATGGACGACGCCGTTTTCAGCTTTGCGTTTATTGCCGACCCGCAGATCGGGATGAACAGCCCTTTCAGAATTGACGGGCCGAGCTCGGACAAGAGGCGGCTCGATCTCGCCGTCGCGTACGTGAACGACAACGACATTGATTTCGTCATCTTCGGCGGCGACCAGATCCACGACCCGGGCTCCGAAGAGTGGCTGTACATATTCATGAGGTGCGTGGCGGGGTTGCGGGTGCCCACTTACGGCGTGGCGGGGAATCACGACCAGTTCGATCCGCGCGAGAGGGAGTCGGTCTATTTCCAACGCGGCGGGCCCGACAACTTCGCGTTCACGCACAAGAACGCGTTCTTCGTCGGGCTCAATGCGTCGAAGCTGCGGGGTGATTACGGCCAGGACCACCAGCGGGAGGAGTGGGCGACGCTGAGACGGGAGTTCGACCGGTGCCCCGCCGACTGCTCGCAGCGGTTCGTCGTCATGCACTGGCCGCTCTTCTTCCGGCATCCCGGCGAGGACGACGACTGCTGGAACATGCCGAACCGGCGACAGCTCATCGAGTTTTTTGGGGAACGCCGCGTCTCGTGCGTCCTGTCGGGCCACGTGCACCAGGACCTTGACGCGAGCTGGTACGGCGTGGGTCTCGTGACGAGCATCGGCACGTCCGTGGCCATCCACTATCCGGAAGAGCTCTCGTTCAAGGTCATCACGGTGTTCAAAGACGGCTGGCTCGCGCGCCGGGTGTCGGTTGAGCGGATGTAGGCCATTGTCGCGGTGCCTTCTGGGCCGCGCGGACGAGAGCGGGGGGGCGAGGTTCTGATTGGGATGGGAGTTAAGACACTCGTCGAGCATTCGAGTTGGGCACGAGGGCGTGGATGAGACCCTTCTTACATACTACATCGGAGCTCTTGGCTGACCCTGCGCGAGCCCGCAAGGCCACGGCCGACTGGCACTTGGTCACTTGACGGGTCTTGGGCGCATAGGCTGGGGAACTGCTACTCGCCCCAAGAAGTGGGCGAACCCCTGGGCGAAGTGCTCGCGATAGGGAATGTTTATACGGGCCAAACGACTCTCCCGAAGCTTCTGTAGCTTCTCCGTTGGGACGCAATGAACGGCTGTGAAATCGACATAGCTTTCAGGGACATCAAACTCCTCGCTTGGTGCTAGAGGGTACATGTATCCTTTATCGGCGTAGTTGTGGAGAAAGTTTCTGAGGCGTTCAACGTCTGTTCGGAGTTTCTTTGTCTCAACAGTGGCCAGCCAATGCTTGACCAAATCGCGCAGCAGAAACGGGTACTCCGTGTCGCTTGCTGCCTCGAGCTCATCGTGAGGACCATACTGGACTTGGACAAAATCGTGCAAGGTGATTGGGGTCGAAGATGTCTTGAATGGGATTCGCTCTGTCTTGCACCTGCTTGCTAGCGCGATGACAGGGAGAATTGCCGCCCAGGGAACCGGCTCTCCGTCCTTTCCAGAAATGTCACAAGTCTGGGTAACGAGGATGAAGTATGGGAACAACGTGCCGGCTACTACGACCCACTCTTGACAGCCATCTGGTTCGGAGAGGAAAGGCAAAGGAATCCCTGCGGCTGCAGGTGCGCGCGCCAAGAGGTTGTCAAGCTCTTGGCGGCCGAAGATCCTTCCCTCCTGGGCGTCCCCCAGAACGTGGGACCCGTGCTGCCCATCTACCGTTCTGAGTATGCGTTGAGTCTCGTCGGCTGACGGTGCCACCAGGTCTATGCGGAAGATGTCTCCTTGCTCAAGATGCTCGACCGGGGGTGCGTAGAACGGGCTCTCACTCTTCTTGGTCATCCGGCTCCTCGTGACACATCTCGAGCCACGTCAGGTGGAATCCTGAAGGGGCCAATAGGGAAGAGGCGTAGATTTCCTCTCGAGGTCTCGCTAGCTCCGGCGAAACGGTCACGATACGGGGGCGCTGGGCTGGTCGCTCAGTCATGATGTCCGAAGGCCTGAATGCTGCCGTTTTCATATCCTCCGCGGACATCTTGGTGTATGCGACCAGCAGGTCCATGGCTGCCCTGAAATCATCCATCTTGGGCATAGCGGGAGGCGCGAGATGAAACAAGTCGCGGACGTAGAGGGTTTGCCCGAGCTGCTCATCAACAGCACATGCCTCGTCCTCCTCGCCTGTCTCGTGCACGATTATCTCCACATCGTGCCCGAATGCGTGATAGCGAGGTCGATATCGCCTCTGGCCAAGGATAAAGATCTTGGCGAAACCCTCGTTCAAAGGCTCGTCAAACGAGATCATCCTCGTGTCCACTGTATCAGGCATGTTTCGCGATTCCTTCAGTCAGTGATCTGGCCCGCTATCTTTTCTGAGAGCGCGAGTGCGTCAGTCCATTTGCCCAGCACACCAATGAGTTCATCGGCAGGTTCCTTGGCCTGCGTAACGTCCGCGTGGAAGTTGAAACCGAGGGAAACAAGATCCTGCCCCGGCCGCCATGACTTGCACATTTTCACTGCCGCATCTGGCGCTTTCGTCGGCTTTATGTCTAATTTGAGTCTAAGTCCAAGGGTATCGAATGAGACGTAACTGCCAAACCTAGCGCCACCATCGTCCGGTGGCGCTACCTCATCTGCAAAGGATGACGACAAGAGGGCCCGATTCCACGGCGCAAAAGCGTCGGCCGACTCAGGTGCTGCTAGGTACTTGAAGTTCAATCCAGCGGCGGTATAGGGGGTGTGAGGCAACGTGCTGACAACCCCGCCCATTACTCGCTGAATGCAATCTGCGGCGTCAGGGCAATTGAGGCGAATGGCCATTTGGATACGGTCCGGGAACACCATCAGTTGGAAGTTGTCCGTTGGAACCTGAACGAACGCTGGAGTCACGACTATTTCACCCTGAAGCTCCTTTTCTGTAAAGATCCGGCTCTTGACGAGCCAAGGAGGCCTGAAGATAGAAAGGTTGACGTCATGGGCGATAGCGACAACGCTAGCATCGACCAGGACACTCTGCATTTCATGTACCCTCCGTGGAATCAGGTACGTTCGAGCGTATCATCCGGTTCCATTCATAAGGGCCTGGGCTCGTAGCTGAATGGTTGGGCGAATGTGAGGCTGGGGGTAGCGGAAGTGTTATCATCGCTCTAGCTTCCAGCAAGCGAGCCATCGTCAGAACTCCCTGCGCCCGTCCTTGTATAGCGCGTGACTTGAGAAGTCAAACGAAAACCTTGATGGTTCGTGTCATGCACACCCCGTTGCCCGACCCACTTCTGCCCCGTTCAGGGAAATCTCAAAACCACTTCTTGACTTTGAACCAGGTGAGGGTGGCGATGGTGGTGGCGGCCATGAGGCCGAGCATGAGCCAGAAGCCGTAGCGGGGCAGGAAGTCGCCGCTGCGCATGAAGGGCACGTAGCTGAAGTTGGTGCCGAAGATGCCGGCGAGCAGGGTGAGGGGGACGCCGACGACGGCGATGATGGTGAGGATGCGCATGATCTCGTTGGTGCGGTTGGAAATCGAGGTCAGGTGCACCTCGAGCAGGCCGGTGATCATCTCGCGGTGCCAGTTGGACAGGTCGTAGACGTGGAAGACGCTGTCGTAGAGGTCGCGGAAGAAGACCTGGTGCTCGGGCGGGATGAAGTCCATGGGGTCGCGGCTGAGCCGGTGCATGACCTCGCGCTGCAGGGCGGCGACGCGGCGCAGCCGCATGACGTCGCGCTTGAGCTCGAAGATCATGGCGACGGCGCGGCGTGAGACGGTGGTCAGCAGCACCTGCTCGGCGTTGTTGATGTGGTGTTCGAGCAGCTCGATGATGGGGGTGTAGTTGTCGATGAGCTGGTCGAGGACGGCGTGCATGACGAGGTCGGCGGAGGCGCGCATCTTGCCGGAGGCGAGGACTTCGTCGCGCACGGTGGCGACGCTGCGGACGGGGTCGGTGTGGACGGTGACGAGGAAGTTGGGGCCGAGGAAGCAACTGATCTGGTGGGTGTCGAAGGTGTGTTCCTGGAGCTCGAGGGTGACGGCCTGCAGGGCGACGAACAGGTGGTCGGGGTACCCTTCGAGCTTGGGGTGGCGGCGCGGTGCGAGGGCGTAGTCCACGCTGAACTCGTTGAAGCCGTACTGCGTCCGCAGTGCCTTCTGCTCGTCGGGCGTGGGCTTCTGGATGTCAATCCAGACGATGGCGCCTTCTTCGGTCGGGAGCGCGGTGGCGCCGTCGGTCCTGGTGATCGCGCCGGACGGGTCTCGTAGCAGGCTCGTGATCACTGGCTTTCCTCCTGTTCGGCCTCTCCTCTGCGAACTCTGCGTCTCTGCGAGATCGAAAACAGGATCTCTCGCAGAGGCGCAGAGCACGCAGAGGCATTCACTACCTTTACGGGCTTGGCGTCTTTGCGCGAGAGGCTGTCCTCACGAACGGCCATTCGGGCTGGTGCTGCCAGCGCCGGTGCATCCACATCCACTGGTCGGGGTAGCGGCGGATGACGCGCTCGATGACGCGGGCCGCGCGCATGGTGTTGACCAAAAGATCCTTCTGCCTGTCGCCGGTGCGGATGAGGCGCAGCGGCGGCTCGATCATGAGCGTGTGCGTGGGGCCTTTGGCGCGCCGGCCGCGTTCGTTGCGGACGATGAAGCACGGCACAAGGGGTAGGCCCAACCGCAGCGCCAGCGCGACCGGCCCCACCGGCGTGAGCGACAGCCGGCCGAAGAACTCGACGTACACGCTTTCGACTTTCTCGATGTCCATGTCGAGCATGACGCCCAGGAAGCGGCCGGCACGCAGCGCGCGCAGCATGTCCCTGGGCTTGTCGCGATCGATGACGCGCACGCCGGCCAGGCGGCGCGTGCCGCGCAGCAGGCGTTCGAACCTGTCGTAGTAGACGCGCCGGGCGATGATCGTGATGGGGTATCCCATCGCCGAGATCGCCGCAGCGAAGAATTCCCAGTTGCCCAGGTGGGCGGTCACGGCGATGCCGCCGCGTCCCTCGGCTGTGAGCGTGTCGGCCGTTTCGCGTCCTTCGAGCCTGACCATGTCGAGGAGGCGGCGTTTGGGGAGCCTCGGCAGGCGGATGAACTCGACCGCGTTGCGCGCCAGGTGGCGGGTCATCCGCTTGGCGATCACGCGCGCCTCGGCGTGCGACATCTCGGGGAAGGCGATGCGCAGGTGGGCGATCGCGCGCCGGCGGTGGATGCCGATGGTGATGAAGGCGAAGTCGGCGAGGAACTTGAAGATGGCGTGGGCGAGGCGGTCGGGAACGGCGAGCACGAGGGCGCGCAGGGTGACGAGCAGATAGTAGGCGAGCACGCGTCTCGCGGCGCGCAGGGCGAGCGAGAGCCGGCGCCGGGCGGCGGGCCGTGAGGCGGTGCGGTTCACGCGCCGGTCCGCCCGAGCATGCGTTCGCACGCCTGCGCGACTTGCTTGACGCCCAGGATCGCCATGCACGGCGGCTTCTCCGGACAGTCTCGTTTCGAGCATGGGGCGCACTCCACTTGCGCCTGGATTACTTCGTGTCCGGGCCCGTAGGGTCCGATGCGCGCCGGGTCGGTCGGCCCGAACAGGGCGACGACCGGCGTGCCTGCGGCGACGGCCAGGTGCATCGGGCCCGAGTCGTTCGTTACGAGGAACGCGGCATCTTGCAGCAGGGCGGCCAGCTCTTTCAAGGACGTCCGTCCCGTGGCGTCGAGCACGGCGTGGCCGGCGGCGTCCGCGACGGCGCGCGCGGCGCTTCGGAACGCGGCTGAGCCGACGCAGACGCTGCGCAGGCCGGCGTGGTCATGGATCCACGCGGCGACCTGGCCGAAGCGTTCCGGGGGCCAGCGCTTCGACGGCCAGCGGGCGCCGGGGTTGATGGCGACGAAGCGCTCACCCGCAGCAAGGCCCAGCTCTGCGAGGAGCGAGCGCGCCGCGGCACGGGCCGGCTCGTCGATGGCGAGGGGGAACTCGACCTCGTCGTCGCTTTCCGGGTCCACGAGGCTGCGGTAGCGGTCCACGGCGTGGACGGCGCGCTCGGACGTGTCGCGGCGCTCGGTGTAGAAGAGCGGGCTGAGCTCGCGGCCGTTCCGGAAGCCGATACGCACCGGCGCGCCCGAGCGCCGGGTGACCCACCCGCTGCGGAACAGGCCCTGGAAGTCGTAGGCGACGTCGTAGCTGCATTCGCGGAGTTCGTGGAGCACGGGCCCGAGCGCGCCGGCGCCGCGCAGGAACCCCTGGGTGCTCCGGCGCCGGCCGCGGTCCCACCGGTGCACACGGGCGAGCATGGGGTGGCCCTCGAGCAAGGCGGCGAACTCGGTGTTGACGAACCAGCCGATCTCGGCGTCCGGGTGGCGGCGGCGCAGCAGGGCGAGCGCCGGCAGGGCCATGACGATGTCGCCGAACGAGCTTGGCTTGACGATCAGGATGCGCATGGTTTCGCGGCGGTCATTCCGGGTCCGGCACGAGCTTGACGTGCACGCGCCTCGAGCGCGGCCCGTCGAACTCGCAGAAAAAGATGCCTTGCCAGGTGCCGAGCACGAGGGCGCCGTCCTCGATGGGCACAGTCACGGAGGAGCCGAGCAGGGAGGCCTTGATGTGGGCGTCGGCGTTGCCCTCCATGTGGTGATAGCCGCCCTGGCGCGGCACCATCCGTTCGAGCTGGGCGATGATGTCGCGCCGGACGTCGGGGTCGGCGTTCTCGTTGATCGTGATCCCGGCGGTGGTGTGCGGGACGCACACGATGCAGGTGCCCGAGGCGACGCCGGCGTCGTGGACGGCGCGCTGGACCTGTGCGGTGATGTCAACGAACTCGGCGCGCTTCCGCGTCGAAACCGACAGGTGGCTTGTCATCGGCGCTCCTTCCGTTCCTCCTGGTGCACTTGGGGCACAGTATAGGGAGGGCGATGCGGTTCAGCAAGGGCAGGTCTGTCGCCCCTCCGGGGCTTGAAGGATCCTGTGTGTCATTTCATCGTGGGCCTAACGGGCCTGCTGAAAGACCTGTGCCCGCGACGCCCCGTAGGGGCATCACGTGAGTAGCCGTAGGCGTAAGCCTACGGATCGCGGGGGCGGAACAACCAACCTTCATCGCCGGGCGACCGGCCCCCTGCGGGCCGGTCGCCCGTCGAGAAAGAGGACCTTTATCGGTCGCCTCCCGCCCGTAGGCTTACGCCTACGGCTCCTATGAATGCGCACTGCAACCGTTTTTCTTGAACCACTGCAAAAAGACGTTCGATCAGGCTCCTATCGGGCCCCGCGCATCGGCGGGCCACGTTA
>Ga0180432_10004466_pt1 | contig 19183 bp, 7 predicted proteins | sample SS_ome_10_FD_132414 | JGI IMG/M metagenome (GOLD analysis project Ga0180432, IMG submission 132414) | Hypersaline lake sediment archaeal communities from the Salton Sea, California, USA - SS_1_MS_2 metaG | ecosystem: Environmental > Aquatic > Non-marine Saline and Alkaline > Hypersaline >...
ATGCGGTCGACTAACGCGAGCCGTTTTTGAAGTGTTTTTTGTATTCATACGCTATTTTTAGCGCCAAGTCTCAAATCACGCAAGCCCTGCTTGATAAAATCACAGCCTGGGAGCGAAAGGCGAATATGGGCTGAAGCTGGGGGCTACGCCGCTTGCGATTCGTCGCTATCCTCTTCTTCCATGGCTTCTCGTTCGGCTTCGGCGATTCGCTCGGGCCGAATGTGGCCGTCGTCGCTGACGTCGTCGAAATGGACGGAGACCTGCTTCGACACGCCCGACTCTTGCATCGTCACGCCGTAGATCGTGTTGGCGGCCGACATCGTCTTCTTCGAGTGGGTGACAATGATGAACTGGGTCCAGTCGAGGAACTCCTGAATCACCTGGGTGAAGCGGTCGATGTTGGCCTCGTCCAAGGCCGCGTCGACTTCGTCCAACACGCAGAACGGGCTGGGGCGACTGCGGAATATGGCCAGCAACAGTGCCACGCAGGTCAAGGTCTTCTCGCCGCCGCTTAACAGCGAGATGCTTCGCGGCTCCTTGCCCGGTGGTCGGGCGACGATCTCGATGCCGCTTTCGAGGATGTCCACGCCTTCGTCCAAGACGATGTCGCCGTGGCCGCCGCCGAACAGATCGGAAAACATCTTGCGGAAGTGGCCGGTGACCGTCTCCAGCGTTTCGGAGAAGAGCCGTCGGCTGTCGATGTTGATCTTGTCGATGATCCGCTCGAGCGAGTTCTTCGCTTCAACCAGATCGGTGTACTGGTCGTTGAGCATGCCGTGGCGGCCTTCGAGTTGATCGAGTTCCTCCAGGGCCTCGACGTTGACGTTGCCGAGGTTGTTTATCTTGCGGCGAAGATCGTCGATTTCCTTCTGGACTTCCTCTCGTTGGTGCTGTTCCTCGTCACTGGGAACGTGCTCCAGTTCGGCCAATTCGATATCGTAATCCTCTCGCAGTCGATCGGCCAGCCCGTTTCGCTGGTGGCGGATTTCGTTGGCGGCCAAATCCTCGGCGTGTATCTTCTCCTCGGTCTTTCGGGCCTTGTTTCGCAACTTCCGCGACTCGTCGGTCAGCTCAATCCGCCGACGGCGGAGCAACTCGCGAGAGTCGATCAGTTCGACCGTCTCGTCGGCGTAGGTCTCCTTGCGGAGGTACAACTCGGCGACTTGCGATTCGTGGCGAAGGATGTGACGTTCGGCTTCTTCCGCTCGCTGGAGACATTGGGCCAACTGTTGGCCGCCGTCGGCAATCGCCCGATCTCGCTCCTGGCGGCTCTCGTTGAATTGCCGCAGACGGGCGTTCAGGTTGCGAAGCCGCTCCTCGCTCTTGGCCAATTCGACTTTGGTGTGCGTGGTGTCCCGATTATTGTCTTGCTGCCGTGATTCGAGTTGCTCGATCTGGTCGTTGAGTTTGCCCATGCCGGCTTCCGCTTCGCCAAGCTGTCGATCGAGGGTCTCTTTCTCTTCCCGCAACCGGTTCAATTGCCCGGCAGCCGAATCGTGTTGGTCGACGGCCGTTTGCAGTTCGGCCTCCAGAACGGTTCGCTGTTGTTCCAGATGCGCGCGGCGGGACTCGGCCGCGTCGATCTTGAAACGGTGTTCGGCCACCTCGTCGGCGGCTTGCCGATGTTGCTTGGAGCGAGTCTCGACCTCTTCCCGTTGCGCGGCGATTCTCTCTTGCAGGCCTTCGATCGACTGTTCGGTTTGTTCGATGCGGGCTTGCAGTTCCTCCAACTCGGACTCCAGGGCCCGAAACTGGCTTCGTCTGGAAATCAAACCGGTCGAGGCGCCGCGAGGGCCGACGACCAGCGTGCCGTCGGCGTCGAGCAACTCGCCGGCCAGCGTGACAAAACGCTGGCGGTTGCCCACGGATTTGGCAAGTTCCAGAGCGTGATCGAGTTTCTCGACGATCCAGGTCCTTCCGAGCAGCCGCTCGGCCAAGGGGGTGACTTGCGGCGGCGTGTCGACGAAGCGGTCGGCGCGGCCCAACACACCGGGTCGTCCATCGAGATCGATCGATTCGGCCGCGACGTTTTCCGCGGCGGAGGTTTCATTCGTCGCGGGGCCGGCACTCGATTCGTGTCCTTCGCCGTCCAACCAAACGAACCCCACGCGGCCAGAGAACTGACGCGAGCGGGCCTTTATGTGCTCGACGGCCCGGTCGTCGCCGCCGACAACCAGATGCTGCGCGGCGACACCCAAGGCGACCTCAATCAGGGGCGCGACCTCGACGCTGACGCTCAGCAGATCGGCCAACAGTCCTTGCACGTCGGCAAAGGGCCCCTGGGGATTGTTCTGAACCTCGGCAAGCACTTCCCTCACGCCGCTGCTGAGCCCTTCGTGCTTGCGATGAAGTTCTTCCAGGACGGCGGCTTTTTCCGCGGCTCCGGTGTGCCGCTGCCGCAATTCCCCCAGTTCGCGCTTGCCGGAGTCAAGTTGCCGCTTGAATTGATCCAAGATGCCTTCGGCGGCCGAGAGTTGCGACCGGCACTCGTCGGCTTGCCCGGAAAGTTCGTCTCGCCGACGGCCCAGTTCCTCCAATTGGGCGACCAGACCGCCGGCCTGCTGGTCCAATTCCTCCATTCTTCGTCGGCTTCGCTGGCGGGTGTCGGCGGCGGCGGAGACTTGGCTATCCAGGGCACTGATGCGGTTGCCCAACGCGGCGGCCTGGCGCATCTGTTCCATATGCGCCCGGCGCCGCTGCTCACTTTGTCCGCGGATTCGATCCAAGGAGGCCATTACGTCGCTTAAGGCCCTTTCGCCCTCGACCAGACGTTGGGATATGATTTTGTGCTGGCGCTCGGCGCTTTCGACCTCTTCGGCCGTTTCTCGCAGCTGTTGCCGCAAGTCGCCGGCCCGGGAGTTCATGGCCAGCAGTTGGCGTCGATGTCGGGCAATCTCGGCTTGCAGGTCATTGCTGCTAACCCGTTGATGCTCGATGGTGGCTTCGCTGGCGGCTATTTGCTCGCGATTCTCCGCGATTCGAGCTTCCGACCGGCGAATGTTTTCGTCGAAGCGGCCGATTTCGGTTTCCGTCTCCAGAAGATTCGCCTCAACGGCCTCGGCCGACGCCAAGGCGCCGTCGCGCTGCTCGGTGAGCGAGCGAAGTTCTTCCTCGAAGACGGCAAGCCGCTCGCTCAGTCGGCGCCAATCGGTCAATCCGACCTGGGTCCGCAGTTCCTGCAAGCGGTCGGTGTATTCTTTGTACCGTCGGGCCTTGCCGGCTTGCATGCGGACGGCCCGCAGGCGGTTGTCCACTTCGTCGACGATATCGGACAGCCGCAACAGGTTCTGCTCGACGCGATCCAGGCGTCGCAACGACTCCAGTTTCTTCGCCTTGAAACGGCTGATGCCGGCCGCTTCCTCGAAGATCAACCGCCGCTCGCGAGGCGAGGATTGCAGCAGAATATCGACCTTGCCCTGCTCGATGACGCTGTAAGCCTGGGTACCCATTCCCGTGCCGGAAAGCAAGTCGCGAATGTCGCGAAGTCGGCAGGGGTTGCGGTTGATGAGATATTCGCCCTCGCCGCTGCGATACACGCGACGGGTGATGTGGACCTCGGGCGTGTCGATCTCCAGCAGGTTGCTGGAATTGTCGAAAGTCAGCGTGACTTCCGCGCAGTTGACCCCGCGCCGTGAGCCGGAGCCGTTGAAGATGACGTCGGCCATCTCCTTGCCGCGAAGACTCTTGACGCTCTGCTCGCCGAGCACCCACTTCATGGCGTCGACGATGTTCGACTTACCCGACCCATTGGGCCCCACCACGACAGTAATACCGGCCGGGAACTCGAACCGGGTCTTGTCGGCAAAGCTCTTAAAGCCGGCTAGTTCGAGCGCCTTTAACATGGGAGGGACAACTTGGAGGGTGGGGAGGGTAGATGGATTCTTGTTTGGGATAAATGGACGTTAGCCCCGATTGGTAAACACTCGGGTGCCATGCTCCACGCTTGCGTGGGCATGCGAAGCCGTGTCCAGCTAGCTTCGGGCATGCCCACGCAAGCGTGGGACATGGCACCCGTCTTCACCACTCAATCAACGGAAACACGCACAATATCGGGCCTCTCGGCAATGCGGGCGGTCGCCGCGAGCGGTCAAATAACCAATCGGCTACATGCCTAGTCCTCGCCCCATTCTAGCAAAGAAGCCGCTGACTGAAGACTGGCTATCCTCGTTTTCCGCTGTTTCAGGGGTGTTTTCTTGTGAATCCTCGCCTTCACTGCCACCTGCGACCGCATCGCCACCCCCGCTGCCGGACGGCACGGACGCCACGCGATCATACTTCCTTCCGGCCTCGGGCAACGCGTCGACCTCGAAGCGACCCGGCAGAATGCCCGCCGTATTGGCCTCTTGCAGGGCCTGGACCACGTCGGCATAGGTGCCGCCGAGTTCCACGATGGCGCGAATGACTTCGTCGATTTCGGTGGAAACCGTACGCTTCTGATCCGCCATGCCGACGGCGAACTTGCTTACCGATATCTCGCCGGCGGCCGTGCTGGTAACCATGATCTTGTTGCCCGCGTTGACGGCCAAAGGCGTTGCCAAATGCTGATCGCGACCGAAGACGACAACTTCGGGGCGATGGCTTCTGGTAACGTGTATCATTTTCGGCCCCGCGGTATCGAGCACGTGGTAGCTGAACTTGCCCTCCATGTCCTCGCCCAACACCAAGGCGTCGTTGGGGTTCATCGCCCACAGGGCTCGAAACGCTCCGTAGCGAGTCTCGGCACTTGGCGCCGAGAGCAGATCGCGGAGTTGGCCATAGGCCTCGAAGCCGTCCATGGTGCTAAGCGCGGCCAGAGCGAAGACGCGAAACGCCGGTTCCTTCTTCACGGCTTCCGCCAACGGTTCGGCCGCTTCGTGGCGATCGATGAAGGCCAGCGCCTCGGCCGCGTGGAATCGCACTTCGGCGTCGTCGGACTTGATACCCTCGCAGAGAACGTCGCCCGCCTCGGTGCCGATCGCTTCGAGTTGCAGGGAGGCGGTCGTGGACGTCTTCGGATCGAGCAGTCTCTCTTTCAAACCCGACATCCGCTTGGCGTGTTCGACGGACGATTCTCGAACAGCCAGAGCGCGAACCACTTGCATGTATCGCTGGACATTCTCCTTGTATTCGGGATGAACTTGTAGTTCGATGAACTTGTCGTCCTTGGCCTTGGCCATGCCGACCTTTACACCGTTTCTAAACGTGTGAAACCGCTTGTTGATGGCGGTTGCAATCTCGGAACTGTTCTTCACGTTTTGGAATCCCGGTTTGAGCACCAGGCCGAGGGGGCGGGATTTCGTTGCCACCGCCCCGCCGAGAACGCGACCGCGACCGGCAAGCGACGAGCCTCGCTCGCTGCTGGAACCCGGATCGACCAGCACGGCCCCCTTGGCAAACGCCATCAGGTGGCCGTCGCGAAATTGACCATCGAGAACGCGCATTTCCTTAAGCCGCACGGGCATCACCCAACCGCCGGCCAAACTGGTCGTCTCGCTGCGAGAGGGCACTCGCAATTCGAAGTCGAGTCGGTCGCCTTTCTGAACGCCCGGCGGAAGAATGCAGCGTATCAGAGCCATTGCCGTACTGTCGGAAGCAAGCAACTGATTAGGCTTGTCTACCTTGCGGGTTTGCAATTCATCCAGCAGTCGGGCACGCTGCGATCCGGGAACCGGATCGCTGCCGGTGCCGTCGAGCCCCGTGACCAGAGCCACGTTGCCGACCTCGATGGGAAACATGCCGAACGGTACCGCCATGTCGCCGACCAGATTCACTTCGGAGAAACTCCAGGGCGACGGCTCGGGGCTCTGCGAGCGGAACGACAGGGCGTCCCAACCACAGCAACCGGAAAGAAGCGGCAGGACACAAATCATGAGAAGACAAAGTGTCCCGACCGACAGCGGCATAATCGCGGAGAGTGACTTCATCGCTACTTGTACTCCTTGGTCTTTACGGAAAATCGCGCGTGTGGAAGGCGGACCACCCGGCGAGGCTCTATCGATAAAAGCATCTCGAAACACCCCGAGGCATCTCGCTCCAGAAGTCTCTTCAGGGCCTTGAAATCGCGGCGAAAGCCGCGAATTCCCGACGAACGCGAGAGCGCCGGACGGCGCCCAAATTGCCCTAGTAGGCGGAAAAGACGAACATTGGAGGGCGGAAGGATAGTCATATCCGCCAACAGGGTCAAGGTTAATGGCTCGGCAAACTGATCGATCAAGCGAATAATCCCGGATTGCCGACCGTCCTATCAGGTCCTAACAAGCTGGCGAAACCGCGCAAACGGGGTTAGCGCCTCGCCTTTCGTCCGCGGGAGTCAGGCAAGCCAGCCGGCCGTGCCACTTGGCCATCACCTGAATAGCCGCCAAAACCGCACTTCGGCGAAAAAGGCACCGAACCAAGGAGGGGTCAAGGTATTGCGTGAAATTTGCCGGCTATTACAATGGATAGATCGACTTTCGCGGCCAAATAGCGCGCTTTCGGACGAACTACCGTGTCATTATTGAGCCCAAATTACCGCCTGAAACGAAGCGGTCGAGCACCGGCCCGCGCCAACGTTCGATTGGCGCCCGTTGAGCGGCTTGAGCCGCGCTTGATGCTCGCCGCGGTGTTCTGGGACGGCGGGGGCGAAGACCTCGACTGGGGTAATCCGGAAAACTGGAGTGTAGACCGGCTCCCCGCTATCGCTGACGATGTGACGATTGAAGCCCCCGACGTTACGATCAGCCATCTCGACGGCCAAACGGAGCTGAACAGCCTCGTATGCTCGGCTTCCCTGGAACTTCTCGGCGGATCGCTGACAGTACACGGCCTGTCGACGGTCTCCGGATCGCTTGGCATATCCAACCAAGCTTTTCTCATGGTCAGTGGACCGAGCGCTCATTTCACGGCACAGGGAGAAACCATCGTTTCCGGGGCGGCACTGGGCGCAACCGACGGAGGGCAACTCCATTTGCCGGCGGCCACGCTGCTGCCGAGCAACGAAAACCCCTTGGAGTTCATGGGCGCTATCGGCGAGGGTAGCCTTTTGTCGTTGCCGAATGTTTCCATCCTGGGCGCCGATCCCGCCGAGCCAAATGGCGCCATGATGATTTGGGCCTTCGACGGAGGGCGCGTCGATCTGTCCGGCTTGTCGGAGATTTCGGGCGCCGGCATCCAATTCCATTGCACCGGCTCCGGAAGCACCCTCGACCTCTCTTCACTGACCGATTTTCACGGTTCCCATTACAACGGCTTCACAATATCCGGCGGCGGGCAGCTCGACCTGGGCGAAGGCACCACGCACCTGCGAAACGCACGGGTCAACATTGACAACGGCGGCATGATCGTCGGCGGGACGATCGAACTGCTCGACAATACACTACTCTCGGGCAACGGCGTCTTGGCAGCCGACGTGGTCAACTCCGCTCGCATCACTACGTCCGGTCCCGCCGGTTTGCTGATCGACGGCGACTATGCTCAAACGACCGGCGGTTCGCTAGAGATCGGCCTGGGAGAGTTCATCCCCGGCGAACACTTCGGTTTCAGCTCGTTAGACGTGACCGGCACGGCATCGCTCAAGGGCGACATCGAAGTTCAGCACGACGTGGGTCCCGGCCTGCCCACGGGACACCGCTTTGAACTGATGGCCTTCGGTTTGCGCGAGGAAACCTTTGAAAACATCTACTTGCCTTCGGCCGATTTGGGACGATACTGGAAATCGGTCTACACTACCGAGCCCGGCAATCTGTCGATCGTGCTTACCGACGATCACCAGATTCCGCGGGTAGTCGGCACCGGCGCCGAAGCAATCGAGGAAGGCGGGCAGCCGGTCGGAATCGCGTTCGGCTACCGATTCAACAAGGAATTGAATCCCACCACGGCGGCCGCGGCCGGCAACTACCGCTTGATCGAACTCGACAGCGGCCAGGACCGAAGCGACCTGATTACCTCGATCGAATATACCGCGGCGGTGGATTTGCCCGGCTTTTCGACCGAGCCTTCGGTTGCCGTCGTGGTCGCTCCGAAATCGGGTCTGCCTCGGGGCCGCTATCAACTTACGATGCTCGGCGGCAACGTGCTTGACATGGCGGGCAACTCCATTCTAACCGGCGACACAAGCATCCGCTTCAACTTCGCCGTCGCGCCGCCGGTCGTTCTTCAACAGTCGGACGGGCACCGGGCACGAGCCGTCGTTCCGCCCGGCTCGCAATCGGCCGCTTCTATCGTCCTTCAACTCAGCGACAACGACCTTATCGCCGACCAAGCCACGGGCGCGAAAAACTATCGCCTGGAACGGCTCGACGACGGGGGCTCCGTCGTCGGCGTTCATCCGATCACCTCGGTCAGTTACGATCGATACGCCGACCGGATAATGCTCGGAGGTTTCGGCGTCCTGCCAGCGGGCGACTATCGGCTCACCATGTTCACCGAAGCCGATCCGTTGGTGCCCGGCTCCAGCGGAATCGCCAACTTAGCGGGCATGGCAATCGACGGCGACGAAGACGGCACCGCCGGCGGTCTGTTCGTCGAGGAGTTCGCGGTCTCGCCCGGCCGACTGTCCGGCGGCCTGGACGAGGAAATGCTCGGCGGCGCTTTCCAATCGCTCGACGGGTTGTTGGGCCAAAGCCTGATCCCGCTCGCCGAGGAAAGCCGGGAGATGTTCGCCGGCGAGGCATTCGCCGAGCAGATGCTCGAACAACTCCGCCTGGAATTCGAATCGCCGCGGGGCGACTCGCAGACAATGGCCGAGCGGATAAACACTCGCATCGGGGAACTCTTCGCCGAAGCCCGGGAGGCTTACGAGGCGCTGAACCCCGATGGCAACTTCCTGCCGTACGGCGAGTTCATCGTCGTTTGGGGCCACGACGTCCGCTTCCTACTGCAAACCCCCGACACTCCGGGAGATCACGGGGCCGTGGGATTCGACGAGTCGGGCAACCGGATCGAAACGATCGGCGGCGCCTTGCTCCTCGACGACGGAAATGGCTCGCAAGGGATCTCGTTGGCGATCGTTCCGGTCGATCTGGCCGGAAAAGTGCTCAGCAATGAACTGGTCACCACCGAGCGCCAAAACGACCTCTCGCCCGATCTGTACTACCGCATCGAATTGCAGGGCATCGAGGAAACCAACCAAGCGGGCATCGTTACTTTCCGGTCCGAGGGCCTATCGGGCAGCCGCGTGTTCGCCGACACCTCGACCGCGGGCATAGTCGAAGGGCTCGACTTTTCCAACTACCTCAGCGGACTCGACCCGATCGTGGCCATGGCCAACGAGGTTCTCTTGGAGCGCGTCGCCGAAGCGACGGGCCCCCTGGCGGCGCTGACCGAGAACATGCTCATACTCTGGTTCGATCCGGTCGACTTCGTCTTGGCCGACGCCCAGGGACAAACCAGTTCGCACACTCAATCGAGTTCCTACGATCAGGCCGCCGGGTCGTTCTATCAAGGCTCCGGATTGACCGAGATGCTGGTGATTCCCAATGCCAACTCGGGCGTCTACACGCTGGAATTGGTCGGTGTTGGGGGAAATTACCGCGGCGCGGTCAACTTCATGGAAAACGGCTACCTGAGAACGGCCCACTTCCAGGGCAACCTCGGGACGTCGGAAAATCTGGTCGTGCAGATCGATTTCCGCACGGTGCTGCCCGTCGATCCGGTCGATCCGGGCGGTTTGGGAGGAATCACCGGACTGCTGGGCGACCTTTCGCCGTCTTCCCAGGCAAGCGCGGCCATGTCGGCAATTTCCCAGGCAGGTATGTTCGCTATCGCCGGCGGAATGGCCGTCTCCTCGGCCATCTCCGGCAACAGTACGTCGAACTTCGGCGATACCAGCACCGCCTCGGGCAACAGCTACGGCACGGGCGGCGGCGCCGAGGACGGTGACCAGCAGACCGCCGCGACGGGGCACATCGCCGTCGCCATCGCGGCCGTCTTCGACAACTTCTACGATTTGTTCGGAGACTTTTACGAATCGCTCGGTCTGCTTCAGCGGATCAAGCAACTCGTGCCCGGCGGTGAAACCTTCTTCGACAGCCTGGAGAACATCCTCAGCGGTCGAGGCGGCGACGAGGACCTTAAGACGGACTCCGTCGACGGTTCTCCAAGCGTCGAAGACTCGAACGATTCACCCCGGGGGACGACAATCGGCGGCAAGGATCGCGAATCGACCGACGAGAAAGACGTGGCGACGGCAACTCAAGACAGTCCTACTGAAAAAACGGGGCAAACCAACGCCGAAAACGACCCCCAAGACATTTCCGATGATACAGCGAAAGCGCCGGCCCCCGTTCCCGGTGGCAATTACGGCGGCAATGAAGGCGCCAACAGTGGCGTGGACCGCCTCGCGTTGGTAGACGAGATACTCGGCACGCCGGGCGACATCCCTTACGCGAAACTGGCCGAAAAGGCCATTGAGGAAATCGACCTTTCGCGAGAAGGTTTCGCCGTCGCGGCGTTTAGAGATGAGTAACGTTGTCTACTATCGATATGGCACGGCAGCGACATTGCCGGACAAATCATGAACCTCGGGTGCCGTGCTCCGTCGGCATGGGAACCGCTCCGTTCGTAGTCCCGCCTTTAGGCGGAATGGAGCTGAGTAAAGACGGATTCCCACTGGGCGATGACGCCGAGCGGCCCCCGCTCAAGCCCCCGGGACCACCCACGGTATTTGGCGGCCCCATTCCCGTACTGACGCATTAAGACGGATCGACATGATAAACCAACACGACTTGGCCATTCTTTCCAGGGCACTGAGCACGGGGATTATTTCGGCCCGACAGTTCGCCGACATATTGCGCGGTGTCTCGGAAAACCCGCAGGCAACAATCCAATCGCTCTTGGCTTCCCGCGTGGGCATGTCGCAGGACCAGCTAAGCTCATTGCTCTCGAAGACCGAGAATCAGGCCCGTTTTCCCGACGAGACGGCCGCTTTCGTTCCTTCCCAGGACGAACCGTCGGATAACAAGACGACGGAATTAACCGGCGAGAAAGTTCCTCGCCCCGCCGGAAAACCGACCGCCGGAGGCACGGCCGAGACTGTCGACAGCGGGTCGCAATCCGGTTCCGCCGACGCCCACCACCAACACGATACGGGGCCTCTCGACTCGCAGGCTTCATTCGAGCTTAAGCGGGAAATCGGACGCGGCGGGTTGGGCAGAATCATGCTCGCCCAGGACGCCTTCTTCGGACGCGACGTGGCCGTCAAGCAATTGTTGCGAGACGCTCGCCAATCGGTCGACCGCGTCGAGCGTTTCTTTCTCGAGGCTCAACTTACCGGCCAACTGGAGCACCCCGGTATCGTACCCGTTCACGCCTTGGGCGTTTCGACCGACGGCCAGCCGTTCTACGCGATGAAATACATCAAGGGCAGGAACCTGTGGAACCTGATCGTCGACTACCACGAGCTTGACCCGAGCGACCCGAAGCGGGTGCCGGCCCTTCACGAGATGCTTCGCGCCTTGGCGGCGGTCTGCAACGCGGCAGCCTTCGCCCACCACCGGGGCGTGTTGCATCGCGACATCAAACCGCAAAACATAATGGTCGGCAACTACGGCGAAACGCTCCTGGTCGATTGGGGATTGGCCAAGGTGTTTTCCGAAACCGATGCCGGCCAGAGGCAGCGGGACGCCGCCGTGGCCTTTGGTTCATCGAGCACGTTGGCCGCTTCCGAAGACATCAAGCTCGGCGGACCGCGCGAGGAGACCATCGACGGCGCCGTGCTGGGAACGATCCCCTACATGTCTCCCGAGCAAGCCCGAGGCGCAGTCAGTTCGCTCGACCACGGCTCCGACATCTACGCCTTGGGAGCGACCCTTTACACGATTCTTTGCGGCCGTCCTCCTTACTTGGGCAAGGGCAAGGCACTGCTTGAGGACGTTCGCCGCGGAGAGTTCGACCCGCCGCGAAAGGTCTCGACGGCCATCCCCAAACCCTTGGAAGCGATCTGCCTAAAGGCAATGGACCTCTCGCCCCAGCGGCGATACGCCTCGGCCCGGGAAATGGCCGCCGACATCGCCCGTTGGCAGTCCGGCGAACCGGTCGAAGCCTATCCCGAACCGCTTCTGGATCGTGCCTGGCGGTGGATGAAGAAACACCGCACCTCCTGCGTCGCCACCACGGTCGCCGTGCTGGTCGTGCTGATGGCGCTGGGCGCATGGCGAACGAACGTAAACATGCACGTCGCCCAAGTAGAACGGCGTGGGCGTTCGCTGCTGCAAGAAGGACAAGACGCCTTCGGCCGGCAAGACCTGGCTCTGGCCGCCAATAAGTTCAACGAAGCCAACGGGCTGGTTTCGCCCGAACCGGGGCTCAACGATTTGCAAATGGAGATCGGCCGCTGGATCGACCAGACCAACAGCCGATTGGCCGCCGAGAAGGCTCGAACGGAGTCCCGCGGCAAAGTCGCCAAATTCTCCCGCCTGCACGACGACGCCATGATAAGCGGCATGCTGGCCGCGGGCGTCGATCCGGCGGAGAACACGGCAACCGCCAAACGATCGGTCGCCGAGGCCCTCTCGCTGTTCGCGCTTAAGGTGGACGAACCGGCCGATCCGAGCCTCGACGGCGAACTCTACAGCGAGCGGGAGATCGATCGGCTGACGACCGACTGTCGCCAACTGCGCTGGATTTACGCCGACGCCCTGGCCCGGCCGCTCCCCGAGCATACGCAGGAGCAACGGGTCGACTCCGCGCGGCGGGCATTGCGGTTCATCGACAATCTGGCCGAGTCGACGGCTCCCACCCGGGCGTATCATCTACGACGCGCGTTCTATCTGCGACAAGCTTCGGACACGGCGGCCGCGAAAATTGAAATGCAGAAGGCTCATGCCACGGCCCCAGCCGGAGCGGAAGACCATTTCCTGGAAGCCGATTTCAACTTCCGTCACGAAAACTTCGCCGCCGCCGCCGAGGGATTTCAACAGGCGCTGCGACTCGACCCGGAGCACTTCTGGGCTCAGTACTTCCTCGGCGCGTCGCACCTGAAGCTGGGTAACTGGCCGGAAGCCACCGCCTCGCTGACGGCAGCCGCCGCGCGAAGAAGCGATCTGGTCTTCGTCTACTTGCTGCGCGGCTTCGCTTACGGGGAAATGGGACGGCCCGACGACGCCGAGGCCGATTTCAAAACGGCCGAACGGCTCGACGCCGGCCAGTACGGGCTGTATCTCAATCGAGGCGTGGTCCGCTTGCGCCACGGCAAGACCGCCGAAGCGGTCGACGACTTCCAAACCGCCATCGAAATCAACCCCAAGGCGCCGCAAGCGTACGTTAATCTGGCCGAGGCTCAACGTCTGCAAGAACAATATGACGAGGCGCTGACAACACTCGACAAAGCTCTCGCCGCCGACCCCGATTCGGCTCGTGCATATCGGCTGAAGGCTTTGGTTAACTTGGATATGAAGGACGACCCGGCCGCGATGAAAGCCTTGGGCAAAGCGCTGGCAACCGCCGCGTCGGGCAGTCGACTGGCCGCCGCCCTGCATTGCCTGCGCGGTCGCGTGCTTCATCGCCAAGGCCGCAGGGAAGAGGCTTTGGCTGAATACCGCTGGGCAATGCGCGAAGATGCCGATTACCCGCGGCCGTATCATCTGGCCGCCATCGCGCTTATGGACTTGGGCAAAGACGCCGAAGCGGTTGCGTACTTCGACAAGTATCTAGCCGAGAGCGACCTGCTCTCCAGGGCGTACGATCTTTCGGCAACGACCGACAGTCAGCCCACCCCGGCCGGGTTGGCCGCTTTCGAGGCGGATCGCGGCCAGACAATTCAGCAAGCCGATCCCCGTCGGTTGCTGGCGACCGTTTACCGGGAACGCGGCTTGGCTCATAAGAAGCTCGGCAACTCGACCTTGGCCATGGACGACTTCGCCCGGGCCGTGGAGCTGGTCCCGGAGTTGGACGCATTCCCGCAGCAGTACGACCGCAACCGCTTCGGCACGATGCACTCGCGTCGCGGTTGGGCCTATCTGCTGGAGGCCAAGCGGCTGGCGTTGGCCGAGTTCAACGAAGGCATAGAGATCGATCCGCAAAACAGCGAACCGTACAGCGGACGCGGCTACGCCTACATCGAGTTGGGCGATTACCGCAAGGCCATCGCCGACGCCGAGAAGGCAGTCGCGCTGGGCTCCGGGAACCCGGGCCTTTACTTCAACGTGGCCTGTATCCAAGCCCAGGCCGCCCGCCAGGCCGCCGACGACGACTCGAACCCCAGCGGCGAGGAGACGGCCCAACGGTGTCGCGCGGCGGCGATCTCGGCCCTAAGAACGTGCTTCGAAAAATGGCCCGAGAAACGCGAGTTCTATATTCGCCAGGCACAACTCGACACGGCCCTCGATCCGCTCCGCGATAGCGACGAGTTCAAGGAGCTTCTTAAGCAGTAGAGTCGGTTTGCAACAGGCTACTTAGTTCCTGTTGATGATACTTGGGTGCCATGTCCCACGCTTGCGTGGGCATGCCTGAAGTAAGGCGAAAACTACTTCTCATGCCCACGCAAGCGTGGGACATGGCACCCGATGTCTTCACTCATTGATCACGCTGTTACAAAATAGCAGCCGGGAAAGGAACGACTCCATCGCACCGAGTCGTCAATCCGCTCTATTCATCCTTGAACTTGAAATCTTCGTCGCTTAGGTCCAGCACTTCGGCATCGTCCGCGGTTTCATCGTCTTTCGCCGGTTCCTGAACTTCCGCCACGGGCTCGGGGGCCGGCTCGTCCTTGAACTCGAAATCGCCTTCGCTTAGGTCGAAGCCGAGGGTGCCGCCCGGAGTCTCATCGGCTTCGGTGGGCGGTTGAACTTCCGCCACGGCCGCGGCGGTCGGCTCGGCCGCCGGCTGCGACGGCTGCCCGGTGCAGGGCCGCTTGAGGAACCCGATCCAGCTTGCCTTGCCCTTTATGTCCTTGTAGTGCAGCACATTGGTCAGTTCCCACCCCTCCTGCCCGGCCGCGTTGAGCTCCCTAAGCAGCGCCGGTTCAGTCAGGCGGATCAAAGTCGTATATTCCCACTTCCGGGGCCCGTTTTCCGTGACGCTATCAGTCATCCGATCAATCCTCCTCGCGGTTTAGTTGCCGGTCGAACGGCGGTGATTCGTGGATATGATTTTACTGTATTGGAACTTGCGGTCAATCAGTTCGCTAGTCGGTAGCCGAAGGCGACTACGGCTAGGCAGCCGATTATGATTGGCCACCATTTCATTGGAATGAAGAACAGGGTGTGCATTCGACTATCCGATGCGAATGTAAGTCGCTCGACTCCGAAGGTGATGCCGGCAGCGAACAACAGAGCGGCGGGGAATGCAATAACATTCTGTTGGTAGAACTCGTCGTTACCCGTAACGGTCTCGGTTGCGCATTCCATCAATAGCGATGTGACGAATACGATGACGGCAACAAGGTATCCGTGGCCAGACCAAATGATCATTGGGTCACCTCTGATTGCGAGTGGATTCTGTTCTGCAAAACTGAGCGAGGAACGTCGGGAACACATGTCGCCAAAGAGAGATTAGTGATTCGTGTGGTTTTCTCTCTTGGTTGCCGATGGCTAATCACGCTCGCTCCAAGGTCCCCGAATCCGTCAACCACCCCCACGAAAGCCCTCGCCTACCGCGAATCTCCACCCTCCGCATCCCCACCCACAAACACCGCGTGAATCTTCTTCAAATCCTTCGCCGGGAACTTGATGATCGCGCGGTCGTAGGTGATTAGGCCGTTGACTTCGCCTTCGACGTCGGTGGTTTGGGTGTAGACGCCGGCGGCGATGCCTTTGGCGTATAGCTCTTCGAGAATGTCCATCGACTTCTGGTAGCGTTCCAGAAGTTCCTTTTTGTTCTTCGGCAGACCGCCGTAGCCCCAGTTTCTCGCCTCGGGGTTCCAGAGATGCTTCTTGTCGGCTACGTAGCCGTGGCCGCCGAACTCGCCCACGACTTTGATGTAGTCGTTGAAACGCGGATCGTCGGTGGGAAAGGCGGGATGGGGGTATGAATGCTGGTCGGCCACGTCGCCGATCGGCCAGAAGTTCCCGCCGCTGGCCACGTTGTTGTGACGCGTGGGGTCGTAGTCGGAAACCCAGCGGCCGATCTTCATCGTCTCGTGCTGGCCCCACGACTCGTTAAACGGCACCCACATCACGATGCACGTGCTGTTGTACAGCGAGTCGATCATCTGTTTCAACTCGTACATGAACTGCTCGTGGGCTTCGGCCGGCCAATTACCCGGCTTGGGGTTCGGCTTCATCCGCGTCCAGCCTGGGCCGGGCATGCCGGAGACCTGATCCTGCCACATCATCATTCCCAGCTTGTCGCAATGGTAATAATACCGCCTCGGGCGGACCTTGATATGGCTGCGGATCATGTTGAAGCCGGCGTCCTTGAGATACTGAATGTCGAACTTCATGGCCGCGTCGGACGGCGGAGTCAACAGACCGCCGGGCCACCAACCCTGATCCAACGGGCCGAGGTGGAAAATCACCTCGTCGTTAAGCGTCAACCGCCAATGCCCCTTGGCGTCCTTCTTCCGCCCGACTTTGCGAAGACCGACGTATGAATCGACCGAGTCGAGTACCTTCTCGCCGGCCAACAGTTCGACCTTCAGATCGTACAAGTTCGGCTCCGCGGGGCTCCACAGCTTGGCGTCGTCGATCTTGACCGTCGTGGCATCGAGCGTGCCGGTAGCTTGGGCAACCTTCTTTCCGTCAAAACTGGCGGTGAGCCGAACGGCCGTCGCTTTCTCGGCATCGCCGCCGGCGGTGGTGGCGACCTTGATCTCGGCGGGGGAAATCTCCGTGTCGATCTTGATCCGCCCGATGTATGTCGCGGGGACCTGTTCCAACCACACGGTTTGCCAGATGCCGGAGACGCGGGTGTACCAGATGCTGCGCGGTTTGAGGACCTGTTTGCCGCGAAGTTGATAGTCGGCCGTGGCGTCGAGCACCATGACGGTCAGCCGGTTCTTTCCGTCGACCAAAGCGTCGGTGATATCGAACTTAAACGGCGTGTTGCCGCCTTTGTGCTTGCCGGCCGGCTTGCCGTTTACGCGAACTTCGCATTGGTAGTCGACCGCCTCGAAATGCAGGATCGTTCGCTGGTCGTCCTTCTTATCGATTTCGAATTCGCGTTGGTACCAGAGTTGCTCGCCAGGCTCCAGCACTCGGCCGACGCCCGAGAGGCTTGACTCAAGACAGAAGGGCACGAGGATATTGCCGTCCCATTTTGTCGGCGCGGCCGCGTCCTTGTTGTCGTCGTCCTTTACGACGGCGTAGTCCCAAAGCCCATTGAGATTTTGCCAGTTTTCGCGGACCATTTGCGGCCGGGGATATTCCCTCCATGCGTTGTCCGGCGTGACCTCGGCGGCCCAACGGCTCTTGATCCGCTCCCCGGCCGGTTTCCAGTCGTCGGCCACGGCGGGGGTGCATGTCAGTGCGATCAGCGCTAGGATAAGCGAGTGCGTTCTCATGGTACGGCTCCTTGGATAAGAGTGCGACGGAACTTCGTAAGAATGCTGCATAGAGTTTACCCGCTACGAACCGTCGCGGCAAGGAGTCGATGTTTTGGCCTTGGGCGGCCCGGGGCGGGAACTGATTTGCCGCGGATGTGCTCCTGCACTGTGACGTAAGAGTGTTGTTGCCGTTCACGCACCTCTGGGAAGGGGGGGAACCACAGAGAGCAACGAGAACACAGAGAATCACGCTTGCAGTTGAAGTGAGTCCGCAGTCCGGTCGTGATGCCTGACATCTTCAAATAGGTTGGCCGCTGGGATTGGTGGATGCAACTGATCTCATCGACCGCGTGCCGTTCCACGATCAGTTGGTCTTCAACCGAGGTGGGCTCATTACTGCTCAACGGGAAGTGGGTACGCGAGTCTTAACCGAACTTTCTGGAGTGTCACTTCTCGCGCCAAACACTTTTGTTAGGTTGATTCCAGAAGATTTGGGACACAAGCCCGACGGACTCCAATCGCACATGCAATCACTCTGCCTGTCAAAGGATCTTGTTGCGGATAGTGTTACATCGTTCTCTGTGTCCTCGGTGTGCTCTGTGGTAGGATTCTTTCCATCGCCGCGGTCCGTGAACGCTCACGGGGTGTTGTTGCTCGCCTGTTGCGCACGCTACTTTCGCTCCAGCGAAAAGGCGACAATGGGTGCTGCGATACGGCGCGGCCTATCGTTGATCTTCGGGTATCGGCGAGGTTCGGCTAACGGCCGACTCGAATACCGGCGTGGGACGAAAGTTCGGGTGGTGCTTATGCACGAGATTCTTCCGGCCCCAGTACATGCCGAAGAATTGGCCGTTGGTGTCGACCCAGTTGGTTATCTTGAGGAACTCCGCGGGCGTCATCTTCACGTCTTTGTGCTTTTCGGCAAGCTCGGCCGCCAGTTTGGCTCGCTCAGGGTCGGCCAGTTTGACCTTTCCTTTGGCATGTATGGCGACCAGCAGGCTGTTGTGCGAGCCGAGCGATCGCGTCGGCAGGTAATGCACGTTGCCAGTCTTGGGATGGTTCTCGCCGATGATCGGCAAGTACTTGGGGTTGAGCAGGGTTTCGTACGATTGGCTGAAGAATGTCGTCATCGTCCCGCGCATGTCTAGCCCGGCCTTGGGCTTGTCGCCGCCGTGACATTTCACGCAATGTTTGTCCAGCACCGGCTGGACGTCGGTTGCGAAGTCGAGGCAGCGCCGGCCGGTCTTCTCGCCCAGTTGGGGGCCAGGAACCGACGGCGGACGCTTAAGAGCCTTTACCTTGGCTACCGTGGCCACGGTCACCGCGCTGTTGGGCGTCTCGTGGCAACCAATGCACGCCCGGGTTTCGCCCGGCATGTAGTTGACGTAGGTTCGCTCGGTTTGCAGGGACATGTAGTTCTCGTCCAGTGCCTGGAAGAAGATGTTCCTTTCAGCTGGCACGACAAAATGGGCCGAGCCGTCGTCCTCGACCGGCACGACGCCATGCTGGACCTTCAGCCCCAGATGCGTCTTCTTCGTTATGACCGAATGCTGCTGGTCGTACTGATCGGAGCCGGCCCCGCGAGTGCGTTCGGCCTCGTGCCAGAATCGGTTGGCCGCCCAGGGACGGGGGACTTGTTCGAGGACGCGAAGGTACTTGACCGCTCCCCGGGGCGTGTCCTCCATGCCGTGGTAAACGTCGGTGACGATGCAGGTGGCCAGCCCCTTTTTCGCCATCGTCTCGTCGGTGATCGTTCGTAACACGGGCGGCTTGTCGCGTCTGTTCAACGGATAAGGCTGCCAGCAG
>Ga0180432_10004468_pt1 | contig 19175 bp, 13 predicted proteins | sample SS_ome_10_FD_132414 | JGI IMG/M metagenome (GOLD analysis project Ga0180432, IMG submission 132414) | Hypersaline lake sediment archaeal communities from the Salton Sea, California, USA - SS_1_MS_2 metaG | ecosystem: Environmental > Aquatic > Non-marine Saline and Alkaline > Hypersaline >...
AAAATTTACAACACAAACGGCTTAGCCAGATTTACCTGACCATCGTCAAGACGATGGGGTTCGAATTTTAAGTAAAACAAAAAAATATGATCATCATGAAAAAATACAGACTGATGAATAAGCCAATCCTGACCCTGGCTGTCCTGGCTGCCATCACCATTTTTTGGCACTCCTGTTCACAGAATGAACAGAAGGGTACCCTGCAGTTCGGACTGGAATTCACTGAAGATACCAAGCTGAAATCCTCTCTGGCAGATCCGGATGTCACCGCTGCCCTGGTCTCTATCATCAGTGAGACCGGGGAGGTCATTATCAATAAAGAGCCCCTGCCCATCTATAAATTCGGAGACCAGTACACCACCAGGAACCTTACCCTGCCGGTGGGTCACTACCTGCTCACTGAGTTCATGCTGATCGATACTTCAGGAGTGGTACTGTGGGCCACACCCGTGGAAGGATCCCCCCTGGCACACCTGGTCACCCATCCCCTGCCCGTTCCCTTTGGCATCAGTCCTGAACAGACCACCAGCCTGGAGGTGGAGGTGATCCGGGTGAAAGAGCACCCACCTGCCGATTTTGGTTACGTCCAGTTCCCCATCGGATTTGTGGAAAGGTTCTGTCTCAGGGTCCTCTATTCCTCCAGATCTGTGGAGGTTGGAAAAGACACCATCCTGGGACCGGACGGGTCCTACATACCCATCCCGGATGAGAACGGGTCCTATATGCCCATCCCGCAGACCATGCTGACCGTTTATACCGGCAACCGCCAGGTACTTTGCGCACCGCTGATCCCCGGACTGAACGACTATATCCTGCCTTTGGTGGATGACTGGTACACGCTGGTTGCCACCGACTTCCAGGGCCATCAATTCTATAAGGAACAATTCCCGCTCAGGGAACTGATCAAGCACCGTTGCGGGGAAAATACTCCTCCCCTGGTCATTTACCATGCGGGCGATACTGGCATCATCATCACCCCGGAAGGACTGAGTGAACCCACCATTGGGCAGGGCGTATTCGGAACTGTCACCGTACCGGCGGATGACACCACCGTCACCGGGCAGTATGATGTACGCCCGGTGATCCGGGACATTTATTTCTATCCCTATACGGTCATGGATTCCATCTGGAGGACCTTTGCTCCCATTGACTGCTATTTTCCCATCGAAATGCTGAACATACAACCGGTGGCCATCGTAAGATCCAACTCCGACGGGTTTTTCCAGATACCCCTGAAGGAGGGAGAATATCTCTACCTGGTAAAAACGGAGCATGGTTTCTACTATGACGCCTGGGTCAGTTCACATTTGCCGGGAAAAGTCACGGTATTTCCCGGGGAGGTTACCCAGCTGATGATTCATGTGATCGATTGTTCCATGTGGATGTGACTGGGCAGATGTGACTGGGCAGATGTGACCATGTGGCTCTGAAACAGAATGCATGTTATTGGGCGGGTTTTCCTATATTTGGGCAAAACCCGCCTTTTTATGACCAGGGACCGGCTCCGCGGAATATACAGCGGGCGTAAAGGGGACTTCCGGAAAGCCATCCGGAAACGTTCCAGCCTGATCAGTGTTATTTCACTGCTCAGGCTTGTCTCAGTGGCTGTCGCGGTCTATTTGCTCATCCAGGGGATCAGAACCGATCATCTTTTGTTCTACGGAGCCTGCCTGCTCACAGGAATCTTTTTCCTGGTTCTGGTGGGCCATCACAACCGTCAGAACGAACAAAGGAAAGTCCTTCAGGAACTGGAATCGCTCAATGACACGGAACTCACCTGCCTGGACCACCACTTCCATCACCTGCCCGACGGAAACGAGCATGCCGATCGTTCGCATCCCTGGTCCCACGACCTGGACATTTTCGGGAAAGGTTCCCTTTTCCAGTATATAAACCGCACAGCCACATTGAAGGGCAGTGAACTGCTGGCACGCATCCTTACCACCGAACCGGAGGAACCCGGTGAGATCAGGCTGAGGCAGAAGATCACCAGGGATTTGAAAGAAAGAATCGATTTCCGGCAAAACTTTACCGCCCGCGCGCGTTTGATCAAAGAAAGCAGGGATGATCTCAATGACATTTCAAGATGGCTCTCCGCGAAGGCCTACATTTTAAAACACCGCTGGCTCTTTCCGCTGGCGCTGGTGGTGACAGCCATCACCATCACCATCATGGTTTTCGGGATCCTCGAATCGTCTAACTTCTGGCTCCTGCTGCCCCTGGTGCTGTTTAACTGGGCGATGCTGGCCCCATTTTTTGCACGCACCAACCATTACCAGTCAGCCGTCTCCAAAAAACACCAGCTTCTCGAAGGCTATGCAGCATTGCTGAAGATCATCGCAGAGGCACATTTCACACATCCCGCCATGAAATTGCAGCAGGAACATGCCCTGAAAGGTCAGAAAGAGGTGATGCAGCTTTCAAAACTGCTCAATGTGTTTGACCAGCGCCTGAACATGTTGCTGGGTGTGGTTTTCAACAGTTTGTTCCTATTCGATTTTATCATGCTCCGCCTGCTTGAACGGTGGAAACAAAAGAACCGGGAGCAGATCATGCAGTGGATCCAGCTGACGGGATGGGCCGATGCACGGATCAGTCTGGCCGGTTTTGCCTACAACCACCCTGCCTATGCATTTCCTGAACTGGACGGTGAGCGGGATGGAATGGAGGTGGAACAGCTGGGCCACCCGCTGATCCCCGATCACAGGAGGGTGGATAACAATCTCACCATCAACCGGGAGAAGGTGGTGATCATCACCGGTGCCAATATGGCGGGGAAATCCACATTCCTCCGCTCACTGGGTGTCAATACCGTCCTTGCATATGCCGGATGTCCCGTCTGCGCTAAGCGGTTCAGGGGAAGGTTTACGGGTCTTCATTCAAGCATGCGGACTGCCGATTCCCTGCAGGATGAAGAGTCCTACTTCCTGGCAGAGATCAGGAGGCTTGAACAGATCGTCCAGAGGATGGGAAAGGGAAAGCCGTTGCTGATCCTGCTGGATGAACTGTTGAAAGGGACCAACACCACCGATAAAAGGCAGGGTTCAGTGGCATTGATTGAAAAATCACTTCAGTACCCGATCCGCTGTTTTATTGCCACGCACGATCTCTCCCTTGGCGAGCTGGAAGGGTCTCACCCGGAACAGGTGGTTAACTACTGTTTTGAAAGTACCATCCATGAAATGAAACTGGAATTTGATTACACCATCAGAAAGGGTGTGGCCAGGAACATGAATGCTTCCTTTCTGATGAAGCAGATGGGGATCACGGATTAATCGGCATGCAAATGCAGGAGGCGGCAAAAAACCTGAGCCACATAGAGAAGATCATCATTGGATTCGCCGATCTCGCCTGGGGAACTCCACTGCTGGTGCTGCTGCTGGGAGGGGGAGTATTTTTCCTGGTTTATTCCAGGCTGATGCCGTTGAGATATTTCCGCCATGCAGTCCAGATCCTGATGGGACGGTATGACAATCCCACGGAAGAGGGCCAGATCAACCATTACCAGGCACTTTCCACGGCCCACGGGACTGCCAAAACCAACGAACCGGTGCGGGAGGGACTGGTGGCCATGCTGGGTCCCATTGTGGATACCATCATTGTCTGTACCATGACCGCCCTGGCCCTGATCATTACCGGGGTATGGAACTCGGGGGAATCTGACGGGATTACGCTGACCGCCGATGCATATCAGACAGCCATTCCTGGAGTGGGGGCCTATCTGCTCACCATCTGTGTCACCATATTTGCCATTTCCACCATGCTTTCCTTCCCCTATTACGGAACGAAATGCTTTTCATTCATCTTCGGGGCAAGGCACAGCTATCTCTGCAAGTGGTTCTATATTATCTCCATCGTAGTGAGTGCCACAATTTCACTGGGAGTGGTGATCAGCATCACAGACGGGGCCTATGCCATGATGGCCTTCCCCACCATGATATCGGCCCTGTTGCTGTCGCCCGCAGTGGTCAGGGCTTCCAGGGATTATTTTCGCCGGCTCAATGACAACCGCGGCAGGTCAACCCATCATAAAAAACAATGAACAGGTTCGTAAACTGGTTAAAGGAGTACTGGATCATTCTCCTTTTCACATTCACCAAACTGACGATCCACCTGGTCACAGCCACCAACTATGGCCTGCAGCGGGATGCATATCTCTATCTGGCCCAGTCAGGGCACCTGGACTGGGGTTATTTCAGCACACCTCCCCTGCTTGCCTTAATTACCCGGATCCATACCTTCATCTGGGGTGATTCTGTGCTGGCCATCCGGCTGCTGCCTGCCCTGGCGGGAAGTGCCGGCATCTTTCTTGTCGGATGGCTCATCAAACAGCTGAAGGGAGACTGGTTCGCACAGGTTACAGGGCTTGCCGCATATCTTCTCTCCACGGCATTCCTGAGACCGGCCGTCCTGCTGCAACCGGTGATTTTCAACCACCTTTTCTGGCTGCTAACCGTGGTGGTGATATTCCAGATGATCAAAAAACAGGATCCCCGGCTGCTCCTCTGGATAATCCCGGTCCTGGGACTGGGATGGCTCAACAAATACTCCATCGTATTTTACGGGATGGCGCTTCTGGCAGCCATGATCATCAGCCGGCACCGGAAGCTGCTGTGGAGCCGGTACCTGCCCCTGACCCTGGCCGGGGGAGTGCTGGTCATCCTCCCCAACCTTATCTGGCATTACCAGCACAACTGGCCAGTGATCACCCATATGAATGAGCTTCAGCAATCCCAGCTGGGAAACGTGTTGCTGGGTGATTTCATCTCTTCTCAGGTCTTCATGCACCTGCCCGCCCTGCCGGTCTGGGCAGCCGGGTTGATCTGGCTTGTATTCAGCCGCGAACACCGCCGGTTCAGACTGTTTGCCTGGGCATTTGCACTGACCCTCCTGCTGATCATGTTGTTGCGGGGCAAGTTCTACTATACCATCGCAGCCTATACCATCCTGGTGGTCTTCGGGGGCATCGCCTGGGAGCGGTGGTCCCGCCGGTCACACTGGCTGGTGGGAGCAGGTGTGCTGGCGGTGATCCTGGCAACGGGGCTGCAGGCACTTCCTTTCAGTCTCCCCATCTATCCACCGGAACGAATGGCTGCGTATGGCCGGGCACAGATAGAAAGAGGCTTTGAGGCTATTTTTAAATGGGAGGATGGCCGGGTGCATGAGCTGCCCCAGGATTATGCCGACATGGTGGGGTGGAAGGAACTGGGCACCAGGGTATGGGATTTTTATGACAGTCTGCCCGGACCGGTCCGTTCCGGCACCCTGGTCTACGGAGAGAATTACGGTCACGCCGGAGCCCTTCTCTACCACCGCCCGGATCCTTCCTATCCGGAACCATACAGCTTCAACGACGCGTTTATGGAATGGGTTCCCCGCCATCCCGACGCACAGCATTGCATCTATGTGGGGTATTCCGACCGCTTGCCCCTTTACTTCAGGGAACTCCAACTGGTGGGAAAGGTGGAGAATCCCTGGTTCCGGGAGCACGGGTTGCCCGTTCATTTCGGAAGCCATCCCACGGTGAAACTGTATGAGGACTGGGAAGAGGCCTGGCAGAAAAGCCGGGGCAGGTTCACCCGGGATGCGGGAGACTAGGACTCAAGCTTTCTGACAGCTCTCAGGAACTGCCGGTAGGTGATTGGCTTATCCAGAATGGTCCGGTTCCGATCCATCAGGAAGATGGACGGAGTCGCATATATATAATAATCACCCGCTACCATCCCTTCCCATCCCAGCGGATCATGCGAGGTGATCCACCGGGGCTCCAGTTCACGGATATAAGCTTCAAACCTGGCATAAGAGGTATCAATGGAAATGGTGATAAATTCCAGATCGATGGTGTTCTCCTGCAGGTACCATTCATGAAGCCTGGGAAGCAGTTCCCGGCAATGCTCACAGGTAGTGGCCCAGAACATGACCACCGCATAGGGATTTTCCAGCATGGAAAGCTGGTGGTTTTCTCCTTCCATGTCCCGGATCACAAAATCCGGGGCCACCTTCCCTTCTGCCATTCTCCTGTATCCCTCCATCCTGTCTTGTACCAGTTCAGCGATGTCTGACTCGCATATCTCATCCAGGTAGTGATCGGCCAGGTGGACCTGTACCCGCTCCATGCCCAGCATCTCGAATCCTTCCAGCAGGGTTTCCACCACGAAGGAGCGGAGGGTGGGATCATGGGAAACATTCACCATGATCCGGTCAACCGCTTCCATGTATGCCTCCTGCTGCTGATCCATGGGCTGGCTGTCATCCCTGTAAAGGGAAAGATAATCCAGCAGTCTGAAAGGATACACGGGGGCATGCAACAGCAGGGGATCATCAATGGCCGCATGGTTGAAAAAACAGATCTTCAGGGTATCGATCCGCTTGTGGTGAGACATGGACCCGGGAAGGAAGGGAGAACGGAAGGCTTTGATGATCCGGGTGGTGTATAATCCCGGATGGACTGCCTGTATGGAATCCATGAACCTGGTGCGTTCCCGCTGCAGCGCTTCATACCGCGCCACCGAAGCCTCATATCCGGGATCCCCGGGCTGCGGCGGGTGAAGCTTCCGGTAAAGTTCCATGATCTGTTCCTCATAGTCCATCTCATAGGCGGCAAAAACACGGTATACCCTGTTTTCAAGAGAATTTGGGAAATGGGGGATCAGGCCTGTCTCTCCCTGCTCGGTGTAAATATCCACATTCTTCCTGTTAAAAATGAACTCAATGAACAGGTTTTCAGACCTGATCCCGTTATATACGTCATTGTATATGATCCTGTAAACACCAGCCGGGTCCTGGTCCGAGAGCATGAAATAGAAAGATCCCGTACCCGTCTCCATGCTGTCCACAATGTTAAACCGGTCCCCGTAAAAGGAGGCCAGGTAGACCTGACCTTTCTCCGCATGCGCCAGGGTCACATTCACCACATAGGGCTGTCCACGGAGCAGGGGAATAGAAAACAGGAGCAGGTGGATGGAAAACAGAAGCAAAACACCCACCTTGATCATGCGTATCATACGATTCGGTTCCACAACCATGAAATTAATGATTTTTTTTACCTTGCTTCATGAATCAATTTCATAAAATGAATATCGATCGCGACATTACCCCGGATTCACTGAAGAAAAAACTCGGGGAATTCTGGGACCTGGCTTTTAGTAAAACGAAAAAGCTGGAGCGGGAGTATGATGTTTCACAGGGATCCCCGGTTTTTACGGTGAAAGGTAAGTATACCACCCGTGGATGGACCGAGTGGACGCAGGGATTTCAATTCGGCATTCCGCTGCTGGTGTTCAGGGCCACCGGGGAGAAGGAGATGCTGGAGACGGGGAGGAAGAACACCTTTGAGAAGATGGCGGACCACCTCACCCATTTCGGAGTGCATGACCATGCATTCAATAACCTGAGCACTTACGGGAACCTCCTTCAATCTGCCGCCACCGGCCTTTTTGAGGCTTCTTCAGAAGAGATGGAATTCTACAGGCTGGCCATCCGGGTCTCGGGTGCCGTACAGGCACGAAGATGGACCCGGCTTGCGGACGGAGGTTTTATCTATTCCTTTAACGGTCCCCATTCCCTGTTCATCGATACCATCCGCACCTGCAGGATCCTGCTTGCTGCCCACCGGCTGAGGCACCGGATGCTGGAGGAAAACGACCAGAAGGTGGACCTTCAGGACCGTGCCATCCATCACGGCCTGACCACGGCCCGGTACTCTGTCTATTACGGGGAAGGCCGTGACAGCTATGATGTGCGGGGAAGGGTTGCCCATGAATCGATCTTCAATACCAACGACGGAAACTACCGCTGTCCCAATTCACAGCAGGGTTTCTCGGGATTCTCCACGTGGACTAGGGGACTGGCCTGGGCCATGCTTGGATTCAGTGAACTGCTTGAATACCTGCAAAATGCATGGAGCACCATACCGGACCTGGATCAGTATAAAGAGGCCTTCCTGAAAGCCGCCAGGGCCACCTGCGATTTCTATATTGGAAACACTTCGGAAGACGGCATCCCTTACTGGGACACCGGAGCTCCCTCACTTCACAGGATCGGCAATTACCGCGAGCGGTTGGCCGATCCCTTTAACGACCATGAACCGGTGGACAGTTCAGCAGCAGCCATCGGGGCACAGGGTCTCCTCAGGCTGGGAAAATACCTGGAAAAAGCAGAACCTGAGGAGGCAGACAGGTACTTCCGTGCCGGTCTGACCACCCTGCGGACACTGTTGTCAGAGCCCTTTCTCTCCACCGATCCACAGCACCAGGGCATCCTGCTCCACTCCATCTACCACCGGCCCAATGGATGGGACCATATTCCCGAAGGACGCAAAATCCCCTGCGGTGAATCAAGCATGTGGGGTGATTACCACATGGCAGAGCTCTGTTACCTCACCGGAAGGATTTCTGAATCAGGTTATTACACCTTCTTTGATGATATGGCGTGACAGCTCAGAACTATTCCAGATCATACCTGATTCCTGCATTGACCAGCAGGGAGGTAGGCATGGCATTGCCGAATACGGGTTCAATCCTGAATCCCACAGGGATCCTGAGATGGTCGGTCAGGGAAAAATCATACCCCAGTGCCAGCAACAGTCCTAGGACCGTTCCCGAGCCGTCATTGAATATGTGAACGCCCGGGCCCGCCTGGACAAAAAAGGCATCACCGACCAGTTTTTTGAAACTGATCCCCACATTGGTGGTCCACTCCGCCCTCCAGCGGTAGCCCCAGTAATACCCGTCCGACCACCTGTATTCCCAGTAATAAAGCCGGTTTGACCCGATTTCACCCACCACGTGCAGAGCGGGCCTCAGCTCATATTCCCCGTAAGCTTTGATGATCACCCCGAAGTGGTCCCAATCCTCCAGGTCGTCCCAGTCGATGGCCTTTTCAATATCCACGGCCGTATAACCTACTCCCGTTGTCAGGCCGAATGAACGGAATTGTCCGTATGCCAGGGTGAAAAGCAGCATCCCGGACAGGATCATGATGATACGTTTCATGGCAGGAAGATTTGGTTTTGTTAAATATAGCCAATAAGTTAAGACAAATCAATCAGGGATATTTCTTGGACCTACCCCGAAATTTCTTTTGACATTCTCTGAGCTGTAGGCTGGACCTGTGATTCTGGCTTTCATCATGTGATAAGGGTAAAAAATGGGGATACTCCTTTTGGGATATTCACCTGTTTTCGTCATCCTGGCCGGATTTCACAGGTTGTTGTCAGGGATTTTATCCACCCGCTCCTGTTTCTCAGTACAGGGGTGGTGTCGACATTTCAGAATTAGATCTTTTTTATCCAATTATTAACTATTTCGATGTGTATTTTCCTAATTTATATCTATCGAGGGACATTTTTTATCCGAAATAGCACCAAAAAAGTATAGTAGTCGGATAATTTATATCCATTGCCCCCAGAGATCGCAGCAATGAGAAGTTTCAAATTTGCAGAAAACTAACAAAGTAGTGAAAAGGCAGCCAACCTGTGGGTTGTGAAACAGGTAATATGGTCCAATAATGCAAAACCTGACAGATATTGTACAGCTGAGATTTGGTTTCGGCTAAATTTCGGGGTAAGTCCAGGGGATATTTCCTCCTGTTTTGTAAATTGCATCCTGAAACCTGAAGATTCATCACATTTATAAAACATCCGTCATGCGGCCAAAAATCATCCTGCCGGTCCTGCTCCTGTTGCTCATTGCCTGCAATCCCGGCCAGAAAAAGAGCGGGGAAACCCCGTCTGAACAATGGATCCAGCTTTTCAACGGGAAGGACCTGGACGGCTGGACCATTAAGATCAACAAGCACCCGCTGGGTGAGAATTTCAACCATACGTTCCGGGTGAGGGACGGGCTCCTGGTAACCAGTTACGAGGAGTATGAAGGATTCGATGATGAGTTCGGACACATTTTCTACAACACCCCCTACTCACACTATAAACTAAGGGTTGAGTACAGGATCGTGGGAGAGCAGGTGGAAGGAGGGGCTGAATGGGCCTATAAGAACAGCGGGGTGATGTTCCATGCCCGGCCGCCCGGGGAGATGCTCATCGACCAGCCCTTCCCGGTCTCCATCGAGGCCCAGCTACTGGGTGGATCGGGGGAAGGGGAACGTCCCACGGGAAACCTTTGCACCCCCGGGACACATGTGGTAATCGATGGTGAACTTGTAACCCGGCACTGTATCAACTCCACCTCCGGCACCTACCATGGGGAAGAGTGGGTCCATTTCGAGCTGGTGGTCCGTGGCGACAGCATTATCCACCACATCGTTGAGGACGATACGGTGATTACCTATGCAAAACCACAGATCGGAGGGGACCTCCCGGAAGGATTCCCACTGCCGGAAGGCACCCCGGTCAGCTCGGGTTACATTGCCCTTCAGGCCGAAAGTCATCCTTTTGAGTTCCGGAAAGTGGAATTGCTGGATCTGAGCAAATAGCCTTTCCGTTTTACGCAACCAGTCGCTGAGCTATTACAATGCAGCGCTGGATTGACTGTTTGAAGATTCTCCTTTATTCCATATTCAACTCTATGGAGGCTTTGATGCGGCCTTCACCCCGCTTGTCCCATATGCTGATATCCACTGCTACCGGGTTCTGGGCCTCGGCACCCGAAAGGATAAAATTGGGTGACAGGCGGGTGTGAACTTCCCCAAACTCCATTTCAGTGTCCCCGATCAGGTCTTCCTCGTTCAGGATCACTTCCCCTGAAGCATCCACTATTCTCATGCCCAGTCCGATAAGGACTTTTCCTCCTTCAACCTCAAAACCTTCAAGACCTTCAAAGATCATGTAAATATGCTCATTGAGGGATGCCTGATCACCGGTAATGGTCCTTCCTTTCTCCCGGGAAAACAGGTATGCTTCCTTAAATGATAGCTGATTGCTCTCGATTTCTATTTTTTCATCAGGCACCACATCAAATTCCAGTTTTGCCTGAAAGGTCCCCTCGCCTTTTTTATCCCATATATTGATGTGAAGGGTATGATCCCGGTTGGAGTGGATCGGGTCAGCCATGGTCACTTTGGCCTGCAGAAGTATGGTGGAAACATCCGTTCCCTGCTCCAGTCCGGCATACAGATCATCTTTTTGAAGCGCCGTATCACCCCGGTCAGTGATGACCAACAGCTGCATTCCCGGGAACGCCCGGCCATTTTCCTTCTCAAATCCCTCCATGTTGTTAAAGTTCACAAAGAGCTCTTCCCCGTATATGAATGTATGCCTGTGAATGGTCTGATCCCCGATGGAAAGGGTTACATTTTCACAGGAAAGTCCGTTTCCCCTGGTAACAAGTCCTGTTTGCAGGTCCTTGTTCACAGATCTGCTGACATCACATGAAATAATGATCATCAGAATGATGGCAATTTTGAGCGCATTTGTTCTCATGATAAAAGTTTGTTTGATGAATGACCCGGAGCCGATTTGAAAATCAGGGTAAGGGTGCGGACAGTTCAACGGCCCCGGGCCACTTCAAACCTGTCCGTTCCAAAGACAATTTCGTTCCGGGGGGATACACCCCGGACAAGGATCAGGTATTCACCCTGCCTGGATGAGGCGGGAAATTGAAGGATCTCTTTTTCCTGCTGATCCAGCCGTATGCTGTCCATCCACACCAGGGTGTTCCTGCTGTCGGGAGTCCTGCCTGTCCCGGGTTCAGGTTCATACCGCCCTGGCTGATGGTATACCCGGTAATCGAAAAAGTAGGAACCCTCAGGAAGGTCAATGGATGCCATATCCCCTGCTTTCGAAGTAAGAACAATAACCCCACCGTACAGCAAACTGCCCCGTACATAGACCTCGTTGATCACTTCAATTTTCAGGATCTTCGAGGGATCCACAGAGAGAACCGCTTGATGGTCAAATACCGGGATCCGGTCCAGGAGGATCAATGGAGGATAATGGGAAATCATTGTATTCTGACTTTCGATCTTCAAGGAAGGTTCCCCCTTTCTGTATTTAACGTAAACAAGGGGAATCAGGTTCTCAAAAACCTCCGTCATGGTGGGCAGGCTCACATATTCCTCCATATGGATGGTAAGCACGGGAATTCCATAGAAAGGCACCTTCGCTTTTTTTTCTTCTTTACGGGATTCTGCCGGTTCGGACTGGAAGGCCACGGAAAGCTGCATGTTCATTACCATCCGCGTGGCTGACTCTCTCTGTGCGGCAGAGAGTTCAAACGGGGCGATGGAAAAGGGCAGCGGATCTGTCGTAAAATCCTGGTCAATGCGGATCGAATGGCCCGCCTGAACCGAAGGCCCCCCTGCTGAAGGTCCCAAAACTGAAGATTCAGCGGCTACAAAGAGTTCCCTGGTTCCGGTCCTGTCAGGAAGGGTGACCATAAACCGTCCCATCTCATCGGTCAGGGCACCAAAATATTCGGGTTCTTCCCCCAGCATGGAGAAATGCACGCGCGTGTTGGGGGAGGGAGAGGGTGTTTGCGGGGTTGTTTGCGGGGTTGTTTGCGGGGTTGTTTGCGGGGTTGTTTGCAAAGGGAGCTGATTCCCGGCCATGACCACGCTTCCTGAAACGGATACACCGCGGATCTCGGGGAGGTAATCAAAGCTGAAAGGAGGATGAAACCCTTCTTCTCCGGAACAGATCTGATCACATACTGTATCGGCCAATCCGGCGGGCACTACTGTCAGGCAATATTCACCGGCATAAAATCCCGGGCCCTCCGGAAGGCTCAATTCAATCCGGACCGTTTCCCCGGGCAGATAAATGGATTTATCCGCACGGCATTGCACTGCATTCCCTGGCCTGAAAGATCCGCGGTATCCTTCCCGGGGTCCGTTCCCTCCTTTCAGGATATCCCGGCGGTACGGATTGATAATGGTGAGGGGGACATAGCTGTAGGAACGGGGACCGAAATTCCGCATCCACCGGGTATAGCTCCTGAGAAAATAATTGCCGGATATGGCATCAGAAGGGATATCCAGGTACCCTGCACTTCCGTTGCTATGATGGGGATACTTTGCCCGGGCCACAGATTCCCCGGAAGGTGTCACCAGTTCCACATAAAGCACCCTGCTCAGAGCTTCCTCAACCGGCATCTCATTGATCCTGTAAAAAGAACGGAACCAGATGGATTCACTGACCGCATACATGTTCCGGTCGGTAAACAGGATCACCTGTTCGGACAGATCCATTGCCTCCTCCCCATAGGCCTGATCATAGGGAACCTGGGCCTGCAGGTCACAGGTGCCGGTCCCCATCCCTGCCAGAAGGAACCCCATAAGGGCTGCCAGTTCATATGTGACCTTCATTTTACTCATCCTCGTCCCAGTAATCCGGAGCCACAGTGGTGCCTCCCCGCAGTGTACAGTTAAAACATTCCGGATCCGAAGTGCCGTAAGGAGGTCCGAATCCCATCATCGACACAGAGATCATGTAATAGGGGTAATGGTCCGCCAGCTCTTCCACGCTGTTGATGGTATCCAGGGGACAGGATTCCCTTCTTCCCATGGGGAAGCGGAACCTGTTTTTCACGGTGATCCGTTTTTCCTTCACCTGCGAGGCATAAAAGTATCCCAGTACCTGCTCTTTGTCGTCATGGATGTTATGGATGTTCCCGCTTGAAGTGGAAGGCTGCGTTTCGTAGAAGCTTCCTGTTTCGGTTAGCTGGACCCTGGTCTGCTCCCAGAACCGGTAGGCATCCTTTGACAGGGAGTGCTGGGAGACCAGCAGGCTGTATTTGAACCTGAGCCTGGTGGACTGGTTCGACACAAAGTTCAGGGGATACTTCACTAGCTCGTTGCTGATCAGATGCCTGGTTGAAGCCGCATGAATCTCCCGGACAGGTTGTGTTTTATAACAGATGTACAGCGAATCGATGGGAGGCATGAACTCCTGGAGGACCACCCCGTCCCAGATGTATCCAATCAAATAATAGGCATGGTATTCAAAAGTCTCTTCCAGGTGCCACATGAAGTTCCTGGAATCGTCCCCTTCTCCCTTCACATCCACGTAAAACTGAATCCCGTAATAAGTCCTGCTGGTACCGGCTGTTTCCAGGCTGTCCACCTCAAAATAGACATCCTCCAGTTCCGGACATGCCAGCAGGGAATCATAGGAAGATTCATATTGCTTTCCGCCGGGCGTGTCGATAAAGAGTTTGTATGCCTTGTTCAGGTCAAGGAACTGTTCATCCAGCTCTGCCCGGTAAATTCCCGGGGAATCTTCCATATAGACCACCATCATTCCAAAGTTGTCTTCCACCCTGACCACACATCCCTCAACGGGATTAAATTCCGGTTCTTCCAGGGTTGAGGACCGGCTGATCTCCACAAAATGTCTCCCCGGCCGGTCCGTGATCCTTCCACTGACCACAAGCACACCCTCTGTCTCATCGATATCCGGATAAAATGGCTCCACACAGGAAACCAGGGACAGCATAAATACTCCTATGACCAGTGGTTCAGTCACTCGCATAATTGCCCAGTTTGAAATTCCACGACAGGGTGATAATCGGCCGGCCGAATATGGAAAGCTTGTATCCTTTCAGTTTCCCGTCTTCATTCCTGTAATAGACGGAATAGGCATTTTTCCTCCCCGTTAAATTATAAATGTTCACCATCCAGAAACTGTGACCCAGTTTTTGCTTTTTCAGGTTGCCCTCCAGGTTGACCGACAAATCCATCCTGAAATAATCGGGAATCCGGTAGCTGTTCCTGTCCGAGTATTGCACATGCTGAACCCGGTCCATATAATAAATGGAAACGGGATAGGTCACCGGACGTCCCGTGATATAGCTCATATTGAAAGAGAGGCTCAGGCGCCTGTTGATCCTGTAATTGGAAACCAAATTCAGGTTATGCGGACGGTCATAATTGGAAGGGTAAATTTTCCCGTTGTTGATGCTCTCCCCCGGATAATCGCCTTCCACATGCATCAGTGACCTGGAATAACTGTATCCCAGCCAGCCATTGAGTTTGCCTGTATTTTTCCTGAGCATGACCTCCACCCCGTATGCCCGCTGCTTCCCCTGGAGGGTCTCCCTCTCCACATAGGGACTGTTGATAAAAGAAGCACCATCCCTGTATTCAACCACATTCGAGACCCACTTGTGATACACCTCAAGGGAAGTGCTGATCCCCGTCCTCTGAAAATCATGGTAATACCCTGCTGAAACCTGGTCCACCAGGGGAGGGACCAGGTGAGAATCACACAATTTCCACTGATCGGTGGGGGAAATGGCGATGGTATTGCTGAGCATGAAAAGGAACTGCCGGATCCTGTTGTAGGAGAATTTTACCGAGTTGTCAGCTCCCAGCAGCCAGGTGAGGGCGATCCTTGGCTCCGGGCCAGAATATGCCTTGATCACCTTGCCCGGCCCGAAGTTCAGGCTCTCAAGGATATTGCTCTCCTTTTTCGGCATCCCCTCCCTGTATTCATATACCTGTGCGGGTCCCAGGGCCAGGAAGGTGCTGAACCTGATCCCGCCGTAGAGGGTGAGCCTGGATGTCAGGGTGATCTCATCTGCCAGGTAAACCGCGGTTTCCACTCCGTCTTCCACCCCCAGGTCCACGGGAACCCTCAGGGAAATTTCCCCGTAGGGATCCACAAGTCCCCTGTTCAGCCGGTAGTAATTGACATTCCCCCCGAAAGTAAGCCGGTGGGAGCCCAGTGATAACCATGTAAAATCTGATTTCAGCTCATAATGATCAATCCGGTATTTGTGCCGGTAGGCATAGGACTCAACGGTTTCATCAACGGTCTGGAACGCATACTCTCCGAACACCGCAGCCAGATCGCCCGATAACCGTGAACTGAAACGGCGCCTGAAATTGATCGAGGCTCCCGCATTGGAGTAAGCATAATTATTGGTAGTACCCAGTGAAAACCTGTCCTTGCTGTAATATCCGAAGGTTTTGATCAGGTTGTTCTCGTCGGGTTCGAAAGTGAAGCTTCCTGCAAAGTCTTGAAAAAACGCATCGCTTTCCCTCAGTTCAGGATCTTCCAGCCTTCTCAGGATCCAGTCAGAATAGGTGGAGCGTGCACTCAGAACAAAAGCAGCCTTTTCTTTGATGACCGGTCCTTCTGCTGCAATGTGACCGGTAACCGGACTGATCCCTCCGCGTGCAGTAAATTCATTCATATTTCCCTGCCTGGTAGAAATGTCAAAGAAAGATGCCAGGCGCCCCCCGTAACTGGCTGGCAGGTTGCTCTTGTAAAGCGAAAAATCCTTGATAATATCGGGGTTCAGGGACGAGAAGAACCCGAACAGGTGAGAACTGTTGTACAGCGGCACCTGGTTCACATAGATCATGTTCTGGTCTGCCGCACTTCCCCTCACATTGATCCCGGATGACCCTTCTCCCACGTTCTGGACCCCGGGCAGCATTTTTGCTATCTTGAGAAGGTCTTTCTCCCCGAATACCACCGGGACCTCCTTCACCGTCTTATAATTAAGTCGTTCAAATCCCATCTGCAGGCCTTTCACATGATGGAACCGGCTTGCTTCCACCACCACCTCCGAGATGGGGATCAGACCCTTTTCCATGGCAATGTTCAAACTACCCCCCGAACGGACGTCCAGGTAATAATGCCCGGATTCCATCCCCATGCAGTTAAAATCAACCGTATATTTACCCGGTGGAAGCACAATGCTGAAGCGTCCATCCACATCGGTGGCAGCCCCCTTTTTCAATTCCTGGATGTAAATGGTAGCTCCGATCAGTGGCTCCCCGGTCTCCCTGTCCACCATCTTCCCGTAAATGACATTCCCGGACCGGTCCGCAGATCCATTCTCCTCCCCGACCACAAGGGTTTCCCGGAAACCTGCTTTTCTTCCTTCGATATAACGCTGCTCGGTACGGGTCAGCTCGGGGGTTTGCGCTTTTTCCTCCTGAAGATCTTTGGCACCGCCCGCACGGGAATAACCGGGAAGTGCGGATATATATGGATGATCCGGATTGAGATAGATCCTGTGTTCATCATCCATATGAAAAAATATTCCTGCCGGATGAAGCACATCGGACAGGATCCTGTCCAGGGATAGATCCTCTCCCGAGACGGTGATCCTGATTCCTCTTACCCAGCTCTCCCGGTAATAAAACCTGGCATCGGTGGTCTGTTCAAGAACCTTTGCAAACTGTGTAAAAGTGCTGGCGGAGAATGTGCCGCTGAATCGCACATCGGGTTCCTGACCCCGCGCCAGGGATAATAGCATCACAAATAACAGGGTCCCTATGGCAACTCTACTCTTCAATTTCCCTTGGTGGCTTCGGAGAGTTGGACAATGAATTCAAGGAGACTGGTAAGTTCTTCCGTGGTTGCCCCCCTGAAAAGGATCCTGTGCTGACGCAGATATTTTCTGACCTGCTTTTTGGCTTCTCCCTCAAAAATTGCCTTGAAGGACCACCTGTTGTGAAAGCGGTGGAGATCCCCGGAATACTCCAGGAAGTAATCCCTTCGAGGATCTGAAAAATAATGGGTATATTGAAGCTTGTTGCTGGTGGGAACCATTTCCTTTTCACGGTGAATGTAACATGTGATATCCTCCGCTGTGATCACCTGGTAGAAAAGCGGCCCATTCCCACTGAGGGAGCATTTTTCAAAATGATCCCCGCCCAGGCTGAATGCCTCGGTATGTTCGGGGACCAGGATGATACTTCTGATACCACCCGATTGAACCTGGTAGGAAAGGACCAGGTGCTGTGCGTAGAGATCGTAATTCAGGGAAACATCACTGTACTGCTTTCCGGAAAGGGTGACCGAACCGTTATTTGATTCCTCACCGCCAAAATAGGGATGGCCCTGAACCTGGTAATACCTGTCATAAAACTGGATCCCGTTGATCAGACCCGGGTCCGGTCCGTGTTTAGCCCGGATGTATCCGGGCAGATCCGGTCGTTCTTTGCTCCGGCCGGATTGGGCCATGGCAGTTACCGGGAAAAGGCATAATAAGAACAGCAACAGCAATGGGGACTTTCGCACAGAAAAAACCAGCCGGTATATCATCAAATTGGCATGGAATTGCCCGCTAAAATAGTGATTAATGCTGAAATTCCTTCAGATAATCAATCCGGATTTATTTTTTGCAACAGATCGGCATACCGGGGATCGGAACGGATCCCGTCACAGAAATGGCTGCACTTCATTTCTCCTCACAGGCTCTGATGATATCCTCAGGAGTAAAAACCTGTATCCCTTCCGGTTGGTAATCCGGGATATTTTTCATGAACAGGACTTTTCTGGTAATCTTGTTATGTACCCCTGGAATTGCCCTTGCTTTCTCAATCAGTTGATTATATATGGAAGAGATGTTCACTGATCCGGTCCATTTGGCCTCTCCGATGATCATCTCTTTTCCGTCAGCGGATGAAGATACAATATCGATCTCCATTTGTTTCCTCCGGGATGTGATTCCCCACCATCGACCTCCGGGAGAAAACAGGTTGTCCTTGAAAAGCAAAGGGAGGGATGACCTGCAGATATCTTCCCAGAAACCAGCACAGTAACCTGAGAATCCCGGCATAACCACTTTATCATAAATGTCCTCGGCAAGACCTTGTGATAGGGCGGTCTTCTCCGGAGCCACATATCTGAAATAGAAATTGATAAATGGATCTGCCACCCTGTACATAGTTTTTTTTGCATTGCGGGGAGATGATCCGAAAGGGATTTCCCTTTTGAGATATCCGAGGTCGATTAGTCTTTGCAGCGGCCTGTTCAGATGAGTGGCTGGTTTCCCCATTCTTGATGCAATCTCCGAAAGACGGTGCACTCCCGAAGAAATGATCGTAATCAGGGTAGACATTTGCACTGTGTCCCTGCTGTCATCAAGAAATAATCTCACCGGCTCTTCATGCAACACACCATGGCTATCAAGGATATGCTTCACCACAGCAGTTTTAAAGCTCCGCTCCGTTTTTCGCAACTCCCAGTACCTGGGGACTCCACCCCAGATACAATACTCTTCAACAGCCTCAATACTGGTACAACCCAGAGCCTTCCTGAGCCAGTAAATATTCATCGGACCCAGCTTAATCATCTCGTCAGCCCTTCCATAAAGAGGAGAATTGCCGTCAACTACCAGATTATGCATCATTTGCTGGGAAGATCCACTCAGAATAAGGTGAAAAGAAAGTGCTGAACGGTTGTCAAACAGTCTTTGTATAATACTTGGCAGTTCCTGAGAATTCTTGGCCAGATAGGGAAACTCATCAATGATCAGGGT
>Ga0180432_10004469_pt1 | contig 19173 bp, 10 predicted proteins | sample SS_ome_10_FD_132414 | JGI IMG/M metagenome (GOLD analysis project Ga0180432, IMG submission 132414) | Hypersaline lake sediment archaeal communities from the Salton Sea, California, USA - SS_1_MS_2 metaG | ecosystem: Environmental > Aquatic > Non-marine Saline and Alkaline > Hypersaline >...
CCGACTGCTCGATCAGCGGGAGGTATCGGGCGATGTCGGCCCCCGAGAACTGATGATACTGTAGTATGAGCCAGGACCAGTCCAGTTGCTCCTCGTAGACCATGCCGCCCGCGTGGTTGACCTGGATGCCGACTTCGAAGTCCTTTTTCCTGCCGCGGCGGCCGCCCTCGAAGAATCCATATTGACAGGCACCCGGCAAACCTGTGATCGCTGATTGTTCCTCAAAGCAACAGCCGTCGTGCTTCCAATAGTGCCGCACCCGGGCCATGGCGTTGGGCAGTCCGTTCAGATAGAAGCTGAAGCCCGGGATCAACATGTCGAAGTCGCCTGTCTTGAGCATGGGGCGATAGACCAGTCGCTGGTTCTGGGCGGTGAATGCCGCACCCCATTGACGATGGTCCGGCGTGTAGCCGGGTCCTTTCTTGCCGTTCACGTACATCGGGTCGAAGGTGAACAGGCCGCCGTTGAAAACAGTGGGCTCGCGCCCCCTGGCGTTGCTGGCGAGTATGTAGCGGAAGAGCTGGTAGTTGCGGCCCAGGCGCCAGCCTGCGTCCTTTTCGCCGCGGCCGGGGTTGATGACCAGGTGACTCCGGTTCCAGAACTGGGTCCACCACTTCTGGTTCTCCTCCCAGGCCTTTGCGTCGTCTTGGGGCGACCGATCGACCAGTTTCTGCAGCGCGGCGTCCCAGGCGTCCTGCTTGCCGACCTGGTCGGTGTGCAGGCAGACACGAACCCGATGCGTCTTCGCCGGACTCGTGCTGACGTACTTCCAGCCCTTGAACGGACATTGGGCATACGATCCGGCGGTCGTCCCGGCCAGAGCGGCGTTGTCCGCGACCAGCGCGCCGCCCCAGATGAGATTCGCCAGGGGATTGACCAACTGATCGCGAACCGGCTCGAGGGCCTGCTGCTTCACCTGGAAAGCGAAGCAGTCCTTCTCGTTGTTCACGCGATGGTGGAAGCGGACGAGCTTCTCCGAGGCGCGGATCTCGTCCTTGTAGAGAAAGACCTTCCCCGGATAAGCGGCGTAGTTAATCATGCACATCGCGCGGCGACCGTGCTTGCTCCTGTCGTTGGGCAGCTTGATCGTCTCGGTCCGCCATGACTCGTACGCCGCCTCGACACTGACGGGGTTGTCCGCCCTGATGTCCAGGTGGACGATTGGCCGAAAGACTTCCACCCAGACCTTCAGCACCAGGCTCTTCCCGTCGCCTTGCTCCGAACTGATGCGAACATAACCTTCACGGAGTTTCAGCTCTTGGCGGAAACCGCCTCTGTCGAAGGGATTCGGCGTGAACTTCACTCGGACCCGGCCCGGCTTGAGCAGCGCCCCGTTCTCGTCCCGGCAGCCAGCCCTGCCGATGTAGAAGAGCAGTTCACCGTCCTCCACCCAGACATTCAGTCCGATATCCCCCCCGCTGCAAGGCATGGACTCGCCGGAGTTCTTGCTGGGCGTCGCCCAGACAACATTGTACTGATCGATGAGACGGCTCCGGGCCGACACCCCATTATCTCGCGGGTCCTCGGGCATGGCGGCCATCGTCGGCAGTTGGGTTGCACAAAGAGCAATCCCTGATAGGAGTGTCTCTATTCGCATGTCATCCTCTCTGTCGCCATTTTTCCGGCGTGTTGTCGGCCGGCAGTATCGCGGCCGGGGCGGGGACGGACGGAAGCGGAGATCGTTTTCGTGCGTTCACGGCAATGCTGTCCGGTTCGCCCTATTCGCCGCGGCGCCCGGCGTCGCGGGGCTGGATTTTCGCCGAAGCGGGGATCACGCCCAGGATCACGTAGCTGCCCTTGCCGATCATCTCCAGGCTCTGCTTGCCCTTGTCGTACTTGAACGCGTGAACGTTCAGCGAGGGCAGATTCAGCTTGGCGTCGCGGATGGACGCGGCATTTTCGAGCTTCGGCTCGTACCCGCCGCGGTCGTCGGCGTGGGCGGCGTGCTCCAGGCTCGGCACCTGAAGCCAGAGGTCGCGCTTGTCCTGGAAGTAGCCGACCAGCACCTTGACCGGCCCCGACGCCTCGAACTCGATCCTGATCGGGCCGCCCTTCTTGGCCTGGCCGTGGGAGAACCGTATGCCGGTCAGGCCCACAAGCTCCGGCGCGATGTCAGTGATCGCATAGTCGCGGTCGGTGAACACCTTGGCGCCCACCTTGACCTCGTAAGTCTCCATGCCCTTGGTGAGCAGCTTGAACTTCGCGGCCGGCAGGGGCTTGATCTTGGATTCATCGCCGCGCGCGACCTTTGCCTTCGGCTTCCGACCCAGCGACTCCACAATCTTCCTGAAGTCGGCCAGTTCCTTCTCATATCGCCCGAGGCACTGCGACCAATGGTAAACGCCCGACCAGGGGACCTGCTGCCGCCCGTGCATGCCGTTGGAGTAGCGATACGCATCACGGGTCAGCTTTTCCAGTGTCTTGTACTGCCGAAGACTTTCCTCCATGTATGGCAAGGCCTTGCGCATGTAGCTCGGATCCTTGCTGTGGCGATAGTGATGCACCAGCATGGCAGCGTTTACCTTGGCGCAGTAGCTTAGGGTCATGGCGCGGATACAGTGGATATCGTTTCGCAGCCGGGCGAATTCCTCCTTGTTCCTCGTCACGTCGCCGGCGGCGGCATCGACCTGCTTGACGGCCTCGGCGGAGAATGCCAGGACCTCCTCGACGATTTGCGGCGGCGTTTCTCCGACGTGCGGCTTCTTCTGGTATTCATTCCGGACGTATTCGGTAATCGTTTCTCCCGGGGGCGAGTCCGACGCTCGCAGGTCCCTCCAGACCCGCTTCGGGTCAACCAACTGGGCGAGAGGCATCCCCAGGCTCATGCACTGCCGGTTGCCGCCGGTGATGCCGAACCGGCGCAGGATGCGCGGGGCGCATTCCCCGGCCGCGTCATAGGCGGCGTAGATCTTCTCCGCAGCCTTGCGCGTGCCGTAGATGTCCGCAAGGCGTCCAATCCAGTATTCGCGCTCCTGATCGGGGTCGCGGTCCAGCTTCCAGCAATAGCGCGCCCATATCTCGAACCACAGGCGGTCGCGCTCGACCTGTTTGATGTCGGCTTTATCCGGTGTCTCGGGCCAGTCCCAGTAATTCAGGGGATACAGGTGCAGGCCGTTGCCGTCCAGCCGGTCGCGGATCGCCTTGCAGGAGTTCCAGATGAAGCTGAAATCGGCGTAGCGGAACGGTTCCAGATTGCTCAAACAGTGCACGTTGGCCATGTGCGTGCCGCTGTACTTGGCCATGTCCTTGTGATACTGCTGGTACTTGCCCCGCGGCTGCCAGGTGGTGAGGCTCTCGCCGTTGAACTTCACCATGCTGAACAGGTTGGGGTAGAGCTTCAGCCCCGCGCCCATAACGGCCTTGTGGTTGCGGCTTTCCACCACATGGTGCCCGCGGACGACGATGGGAGGCAGCTCGTCCGTGCCGCGGGCGGTCAGCCCGTCCTTGACGCCCGGGATGATCGTCTTCGTGAACCATTCGACCTGGGCCTCCTTGCCGCTGAGCGCTTCGCCCAGGCAGATAAGCAGACCCACGTTGGGATAAACCTTGATGAACTTGGCGATGGACTTGCGCGTGTAGTCAGCGGCCTTGGGCTGCGATCGGCGCAGGCTGGTGCCGATCCCCAGCCCTTTGGGCAGATGGATGTTGTAGAACATCTGGATCAGCCAGATGCCGCGCTTGTCGCACTCGCTGGTCAGCCAGGACATCATCTGACGGTTCTTCTGGAGCACCTCGGGCGTGACCTCCAACGCCTCGGGGTAGTCGTCGAGCTTCACCAGCGAGGCAAACGGATGACCGTTCCAGAGGTACAGGCAGTTCATGCGGATGCCGACCAGGAAATCGAGATACTCCCGCCAGTGATCCTTGTCGTAGAAGAAGGGGAAGTTCTTCGGCGTGTAGGGCCACTGATAGTGGCCGCCGTAGGGATCTCGCTTCAGCTTCTGCATGCCGATGGCGGGCCCGCGGAGCTTGAACTCGGGCCCGTCGGTCCGATCTATGGCCACGGGTAGCTTGCCTGTGCGCGTGATGGTCTCGGCCAGGTCGAGACAGCCATAGAGGATCCCCGTGTCGTCCTTGCCGCGAACGAATATCGGCCCTTTGGCACCGCGCGTGATCCGGAACCACTCGCGTTTTTTCAGCGCCGCCGAGGGGCCCAGAATGATGCTCCCGTCCTGGCCCGGCCCCGCCACGATCTTCGCGTCCATCTCCACCTGGCCAATCGCCCGCCCGAGCCGCTCGGCCGCAAAGCGCACGCGCGGCGCGGCCCCGGCGGGAATGCGAACAATCATCTCGGCGGCCCCGACGGCTCCCGTTAGCGCCGCGAGCGTCCAGATCGCGGCCGCTCCGCATACAACCATCCGTTTGCCGAGTCTGTCTGTCATTGTGGATATCCATCGCCCAGGGGGCATGGCGTTCATGGCGACTCCTCTGTTCAGGCTTGCCGGTTTGGGCCTACAGTGCGGTTTCCGCCGGCACGACGAAGGGTTTGCGGTAGGGGCGTGTCAGCAGCGCGTCGGCTTTGGCGTTGTCGGCAAACCGTTCCTTGTCGGCGTCGAAGGTCAACCAGGGTCCGAGTGTCAGGTGCGTCCTGGCGATGTCGACGCCGTTGTCCGCCAGGTGCTTGCGGGTGCGCTCGAAGGTGTCGCGGAAATCATCGCGGCCCTTTCGCGACGCCAACTGGGCGAGGATCTCCTTCGGGGAGGCCTCTTGCCCGAGCCGGTACGAGATGTTGCCGAGGTGGCACAGTCCGGCCGCCAGGTGCCCGCCCAGAATGTCCGAGTTGAGGTCGCCGATCCGCCTGCTGCGGACGGCGCGGACGAAGTTGTCGAAGTGGTCGTCGGTGGTGCCCGAGAACTTGCGAACCAGCTTGCCCTTGCGGTCGAACAGGGCGCTGGAGCGCCCGGCCATGCCGACGTAGCCCTCGGAGCCGACGAAGATCGCACCGCCATGGCGTCCATGCTTCGGCGTGGGCAGCCCGCGGATCTCCTGGACGTAGGTCAGATCGCCGTAATCGTGCACGGCGATCTGGGTATTGGGCGTCTGGGCGGAATCCTTGTAGCCGAGCCGCCCGCCGTAGCACATGACCGCCCGGGGCAGCCTGGTCGCGCCGAGCCCGAAGCGGACAAGGTCGGCGCGGTGCACGTCACTGTTGCCGATGTCCCCGTTGCCGGTCTCCCAGAACCAGTGCCAATCGTAGTGGAACCGCTTGCGGGTGATGGGGCTCATCGGTGCCGGGCCGGCCCAGAGGTTGTAGTCCACGCTGCCGGGAACCGCACCTTTGACTACGGGCCCAATCGACCGGCGGCGCTTGTATGTGATGCTGCGGGCCAGCGTGACTTTGCCCAGCTTGCCCGCGGCCAGGAAGGCGCCCGCCGCCTTGCACGAGCCGTCCGAGCGATACTGCGTGCCCACCTGGCAGATGCGTTTGTGCTTCCGGGCGGCCTGGACGATACGTCGGCCTTCGGCGATGTTGTGGCTGACGGGCTTTTCGAGGTAGACGTCCTTTCCCGCCTGCATCGCCCAGATGGCCGCCAGGGCGTGCCAGTGGTTGCACGTGGCGATGGATACGCAGTCGATCGACTTGTCGTCGATGATGCGGCGGAGGTCCTGGTGGACTCGGACCTTCCCGCCGCCCCGCCGGGCCGCGCTTGCCGCACGGGCCTTGTCGGCGTCGCACACGGCCACGAGGTCGCAGCCGGTGTGCCTGGCGAAGACACTGGCATGGTGGCCGCCGCGGCTGCCCGTGCCGATCACCCCCACCGCCAGCCGCTCGTTGGGGCCCTTGGCCGGTTCCTTGCCGCCGGCCGTCTCGGGCAGGCCCACGGCACAGGCCGCCGTCGCCGCCAGGATCGTCTCTTCCAGGAACTCTCGTCGCGTGCGTGTTGACATGGCTGTTCTCCTGCCGTCCTGCGGCATGACGTCCGCCCGCTCCCGGGCACGTGCCAATCTTACCGCGTCCCGCACCCGGCGACAAGGCAACGAGCCGGACGCATACTGCATCGTCACAGGAGGAGGCGTACAGGATGTTGTGGCAGGAGCGACTTGTCCAGCGCAGCCTGCAAGGCGAAGCGAGAAGCGACGGCCACGGCACCCCGGGAGGAACCCGAAATCCAGGTTGGCCCACGCGAGCCCGGCGGTATAATGCAAACCACATCGCCCGGTCGCGCGGCCGGGCACATTGCGAGAGCAGTCAGGAGTAGCACGATGACCAAGCCGCATGTGGTTGTGATGATTGTGACATTGATAGCGATGCTGTCGGCCGGCGGTGTGTTCGGCGCGGCCGAGAAAGCCAAACCCGCCCCGGTGAAGTGGACGCCTCTGTTTGACGGCAAGACGCTCAAGGGGTGGACCAACCCCTACGAGTGGGGAAAGGCCGCCGTCAAGGACGGCGAGATCCACCTGACCACCACGCGGTCCAAGTTCTTCCTCGTGACCGCCAGGCAGTACAAGGATTTCATCTTCGAGGCCGACGTCAAGCTGCCCCCCGGCCGGGCGAACTCCGGGTTCATGTTCCGCTGCCGACAGAGGCCCAACAAAGTCTGGGGCTACCAGGCCGAGGTCGACCCCACCGACCGCAAATGGTCCGGCGGGCTGTACGACGAGGGTCGGCGGCGGTGGTTTATCTCGCCCAACCGGGACAAGGCCAAGTCCAAGGCCAAAGCCGCGGCGTCGATCGCCGCTTTCCGCAAGCGCGCCGGCGACTGCTTCAAGCGCGACGACTGGAACACCTACCGCATCGAGTGCCGCGGCGAGAGCATCAAGATCTCCGTCAACGGCGTGCTGACCACCGACGTGAAGGACTCGGTGGACGCCCAGGGCTACATCGCCCTCCAGCACCACGGGGAGAAGGGCCAGACCTACCGCTTCCGCAACATCCGCATCCAGGAGATCACCCCCGCCGATCCGAACTACACCCCGCCCGACGACGGGGTCAAGGTCCGGACCAAACGCAAGGGCAAGAAGGGGTCTTAGTACTACCCTTCGTTAACCAGTCAACGAGTTAACCGGTCAACGGGAGTTCGTTGTGGTCCTAATGATCTTCCTCAGCTTCTGCTTCAACCTCGTGATGACCTCGGCATATTCTGGGTCTTTCACACGGTTCTTCAGCTCCACGCCGCCGGCCGCGTAGTCGTAGAACTCCTCCGCCAGTACGGCCCCGTCCTGGAACCTGACCCACCGCGTGTAGCGGTACCGGTCGTCACGGATGGTGTAGCCCATGTTCTTGGGGCGTCTTCTTGTGAAGTCGTAGGACACCGGCCGCGCAAACTGGGAGACGGCGAAGTTCTTCACGACAGCCTTGTGATTGTCAAGGACCGCCGCCAGGCTTGTCCCTTCAAGGGCGGCGGGTTTCTCAAGGCCGCACAGATCGACCAGGGTCGGATAGACATCGAGAAACTCGACGGCCTGCCGGACTACCCTGCCCTTGTCCTTCTGGAAGGGCGCGGCCAGCAGCATCGGGGCGTTGGTCGCGAAGTCGTAGTTGGTGAGCTTGCCCCACAGGTTGTGCTCGCCTATGTGGAACCCGTGATCGCCGTAGAGGCTGATAACCGTGTTCTTATCCAGCCCAAGTCGCTTCAGTTCCGCAAGCACACGCCCGATCTGGGCGTCGACGTAGCTGGCCGCGGCGTAGTAGCCGTGCCGCAGTTCGGCCGTCTTCTTATCCGGCATGGCCCCTTTGCCTGGCACATCGGTGTACCCCCTGGCTTCCGCCCAGCCGTGCCCGGCGATGGCGGGCGCACCGTCGGGCATCTTTGGGTTTCGGGGCCGGGCCAGGGCGGCGCGGTCGTGCATGGCCCAATACTTCGCCGGGGCGGCGAACGGCATGTGGGGTTTGCGGAACCCCACGGCCAAGAAGAACGGCCCGGCCCTGTCCTTCATCCGCCGCAGTGTCTTGATTGCCGCATCGGCCACCTTGCCGTCGACGTAGTCATCGTCGCGGCAGTCGGCCGACTCCGATGCGGCGGCCTTTCGGCCCGTCCGGTTCTTCGCAAGCACGTATTGATCGCGCTTTGCGCAGTGATCGAACTTAGGGGCGTCGGACCACGAGGGCTTGTCGACCGATGCCCTGCCCGTCCCGTGATACACTTTGCCTATGGAATGGGTGGTGTACCCGCTGTTCCTGAACAACTGCGGCAGCGTCACCACCTTGGGTTTCTCATCCCGGAAGTGCTTCCGCAGCCCCCAGACTCGGATTGTGTCAGGCCGCAGCCCGGTCATGACCGACGCCCGGGAGGGGTTGCATATGGCGATCTGGCAGTGGGCGTTTGCGAACACGGTGCCGCGGGCCCCGAGCGCGTCGATGTGGGGCGTGATGGCCAGCCTGTCGCCGAAGACCCCGACGCTGGTGCGGAGGTCGTCCACGACGAGGAACAGCACGTTGGGCCTGTCGCCCTGTCGGTCGGCGGCCAGGGCCGAGGCCGCCGGGCCGATCCCCACAGCCGCGAGGCCCGCCCCCGCGGCCTTGAGCATCTCGCGCCGTGTCATACCGCCCATCGCGCCTGCTCCTTCACTTTCCGCTCCGTGCGCCCCCGCGGGTCTTCCTGCCGGTCTTCTTGTGAACCCAACTGTAGGTCTTGTGATCGAAGCGATAGGCGCTCTTGCGCGGCGCTTCGGGGGCGAAGCGCTTCGGGATCCAGCGGGCGAGCCTGGCGATGACGGCCTTGTGGTCCGCCCGGCCGGCAAGGTTCGTCCACTCGTTGGGGTCGCTGTCGTGGTCGTACAGTTCCTCGCCGCCGTCGGAATAGCGGATGTACCGCCAGCGCTGCAACCGGACGGCACACTGCCCGCGGCGGTAGGCCATCACCGCCGCACGGTCGCGCTTGGCCGCGGGGTCCCGCAGCAGGGGCGCCAGGCTCAGCCCGTCCAACTCGCCCTTCGGCGCCAGGCCGCACAGGTCGATCAGCGTCGGGTAGATGTCGACCAGGCTCACCGGCCTGTCGCAGCGGGCGCCGGCCTTGGCCGCGCCCGGCGCGGCGATGAGAAGCGGCACGCGAGTCGCCTCCTCCCACAGCGTCATCTTATGCCAGTGCCGCTTTTCGCCCAAGTGCCAACCGTGGTCCGACCAGAACACGACGATCGTGTTGTCGGCGTACCGGGTCTTGGCCAGCGCATCGAGCAGGCGCCCGAACTGCGCGTCGGAAAACGTGATACTGGCCAGGTACGCCTGGACGGCATGCTTGTGCTTTCCGGCGGCCTTGATCTTATCGAGGTCGCTGCGGCGGGCCTTCGACAGGGCGCGGCCCTCTTTGGGGATATCGTCCAGATCATCGGCGGGGGCCTCGGGCAGCTTGATCTTGTCCAGCGGGTACATCTCGAAGTACTTCTTCGGCACGTACCACGGCAGGTGAGGCCGGAAGATCCCGCATGCGAGGAAGAACGGCTTATCATGTTTACGCCGAAGATACTCCACGGCGAAGTCGACGGTCCCGGCGTCGTCGTAGTGGGCCTCGTCCTTGCCCGGCAACGCGCCCCAGTCATTCTCGTGGGGCAGGCCCTTGAACCCGCAGAACGGGAAGCCCTTCGGCGGCGCCCCCGGCTTCGACCACGGGTAGTTCAGCTTCGACCCGCGATACCACGGGTCGTCACGGAAGACCAGCCGCCCATACTCGTCCCACTGGCTCGGCGGATTGTTGCCGGCCGTGTGATGGAAGATCTTCCCCGCCCCGGCGACCTTGTACCCGTGCGCCCGGAAGTGCAGCGGGATCGTGACGACGTGGGGCATATGCGGCTTCCACCATTGTCCGTTATTGTAGATGCCGCTGGTGTATGGCATGAGCCCGGTCATAACGGCGGCCCGGCTGGGGCAGCACACCGGCGAGGCGCAGTAGGCATGGGTGAACTCGACGCCCATCTTCGCCAGCCGCTGCTGGTTCGGCGTGTGGACCCGCCCACCATAGCCGCCGAGCCCGACCGTCCAGTCACGCATGTCGTCGACGGCCACGAACAGCACATTCGGCCGCCGGCGCGGCTCGGCCGCCGCCGCAAGCCATCCGGGTGCCGAGACCGCCGCCGCGGCGCCCAGGCCCAGCCTCTTCAGTACCGCCCGTCGCGTCACCGCCGCCTCAGCCACTTCATCAACGTCCCTTCTCTGTCCCTTGTGTCTTCGGCGTTCAACTGCCCTCGGAGAACACCAGCCTTTCATCCCCGCGCGTGTCCAGCGTGACCATACCGTCCTTGTCCTGCACGAGGTCTCTTGAGTTCGCTCTTATCGTCTTCCACGGGCTGAGCAGGCGCAGCGTCCCGCCGGCCGTGGAAACCACCTCCAGTTTGACCACCTTGCCGGCCTTTAGCTCCGCCGAGACGATGAAGCCGCCCTGGGCGCGAAGGCCGGCGAACGTCGCATCCTTGTCGGCCGGCCAACACGGAAACACGCGAATCCGGTTCCGGACGCTCTGCAGAAGACATTCGTTGACGAGACCCACAAGGCCGATCATCTCCTGCATGAATGTGCCGTGCGCCCAGGGAAACGCAATGAACCCGTTGGGCAGTTCACGCGGGCCAAACCATGCCTTGGCATCGCTGATGGCCTGGGGCATGGAAAGACGCGCCTTGGCGATATTGAACATGACGTGAGAGTTGTCGCCCGTGCGGCGCGTATCCCCGATCGTGCGTCTGAACAACTGCTTGTCCGATTCCGGAGAGAACCAGGTCACCTGATCGGCCGGGAACACCGGCGAAGCGGGAACTTCTATGTTGTGGCGGGGGACCTGTCTGTACCTGCAGCCTTTCCAGTCGACCACAACCGGTTTGCCGCTCTTGTCCGTTGCGGTGGGGTAGCGGCCCAGCAGCGCCTTGTATTTGCGGCATTGTGCGGCGAGGTCCCTGTCAACGCCCAATTCCCCGGCGGCCTGAATCAGTGCGTCGAAGGTGTAATGGACGTACGCCATATCAAAAGGACAGTTGTAGATCCCCATCGGGCCCTGTTCGGGGCTGTACGACGGGCCCAGAAGCACCTTGCCGTTGTCGTCCCTTTTGCACTTGGCCATGAACGCAACGTAGAACCGCGCGCCGTCACGCAGCGTGGGGTAGATCTTGGCCTTCATGTACTCCAGATCCGGGTCGCAGAGGTGCCTCTGCCACATGCTCTGAATGGTCATCCCGACCATGCCGATGGTCAGGCCCCAGGGGTTCATCGACATCTGGCGCTTGTTCTTGCTCTTGCAGACGGCCGGGTCCGGTTCATGGAGAAAGGAACTTATCGGGAAGAACACGCCGTCGATGTCGTATGTTGTCTTGGCCAGGTATCTGAACCTGGGCCGCATGTCATGTATGTAGGAGATCCACGGGTCGGTCAGTTCGGCCTGGCCCGCGGCGGGCAGAGGCCAGAACGCCTGCCAGACGTTGTAATTGTGGTGATAGTCGGCGTGCCAGGGCGTCTTGTCGGTCGCCAGCGGGGGCATGAGACCTACCGGGGCAGCGCCCGGCTTGCACACCGTCTTGGCGAAGTACAGCATGCGATACCACCACCGCTGCATGACGTCATCGTCCAGCGCCACGCCGCTTCGGCCCCAGAAGCTGCGCCATGACTTCTCGTGCCGAGCGACGAGGCGGCTGGGATCCTGTCCGATGGTTTCTCTGGCCAGGGCGATAGCCTTCGCCAGTACGTCGCGGGTCGTGATATCGTGCGACGTGACAAGCGAAACGGCCTTCAGATCGCCCCTCGCCGCCAGGGCCATCGCGTAGTCCATTCCCTTGTAGTCCGTATCGCCCGGCATCTTCATCAGCAGCCAGGACACGCCGTTCGTCTTCCCGGTTTGAGCGGCGGGCAGCGTAGCGGCTTTGATTTCCTCGATGGCGACGGCATGAGGCGTGTCGATCAGCACCACATTCCTGTCGTGCAGAACGCGGACCCGGGTTGCCCTGCCGCCTGAAGACCTGATCGACGCAACGGCCCTCCTGACGTCCAGGTGGGCTTCGAGCGATTCTGTCGCAAAGGGCAGCACTGTCTTTCGGGCCTGGTGCTGTACGTACAGAGAATCCACCCGGTTCCTGGCCGTCTTGCCGTCCGCCGTCATCGTATAGATGACGATGTGGTCAACGCGTTTGGCTCCCAGGTCAACGGTGATATCCGTCCGGGCAGCCGGTGACTTCTGCCAACCCGTCTTCTTGACGGTCTTTCCGTCTCTGCCAAAGAAATCCACGTAGTAGCGCGCGTTGGGTGAACCTCTCAGGTTCATGTGGAAGGACGAGACGACGGGATTCCCGGGCAAGGTCAATCGATAACCGGTGGACGCGCCGGCACGTCCGCCGGCTTCGATGGATGCGCCTGACCGGTCCTTTGTCGGCTTCAGTGCGTGTACAGGCGCACGGCGGACACACCGCCACGAAGACGTTCCGGAACCCGCAAATCGTAATGCCCCGGCACAGCGCGGCTGCGGATAGGGTTTTCTGTAGCTTGCCGGCGCACCTCGCGACCCTGTCACTTTGCCTGTTGCCACGTCAACTCTGGGCAAGGGGCCGTCGCTGGAGGTATCCACGCGAGCGTCCCATATGTCGTTCTTCGTGATGCGCATGAACAGGCCGCCCCCCTGCTTCCAGACGATGCCGTACACGTCGCCATTGCCGACCATCAGGCTTTCCGTGTTCCCGTTATCCATCGCCTTGAGCGTCACGTCGGCCGCCGCCAGCGCGGCAGGAAAGGGAACACCGTGCCCGGCGGGTTCACCCGCACTGACCGGCATGGCATTCAGGCAAACAGCCCAGCACGCCACCGCGGCACCTGCTCTCTGTATCATCCTGTCTTCCTTCGATTCTGTTTCAGGTTGGCCCCTCGTCTTCTCGCGTTCCACATATCGCATTCTCCACGAGCCCGGCGGCCTTGGGTCGGGCCGTCCTTGTTCAGAACGCTCCGCCTGACGCCCCTGTGATGATAGCGTATATCCTCTATCGGGGAAACGCGGGCTCCTTCAGCTTCCACGGATAGCCGGGCGTCACGGGCGGCCGCGCCGCGAAAAAGGAGGTGACATGCAAGATTAGTGCTTGACCCATCCACACGGATGCACTATAATAATGGCAGTATGTGGGCGAATGCCGCCTGCGGAGACAGAAGTTTTGCATGTTCACAAGGATGAGTTAACCCCAGTAAGTCTTGATAGGTAATCTCGAAAAGGAGAGAGCAATGAGAGTGTCGGTATCTTTGGTTCTGGCAGCGGTAATGTGTGTTGGCGCGAACACGGCGAGTGCAGTTCCGATCGTCTTTTCGGACGCGACGCCGGACAACATTGGGTCAAACGGGTCTCGTATCGTTACGTTTACCCTCGATGACTCCTACCAGGACTTGTCCACCGTGCAGATTCAGTTTGACGTGGGCCAGGTAGACGAAGGATTTGACGTGACGATCAACGGTACTCAGAACGTCGCCATTCCACGGTTCGACACGAACCCCGGTGGGCCAATCGGTATCACGCCGGGGCTGAACGCACCGTGGGGCCACGACGGAACTCGCCCCCGCGTTGTCAGCCAGATCTCGAGCAGCGCGATAACCTTGACCGGGTTGGTGAACCAGGGCGACGCAACCTATACGCCGCTAACCGTCGTCGCGCCGGCCCCTCCTGTCACGTTGCCGGTATTCATCGACGGCACGAATACCTTCAGGATTGACAACAACAACAGCAGCGGGCCGGGCGGTACCAGGGTTATGGCGATCTCGGGAACAGTTGATCTGACCGGTCCTCCGCCCACGCCCGTCCCGGTGCCGAACTTCAACTTTGAGTTGGACAACAGCGGAAACCCCAGCACGACCAAGCGCGGGATGGATCAGGTCATGGCCTGGACGGAACAGACCGCCACCACGGGCGTCGAGGTCTACGCCGGCGGTGGAACAGAAGGTCCCTTGGCCACGTACATGAGCGGTGGTTCGGCGTTCTACCAGATCCTCACCCAGCCCATCGCCGAGGGCGAAACCTACAGGCTGATCTACGACGGGCGAAGCAACTGCTGCGGAGGCGACGAGCTGAAGGCCTCGTTCTTCTACGACAACGGCGGCCACGTCGAGATCGCCAGCTTCACGACAAGCGGGCTGGATGCGTCCTCCGGCACGTGGCTCATGGACATCGGCTCGCTGGCGTTCACCGCGCAAGCAGGCGAAGCCTACCTCGGGCAGAACCTGGGCATCAAGTTCGCGGCCACGGCCGGCGCGTGGATGGGTGTTGACAACGTCCGCCTGACCGTGACGGCCCCAGTAACTGTCATCCCCGAGCCGATGACGATGCTGGCCGTGGGCCTGGCCGTGACCGGGCTGGGCGGATACGTCCGGAAGCGCCGTACGGCCTGAGCGCAAAGCCAGCACCAACATGCACGGCAGCCCCGGCCCTGGCCGGCGTGGGCGGATACGCCCGCCAGTGGCAGGACGCTTGAGCCGGACCGGCCGCAGCCGTATGATGCCTCCGCCGCCAACGGCGTGCCCGGCGCGCCGCGGCGAAGGAAGGTCGGCCGTGCGGAGAAACTCGGCGTTCACGCTGATCGAGATCCTGGTGGTGGTCTCGATCGTCGCGCTGCTGGTGAGTCTGCTCATGCCCGCCCTGCGCTACGCCAGGCATCTCGCCATGGAAGGCCAGTGCCGCGCGCAGCTCCACCAGGTGGGCACGGCGATCGGCATGTACATGGTCGCCCACCAGGTACACGAGCCGTGGCGGTTCAACGGCGACAGCGTCGACGCCGCCCACGAATCGTCCCACAGTCGGCAGCCCGGCAACCCGGCCCGGGCGCTGACGCCGAACCCGGCCACCGGCGCCGGGCCGACGTTCCTTCCCGACGGGAGGCTGTTCTTCTGCCCGCTGGTGCCGATCACCTACGACGAGCACTTCGAGCGCACCCCGCCGTACGACTACGTCACCTACTGGGGCACGTACGTGTGGCACTACAAGAAGGTCCGGTTCGTCGATGACCCCCTGGCCAGCCTGAACCCGCGGGCCGACGGCGTGCCCTACCACAGCCGAATCTACTACAGCAACGATATCTCCGCCGACCTGCTGATGGTGGACACCCGCGCGGGGATCTGGTCCGATCGCGGGTTCGGCACGGTGCCCAGCGAGCACTACAACGCCCTGATGCTCGGCGGGAACGTCAAGACGCTGAGCCGGGACTGGAACGACGTGAAATGGTGGCTCTGGGGCGACGAGGGCCGGCCGTACCCGCCGTGAGCACCCGACCGGCACCACACGGGCAACAGGACCCATGGCAGATACACCACTCTTCACCGAGAGCAGAAGAAGGACGATCCTGCTCGGCGTCCTCGTCGCGGCGGTCGCAGTGGGCGTCGTGGCTTGGGCATTCACCCGGACGTTCCGGTCTGACCGGACCGCCCCGGCCGTGCGCCACGTCTGCGAGTCCTGCGGGCACCCGTGGGACGAGCCTCTGGGGACCAGGCCGGTCTGCCCGAAGTGCGGCGGTGCGGCCGTGCTGGAGACGTCGTTCCGCTGCCCCAAGTGCAGCCACGTCTGGGTGGGCCTGCAGCGCCGAAAGCTCGGCGCGGGCAAGTTCGAGTATCGGCTGGGCGGCACGGATACCTGGCAGGCGGCTCCACCGGAGACGCTGACCTGCCCGCGGTGCTCGCATACGTCGGCCGAGATCTACCGCCACGCCCTTCCAACCGGCCCCGGCCGGGCGCCCCCCACGACCGGCCCTGCCGTCAGAAGGGACTTCGAGTGATCGCCATACTTCAGTGTTTGCCGCCGTTAGTGTATACTGCAACATGAGCAGCAGGCAGATCGATGAGCATGTGCACACTGGTTTCTGTTGTCTGGACGGCGGCGCTGGCCGTCGGGCCGGTCATACAGCCCGACAAGCCGAACGTCGTCAGCTTCCCCCCCGCCGAGGCACGGTTCGTTCGCTTCGTGATCCACGCCAGTTCCGGCAGCCAGCCGTGCATCGACGAACTCGAGATCTACTCGCGCGGCGGGAAGCGCAACCTTGCCCTGGCCAGTGGCGGCGCGAAGGCGTCGGCCTCGTCCTGCCTGCCGGGCTACCCGATCCATAAGATCCCGCACCTGAACGACGGGCGGTACGGCAACAGCCACAGTTGGATTTCCGCCGGGGCCGGAACCGAATGGGCGCAGGTCGAGCTGCCCCGCCCGGTCAAGGTGGCGCGGGTGGTTTTCTCCCGCGACCGCAAGGGCCGCTACCGCGACCGCATACCGATCCACGTTGAGGTCCGGCTTTCCATGGACGGCAAGCGGTGGCGCAAGGCGGCGGAGGTCAAGGCCAGGCATCCGGCCCCGCGGCGGCGCCCGGCGCCCAGGACGCCCCCGGGTCCGCCCCAGCCGCTGACCTGGGAGGGCCTTTTGACCTACGCGTTCACGCGTGAGCGCGACACGTGGCGTCGGCTGAGCGCGCGCGATCACCTCTCCCCGCTGCGCGTGGAGCGTCCCGCCACCCCGGGCGGGGAGCCCTACTGGGGGCGAATCGCCCGACTCAAGCCGCTGGACCGCGTGCTGGTGCTGATGGACGAGATGGCCGAGCGCCTGGCCGGCAAGGGCCTCGACGTCTCGGCCGAGCGGAAGCAGTTGGCCGACCTGCGCCGGCGCCAGGCCGCCCTGGGCGATGACGGCGCCGAGGCGGAATCACTCTACCTGGAAGCGCGGCTGGCGAAACGCCGCCTGATGCTGCGCGATCCCGACCTGGCGCCGGTGGAACGGATCCTGTTCGCCAAGCGGCACCCATACTGGGCGTCGCACAACTACAGCGACGTGCTCGATGCGCAGTTTCGCCCCGGGGGCGGGATCTGCGTGCTGACGATCCCGCGCCGCCGCGGGCGCCTGGAACCGCAGTTCGCGAAACTGACGGTCCTGTTCGACGGCACCGACGGCATCGCACGCGACCCGGTCGCCGACTTCTCGGGCAAGACGATCTACTTCGCCTATCGTCCAAAGATCAGCCCCACCGCCGGACGAGCGTGCTACTGGCACGTGATGGCGATGCAGGCCGACGGCAGCGGGCAGAAGCAGGTCACCGACGGGCCGTTCCACGACCACTCCCCGTGCCCCTTGCCCGACGGCGGTCTGGCGTTCATCTCCACCCGCTGCAAGGCCCGGTTCCTCTGCTGGCGCCCCCAGGCGTTCGTGCTGTTCCGCATGGAAGTTGACGGGTCGGCCATCCGCCCGCTGTCCTTCGCCAACCTCAGCGAATGGACCCCCACCATGATGCGAGATGGACGGATTCTCTGGACACGCTCGGAGTATGTCGACAAGGGCGCAAACTTCGGCCATACGCTCTGGGCCATTCGCACCGACGGGACGCACCCGGAGTTGATCTACGGCAACAACACGATCAACTGCTACATCAACGCCCACGAGGTGCCCCACGCACGCGAGATGGTGTGCACGATCTTCTCGCACGGGGGCGACCACAACGGACCCGTCGGGCTGATCGACCGGAGCAAGGGGCCGTTCGACCCGGCAGCCTTGACCAACATCACGCCCGACGTCCGCCCGCACTACGACATGAGTTGGCCTCGCTACGAGTGCTTCCGCGATCCGATCCCGGTCTCGCGAGACGTCTTCCTGGTCAGCCACGCCCCGGGCAGCCGCTTCGGACTGTATCTGATCGACCGGTACGGCAATCGCGAGGTCCTATATATGGACCCGTCGATCGGCAGTATGCGTCCGTCGCTGCTGCGGGCCCGCGACGTGCCGCCGGTGTCAACCGGCATGATCGACGTGGCCCTTGCTGAGAAGGGCCTGGGCGAGTTCAGCTTGGCCGACGTGTACCAGGGTCTGGCCCCGGCCGTGCCGCGCGGAAAGGTCAAGTACGTTCGTGTCTGCGAGGAGGTGCGTGCGGACCTGCTTCGGCTGCCGGACGGCCAGTACCAGCAGGACCACCGCCCGTTCCAGGACTGGTACGCCACGCCGATCCACAAGGTGCGCGGCCCGCACGGCTGGCCGAGCTACGTGGCCAAAGCGTCGCACGGCCTGGCGCCAGTGGAGGCGGACGGGTCGGCGAATTTCTACGCCCCGGCGGGAAAGGTGCTCTACTTCCAGGCCCTGGACGCCGACCTCAACGAGGTCCAGCGGATGCGGAGCGTGGTCCAGTTGCAGCCGGGCGAGCGGCGCGGATGCGTCGGCTGCCACGAGAGCCGCCTCGCGACGTTCGGGCTGCGGCAGATGGCGGCCGCCCGCCCGCGTGCGGCGCTGCGGACTCCCAGCCGACTGGACGCCCCGCCCTGGGGCGCCGGGCCGCTGTCCTACGCCAAGGCCGTCCAGCCCGTCTGGGACGCCCACTGCATCCGCTGCCACAACGCGAAGCACAAGAAGGGCCTCAATCTCACCGGCACGCTCGACCGGGAGAAGGTCCCCGCCTCGTATCGCACGCTCATCGAGAAAGGCTGGGTCCACTACTTCAACTGGTCGTATGGGGTGCGCCCGCGCAAGGCGCAGCCGCTGACGTTCGGCACCACACGCAGCAAGCTGATCGCCCACTTGGCCGCCGGGCACAACAAGGTCACCCTCACGGACGCCCAGTGGCGGCGGATCAAGTGCTGGATCGACCTGAACTGCCCGCTCTGGGGCGACTACGTCTATCGCCCCCGCCGGCCCGCTGTGGCCGCGGCGGCCCGGTGAGGTTTTCAGAGTCCGCCTTGAGTTCAGCAAGGGCCGCCAGGCCGACCGGCAGCCGGACGAGACACGGTGAACCGCGCTATCTTGCCGGGCGGCACCTTCAAGCGGAGCCCGCAAAGGCAAAGTTTGTGGGTGTAATCCGTTGAGACCACAGCGCCGCTGGGGACCAAAGGCGCGTTGCAGGCAACTGCACACTCCTGAAAACCTCCGGGCAAAAGCACTTGACGGCCGCACGGCGGGACGGTAAAAGGACTGATCTGTATCCGGGCGGTTGGTGTGTGCGCTCATAACAGGCACCGGGGCAATGACTGATCAGAACGACGAAACGGTAGAGAACCTGGCCTCGCTGAGGCGAGAGATAGACGACCTCGACGAGAAGCTCGTGGCGATGCTCAACGAGCGCGCACAGGTCGTCGTCCGGGTCGGCAAGGCCAAGCAGCGCGACGGGACCCCGATCTACTCCCCGGACCGCGAGCACGCGGTCCTCGAGCGCGTGGCCCGCCTGAACGACGGGCCACTGCCGGCAAACACCCTCCAGGCCATCTATCGCGAGTTGATGAGCGGGTCGTTCGCGCTGGAGAAGCCCCTGCGGATCGGCTACCTGGGCCCCGAGGGCAGTTTC
>Ga0180432_10004470_pt1 | contig 19172 bp, 16 predicted proteins | sample SS_ome_10_FD_132414 | JGI IMG/M metagenome (GOLD analysis project Ga0180432, IMG submission 132414) | Hypersaline lake sediment archaeal communities from the Salton Sea, California, USA - SS_1_MS_2 metaG | ecosystem: Environmental > Aquatic > Non-marine Saline and Alkaline > Hypersaline >...
ACAACCGACAGCGCCGACAGGCAAGGCTCGGCTTCCTGTCACCAGCAGCCTATGAACAGAGATTCTACGCAGGGCTGCTGCCAGCATGAGAGGTTTGGTGTCCACTATTGACATCCGACCCCACCCCGAGTCTTGCTTCACTCCGCCCGAACTAACCCCTGTCTCATCAGTGCCAGCCTTGACAACGGCGGGCCAAAGATGGTAAACATGTTAGCATCCTAACAATCACATACGACCCGTGGGACGTGTCTGCACGGGCCCGGCCCCCAGTTGACAGCGCCCAACCGATGCGACGCAAGCAGTCCCAGGAGAAGGAGGATGTCATGAGCTACAAGTACGTGATCTACGAGAAAGACGGCCAGATCGCCAGGATCACCATGAACAAGCCGGAGAAGCTGAACTCGTATACCTTCATCTCCGTCGGCGATGACTTCGCCGAGATACTCGATGCCTTCAAGCAGGCGGAGAACGACGACGATGTGAAGGTGGTCATTCTCAAGGGAGCAGGCAGGTGTTTCTCAGCCGGCCAGAACCTTGCCAGGGTCGGCTTCGTCTACGGCTTCGGCACCAGCAACAAGGACAAGCGCCCCGGCCAGAGAATACGACTCAAGATGGACATGGACGGCATCGCCGAGGCCTTCCGCAGCATATTCCTCTGCCGCAAGTTGACCATTGCCCAGGTACACGGATTCGCCCTCGAAGCAGGGCTCATGATAGCCATGCTGTGCGACTTCACCATCGCGGCCGATGACGCCATGGTCGGCTACCCGGGCCAGAGAATAGGCTTCGCCGGAGGAGGCGAGCACACCTTCGGGCACCTGGTCATGGCCATAGGGTACAAGCGCGCCCTCGACCTGTACATCACCGGCAGGCAGATCACCGGCAAAGAGGCCGCCCAGATCGGCCTCGTCTCCAGGTCTGTACCCCCGGACAAGCTGGAGGAAGAGGTGGAGGAGCTCGCCAGGCAGCTATGCCTGTTGCCCAGGGATGGCATCGCCATCGGCAAGGCCACCCGTCACCTCTTCTATGACAGGATGGGCTTCAATGACGCCTTTACCTACGGCTACATCACCCATACATTGTTCACCAACCTGCACCACGAGCCGGACGAGTTCAACTTCTTCCGTGAGAGGCGAGAGAAGGGGGCTAGAGAGGCATTCCACGCCAAGGACGACAGGTTCGGTACGTAGCCATACTCAGTCCGCAGGGTCTGGGCCAACCGCATCCGGAAGAGCGCTGCCTCTGAGGTGAACACCGTGACCGGATGACATCGACCTTCGCGGCTTCCGCCCGCGGATGGCCCACGCGCCTCACGACGAAAGGAGGCACCCATGCCGAGCGAGACGGCCAAGAAGAGCGGATCGTTCCTGGCCGAGGAGACCCAGCCTGGTGACATCCTCACCATAGAGGACCTCGGCGAAGCCCACAAGATGATCGTCAGCACGACCGAGGACTTCGTGAACAACGAGGTACGGCCTCACCTGGCACAGCTCGAGCACAAGGATTTCGCCCTGTCCCGCCATCTCATCAGGCAGGCCGGGGAACTGGGCCTTCTTGGAGCCGACGTATCCGAGGAGTACGGCGGCTCGGGACCGGACCTCATCGCCTCGCTTCTGATCGACGAGCATCTCGCTGGCGCAGCCTCCTTCGGGGTTACAATGAACGACCACGTAGGCATCGGCACACTGCCCCTGGTGTTCTTCGGCAACGAGTCCCAGAAGCAGAAGTACCTTCCCGCTCTCGCTTCAGGCACAAGCATCGGCGCCTATGCCCTGACCGAGCCGAAGGCCGGCACCGACGCCCTCTCCATAGAGACCAGGGCGACACTGACCACGGACGGCTCTTGCTACAGGCTCAACGGCACCAAGCAGTTCGTCACCAACGGCGGACTGGCCGACGTGGTGTTCACCTACGCCAAGGTGGACGGCGACAAGTTCACCGCCTTCATAGTGGAGCGGGGGTTCGACGGCGTAAGCGTCGGACCGGAAGAGAAGAAGATGGGCATTCGTGGCACCTCCACCACCAGCCTCGTGCTGGATGACGCCCTGGTTCCGGTCGACAACGTCCTGTTCGAGGTGGGAAGGGGACACCTGGTGGCTTTCAACATACTGAACCTGGCCAGGCTGAAGCTCGGCGTGGGCTGCATCGGGATGTCAAAGCTCGCCCTGCAGAGCAGCGTCACACACGCCAAAGAGAGAGTCCAGTTCGGCAGGCCCATTTGTGATTTCGGGCTCATCAAGCACAAGATCGCGGAGATGGCCATCAGGACATACGTGGCCGAGAGCATGGCCTACCGCATCGGCGGTCTGGTCCATGACCTGTTGACATCAGCCGGCCAGGATGCCTACAGCAACGCGAAGCAGGCAGCGAGATACTTGCCCGAGTACGCCATCGAGTGCTCCATGAACAAGGTGTACTGCTCAGAGGCGCTGGCCTACGTGGCCGACGAAGCCGTTCAGATATGCGGGGGCTACGGCTACATCGAGGAATACCCGGTGGAGACCATCTACCGGGACTGCAGGATATACCGCATATTCGAGGGCACGAACGAGATCAACAGGCTGGTGACCACCCGATGGCTGGTGGCCAAGCTGCTCAAGAAGGAGCTGGCCGTCCCAGAGCAGGGACTGAAGCCACCGGAAGGACCGACCACTGGTGCCGGCGGCAGGCAACCGCTGCGGCGCGAGTCGGAGTTGCTTTCGAGGGCCAGGAGAGCCTTCGTGTGGGCAGCCAACGCCGCCGTCCAGGCCTACGGCGACGGCCTGGATGAAGAGCAGGAGGTCTGCGGCCTGCTGGCCGACATGGCCACGGAAGTGTACGCTATGGAAAGCGGCCTGCTCAGGGCGATCAAGTCGATCGAGTCCGTCGGTGAGGAAAGGTCGGCGGCCAAGATCGACATGGTAACAGTCTACGCCGACGCCTCCATGGCCAGGGTGGCAGACTGCCTGAGACAGCTAGTACCGCCGGTCGCTGCCGCGGGCGCTGACACCAGCGGGAAAGACGATATTATGAGGCTGGCCCATTTCGCTCCGATCAACGCCGTGCCCCTGCGCAGGAGGCTGGCAGACCTCGTCGTTTCCAGAGAGGGCTACGCCTGCTGAAGCCTCCTTCCGCCCAGCAGACCGTGACTGGAGAGGACAAACAGGGGCAGGCAAACCGCCGGAGCACATACGTGAAAGGGGGTGGGCAGTAATGGCATTGCTGTACGAGAAGCGGGATGGTATAGCTTATGTCACCTTCAACCGTCCCGAGGCGCTGAACGCTGTCGACCCCGAGACGTATGAGGAGTTCAGCCAGGCAATGACGGACTTCAGGGACGATGACGCACTGCATGTGGCTATCGTAGCCGGAACAGGCAGGGCTTTCTCCGCCGGTGCTGACATCAAGGAGATGCTTCCCCTGCTGAGGAGCGTCCGAAATGAGTGGTGGCGGCTGCCGGAGGCTCTCGTCCGCGGCCTGGAGCTATGGAAGCCCGTCATCGCTGCAGTGAACGGGATCGCTTTTGGCGCCGGCCTGGAGATATCTCTGGCCTGTGACATCAGGATAGCCGCTGAGGACGCCACGTTTGGCGTGCCAGAGGTGAAACTGGGTCTGATACCAGGGTGGGGAGGGACGCAGAGGCTCCCGCGCTCCATACCGGCAGCCAGGGCCGCCGAGTTGCTCTTCTTCGGCCGCAGCATCTCGGCCTGGGAGGCCTACAACTGGGGCCTCGTCAACGCCGTCGTTCCCCCCGACAAGCTGATGGCCACAGCAGAGGAATGGGCCCGGGAACTCCTCCAATTGCCTCCTCTGGCAGTGAGGGCGGCCAAGGAGGCGATGATAAGGGGACGGGAGATGAGCCTGGAGGACGGTCTGCGACTGGAGACGAAGCTGATCGACTACCTCTTCACCACCGAGGACCACCTGGAGGCGGCGCAGGCTTTCATTGACAAGAGGGAAGCGCCCAGGCCACGGGGGCGGTAGGGGCTTGACAGGCGAGTCTTGGTCAAAACGGTCAAAACATCCAGCAGGCTGACCTTTGAGACGAGAGACAATGAACAACAACTCTCAGAGCTCCAGAGTGGTGAGGGGTTGGGCTTTGGAATTTCGGTCATTGAGGATTGTTTGTGATTTGGTGCTTGAGATTTGGAGATTCGTCAACCCCATGCTTGGTTCCCGACACGGCGGGCTTAGGGGGACTGTTGAGGGAATGCCTCCAACCCCAAGGAATAGGGAACTGCCGTTGATTACGAAGTGCTCATGCACCCTTTGAAGGACAAGGCGGCAATAGCCGGCATCGGGTGGACACGATACTCCAGGGACTCAGGCGTCAGCGTCCTCAGCCTGGCTGCTGAGGCCTGCAAGAAGGCCATCGAAGACGCCGGCCTCAGCGTCAGCGATGTCGACGGCGTGGTCACTCACAACATGAGCGACTCCGTTATGCCGCAGGAGGTGGCTACCTGCCTCGGTCTGCCGCACCTGGGCTATCACCTGGAGTACTGGGGTGGCGGGCCGGCCGGCTGCCAGACTGTCATCAATGCCGTCATGGCCATCACGACAGGCATGGCCCGCAACGTGGTCTGCTTCCGGGCCCTGAACGGCCGCACCGGCCGGCGGCTGGGAGGAACCGGCGACAAGCCCCCTACAAGCGGCGAGCCGCAGTTCCTCATCCCCTACGGGTGGACCAGTTTCGTCCACGCCTTCACGCATATGGCCCGAAGACACATGTACGAATACGGTACAACCTCGGAGCAACTGGGGGCGGTGGCGGTGACCGAGCGCAGGCACGCCTCCATGAACGAAAGGGCGATGATGCGTCAGCCCATCACCATCGAGGACTACCTGAACTCCAGGATGATCGCCGACCCGCTCCGGCTGCTGGACATCTGCGTGGAAACCGACGGCGGCTGCGCAGTGCTGGTGACATCGACCGAGCAGGCGAGGGACCTGAGACACCGCCCCGTGTACATAACGGGTGCAGCCGTGGGCAGCGGGCCCGACCCCACCCCCTACGGGATGAGCACCTTCGGCTGGCTCCGGGGCAGCCACACCGAGCTCTACGGCAAACACATCTCGCCGCAGCTATACTCCATGGCCGGCATCACTCCGGCCGACGTGGACGTGGCCGAGATCTATGACGAGATGACAATAGCGGTTATAGTGCAACTGGAGGACTTTGGCTTCTGCAGGAAAGGGGAGGGCGGCCCCTTCGTCGAGGAGGGCAACACACGGATCGGGGGAAGGCTTCCGGTCAATACCCACGGCGGCTTCCTGTCGGAGGGGTATCTCCACGGTCTGAACCATGTAGTGGAGGCGGTCAGCCAGCTTCGGGGCGATGCGGGAGCACGGCAGGTGAAGAACGCCGAGATAGCGCTCTGCACCAGCCTGGGCATGCAGGCAGGAAGCGCACTCATACTGAGGAGATAGGCCACTGTGAGACACTACAGTAAACCCCTCCCAACCCCCGACAGGGATACCCTGCCCTACTGGGAGGGGTGCAGGAGACACGAACTGCTCATGCAGCGTTGCGCAGATTGCGGTACGTACATTTTCCCGCCGCTGCCGATGTGCCCGGCATGCACCTCCATGAACAGGGAATGGGGCAGGGTGTCAGGCAGAGGGCGGATATATTCCTGGTTCGTGGTCCACCACGCCACCCATCCGGACTTCGTGGACGACGTGCCCTATGCCGTAGTCCTGGTGGAACTGGATGAGCAACCCGGCCTGCGCCTGCCCAGCAACGTCGTGGAGTGCAGCATAGAGGAGATCGAGATAGGCATGCCAGTTGAAGTGGTATTCGAAGACGTCACCGACGAAGTGACGCTACCCAAGTTCCGGCCGGTGAGAGCGCAGGATGGCAGTTGAAGGGGTACTGGAGGTCGGCGTCGCAGTGAAGGACCTGGACGAGGCAATGAAACGCTTCGTTGATGTGCTGGGAGTGACCCCGGGAAGGACGGACATATACGACCGTTACGGGATGAGGTTCAACCTGTGCTCGCTGGGCGGGGTCTACTTCGAGTTCATCGAGTCGATTACTTCGGACGGGGCCATGGCCAGGTCCGTAGAACGGCGTGGCGAGGGGGTACACCACATAGCCCTGAAGGTCACAGACCTGGACGAGACTATGGAGCAGTGGAGGAGGCTGGGTATCCGCTTCACGGAGGAGGAGCCGCTATACCTCGATGTGAGCTACGGGAGGGTGAAGTTCACCTTCGCTCACCCCGCCTCGCTGCACGGGGTCCTGATCGAACTGATCGAAATACTGTAGAAGCGTCGACGGGCTTCGGGTTACTCGTTCTTCAGGAGCTCAATCAACTGGACCAGCACGCCGTTGAAGGAACGGGGGCTGGCAAAGACAAACCAGCCCTTTCCAACGGCGGACTCATCGATCTCCATAGGTGTCTCGTTGAGAAACTCGATCCCCTTGGCCTTCAGTTCCACAACCGCCTCTTCCAGGTTTGACACCTTCACGGACAGGTGCTGCATCCCCTCCCAATGCCGCCTTATGAACCGGGCCAGCGGACCATCAGGGGTGGTAGATTCCATGAACTCGATCATAACGTCGCCCAGATAGCAGGTCTCGTACCTCATCTGGAGAGGCTCGAAGGTCGCCCCTCCACCAGCGGGCAGCCCAAAAGCGTTAACAAAGTTGGCATAGGCCTTGTCTACGTCTTTTACAGCTATGCCGACTTTCAGCAGTCCCTCTACTTCCATCAAATCGCCTCGCTATTCGAACTCGACTGTACCGCTCTTGCCACCGCTCTTGCTCACCAACCTCAGCCCGCCAATCTCCATCCTGGGGTCAACGCCTTTGCACATGTCATAGATAGTGAGAGCGCTCACGGCCACCGCCGTGAGGGCCTCCATCTCGACACCGGTCTTCCCGGTGCACCTGGCCATGGCGGTTATCTGCACCCTGCTGGCGTCTTCATCCAGAGTGAAATCGACACTGACCTTGTCCAGCATCAAGGGATGGCAGAGTGGTATAAGCTGTGGCACCTTCTTGGCCGCCATTATGCCGCCGACCTGGGCGGTGGCCAGGACGTCTCCCTTGGGCAGACCGCCTTCACGCAGCAGCTTCAGCGTCGCGGGCTGCATCTTGACCCAACCCCTGGCCACCGCCTGCCGCTGCGTCTCCCCCTTATCACTTATGTCAACCATATGGGCGCGGTCTTCCATGTCGCCTGACTAACCTCCAACCTGCGTCATGGACCTCTTACTTGGCACGACCCTCTGGGCTACTCGATGTCCTCTCGGCTTGGCGGCCACCGCCTGCAATATCAGGTCCTGGACATCCTCGATAGAAGCCCCCGACCGCAGGCTCTGCCTCAAGTCCACCTCCTCATCCGAGAGCAGGCAGGGCAAGAGCCTGCCGTCCGCGGTCAGCCGCAGACGATTGCACCTGAAGCAGAAATGCTCGCTGACCGGGGTGATGAAGCCGATCGTGCCGATCGCACCCGGCAAGCTGTAGTATTTCGCCGGGCCTACGCCAGCCGGACCAGAGCATGGCTCCAGATACCCCAGCGGAGCCAGACAGGAGCGCATCTCATCGGCTGACATGAACTCGGGCATAGGCGCGCCGCCGTTCAGAAGAGGCATCAGCTCAATGAACCTGATATGCCAGCCCTGCCGGCTGAGCAAGGCGAAGTCGACAAGCTCGTCATCGTTAACGCCACGCATCACCACCACGTTCACCTTGACGGGTTCCAGACCAACCCTTCGGGCCTCGTCGATACCGGCCAGAACACCGTTCAGCCTGTCAAACCTGGTTATGGCAGCAAAGCGCTCCCTCTTCAAGCTGTCAAGACTGACGTTGACCCGGTGCAGACCCGCTTCCTTCAGCCGGGCCGCCTGCTCGCTGAGAAACGCCCCGTTGGTCGTCAGGGAGATGTCATCAATAGCCTCGATCCGGCTGATCATCCTGACAAGGTTCACCAGGTCAGCCCTGACCAGAGGCTCGCCGCCGCTTATCCTGACCTTGCTGATGCCGATACGGGCCGCAGCCCTCACCACAAGCTCAACCTCCTCGTAGGTGAGTATGTCCTCGTGCGGCATGAGAGCGATTCCATCGGCGGGCATGCAGTAGACACAGCGCAGGTTGCAGCGATCGGTTACCGAGATGCGGAGGTAGTTGATAGGCCGCTGGAAGCTGTCCGATACGCCGCTCATTGGCTAACCTTCTTTCACGTACTCCCTCAGGAACCTGACCGCTTCGGCAGTGGCCCTGCCCCTGTGACTGACGCGATTCTTCTCTTCTATGGACAGCTCGGCCATGGTCCTGCCAAGCTCGGGGAGGTAGAAGACAGGATCGTAGCCGAACCCCTGTGTCCCCCGCGGCTCAAGCGTTATGACGCCTTCACAGAAGCCATCGCATACACAGACCAGCCTCGACTTGCGCGCAATGGCGACCACTGCCCTGAAGCAGGCAACCCGTCGCTCCCAGGGAACCCCCGCAAGTCGTGACAGAAGCAAGTCTATCCTCTGGGCATCCGACGCAGATTCGCCGGCGTAGCGAGCGGACAGGGGCCCGGGCTCACCGCCAAGTGCATCCACCTCGAGACCCGAGTCGTCAGCCAGGACCAGGTACTCCTCTCCTACACCGTAACCTGTGGCCTTCAAGACCGCATTGTCACGAAGGGTGGCGCCGGTCTCGACCACCTCACCTTCGATGCCCTCTGCCTCGAGGTCGATCAAGTCAAGCGGCGCTTCCTGCAGAAGCAGGGAGTATTCCCTGATCTTGGCCCTGTTCCTGGTAGCAAGGAGAAGCCTTGGCCTCACAGATCCACGAATCTCTTCGCCAGCTTCTTCATTACCTGCGGCATGGTGGTGTACTCCATCTCTTCCAGGGGAAGCCGATGTGGCTCAAAGGGCCCATGTCGACGCAGGTACTCGGCGATCTGGCTGGCCCAATGGCGTGTCTCATCAAAGGCGGGATCATCGAACATGTCCCGCGGGCCGATCAGTTTGCCTGCCGCCAACTGGAAGCCGTAGCAGATGACCCGCGGCGGCCCATCAAACCTGGACGGGTTTGCCTGAGGCTGTGCCGTCGGCATCAGCGGTCCGTTGTGCGAGCCGCGCATCCAACCCTCGACAATCTGGGGCATTGCGAAAGGCTCGAGTACCTCACCCACCGCAGGGAAGTTGCCCTGTGCCCTCACGACACAGACCGGGTCGTCCTTTCCAACATATCTTCCGGCAATGAAGCTCAGCTTCTGCGTGGAGGAGACGGCAGCCACCTCCTCGGTCTCCCGATGGTACACCGCCTTCACCGCATAGCGGGACGGAGCCCCCATGAAGACCAGCATGTCGTAGATCTCCTCGGGGGCATTGAAGGTAATGCTCTTGCTCTCTTTCACATCATGGACTTCGAAGGCAAACCCGGTATGCAGGTTCGGGGCAATCACCAGGCCGATGGTGTTGAAGGGATCGGCGAACATCTTGTACAGCGGCAGGTTCCATGCTCCTGAAGATGTCTTGTCCGCCATGAATATCAGTACGGTCTCTGCCTGGCGCTCCTCCACCTCCATCTCCGCCACACCCGGTCCCATGCCCTTCACGTTCCCGGAGAAGGCATCAGACAGCAGGTCCTGTCCGGCCCCATGCAGCTTCAGCCTCTCAGCGACCCTGGTCCCTTCAATGAAGGTGTCCCAGGCCAGCTTGTGGACAAGGTCGTTTTCCTCACCAAGCTGATGCGTCATGATCAGTTCCAGGTCGTCACCGCAATTGGTCACGTGGTAGTCGATAAGCAGACCCTCTTTCTTGGCAGCCTCAAGGCACTCTCGAGCGGTATCGAGAATCTCCGGATGCGAACTGGAGTGCCCCACCCAACCCCCGATGTCGGCCTTGATGACGCTCAAGGTGACTCGCATTCAACCTCCTTCACGATAAGTTGTCGCCAAACCTTGCCTGCAAGAACGCTCAAAGAAGTATACTCCAAGCTGCAAGGCAAGGCAAACCGCAGCCCATCCCCCACTATATCATCGTCCAAGATCCACAGTCATGCTCCCACCCCAAACAGGACTACGTCACTATCAACTCCGCATGCTCACCGAACACCTCGCGCATGACGTCACAGATTTCACCCAACGTAGCATAGGCCCGCACCGCCTCCAGGATTGGAGACATCAGGTTGGCATCGCCCCTCGCTGCTACCCTGAGCTCTTCCAGCGCCCGCCGCATGGCTGTGTTGTCCCTTTCCCGCCTCACGTCAGCCAGCCGTGCCAGGTGGCGCTCTCTGGACTCCTCGGAGATGCTCAAGATCGGCACGTCAAGGGGTTCGTTCATCACGTAGTCGTTCACACCCACGACTACTCGCTTCCCAAGCTCCACCTCTTGCTGATACCGGTAGGCAGCCTGGGCAATCTCTCTCTGGAAGAACCCCTGCTCGATGGCGGGAACGACCCCGCCCAGGGAATCGATCTTGGCAAAGTAGTCATGAGCCGCCTGTTCCATCTCATCTGTCAGCGCCTCCACCATGTAGCTCCCACCCAGCGGATCGACGGAATTGGCCACCCCGCTTTCGTGGGCAATGATCTGCTGCGTGCGGAGGGCAATGCGCACCGCTTTCTCCGAGGGTAGGGAAACAGCCTCATCAAGGGAATTCGTGTGCAGCGACTGCGTACCGCCCAGCACGGCTGCCAGAGCCTGCAGGGTGGTACGAATGACGTTGTTCTCCGGTTGCTGTGCAGTCAGGGTGCAGCCGGCGGTCTGGGTGTGGAACCTCAGCCAGCAACTGCGCTCGTTTCCAGCACCAAAGCGCTCCTTCATAGCCCTGGCCCAGATGCGCCTGGCCGCCCGGAACTTGGCTATCTCTTCGAAGAAGTCGTTGTGGCAGTTGAAGAAGAAGCTGAGCCTGGGAGCGAAAGCGTCCACGTCCAGGCCCCGTTCAATCCCTGTTCCCACGTAGGTGAAGCCATTGGCCAGAGTAAAAGCCAGCTCCTGCTGTGCCGTTGCCCCTGCCTCCCGAATGTGATACCCGCTGATGCTGATGGTGTTCCACAGCGGCATGTGCTGGGAACCGAACTGGAAGGTGTCGCCCACCAGCCGGAGAGAAGGGCGTGGGGGAAAGATGTACGACGCCTGCGACATATACTCCTTGAGGATATCGTTCTGTATCGTGCCACCAAGCTTGGACAGGGGTATACCCCTCTTGTCAGCCGTGACGATATACATGGCCCAGATGACCGCGGCCGGCCCGTTGATAGTCATCGACGTGGTTACCTTGTCAAGGGGTATGCCGTCAAACAGTATCTCCATGTCCCGCAGAGAAGACACTGCCACGCCACACTTGCCGAACTCGCCGACCGCTTGCGGGGCATCCGTGTCGTAGCCCACGAGAGTGGGGTAGTCGAAGGCAACGCTCAGACCCGTCTCGCCGTGCTCCAGGAGGTACCTGAAGCGGGCGTTGGTCTCCTCCGCAGCACCGAAGCCGGAGAACATCCGCATTGTCCACAGCCGGCCTCGATATCCGGTGGCATGGATGCCTCTGGTGAAGGGGTAGCGGCCGGGCAGGTTCAAATCGTCGGGATAGGACATGCGCCTGACATGCACCGGCGTGTAGACGCGGTCCACAGGCACGCCGGACCCTGTCCTCAAGTCGCGACCCGTTTGCGGCCCACTGGCAACCTCTCCTTCAGACAGGGCCACCATCTGCTCCAACTCTTCTATCTGCGTCTGCTCAAACAAGAACCTGTTATCCAATTGCACTCCTCAGGGGCAGGCTTCGCGCTTGCACCCAGCCGGCTCTCCCTCGCAGTATGTATCTCAATACCCAAGCAGCCGAACCCTGTGTCAACATACCAACTGCGTCGATTCAGTGTCAAGACCCGACAGCCCTGCTAATGGTCAGATGCATTCGAGCCGCTAACCCTGGCACATGAACCACGTCATGAACGTATCCAAACAACAACGATAAACGCCTCCATGCCGTATCGTTTCCGTCACGGGGGCTTGACAGCCCCATGCAATGAACCTATCATCAAACCACGCAGCGCCAGAGTCCGAGCATAACAGGTAGGGTTCCAGGCTCAGTCCCTCCGACAGGCAAGCAACCGCCGCAGCCGGTAGCCAAGGCAGCCCAGCAGGATCGCTTCCCAGCCTCTCGGATGAGACGAGTTCGGCACCGCCAGCAGACTCGGGGGAGGTCCCCAATGGAGAGGGCACAGCAAGAGATTAGAGACCACATCGAGCGTGTCCACGGGCCCGATGCCAACGTAGGCACCATCGATTCCTTCGTGTCGAAGCAGAACAAACGGAGCCTGGCCAAGAAATGGTCCTTCGAACGAGACCTGGCCCTGGCCACGGCCCCTGTCTCCGCCAGGGACAACGCCCTGGGCACCGTCGCTGCCAGCCTCATCAACCTCAGGAACGAGTACCTCATCCTCTACCAGGTGCTGGAAAGGAAGATAACGTACCTGGCGACCTCGTCGACGTGTGCCTTCAGCAACAATGACCACCTTCTGCTTGTGCTGTGCGCCAAGGGACTGATCGAGAACACCGGCTCTGTACTGTACCTCAACAGGATGACCGAAGAGGCATTCGCCAGGATCGAGTCGGCCTCCACGCCGCCCGAGATAAACGAGGTGATCGACGAGCTCTGCCGCGTCTACAGAAAGAGATTCTACGCCACGAGGTTCTTTGACTGCGCTGCCTTGTCGAAGACGCTGGACATCCCGGCCCTGGTTCACAAGTACCTGTCTCCCTATATCTCCGACATACGAAGCCGGTACGAGTACCTGATCGAGTTCGTCCAGCCTGTCTTCGAAACCATAGTCCTGGATTCCGCCACCCAACCCGACCGGGCCGCAGCCAACCCGTACTTGAACCCGTCCGAAGATGACAAGCGCCAGATTCTCAATAGCGTCCTGGAGACGGTGGCAAGAGTAGTTGAACTCCTGGAGGCCAGGCTGAACGCCTTCGCTTCCCTGGGGATGATGATCGATGCATACGTGAAGAAGGCACTGTACCCCGACACGACGATGGCGACCCTCTTCGCCAAGAGGCCTGTCCATGTGCGGCCAGAGGAGACCTTGGAGGAACCGATAGAGGGGGGTGAGAAGGAGACTGCAACCTTCTTCCAGAAGGACGGCAAGGTCTGGCTCAAGCTCGCCGACGGCACCTCCTTCGAGACGCCAATGAAGTCGGTTGGAGACGTGACACCCGAGCAAGAGGTGACCGTGTATTCCAGGGGAGGGAAGACGTGGCTGAGCCTGGACGATGGCACAGCATTCGAGACTCCACTGGCACCCGTTACGGCCAAGGAGACGGCAACGTTCTTCGACAAGGACGGCAAGGTATGGCTCACCTTGCGTGACGGAACCACCTTCGCCACGCCACTGAAGTCCATTGGCGATGTCTCGCCCGAGGAAGAAGTCACGCTTCTCACAAAGGACGGCAAGGTCTGGCTTAGCCTGGACGATGGCACGTCTTTCGTCACGCCGATTCAGTCTCTTGCTTCTGAGAAGACCGTCTCCTTCTTCGAGAAGGACGGTAAGGTCTGGCTCAGATTCCCTGACGGGACCGCCTTCGAGACACCGCTTGACTCCCTCAAGGAAGTGGTACCGGAGCAGAAAGCCACTCTCTCCGACCAGGACGGAAAGGTCTGGCTGACGTTGTCCGACGGCACGAGATTTGAAACACCCCTGAAGTCGATTACCTCGAAGCGTACAGCCACGTTCTACGAGCAGGACGGCAAGGTCTGGCTTAGGCTCCCTGACGGCACTGCCTTCGAGACACCGCTGCGCTCGGTCGGCGAAGTCGCCCGCAGGGAAGAGGTGATCCTGGAGAGCCAGGACGGCAAGACCCAGATTGTCCTGGACGACGGCACGCAGTTCGAGACTCCTCTCGGCCCCATAGCCTCCGAGCAGCCAGCCACACTGTTCGAGGACAAGGGTAAGGTGTGGGTGGAACTCGGTGACGGCAGGGCATTCGAAGCGCCTCTCAAGTCGCCCGACGACGTAGCTCCCGAAGAGCAATTGACGCTGTATCCAGAGAAGGGGAAGGTGATGGCCGAATTGGAGGACGGCACGTCCTTCCAGACCCCCCTGAAATCCATGGCCACGGAGAAAAACGTCACTTTCCTCGAAGAAGGCGGGAAGATATGGCTGGCGGTGGACGACGGTCCCCCTGAAGAAACGAGCCTGGAATCGGTGAGCGCGGTGCAGTCCGTCAGCTTCACTCCTGAAGAAGGCAGGACACAGGTCCAGCTAGGCGATAGTGCACCTTTTGAAGCGCCCCTCGATTCTGTGACCATCGAGGCAGAGCTCACCCTTGAACCGGAGCAGGACAAGGCCTTGTTGACGCTGGAGGACGGCACGAAGGCCGACGTCCCTGCGGAGTCAGCTACGCTGGTGCAGCATGTTGCCTTCGCTGACAAAGAGGGAAAGGTGTGGGCACAGCTTGATGACGGCACGGCGTTTGAGACGCCGCTCAAGTCAGATGACGGCATGCCCCAGGAACAGGAGGCAACGTTCTACGTCAAAGAGGGTCGGGTGTGGGCAGGGCTGAGTGACGGCACGTCTATCGAGACACCACTCAGGACCATGACAGGGAAGAGACAGGTGACCTTCTTCGGCAAGGACGGAAAGGTGTGGGCCAGGTTGGGTGACGGTGCCGGCTTCGTGACACCACTGAAGACCATAGCCTCGACATTGCCGGTCACCTTCTCCACGAAGGAAGGCAAGACTCGGATAGCCCTCGGTGACGGGGCCTCATTCCCGGCAGACGTCAAGTACATGCGGAGCAGTCAGCCCATCACCTTCTCGGCCGCGGACGGCAAGGCGCGAATGCAGATGGCGGACGGTACCTCCGTGGAGGTGCCTTCCAGCTTTGCCAGGTCCAGCCGAAGTGCTTCGCTGTACAGTAAGGACGGCCGGGTCTGGGCCAAACTGGAAGACGGTACCAGTTTCGTTACGCCGCTGAAATCGCTGGCGCAGGCCCGCGGCAGGCACAGAGTCACACTGTTCGACAAGGATGGCAAGGTCTGGCTTGGCTTCGCGGACGGGACGTCTTTCCCCACACCGCTGACATCAGTAACGTCCAGAGAACCTGTCGCTTTCTTCGACAGAGACGGCAGGGTGTGGGCGAGGACCAAACACGGGCCAGCCTTCGTCACACCCATCAGGTCCGTGGGCGATGCCGCACCCCAGCAGGAAGTGACAGTGAGCACGAGCCAGGGACGAACCTGGGTCCGATTACCTGATGGTACTACTTTCAGAAGCCCTCTTGAATCCGTGACCGAGTCCTATGGAGCAACCTTCTTCACCAAGGATGGGCGGATATGGCTCAAACTGGGTGACTGGCCGGCTTTCGCTACCCCGCTGAAGGCCATGCCTGCCACGGGAGCAGAGCAGAAGACCACCCTCTTCGATCGAGACGGCAGGGTGTGGGTCCGACTTGGCGATGGCACGGCTTTCCTGACACCCCTGAAGTCGATAGCCAAGAGAGAAAACGTCGCCTTCTTTGACAAGGATGGCAAGGTATGGGCAAGGCTGGCGGACGGGTTCGTCTTTCTCACGCCTCTCAAGTCCGTGGGCGAGGCCGCACCAAAGCAGCAGGTGACTTTCTTCGACAAAGGCGGCAAGACCTGGCTCAGGATAGGCCATGGAGTGACCTTTGAGACCCCGCTGAAGCCTCTGGCTCAAAGGCAGGTGGCTACTTTCTTTGATAAGGACGGCAGGGTGTGGGCCAGGCTGGGAGACGGATTCGCCTTCGCGACCCCGCTCAAGTCGATCGGGGATGTGACCGCCAGGCAGACGGTGATGCTTTTCACCAGGAGAGGACATATCTGGATGAGGCTTGACCGGGGGCTGGTCTTTGAGACACCACTGGACGCAGCGACTCCCAGAAGGACGCACCTGTTCTTCAGCAAGAAGGGCAAGGTCTGGATGAAGTACGGCGAGAAGCGCTAGCCCGCTGCCACGGAGAACTGGGAGAAACGACAGGGCCACCAGCTATGGCCGGTGGCCCCGTTGACTACTTGACCGAGGGTATGTGCCGCGCTAGGAAGGCTTTCGCGACATGCGCCGCATTGTTACTGGCCGACGCATGAAGGCCGGAGCCTCCAGCCTGCTCTCGTCGGCCTCCAGTTCCCTTATGAGCCCTCGGAACTCCTCGTCCTTTCTGGCCGCAGTTACCTCTCTGACAGCAGAGAAACCGGTAGCGACCAAAGTGATCCTCACATCGTTGTCCAGCTTCGAGTCGGTGGTCACACCGAAAATCACCATGGCCTCCTCGTCCACCGCCGACTCGACGACACTCGCCGCCTGACTGACCTCAGAAAGCGTGAGGTTAGGGGCACCGGACACCACGTAGAGGACACCCGTCGCACCCTCAATGGGTACCTCCAGCAGGTCACTGGAGATAGCAGCGCGGGCGGCTTCCACAACTCTGTTCTGCCCCGTGCCGTATCCAATGGAAAGCCAGCAAGGACCAGCACCCTTCATGATGGCGGTAACATCGGCAAAATCAAGGTTTATGAGTCCAGGAACAGTGATGACCTCGCTGATCGCTCTGACGCCGATCATCAGGATATCGTCCGCGGTCTTGAAGGCGGCGTCCACAGTCACCTTGTCTCCGGTGATGCCAAGAAGGCGCTCGTTGGGGATGACAATCATGGCGTCGACTTCCTCGGCGAGCTCATTGATGCCTTCCTCGGCTATCTGGGTGCGCCTGGCCATCTCAAAGTTGAAGGGCTTGGTGACAATGGCAATGGTCAATGCGCCGCTCTCACGGGCCAGTCTGGCCACCACAGGCGAGGCTCCAGTCCCCGTACCCCCACCCATGCCAGCGGCAATAAAGACCATGTTGGCGCCGGATACGGCCCGCTTCAGTTCCTCCAGGCTTTCCTCCGCCGCCTGCCGGCCACGCCCGGGATCGCCACCAACGCCCAGACCCCCCGAGACCTTCTCACCGATCTGGACGCGCGTCGCGGCCTCATTCATCATCAGCGCCTGGATATCCGTGTTGACCGCGATGAAGTCAACGCCCTGGATCTCTGCCCTCACCATTCGGTTGATGGCGTTGCAGCCGCCACCGCCAACGCCAACCGCCTTGATCTTGACCGCTACTGACGTGAAGCCGGTACTCGCCATATCCCCTCCTCGCTTTGTCTATCTCGGGAGAGCTTCCCAGACTACTGTCTCGTGCAGCTAGCCTTCCTTGGGCGGAGGGCCAGCCAAGCTGATACGCGGCCGCCGCTCCCAAATAGTACCAAGAGTCGACCGCAGGCCGGCAAGGAAGCCACCCACACCACCCACCTCCGCACGCCTCTCACCAACAGCACCCAACTCCGCACCCCAGAGCAGAAGCCCCACCACAGCCGCATAAGCCGGATCGTTCAGAGCATCGCCCCCCTGCGGCAGATTGGTCGGTACGCCGACCCTGACCTGCAAGCCAAGCACCTCCCTGGCAAACTGCTCCATGCCTGGAATATCGGCCGTTCCACCAGTGAGAACCAGGACATTGGGCACATAGGGAGACTTGGACACTATCATCCTCAGTATCTCTTCCACCCTGGCCCTGATGATGTAGCTTAGCTCTTCGGGGGAGGTATTGTACTTGCTGAGGAACTCGGTCCGGGTATCCTGCATTTCCTCCGGATAGAGCGTCCCGGACCTTACCTTCAGCTCCTCGGCAGCGCTGAAGGGAATGCTCAGGCCCACAGCCAGGTCGTTGGTGATTTGCCTCCCCCCTACGGGCAGGGCCGATGTGTGCCAGGGTGTCCCGTCCCTGTAGACAGCTATTCCTGTGGTCCCCCCCCCAATGTCAGCAAGTATGACACCCCTCTCCTTGTCTTCCGGCTCGAGTACAGACTCGCCGGAAGCCAGCGGGTTGGCTACACAGTTGCGCAATGACACATTCACGCCTGCGCGCTTGAGACAGGTAAGCAGATTCTCCATGTAACCGAAATCAGCAGTAACGATATGGGCTTCCAGGTCCAGCCGGAAACCGTGCATACCACGAGGGTTTCGGATGCCGCCAACCCTGTCCAGAGCCCACTGCCTGGGGAGAACGTTCACCTTGACACGGTCTTCGGGGAAGACAACGTCATATATCTTCTTCCAGGACTCTTCCATGGCATCGTCGGTGACTAAGTGGTCTCGGCGATGGGTGTCCGCGGACACCATGGGATTGGTCGAGCTGATATGCTTCCCGCAGAAGCCAACCAAGGCGGATTCTACCTTGACTGCGCCAGCCTCAGCGTTCTCCAGCGACTCCCTGATGGCTATGGTAGCATCGTCGATGTCAACCACGATGCCCTTCTGCACCCCCCGGGACGTAGCATTGCCCACACTGAGCACCTCGACTATCCGCCCATCACTGACATTGGCCACGACCGTGCATATCTTCGAACTGCCAATGTCAACACACGCAATACTGCCAGCCGCCATTTCCCCTCCTTACTGCCATCGTTAACCCGACTGTACGCCGATGAGCCCGGCCCCACTCGTCTAGGTTTGACTTATTGGCGCAGATTATACATAACACCGAAGCTACGTGTCAAGGCTCTCTACGTAGAACCAGGCAACGCGTCCACGATCACTTCCACATCTCCCGACACATGTCAAGGATATCCTGAAGGTAGAAGTAGCGCACCATTTTCCTCTCTGTTCCCCTCTCCCGATACCCGACCTGCCCCCTCATAATCAGTCTCTCCAGCAAACGTACGACCCGATTGTAGCTGAGCTTCACGCCACTGGCAATCTCGCTGGTGGTGCTATCGAAATGACCAGCCACCGCCTCCTGCCGAAGGAAGTCGAGGATTGTCTGCTCGTCATCTTGCAGCATATCAAACAACCTGTAACATACCTTAGAGTCCAGCTTGTGCTGCACCATATCATAGGACACATAGTTTGTCAACCCCCCAAAAGGCTGACCAGCAGTAGGGTTCCGTCCTCCATTCGGGCTACCGGCTCGGGCGCTGTGACAGTCCCCAGCCGGAGAACCCCGTGACAGGACAACCAAACGAATGTCCGCGGGTTCGACGAGTCACGCAGACCCAAGCCACTCTGCACTGGTCATTACCTAGAAAATAACCTCCTTCAGCACGGGGTGGGGAGGGGTTCAAGCGTTACTTTGAAGCCTAACCCCTCCAAGCGATGGACGAAATGACGTTTGATATGGGCGGCGTTCAACAGGTCGAAGTAGTCGGGGCCAAGTTCTTGATAAGGGATATGGTTCTTGAGCATGTGGTA
>Ga0180432_10004471_pt1 | contig 19171 bp, 29 predicted proteins | sample SS_ome_10_FD_132414 | JGI IMG/M metagenome (GOLD analysis project Ga0180432, IMG submission 132414) | Hypersaline lake sediment archaeal communities from the Salton Sea, California, USA - SS_1_MS_2 metaG | ecosystem: Environmental > Aquatic > Non-marine Saline and Alkaline > Hypersaline >...
CGTGCTCTACGGCGCCCTGTGCGACTACCCCGAGCAGTGGTACGACCCGCCGGTGTACGTCGAGCGCCGGCTTCGGCTTGGCGCAGCTTCGTACCTGCTGCACATCGGCAACGACCAGTACGAATAGGAAATGAAATGAAAAAAATTCTTACAGAGGCGGTTCAGGATGCTCAAGCACATGCAGCTACTAAGATGCAGACGTACAAATACAAGACCTGCCAGCTTGTCCATGCCGACTGCTTCGACTGGCTCGCTGAACGTAAAGAGCACTCGGTTCACGCGGTGGTCACCGACCCTCCCTACGGACTCGTGGAATACTCGTCCAAAGAAAAGGCCAAGCTCCGAAAAGGGCGTGGGGGAGTGTGGCGCATCCCGCCGTCGTTCGATGGGTATCAACGAGCGCCGCTGCCTCGATTCACGACGCTGACGCAAGCGCAGCTAGACGGTATGTACGAGTTTTTCTCGGAGTGGTCGACTCTGGTGGAGCGTGTTTTGGTTCCCGGCGGCCACGTGCTCGTGGCATCCAACCCGCTCGTGACGCACATCGTCGCCAACGGCATCGACCAATCAGGGTTGGAGAGCCGGGGCTACATCGCACGCTTGGTAATGACCATGCGTGGTGGGGACCGTCCCAAAAACGCACACGACGAGTTTCAGGACGTGAGCGTGATGCCGCGTTCGATGTGGGAGCCCTGGATCGTGTTTCGCAAGCCGATTGAGGGCCGCGTCCAAGACAACCTCCGCAAGTGGGGCACGGGGGGCTTTCGGCGGATCTCCGACGAACAACCGTTCGGTGATGTGATCCAATCTTCTCCCACCCGCAAGACCGAGAAGGCTCTGGCGCCCCATCCGAGCTTGAAACCCCAAGCGTTCATGCGGCAGCTTGTACGCGCCGTGCTACCGATGGAAAAGGGCGTGATCCTCGATCCGTTTGCGGGGTCGGGTTCTACACTTGCGGCGGCGGCCCACCTTGGGCACGACGCCATCGGCATCGAGATGGACGACGAATATTTCAAGCTCGCAAAGGCTGCGCTCCCCAAGCTGGCTTCGTGGGGCACGCAGCCTGAATACGAAGACATTCATAACTCGTAGGAAAAATAAAGTGGGACAAAGTACAGACGCTATTTTGTGTTGGGGAATCCCTTTAGAAGAAGGATTCCAAATACCAGACCAAATGGAAGAAGATGGTTTTGATCATCTTTTAGAATTTGAAGACTGGTGGTTTTCAAAACATTTTCCTAAAAAAGAAGGTGAAACTTCTTACGAATTTGGGAGGACGCATGAACGACTACAACGAACGAATCACGAGCAACCTGATCTCGGCCCTGAGCGCGATGACGGCCGCCTTCATCGGCGCCGCCATCGGCCTGTTTTTCTTTGGGGGTCTGGCCTACGACGCCCTCGACATCGCCCACGAGTCCGCCGATAGGGTCCAGCAAGCGGAGCAGCGGGCCGAGGAGGCCGAGTACGAACTCAAGCGGTTCCAGGCGCAGTACGAAAGCGACCTGGACGAGATGTACGACGATCTGTGGACCTGCCGACATCGGAACCTGGACCTCAAAGCCCACTGCCCCCTGTACGCGGCGCCATGATCCACATCGTCATCGGATTCATCCTCGGCCTGCTCGCCGGCGCGGGCGGCTACGCCTGGGTGCAGCGCCAGTTCAAAGTCCTCGTCCAAGGCATCGCCGACGGCCTGCGCGAACCCGTGCGCGAGATCGCGGCGACCGAGGTCGAGCGGATTTCAGAGGATTTACAGCTCGAAGTTTTTTCTGCGCTGGCGATGTGCGCGACATGTTCATTGAGTTTCGAATCAAAAGCCAGCTGCTGATGGAAAGGGCTCCAGCGATTCTTTTTACAGCAGCTTGCCCACTTCACGCGGCGTATATCAATGTCGACATAACGCAGACCGAAGGCCCCAGCGTGCTTTTCGCAAACAATGGCAAGAAGCCGGGCACCATCTACATGCGACTTACCGGCGAAGGCTTGCAACATTCGTATCCTAGTTTCACCAACTCTCCCACGCACCGCCGCCGTTAGGATCCTCTATGGGCATCATCAGACTCGCCAAAAAACATCGCAACGCGATGAAGTCGACCGAAGACCTGGAGATCCAGTACAGGCCGATCGAGCCCGCGAAGCTTCTGCATCAAATCGAATGCTGGTTCGCTCGGAATGACTTCAAGGTCACAACGAAAGGCCCTGGCGACATCTTGCCTGAGTTAGCCACCTTCTACCGAGGCGGCCTCAAGCTCATGGTCAAATACGCGAAGCTAAGCGCTCGTGGTAAGGCCGCATTACTCGGGCACGAGCGCGTCCACGGGCGCCAGAGACTAAGACTTGGGCACGCGAAGTTTGACGTAAGCTACGCAAGCGCACGCATTCGTGTAGCACGAGAAACGCCCGCCTACCGAGAGAGCATTCGGCTTTATCGAGCGATGGGCGTCACAAAAAAAGAGCTTAAGAGCTACGCCGCGTGGGTGCCCAGGGCGCTGAGAGAAAGCTATCTTATCGGCGCGCTCGATTATTCAAATGTACGAAAGCACGTTTTAGACGTGTTGGAAAAAGAAATCGAAGAACCAACGGACTACGCGTTCAAGTGAGGTTGTATGTCACTCGTCGATGCAAAAGGCAATGTCATCCCAGATGAAGTTCACAAAATCAAGATCCACTCCGTGGAGATACCGCTTCCAACAACGGACGCACAAAAGCTGTTCAAGGGATGCCGCATTCCGATTTATGGACAACTGGAAATCTCGCCAGGACAAACCGTCGGATTTGTCGCAGGCCATCAGCCAGGGATGAATGCAGCGGAGGCACTGTTGGCACTTGAAACATCGAAGGCAATTGAAGAATTAAACGGGAAGCTTGAGACAATTGCGAATGCCGTCGAGCAGCTATCAAAGGCGATGGAGCCCTTGATAGCTGAGGTGGAGAAGCTAGAGGCGCTTGAGGAAAGAATTTCTAACGTAGAAAAAACGGCTGCCCGAGCCTCTTTGGGCCCGCAGAAATTCGGATGAATGACCAGCCCAAAATATCGCCGTTCCCCCTCTGTTGGCCAGAAGGGCAGCCGCGCACAAAGCGTCCGAAGCCAAGTCGGTTCCGGGCAGGCTTTCGTGAGACGCGAACAATGCTCTACGATGAACTGTCCCGCTTTCGAGTGGACCAGCGATCCATCGTGGTATCTTCGAATCTTATCATCGGGAGACGCGGTCTCCCTCTTAAACCGAACGGACGGGGCCCTGAAGACCCAGGAGTGGCAGCTTGGTTTTACCGGCTCTCGTTCGTAGACGGGCACTACAAAAAGAAACTGTTTTGCATCGCCTGCGACGCCTATGACGACGTGACGTCGAACATGCGCGCGCTCGGTAAGACGATCGAGGCGTTACGGGGGATCCAGCGCTGGGGAAGTACACTTTTGTTGGAACGCGCCTTCTCTGGATTTGAGCACCAAGCGCTGCCTGAGCCCGAGGAAGAGCGCAAAAAGAAGAAGAAAGGCACTAAGCGGACAAGGCCAAAGGTCGACTTTGATGCCAGGCAAATCACAAACGAAGCCGAAGTCCTAGATCCGGAAGAAGAAGTCGATGAGGATGATGTGCCGCACATGGTCGACATTGACGGAGAGTGGTACGAAGTCTTAGGTTTTTGGGTGACGCCGGAATCGCTAGAAGAAGCCGACGCCAACTACCGTAAGCTCATCGGCTACTACCACCCCGACCGGCCGACCGGCGATCTCGACATCGCCGCCGCGGTCCTCAACGCCCGTAGAGAAGCGAAGGCGTACTTTTCTTCACGACGACCTTGACAGGTTCAATCTGCGTGTGTAGTAGAGGTTCAGGACTGTGACGCGTTCGGAGGTGACGGCCGAGCTTCGTAAGCTGATGACCATTGTGCGTATGGGTACGATGCTCGTCAAAAACGGAGATATAGAAGGAAGTTACAGCAACTTTCTTTCAGCCTATTTTCACACCGGCATATTGATAGGCGCTGCCTATCACACGGCTCAGCCAGACCATCGGCGATGCATGGACACACTAAGGGTCTCGCTCGCCCACATCCTAAAATCAAACTGAAACACAGGAACTCCCATGTCGAAAACTCCTAAGCTCAATGAAATCCTCGCCATCGAAAAGGGTATCAAGACCCGAGTGAACACCGAGGTAACTCAAGCGCATCGCGCATCACAGCGCGAAGATCTGATGAACGGCTTTCACAAGACTTATCAGCCCAAAGAAGAGGGCGATGAGACGTATCCGCCCGAAAGCAAGAAGGTGCAGTTCAATTATCGCGGTGTGTTTAGCACCGTGACCAAGCACATGTCGGAACTCTTCGATGTGACTGCGACAAAAGATTTTGCAAACTGCCTCGCAAAAGCCGATGTCATCGTTGATGATAAAGTGCTGATCAAAGATGCTCCTGCGACTTACCTTCTCTTTTTGGAGAAGCGCATGGACGATCTTCGCACGCTCGTCAGCAAAATGGCCGAGCTGGACTCGGCTGAGACGTGGCACTACGACACCAACAGTTTGCTGCACAAGACGCAGCCGACCCAGACCCACCGTACCAAGAAGGTTCAAAAGCCCATCGTTTTGTATCAGGCTACGGACAAGCACCCGGCTCAGACGCAGCTCATTACGGAAGACCAGACCGTGGGCTACTGGAATACGGTAAAAGAGTCGGGGGCGATCCCCCGGCCGGAAAAGCAGGCGATGTTAGCGCGCATCGAAAAGGTTGCGAATGCAGTCAAGAGCGCACGGGAGCGTGCTAACTCGATTGAGGCGGAGAGAAAAAACATCGCAGGGGACATCTTCGGCTATATCTTCGACGAGAAGTAAGCCAGATTTGGTATCATCGGAGGCACCATGGCCCACAGTATTCCCGATCACATGAAGATCAAGAAGCAGGACATCGAGGCGCAGAAGAAAGCCGCCGAAGAGATGCAGCGCCTTGCTTCGATCACCTTCGATGATACCAATCACTTCGGCCCTCCTGTAGATATCAGCGCAGGGCAAGGGGTGATGATACCTACGCCGAAATCGTCGGAAGCGGCGACGCTGATGAACGGGACGCCTGCGACCATGCTTCAGCTGCTTGCGATTCACAATCGCTTGACCATGCTTGAGCAGCGGGCTGGCCAGATGGGCCAGTTCGGACCTCAGGGTCCGCAATATGCCCAGCCCCCGCAGCAGCAACCGCAGCAACCGCAGCAGCAACCGGGTGCCTATAACCCGTACACAGGCCGGCGGTAACAAGTTTCCCTTCGGGGAAAATGGGACAATCTGAGATTCAAACTCATTGTGCCAAGCAAGGTAGATGGTGAGGTGCCACGAACCCCTCACCGGTGAAGGTTCGAGTCCTTCCCCGCACACCATTTATGTGCGGGTAGCCAAACTGGAAAAGGCATCTACCTGCGAATCAATCTGAGACTATTCCCACAGACTCAGACACTCTCTTCACATCATCTCTACGTGTGCAAACCCCTAGCCAAAGATCCGGGTTCAAATCCCGGCCTCTACGCCAACGTCGTGCAAGGAAGCAACCCACCAGTTTCAGGCCTTCCGTCAGTTCAAGTCTGACCGCGACGACCTTATGTAGAGGTAGTGAAACGGAATCACGTTGGTCAGAAAACCTCAGTTGCACTAACTGTCGTTGATGTGAGCAAAGAGAAACAGTTCTAAGGAACGGACTTTGAAATCCGAAACACCAGAACAACCCCGACCCCGTACTGAGGCTACCATGTACGGGGTCTTTTTTTCCGATGATTAAACCCTGGGCACAAGACGACGCGAAGTTCAAAAGATTTCTCCAAGACGGGCGCAACATGGTCGCTTACGTCACGTTTGAACTAATCAGCCGAGGTGTAGGGGTCGCTGTACCTCCGTCCCGAGTGCGGCCCGATGGATGCAGCTTTGAACAGATGGAGGAATTCTCCGACGACGGCGATCTCAAGGTCTACTATGAAGAGCGCGATGCATGGCCACGTGTCGAGGTCAAAGGTCGCAGCGTCGAATTCACAGGGCTTCATGATTTCCCCTTCGATACCGTACTGGTCGACACCGTCCGTAACATCAATAAAAAAGGGCCACCGGCAGCCTATATTACCGTCAGTCAAGTGACAGGGGCCATGATCGTTATCTCGCAAAGGTCAAGAGATGCGTGGCGGGAAAAAGAGCGAGTGGACAAAAAGAGAAACATCTCCGATCGCTTTTACGAAGTGCCTGTCAAAGATTGTCGGACGTTCGATGAATTTGTGAGGTTTCTAAAAGGTGACTGAAGAACAAGAAATATCGCTCAAAGTGCTCAAAGAGCTTGAGGCAAAAATTTCGAGCGGAGAGGTCGATACACTGTTTATTTGCGGCGGCCATACAAAGACGGGATACATGTATACCCGAAACTCGATGAACCATGCGCCAAACTGCTTCTTGGAGTTTGCGCTGGTGCTCCATGATTTCGCGTCTAAGCTAGAGCACGCTTGGATGGATCTTCATGTTGAGCACGATGAAGACGCTCGCAGGCCGAAGGTATTATCGGCAGTCATAAGCCAAGAAGACGACAAACCGTGAATTCGGGGACCGCAGCCCATCGCCTGTGGTGGCGCAGCCGCTATGCCGATCAGCGGACGGAGAACGCCGAGGTGGATCGACACCCTTGAACAGTTACACGGCCCAAACTGAGCGCCATTGAATTACGCGTTTCCGGAACGCATCTGATAAACCGGAAGCTCAGGTGAAAGCCGAAGGCGTGACAGTCGGGAGAGACCGGCAACTTTTTACCATGCATGAGCCAAAGAAGATAAGAACAGTAAAACAGATTGCGACTCACCAAGCGGTACATCCAGTCGGAACACACGGTGTGATTGTAGAAGAACTCGGCCCAAGAGTATGGCTTGTCGAACTACGTGTCCCAGACGAATCGCTTGAAGGCGATGCTTGGTACGACGTAGTAGAGGTTCGCCCGGAGGAAGTGGAAGATGCGTAAGAACTGGCAAGACAAAATCGATCATATCCGCACTGAGCTAGATCGCGGGCGCCCCGAAGATCGAATTTACCCGTACAGCGATAGCGAGCTTTTGTACCGACTAGAAGATCGCGTCAACGAACTGCTCGATCACGTCGAAAATCTGAGCGAACTACTGGACAGGGTTTCGCAGAAATAATGCGAGTAAAAGAACAAATACGGATCATCCAAGAGCTTGATCTAATGATCGACGAGCTTTTGGTACGACCGAGGATGTTCGGTCGTTATCTGCACGAAATTGAAGCCCGACTTCAGACAATGCTCAACTGCCGCTCCATCGCCTGCAATGTTGAGTCATTTGATTTCCGAAAGCATTACGCCAGTGTGGACCACCGCGGGTGGGTTCCGGGGCCTATACGATGTCTTACAACACTGTGCGAAGACCGGCACAAAGCCGAGGTGGAAAAGCGTTACGAATCGTTTGCGCGTTTAGCCCGCGACATGGTACGGAAGGCTCGTAAGGAAATGGACAAGGACGAGACATATGTGGAAGCAAATCTTCAGTGACATCGGAGAATTAGGCGACGCACTCAACGAGGCGAAGCTTCGTTGGGAGGCCGAGATCGAAGTGTACGGCGCTGACAGCGAGGCGATTGCCAAAGGCGGACAGGGGCCCGGTTCGCCTCAGAGATTTTTGAAACTACTCGGAGACGTCATCGAAGAGCGGGGCCTTCAAGGTAAGGCTCAGATGCTCTACGGCATGGCGGGTCAGTTTGTAACCGAAATCAAGACCAAGCAAAAAGCTTGGGGACGGAAGAAGAAAAAGAAATGAAAGCTCCCGAACACCTTCGTACTGAACGCATGGCATATGGCCTGACTCTCTATTCTCTGGCACAATGCACACCGAACGAAGACGCGAAGCGTTCACTTGTCGAGATGAGTGACACTGTCTTCAATAATTTGGACGGACCACCACTGACCAAAGGTCATGTGATGACCATGGTGCGAAGCATCAAAAATGAGCTGAATGTCGAGATTCCTGACTTCATCATGAATCAGATTCGGGAATGGTGGAACTAATGAGTGACGGCGAGCCTGTAGAAGATAGTGTGCTCAAGGACATGGTTGAGCAAGCTGAGGTCGACCCTGATGAGAAATATCGTCAGGCACGAAAGGAAGCCGAAGCGAAGTCCGACGAAGTTACGACGGAAGGTGTATTTTGGTACATTAACGGGCAGCGCGTTTTTCCAGGCATGTCATTGATGGCCTATGATGATCGCTCAATGTCGTATTCACTTGCGACTGTTGTCGATTTCAATGAGCGCGCCTTGACGGTTACGTTCAACGACGGCTTTCGGTTTGTCTTCGGAAAAGCAAACCCGCCACTCAAATTACTTGACGCGCCAAGCGATCACATTCCCTCACAGCCCTCCACGCCTGAAGGACAGGACGATTTCGAAATCGGCCCGTGGAAGCAAGAGGATCCCGATTGGCATAAGGAAACGGAGCATTTATCCGATCTCGAATATCTCGACAGGGCCAACCAGCGAATGTTCGAGATGTACGTACATGCCTGTAGACTGCACGAGAACAGCATGGCCCTGCTCGTGGACGCGTTGAAGAAATGAGAGACACCGTGGAGACATCGTTCCCGCCAAAGTATCACGCCATCTTGATTTGCGCTCGATGGATGACCGGGAACGGTGCCTGCGCGGTCGTCAAAGACATGGTCGAGGCGCATGTGCTCAAGCAGATAAAAAAGAGCAAGCCCCCAAGGTCAGGAAAGGCAGAGCGCGCAATTTTGATACGGGCCCTCATTAGCTGCGGCATGCACCGGGAGGCGCGCGCCGTCGCCTCAATAGGTTCTAATGACTAGAAAAAAATACCACTGGGTCCACACGTTACTTCTCGGGCTGGTCGTGGGCCTTCTTGCCGCACATGGTATCGACATGAGCCGGGGCCCCTGGTGGATCGTGGCCCTGCTATGGATAGGGCTATTTTCCTTGTGCATGGTGGTGATCGATGACTTTTTCGGTAAGCCGCGGTAAAATAACGATGTGATCTACCTCGACAACGCGGCGACCACGCCCGTCGATCCAGACGTGCTGGATGCGATGTTGCCGTTTTTCACAACGTGCTACGGCAACCCATCCAGTAACCACGGGTGTGGACTAGCGGCACGGAAAGCCGTTGACGATGCACGCGCCGTCGTGGCATCTGCATTAGGCGCCTCGACGAAGGACATCACGTTCACATCTGGTGCGTCCGAGGCAAACAACCTGGTCATCAAAGGCATCAAACAATGCGTGCCTGATCAGAAACTCCACTTCATCACCACTCCGATCGAGCACAAAGCGGTTCTAGAGCCGATGCGCTGCTTGATTCGAGAAGGTCATGACGTGACGTTCTTGCCTGTCGATGCAAACGGACACATCAATCCCGACGATGTACTGCGATCGATCCGGCCGAACACAATTCTTTGTTCGGTGATATGGATCAACAATGAGACGGGCACAGTTCAGCCAATTCATGAGATTGGCCGAATCTGTCGCGAGCACGGCGTATTTTTTCACACCGATGCAACGCAAGGATTCGGCAAATTGCCGATAGATGTAGACGAATGGTTTATCGATGCGCTCAGCTTGAGTGCTCATAAGATCTATGGCCCTAAAGGCGTAGGAGCACTTTACCATCGGCCTGATACGCCAATCGTTTGCCAAATTGCCGGCGGTTCACAAGAAAACGGGCTGCGCGCCGGAACTTTGAATGTGCCGGGCATTGTCGGATTGGCTAAAGCAACCGACATTTGCATGTCCAACCTGCAAGGTGATTACGAACACCTGACAGATGTCGGGAATCTCCTGATTGAGCTGCTGTATCAGGCAGTCCCAGGTTTCTCGCTGAACAACAATACTCAGTTTCGCGCGCCGTGGATCATCAACGGGTCGTTCGATGGTGTTGACTCGACAGGTCTCATGAACAGCCTGTCTCCCGATGTTTGCGTCTCGCGATCTTCCGCCTGCTCAAAATCAGGCAAGCCTAGCCATGTCTTACAGGCCATGCGTCTGCCGCTGAACCGGATGCGATGCTCTATCCGCATGAGTCCTGGACGTCAAACATCCGAACAGGAAATCGCGGAGGCTGCCGAACTGATTGCTTTCAACGTGGGTCGCCTTCGTGGGCGAGGTGCAGCATGAATCAAAAATCGGAGAAATGATCAATGTATCGCTATGTATGGTGGAACGGACGAATTTGGCTTTGCGATCCATGGGGTCGCTGCGTACCCTCTCAAGAATACCCCTGGTATTGGTACGGGCCGTCGATCGACTACTTTGTTAACAAGCAATCGTGGGGCGGCGGCGGCTGGCACTGGGGGCCAGGTCGCCCAGGTCGCCCAGGTCGCCCAGGTGGCGGAGGTCGCCCAGGTGGCGGAGGTCGCCCAGGTGGCGGAGGTCGCCCAGGTGGCGGAGGCGGCGGCCGTCGAGGTGGCCGAGGTGGATCATGAGCTACGACATTAATACACTCATAGGTATTGTATTTTTCGCTATCGCCTCAACGCTGTTTCTTAGCGGCGTTGCACTGCGTAGCATCGGCGCTTACATCGAAGAGGATACATCCCGCGATGATGTCGAGCGTGCTCGATTCATGATCGAATGTCGCTACGAATGGATGCTCAGTCAACAAGAATGCGAGTCGACACTTCGCGGCGAAGCGCTTCCCGAGATGATCGACGGCTGCTAGCGCATGTCATCATAATAGTAGTAGGATGATACGCGCCGGAGACATTCGGGCGCGATCGGATCGCGGTAGCGATAATTTGGAGCCCCTTCCACATCTGGATCGGGCTCTAATTTTTCAGCTTCCAAGCAGTCTAAATCTACAGCGTAAATAACTGCGCCTTCTTCGCCATCAGGCGCGAGCCCTTCATCATATGCTCCGTCTGCCCACTCGGATGCCATGTCCGCAGTCTCACTGAGGTACACGAACTCCGGGTTGGCTTCCTCCCATGTGGTCTCAGCCCCCGGAATAAGCCCCTGCTCTTCGATAGACGCGGCTCGGCTCATAAAGCTGGCGTGGTAAAGCTCGGACATTGATGTATTCTACCCGTAAATGATAAACTACGGGGGCCCAAATGTCGTCGATCGAAGATCAGGTTGAGCGCACAGGATTCGTGATTGAAGTCAGTCGCGAGGCGATCGATTTGTACTCGCGCGTCCAAGATGCCCGAAATAAAGTCGAGCCTGTTTTTCATCGCGTGGTGCAAACGTCCAGGATCACTGAGCGCGCATTACACATTGCAGAAGTCGGAATAAATCGGCATGACGTCGATGAAATTGTAGATGAAGGCATAGAGGCGGTGCGTCGGAAAGGCCGAAGGGTCGCCGGTAATTTGTTCGGTCGCATGCTTCGAGGTGAATGATGTCCATTGATGGTCATGCAGATAAACTTGAGCCCGCGCCCATGGTTGGCGAACCTCCGCATCTTGATATCGAGGAAACGCTTCGTCAGCTTTACCGAGTTGTCCATGAAATCAAGACAACGCAAAGTGGCGAACACCCGCCATTGCCAGAGGCAAAAAAGTCATACGACATTGGACCGCAAACCGCACTTGAAGCGCAGCTCATTCGTCGCCAAAAAATCTTGCAGGTAATCGGCTGGTTTCTCGGCATCGGAGTTGGTGTTTTTTCAGCTGGCGTAGCGTACCAGACCTTTATCGGCGCCAATGCAATGGACGATGAGGTCGATCGAGCTATTGATCAGCACAACACGAAGCACATCCCTGACGCACATCCTCAGATCTCAGAAGAGCTGAACGCGCACAAAGAGAAGATTGAGCAGATCGAGACGATTACCAAGTCCATCGAAAAAAAGCAGGACAAGATCGAGAAGCTCACCGAATACAACTACGAAGCTCAAAAGTGGCAGGTAGACCGACTTCAATGCTCAATTGAACGTTGTGGCAAGAAGAAGGAAAAGCCGGCAAAGCTCGAAAAGCTCGAAGAAGATCTCAGATACGGACGATACTAATCATGGCCAAAAAAGGTGCAGGACTCCCTTTGTTACTCGGCGCTGGTGCGCTTTTACTTTTTGCGACCGGTAGTAAAAAGGGCGGAAGTAAAACCTCTCAGCCCAGCGGTACAGGCAAGTCGCCCACACCAAAGCCTGAAGGTGAGAAAGTCGGCCCAGAGCAGGATGTTCCGAAGCCGAAAGATGAGCCAGCTCCAGGGATGCCAAACCCTGCGGCCATCCACTGCATTGACCAGGGTGGGACCTATCAGACACGTGATACGCCAAGTGGTGGCCAGTCGCCATTTTGTGTATTCCCAGATGGGCGAGAAGTAGAAGCATGGGCCTTTTTGCGAGGCGATGCTGAGCCTCGAATGCCTGGACAGGTCGACCCTGCTGTACAAAACTGCATCAGCGCAGGAGGCAGGATCGCGGGCGACCTTTGTCTTTTCCCAGACGGATCCGCGGTCGACTATGAGGCGTTTTACAAAGGCGAGGCCGAGCCTCAACAGCCTGAAGCGCCGCCTGATGACGGATCCGGAAATGGAAATGGCGGAAATGGTCAGTTCGACCCCTCCCAGCAAGAGTTTTCAGAGAAAAGCGCGCCCGGGTATTTTCCTCCGGTCCCCGTCCCGGCGGACGTTTTGTACATCGATCAAAACTGCGCTGGCTGGGCCATGGGCAAGGATTTCAAGCCCCGCCTTTATACCGGCGGCAAGTTTGTTTCGCCCATTGAGCTTCATAGAGAGTATTTCCCCGACGAGGATCCAGTAAATACGTTCGCTCGATATCCTGCGCCATCGGCCGCGGACTTCATGGCCGAAAGCATCATCAAGCAGTGGGGCAACAAAACCGGAGCCATTTGCGTAGCAGGGCTGCCGAGCGTCTCAAACTTCTCTACGCCGGAAGATTACCTAGACGCATGGATCGACTACGCAAAGGAATGGCCGGAGATGGTCGACCTCTTCTTGTATTTACGAGAAGGCATCGCAGTAGAGATGCTTCTGTCCCTGGCTGAAAATAACCCCAACGTCTACGAAGACGCGTACTACCGCCTTTATGCGGATGAAGCGTTGGCGTACAACTGGGATCAGGGTATCGACTTCATCACGGATCAAGCGTACTACGCAGCGTGGCCTGATGCGCCAAAAACAATCACCGATCCAAATAGCTCTTGGGCCAATAAGTGGAACAAGATGCGCAATTATGTCAATGACATGCGAACAGATTGGGTGAATTTTCCGCGTGACTACCTCCCGACCTGGGCTACCGTTGTGACGGTCGCGCAGCAGGCCTCGCAAGGAAACGCATGAACCCGCTGATCCCTATACTTGCCGGCGTCGGCGCTCTTGTTTTTTTTAGTCGCGGAAAGAAGTCGAGGCCGAAACCAAAACCGGTTCAGCCGCCGCCAGATGAGAAGGATTCAGCGGATCTGACAGCTGAAGAGCCGGACACCGAGCTGCTCGAATACTCGATTGATGCAATTCGAGACGGCATCACAATTCTCCCGACAGACGCGACTATTACACCGAAGTTGGCCACCGCAGTACCGGTGCTCAAAAAAATTGACACCGGCGATCTTATTGGCAAAGTTCAGCTGGCCAAAGTCGATCTTACCTTACTTCCGTGCCCGCAGGATTTCGAGCGAAACGAGCAGGGTGTCTGCGTACCTATCGAGCTACCTGTAGGCCCAGGGCAGCAACCGCCGAGCGGGCAGCCGCCTGTGCCGGAACCTACATGCCCGCCTGGATTTTACTTCAATCAGCAAGGGCAGTGTGTACCATTTAACTATCCAAAGCCGTGCCAGCCAGGATTTGTTAAAAACCAGCAAGGGCAGTGTGTGCCCGAAGCTGTGCCGGCGGACCCTGGCGAAAAATCACCGTCGCCGTTTCCTCCGATACCGGCAAACAACTCCTATTGTGCGCCTATTATCAACTGGAGTTCCGATTTCGAGTCGGCTGAGGCGGAGCTTCTTACGCTGTTGAACGCGGAGCGAGCTAAGGCAAACCTCCCTCCCCTTGAATACAATCCGCAGCTCGCATGCGCAGCGCGTGCGCATGCTGTAGACATCGCCCAGCGCAAGTTCTTCGACCACGTCAACCCTGACGGAGAGAACTTCACCGAGCGCATCACCAAGGCCGGCTACACCTGGAATCGGTCTGCTGAAAACCTCGGCATGGGCTATCCTACAGCGGCGATGCAGATCAACGGCTGGATGAATAGCCCAGGTCACCGTGCCAACGTCTTGGCGACCAACGTCAATGAGGCGGGCCCTGGCGTTTACTCGGGCTGGAAGGGCCCGATCTGGGCCATGACGTTCGGGCGTCGAAACTAAGACGCAAAAATCCCCTCGCACCGTTCGGTACGAGGGGATTTTTGTATCACTTGGCCCAGGTGACTTTGGGGTAGATGATTTCGGGGTTGATCTTGTCCTTGAGCGGCGTCAAGCACTCAAGCATTTCGATTAACACATTTTGGGTCAGCAGGTTTGGCTTGAGCCCCAGCTTCGGAAGCTCGGTGAGCACCATGTTGTAGTAGTGCTCTTCTTTTTCGATACGCGGATTCGGGATGCTCTCGTACCGCGCATCCGAAATGCCCATAGCCTGCGCCGCATCGACTACGCGCTCAGCGATATCCAACACCGAGAACTGCTCGGTGTATTGGTTCATGATGCGCAGCTCACCCTGATCCGCAGGGTTTTCAACAGCAAGCTGAACGCACTGGAGTGTGTCGATCAGATTGAGGTAGCCCCGAACCTGCTTGCCCTTTCCATAGACGGTCAGAGGAATACCCTTGAGCACCTGCGCGCAAAAGCGGTTGATGACCGTGCCGAAGATGTCATCGTAGAAAAACGTCGTGCCTAGACGATCGTTCTTACGAATTTCATCCGTCAGCATGCCGTACACAGGCCCTTGCATAAGGTCCGTGACGCGAAGTCCTCGCATCCGAACCCAAAACCACAAGATGTCTGTGTCGAGGATTTTGGTAGTGTGGTAGAAGCTTCCTGCTTCACGAGGGAAAAGCCGCGTTTCCTTGCGGCCTTTATGCTCGATCTCCAACCACCCTTCTTCGATGTCGATGTTGGGTGTGCCATATTCGCCAGCAGTGCCGAGTTTGACAATGTGAATCGAAGGGTCAACCTCCATCACTGCCCATGCAAGCGCAAGCGTTGAGTCGGTGTTATTACGCAGCGTCTCCAACGCATTGTTGTACGTCCGCATCGAGTACGGACCTGACGGCTGTTCAGCGTAGTGGATGATTGCATCGGGCTTTTCCTGCTCGATGAGTTCTTTCATCGCCTTGAACTCGGTGCAGTCCATAGCGACGGTCGCGATGCTATGACCGGTCTCATCGGCGAAGACCTTAGCACGCTCGACATGCGTCATTGGGTCGGTAAGCGACGGTCGATTTTCTTGATGAGCGATGCGTCGTTTGTAGTAGTTGTCAACGGCTACAACCTCATGGCCGTTTGATGCGAGATGCATGGCCGTGGGCCATCCGAGGTATCCGTCTGCTCCGAGTACGATGACTTTCATAGTGTGTCCTTTGTGATGTATCGATATCGCATTGCGATGTCTTTGATGAACGGACCTTCTAAACTATCAAAGAGATGGTCCCAGGTTACTTTCGTTGCCACTTTTCCAGCCCCGACTTTTCGAGTATTGATCGTTTTAGGTACAGAGTCGACGCGAAAGTCCGACTTGTCAAAATTGATTGAAGCCAGCTCAAAAATTGCTGCGAGCACACTGGCGTTCATGCTCTCGGTTTTGTAGGTGATATCAGCATGTTTCATCGCTCTGCGCATACAAAAGGCATAGAAAATCGAGAACCTGTCGAGCGCCGATATTTCCGCCTTACAGATGTCGGGGACAAGCCGCTGCGCTTCACGAATATGCTTCGTAACTTTTTTGTGTGTACGGGAAAAGAAATTTATCCGAAGATAGCTTGCTGCAACATGCAGAGGATTTCGTATGCAGTGAACTACGGGGTGTCGGGTCAGATAGTCAGGATGGGCAAGTGCGATCCACGACGAATCAGCCTGATAGTTTCGCCAGTTCACATCGTTGACTAAAGGGCGAAATACATCTTCATGTCCGCAGCGCAGCCCATGCGCCGTCAAAATTTTTGCAGCGTAACCCGTGCCGCAACGCCCGGTGCCGGTGATGATAACCTTCGGCATCAGGTTTTTTGTGCCATCACAGCGAACCGTCCGAATCGGTCCAACGTGTACGATTTTACGTCAAACAGGTCCGCACCCAGATCATCCAATATTCCATAGATGGGGCGCAGCTTCGGCTTATGCATATCATCGATGAGCATACATCCACCCATAGCTAATAGTTCGTAGCACCGAGGAAGCATATCGATGCGCCGCTGAAGGCCTCCCGTGTCACAACTAATTAAATCGACTTGCTCCTCGAAGTTTTCGAACGCATCCAGAGTCTGGACGAAGCCTTCTTTACCAATGAAGCGGTCTGTGGTTTTGGCCCAGCAGTCATCATGGTCGAAACTGAAGACTTCGACGTCAGTATCTAGCAGTACGAAGGTAGAAAAACCAGAGCCTAAATCCAAAGCCTTTTCGATTGCGATATCCGATGCCAACGCATGAAGCAATGACGCATATTCAAGAGATATCGCCATCTTAGGCGAGGAAAAGTTCTTTACGTATTTCGAATAATCATTCGCAAGCTTCTTTTTTGCCGAAGCAATACGAAGTTCTATGGCTGAGTTTAGCGCTTGGGTCATACCAGTTCCTTAAGAGCGGATGCGAGGGCATCGATTTTCGGTTGGTCGCTTTTACGATTAGACTCAAGCAATGTTTTTGCCTGAGCTACACGAACCATAGGATTCGGACCATTGATCTGCCGCCAGATAGCTCCGATCTTTCGCCAGGCCTCTGCACGCACATCACCGCCGCCAGTATCGCTTTTGGTTGTCATCGAACCAGATCGCCTTCGGACGGTATAGGTCGCGCCTTTATGAAACGAGGGCGCCCCCAGACGCGCCATCAAACCTAAAACGAGCGTGTCGGCGCCGATGCGAAATCCAGGGTAGTACCCACCGATCGCTCGCAGCGCCTCCGTATTCCACAGGCCTAAGTGAGACGCGCAGTGGACAAGGTGATCAGGATGCTGAGCCAGTCGCTCAGGATACGTAGGCATCACTCGCTCAATGCCGTTTTCAAAAACTTCAACAAGATCCGAAAAGACAACGTCCGCTTGTTCTTCGATCATTTGCGCCAACAAAACGTCAAATCTGTCCGGATGACTAAAGTCGTCATCGTCCTGCACCGCGAACAGCGGAGCATCGGTGGTTTGAAGTATGGCCTGGTATGTAGCGAATTGACCTAAATTATCCTCGTTCACAAAAGTTTTGAGACGCGGGTCATCTGAAAATGCCGCAACTGCCTGGCGCAGCTCACCGCCGTCTCCATCGAAAACAACCCATAGCTCAAGGTTTTCATGGGTCTGAGAAAGGATGCTTTTTACAGCGCCGAGCAGATACTCGCCGTTTTTGCATTTATAAGTCGAAAGCGCCACGCATACCTTGTCCTGCATGGAAAGGCTGCCGGTTGATATCCTGTGCCTGGAAACACCGGCCATCCTGCGTATTTCTGTCGCATGGCCGGGGTAGTTCCGGCAAAGCTCTTCGATCTGGACATCGAAAAAATGCTTATCCTTGATTCGCTCGCGCGAATATTGAAGATTGTCATGCAATCGCTTGCGATCAGGCGCGCCGCGAACGATGAGGTCAATGTTCGCCAGCGCCGCACGAGCATGATACCCAAGCTTAGCTGACAGGACCGCGTACTCATCTAAGGATCGCCAGGCATAGACAGATTCGTCGACAAAAAGGCGGGCGTTTTTGGGATACGGTGTCGCATCTGCGGCCTGCGCAAAGATATACGCCAAGGCAAACTTTTGCTCACGTCGAAGCATGTACGCCAATGCGTGCAAGGGCTCAGCCCGCATCGGCAACGTCTCGTAAGCTTTAATGTACCACTTATGTGCGCTCTCTACGTCATGCCTCTTGCTGAGCAGACGCCCGGCTTCCAATGCGGCTTGGTACTGCTCTTCGACCCAGCCGCCCATTTCAAATCGTTCTTGATAATACTTTAGCGCCAGATCATGCTGGCCGGCATCCCGATAGCTTTGGGCGAGATAAAAAACAGTACGGGCGGCAGGCTTACCCTTGTCGTATTCAGCCTGGAGCTGTTGGGCAACTCGTTCGTATTTCTTGATTGGCTCTGTCGTTCGACGATGTCCGTCGTTGCCGCATTTGATCATGACATTGTCGAGCGAACCCTGGGTGCATTTTTGACCGCACTGCATGTACTCATGGGCGACGCCCTCGTAGCGCCAAGGCAGCGAAGCTTTGAACAGAGCCGGGCGTCTCCAGGAGGTCGAGCCGAGGATATGCTTAATGTCGTAGGCGCCGTGGTGAAGATGAGGCCACTCGAAGCCCCTATCGACGACAAAGGTGTCATCCGCATCGATCATGAGCAGATAATCCGCATCCGGAAAATGTGTTTTTGCAATCTCGATAAGCTCGGTTCGGTTTTTTGAAAACCCGAACCATGCTCGATCGAATATTTGACCGGGCACCCCCTCCATAGTCTTATCGATCACAGCTTTTGTGTCGTCTTCAGACCCAGTGTCGCAAATGACCCAACAGTGAATCCACGGCTTCAGCGCTTCCAGACAACGAGCGATTACTTTTTGCTCGTTCTTGACCAGCATGATGAGACATATTTTGTTTTCCATGGGAGCGGCGCAGAAGATAACACACAACGACTCAAAATCGGAAGCTCAAAGTTTTAAGCGCGTGATATCATTGGTCAGGATCTCCGATGACCGTTTACCATCGCCAATGCAGGATTAATCTTTGTACATCAGGGGGCGGAGGGGCGACAGGTCCGCAAGGTCCGACAGGTCCGACAGGTCCAGGCGGAGGGGCAACGGGGCCGCAGGGCCCGGCGGGCCCGACCGGCGCAGCTGGCCCTACAGGCGCCCTCGGCCCTACAGGAAATGCTGGCCCGACCGGAGCAGCTGGGCCAGGACCAACAGGAGCAGCCGGCCCAACAGGAGCAGCCGGCCCGACCGGAGCAGCCGGCCCGACCGGAGCAGCCGGCCCGACCGGAGCAGCCGGCCCGACCGGAGCAGCCGGCCCGACCGGAGCAGCCGGCTTAGGAGCAACAGGTGCTACC
>Ga0180432_10004472_pt1 | contig 19165 bp, 10 predicted proteins | sample SS_ome_10_FD_132414 | JGI IMG/M metagenome (GOLD analysis project Ga0180432, IMG submission 132414) | Hypersaline lake sediment archaeal communities from the Salton Sea, California, USA - SS_1_MS_2 metaG | ecosystem: Environmental > Aquatic > Non-marine Saline and Alkaline > Hypersaline >...
CCCCGTCGACGTACATGCGGTCGAGGTTGGTCTCGTTCAGATACCCGTGGTAGGTGGTGCGGCCGTCGGCGTCCTCGAGCTCGAGATCGTAGCCGTTCTCGCGGACGGTGCGCAGGTTGTTGGCCAGGCCCAGTGCGTCGTCGCGCATGGTGTCTTTAATGTCGCCGGAGATGGTCTTGTCGTCTTCGATCACTTCCCAGGCGGCGCCCATGCCGACCATCCAGCCGATGAGCATGTCGCGGGAGCAGGAGTCTTCCCAGAGGAAGTCGGGGTAAAGGCCGCCGGAGTTGTCCTGGCGCCAGGTGCCGTTGTTCTTCTCCTCGGGAAGCGGGTTGCCCTGGCCGTCGAACAGCGGGGTGGTCTGGTTGTCGCCGCCCGGGTGGGTGTGGTTGGAAAACCCCCGGACGATGCCCTCGATGCCGGTGATGGCGAAGGCCATGTGCAAGGCGTCCAGGCCGCGCAGGAGCTGGGTGCGGGCGCGGTCGACTTCCTCTTTCGGGTAGCGCTGATCGCGCATCACCCCGTAGCGGTACGCGTCGGCGGCCAGGCCGGCGCCGCCGTACATCCCGGCCACCTTCCACCAGGCGTCGACGACGTCCAGAACCCGGTAGCCGGACGAGGCCTCGAAGTCCCAGCCGTCCTCGTTGTCGAGGAAGTCCACGACGGCCTGGCGCTCGGCGGTCTTGTCCGGGGAGATGCTTATCTCGGCGTTGACCCCGGTGGGCAGGACATGGAAGACGTGGTACTGGCGGTCACGCCGCCGGGCCACCGCGGCCAGGTCGGCGTCGTAGCCCTCCTCGGCCGGGCCGGGGATCAGCGCCTGCCATGAGTACTCGTATGGTTTCTTCTCTTCTTCGCCGCAGGCCGCAAGCATCAGTGCGAACGCCAGGCAGACAGCCAGCCCCTTCATGAACACACCTCCCAGCCGTATGAACGTCGATCTTGCCAGAGCCTTCCTTGAGAAAAAAGGATTTTGCACTCACAGGCCGAGTTGTTCTATGCTCTCCCCGACAGCCCGAGACACGGTTTCAGGAGGTATGCCTTGAAGAGATCAAGCGTTTTCAGACTGATTGCGGGGTGCATTCCCCTGTTGCTGCTCATCGGCGGGTGTCCGGACAAAAAAGAAGAGCCGGAAGCCGCGCCGGCGCAGCCTGCCGCTTCCCCGGAGGATCTGCTACCCGGAAACTGGGAGGCCGGGGTCAAGGCCGGACTGATCAAGCTGGTTATGGCCAACGGCGAGGGCGGAGACAACTACGATAAGAACAATCCTCCAGTGGCGGCCATCGACTTCGACAACACCTGCATCCGCGGCGACATCGGCCGGGCCTTCTACGACTGGATGGTCACCGAGCGCAAGATCCTCTTCAACGACGAGATCTTCGCGGCCCTGCCCGGCGACAAGCGCGAGGGGATAAAGAAGGCCTGGAAAAAGCTGAAAAAAATCCCCGAGGACCAGCAGGCCGGCTCGGTGGAGCTGCAGGCTTTCCGCAAGCAAATGCACCAGGCCTACTGGAGCCTGTGCTACGACACCCCGCCGGAGAAATGCTACCCCTGGCAGGTGCGCTTCTACGCGGGTTACACCCCGGACGAGGTGCGCGGCATGGCCGAGGGGGTCATGGAGGCGCAGCTGAAGAAGCCCATGGGCTCCGAGCCGATCAAGGCCGGGCCCAACGACCAGGCGCCGGCGATCACCTCGACCGGCATCCGCATCCACCCGGAAATCAAAAACCTGATCTCCCTGCTCGAAAAACGCGGCTTCGACGTCTGGATCATCTCCGCCGGCCCCGAGTGGGTGGTGGAGGGGGCCGCCAAGTCGTTCGGGGTGAAGCCCGACCGGGTGATCGGCATGCGCGCCAAGCTCGAGGAGGGCAAGCTGACCTCGCAGATCGAGCCGCCGCCCACCTTCCGCCAGGGCAAGGTGAAGGCCATCGAGAAGTTCATCGGCAAGAAGCCCCTGCTGGCGGTGGGCGACTCCTGGACCGACGCGGAGATGCTCGAATACGCCGCGCACGCGCTGCTGATCGACCGCGGATACGCCGACTTGAAGAAGAAGGCCGTCGACTCGGGTTGGTGGATCCAGCCCACCTTCCCGATCGAGTAGAACGCATGCGCGCCGCCGCCCTCGCCAGCCTGCTGCTGATTTCGTACACGGCGAGCGCCGGTGCGCCGGAACCCGCCTGCAAGGATCGCTACGACCTGGAGGCCAAGTTTCTGGCCAACCCCGACGAATCGGTGCTGATCGCCGGGGTGATCGGCTGGTGCCGCAAGAACAAGTTGCAGATGCTCTGGGACGAGCGCTACGCCGCCGTGGCCCGGGAGTGGAGCGGCTACTTGATCAAGGCCGGGCCGGATTCCTCCAAGATGCTCCCGGTGGACCGCCTGCGCTTCGAGCTGTTGAAGCGGGGCGTCACCGACGCCGCCATCACGCCGTTTTCGGTCGAGGGGCCTCCCGAGAAGATGCCGCCGGAGATGCTGCAGTTCCTCGACGAGGAGAAGGCCCGGGGCCGCTACACCCACTTCGCCGTGGGCGTCACCCGCTTTCCCGACCAGAAAAAGATGGTCAGCACCTTGCTCTTGGGAAAACGGCCCGCCCTGCTGGACCCCCTGCCGGTCTGCCCCCCGCCCGGCAGCCGTTTGAAGCTGCGCATGCAGCTGCTTCGGGGCTACCGGCACGCCCGCTGGCTGCTGACCACCCCCAAGGGGGAAGTCAAGGACGACACCCTCATATACCAGGAGGGGGCCTGGAGCGGCACGGTGCCGCTGGACTCGGGCAAGGGCACCTACCAGATGGAGATCGTGGTGCAGGGCTCCAGCGGCCCCGAGGTGGCCGCGCTTTTCCCGCTGTACGTGGGGGTCGAGCGGCCGGCGATTCCCACGGTCAAGCTGCACCCGGCCCCCCAGCGCTACAAAAAACCCGAGGACGCCGAGAACGCCATGCTCAAGCTGATCAACAAGGAGCGCCTGCGCTCGGGCCTGCCCACCCTGACTCTGTCCGAGGAACTCAGCACGGTGGCCCGGGAGCACAGCCTGCGGCTGTTGGCCGACCGCCACGCGGCCCATCGCACCAGCGCCACCGGCTCCCTGCTCGACCGGCTGCGCCGCTCGGATATTCCCTTCGCCCGCGCGCTGGAGAACGTCTCGCTGTCGCCCAGTCCCGAGGCGGCCCATGAACGCTTCATGCAGAGCCCGGGACACCGGCTCAACGTGCTGGACGCCGACGTGACCGTCGCGGGCATCGGCATCGCCATGGAGCGCGGATCGCAGGAGGACATCCTGGCGGTGACCCAGGTGTTCATCGAGCCCACTCAGACCGAAGCCGTCTCCGATGTAGCCAGGCGGGTGACCGAGATGATCAACCGGCGCCGCAAGGCCCGGGGGCGCTTCGCCCTGGGACTCGACCCGGATCTGTCCCGCGAGGCGCTGCGCAGCGCCCGCCGCCTGGCGGCCCTGGGAAACCGGGCCGACCCCAAAAGCGAGGGCGACGCGCTGCTGGCGCAGTTGACCGATGAAGACCAGGACAACTCCGGCGTGCAGATCCACTACTTCAAGACCGCCAACCTGCGCCGGGTGCTCACCGCCCGGGGGCTGCTGGACGAGGACATCAACCGCGTCGGGGTGGGCGCGGCCAAACCCGCCGTCCAGAGCACTCCCGGAGAGCTCTGGATCGCGGTCATCTTCGCCGGTCGTTGACATGCCCGAGGGAGTAATCCGGCATCCCCGTCTGATCGCCTACCAGCACTTGATCACCGCCATCCAGACGTCCGGCTCGGTTTGGAACGACTTCCTGCTCCGCCTGCCGCTGACTCTGGGCGAGTCAACCGCCGAGCGCGTGGCCCCCTACTCGGTCAGCGACTCGGTGCTGCAGGCTTTCCACCGGGCGGTGGACGGCCTGGTCGACCTGATCAAGCGCCGGACCGATCCGGCCTACGACCAGGAAAGAAAATCCGCCCTGCTCACCGACGAAAGCCTCAAGGCGGTCCTGTGGCCCAAGCGCTTCTCCCCGCGCTCCATTCCCCAGGACAGCCCCCTGCGCGGGGTGGTCCGCCTGAGCCTGCTGGAATCGGCCGACCTGGACGCGGGCCTGATGGAAAGCTGGCTGACCCGGGCCGGCGGCGGGCTGCCCCTCTTCGAAGTCCTGAAGATGCTGGTGAACAAATCCCTGTTGATCGTCCGCAGCCAGCCGGCCCTCTCCGGCGCCGCGCTGATGGCACACCTGGCCGTACTGCGCACCCTGCTCTCGGCCAAGGATCGGATCAAGCCGGTGAAGGTCAAGAACATGAGCTACGACCGGCTGGAGCGCGCGGTGGGAATGGCCCTGCACGCCTGCTTCAACCGGGCGGTGCGGGTGACCCTGCCCAACCATCCCCGCTATCCGGCCGGCACCCCCGAGCACACCGACACCTTGATCATCCTGTCCTCGCTGGGCCCGCTGGCGTTCTTCTCCATCCAGAAGAAAGAGCTGGCCGAGGACGTCAATCCCTACGGGCTCTCCGACGAGGTCGAGGAGGCGCTGGATCCGATCTACCGCTCCCTGCTGGAGAGCGGCAACACCCCCCGCTACCTGCTCAACGAATGCCTGCGGATCGTCTACAACCGTTCGGGGCTCTTGGAAACCCTGACCCGCGAGGCCGCCGCCGAGGCCCTGCGCCGCCTGGCCCTGGATCACCTGATGGCCGCCGAGGACCCGGCCTACAAGGGAGACCAGCTGCTGGCCGAGGCCTTCTACGACAAGTCCGCGCTCCTGGTCCTTTTGGAGGAGGCCGGCTCCCTGGAGCACCTGGTTCCGGAGTTTCGAAAAAGGCTGCAAGAATGGAGCAAAAGCGACGAGCCCCCCGCGGCGATGAACCGGCTGTGCGCCTTTCTGGAACAAATCCAGGCGGCCGGTCCTCCCTGGAAGAAGGCCCGGCAAGATCCGGTCCTGCTGCGGGGCATGCTGGAGCGTTTCCTGCTGCACCGGCTGGACGAGTTCGCCACCGCCCACATCCAGAAGGGGTTCAAACACGTATCCGATCGCCGCCAGAGTTGCCAAACCGCCGCGCTGATTCAGGAATACGAATCCGGAAAGCTGTACCGCATCTCCGACGACGACCTGCCGCTGATCCGGGCCCGGATTGTATCGGAGGAGGCCCAGGTGTTCGTGGATCTCAAGGGCTTCACCCGCAGGACCGCCCGGGCCAAGGAACTGGTCATGGCCGAGTTTTTAAAGGCGGAGTTCTACGAACCGATTCTGGAGGCGGCCAAGAGCTACTACTCCGGGGTCTCCACCGGCCCGGGCGGAGAGTCCCTCCAGTTGGTGAACCTGCTGGGCGACGCGGTGGCCTTCTCCGGGGACATCGTGTCCATCGTGAGGCTGGCCGGGGACATCCAGCGGATCTCCCAGAACTACACCCGCAAGCTGGAGGAGGTGGCGCCGGAGGAGGAGGACGGCTCGTTCGTGTCGCTGCGCCGCCAGGTGGAGAGCCGCCGATCCGAGATCGTCGCCGAGATCGAAAGATGCAAGCAGGATCTGGCGGCGGCCCGGCAGGAGATCGACCGCCGGGCGTCCCTGCGGGCGGGTCAGATGACCGACCAGCTGCAGAAGGACTTCCAGGAGCAGTTCAACCGGCTGCAGCTGGAGCACCAGAGCCTCCAGGTGCGGGCCAAGTCCGCCAGGACCGACGAAGAAAAAGCGCAGATGGAGGAGGTCGCCGGGAGGCTCAGGACCGCCCACGAGCGATTGAGCGGGCAGCGCCAGCGGATCCTCAAGCGCCTGAAGCAGAAGAAGGGGCAGGAGCGCACCAGCCTGCTTTGCGATCTCCTCAGCCAGAAGCATGTCAAGCGGCGCCGGGAGATCGAGGAAAACATCCAGGCCCTGGAGGAGGAAGGCCGCTCGCTGCTGGACGCGCTGGAGGAGGAGCGCACCCTGCGCCTGGGCATGGGCCTGGAGGCCGGGTTGTTCATCTCTCACGGGACGGCCTCCGAGGTCATCGAGATCGACGACGACATCTGGGGCGCCCACCGGGTGGCGGTCTCCGAGCGCATCAACGAGGCCGCCCGGGGAACCGCCCGCAGCCTGGCGGTCAAGCGCCGCCTGGACGAGATGCTGGCCAGCGCCCGGGTGGACCGGGCCAATCCCATGCTGGAGTTCCCCTTTAGGGTCTACGTCACCCCCACCCAGACCCCCGGCCACGCGCCCGCCGGCGAGGATGTCGAGTCCCACAACGACATCCACAACCTGGGCGAGGCCATCAGCGAACCGGCTTTATGCGCCTACTTGAAGCAGACCCGCACCGACAGGTTCTTCTTCCGCGTCCAGGTGCGCCCGGAGGAGCTGCACCCCGAGTTCGCCGAGCGCTTCTTCTTCATCGACGAGATGCTGACTTTAGTGATTTCAAAACCCCTGGCCGCCACCGGCCCGGAAGCCGAGCTCTACCGCTACGCCGGCCAGGTATTGTTCCGCGGTTTCGAAGTCACCCGCCCCACCCGGGTATACGAGATCCTCCGGGCGGAAACCCCCTTCACCCAACTGCTATCGGAACACCACCTGCAAGACTGGCTAATCGAAGCCGACCAAAACCCCGCCTGCCGTTTGGAAAGCTTGGATTAATCAGAAGCGACCGCCCAGCCCAATCCCCACTCCCCCGGGAACCATGATCGGCGCGATAGAAGGACCCCTGTCCTCCGAAGCCTCGGCGGAGGAGGACCCGTTTTCCGAAGCCTCGGCGGAGGAGGGCCTGACTAAAAACAGCACCAGCGACCCCACCAGCATCACCCCGCCGGTGGTGGCCAGCACCGTGCCCCAGGTCTTCTGGTCGTTGGCCACCGCCAGCCCCACCCCGGCCCCGCCCAGGCCGGCGCCCACGCCCAGAAAAGTCCAGGCGGCGATTTTCTGGAAATTGCTCGGCGGCGCCGGAACCGTCTCGGGGGGCTCGACCGGCTTCGGCTCCAGGGGCTTGGGAGCCTCGGGCTTGCCGCGCTCGTAGAGCAGGCCCACCACCATGGCGTTCTTCAGGTCGACCTTCAGCCGGGCCACCTCGGCGTGGCGGATGACCACGAAGCGCGAGAACTCTCCGAACCCCTCCTTGGTGATCCGCAGGATGTGCTTTCCCGGCTTCAATCCCTGAAGGGGTTTCTCCAGTGGAGTGGTGGCGATGAAGCTTCCGTCCAGCTGCACCTGGGCGCCGCTCTCCGAGCAGTCCAAAATCAGGGTCCCGGCCCACCTGTCCGGCGCCAGCAGCCTCACCAGCAGCTCGTCTAAGACCGCCCGGCGCGCGCGGGTCTCGATGGGAATTCCCACCGCCACCCGGCGGACCTCCTTGGCTCCGCGGTCCAGCAGCTTCAAGTCCAGCGAGACCTCGTCGCCCAGCCCGCCCAGGGTTCCGGTGAGCACCCAGTGAACCCGCAGAGCCCGGACCACTTTCTCCAAGGGAGCGTCTTCAGCCACCCGGCGGCGCTTGAGCCGCTTTTGCACCGAGGCCTCGGAGATCAGCCTGAACCCCCCGGTCCGCCCGAACGCCTGGCGCAGATCGTAGAGCACCCTCCGGGAGGTGTCCTCGTCGACGCCCAGCAGCCGGATGTCGTAGATGGCCACCAGCTGCGCCTTGGGCTTCTTGCGCCGCTTGGTCTTGCGCGGCCTGCCCGCAGCCGGCAGCGCCAGCGCCAGAATCAGCAGGATTGTAATGTAGCGCGCGCTTCGCAACATCAAGAGATCCTTGGAATCTTACGCGAAACATGATACCAACCGCTCTGCTGGAGTGTCAAACAAGTGTCGGCTTTGTTGCAACTGGTTCTGGTCACGCCGGAGATCCCGGCCAACACCGGCAACATCGTGCGCCTGTGCGCCGCCGCCTCGGTACCGCTGCACCTGGTCGAGCCGCTGGGGTTCTCCATGGACGACCGCGTGCTCAAGCGCGCCGGATTGGACTACTGGGAGCACTGCAGCATCCAGCGGCACCTGACCTTCGAAAAAATCGAAGAAGAGTTTCCCGGCTCCCGCTTCTTGTTTCTCTCCGCCCGCGCCGAGCGGTCGTTCTACCAAGAGGAGATCCGCCCCGGCGACTTCATCGTCCTGGGCCCGGAGTCCACCGGGCTGTCCGAACGCTTCCTGGAGAAGGGAACCCGCCGGCAAAACTCCTTCAGGCTCCCCATGAGCGGCAAGGTCCGCAGCCTGAACCTGTCCACCTCCGCCGGCATCGTGGTCTACGAGGCCCTGCGCCAACTGGGCCAACTCGAGGTGTAGCGGCGTGCCCACATTAAAGATAGACCGCAACGACGCCGGCCAGCGCCTGGACCGCTATCTGAAGAAGGCCCTGCCGGGCATGCCCAAAAGCCACATCTTCAAGCTGCTGCGCACCCGCAAGGTGCGGGTCAACGGCCGGAGGGCCAAGGGCGACCGGGTCTTGAAGAAGGGCGACGAGATCATCCTGCACATGGACGAAGCCCAGTTCAAGAAGGACTCCCGCCGCCAGAAGCGCCCGGCCGCCGGCATGGATTTTCAAATCATCTTCGAAGACCAGCACCTGCTGGTGGTCTCCAAACCCCCCTTCCTCCCGGTCCACCCCGGAGCAGGCCATGCCGGAAACTCGCTGATCGATCAGGTCCACGCCTACCTGGAAGCCGACTCTCGCCCGGACGTCTTCCGCCCCTCATTAGCCCACCGCCTGGACCGCGACACCTCGGGCCTCCTGCTCATCGGCAAGACGGTATCCGTCCTCCAGAAGCTCTCAACCATGTTAAAGGAAGGCCGTGTGGACAAGCGCTACCTGGCATTGGCCCTGGGCGTACCCCAGCCCAAGAAAGGCACCTGGGACTTCGAAGTCCAGCGCCGCGACATCCCCGGCAAATCCAAAAAAGACCGCGGCCGCAAAGACCAGCAAGGCCGCACCTCCTACCGCATCGCCGCCACCCGCAAGCTGAAGCAGGAAAAGGGCCCTTCAATCGAGGTCAGCTTGCTGGTATTGAAGCTCCACACCGGCCGCACCCACCAGATCCGCTCCCACCTAGACCAGGCCGGCCACCCCCTCTTGGGCGACGTCCGCTACGGGGACAGGCTACTGAATAAGTTATTGAAAAAACGATACAATCTCCGCCGGCAGTTTTTGCACGCCTTCCGGCTGGGGCTGACCCATCCCATAACCGGCAAGAAGCTCAACCTGGCGGACGGGTATCCCCCAGATCTCAAGTCAATTGCGCAAAGCCTGCGACTGGGAGTGCCTTCATAGTCACTCGTATGACGGTATCTTCCTGACGGGGAACTTCTCTACGAAATCCTCGCTGATGGCCTCGGTCAGAACTTTACCGGGAATATCTTCGGGCACCGGGTAGCCCAGCAGGTACAGGATGGTGGGGGCGATGTCCAGGTAGCCGGCGTCTTTCAGCTCGCCTCCGGCGCGCACCGGGCCGCCGGCCAGGATCAAGAGCGCCTCGGGACCGTGCCAGCCCGGCCAGATGAAGTTTCGCGGGTCGGCTTCCATGCCGTGATCGGAGATGATCAGCACCACGGTGTTCTCCCCCGCCGCCTTAATGATCTCGCCCATCTTCTCGTCAACCAGCGAGTGGATGCTGTCGATGATCCCCCCCCACTTGGGATGCCTGGCCTTCTCCAGCCCGAAGTCTTTTGGGAACCGGTCGGGGAAGAAGGCGTGCATGGCCATGTCGGGCCCCTTGAGCATGATCAAAGCAAGCCGGTAGCCCGCGGCCATCTCGTACCGCATGAATTCCAGGTAGGAAAGATCGGAGTCGTACAGGGCGGTGAGCAGCTTTGTGGCGGTGGGCAGCATCGGGTTGTGGGCGTAGCCGATCAGCTCTTGGGTCTCCTCCTTTGAAAGGTCGGCCAGCCTAGAAAGCATCGGCCGGGGATCCCCCTCCGAATCGATGGTCAGCGCATCCAGCCGCTTTTGGGCCTCTGGCGGGTGGACCAGCCTTCCCAGCGATTCGCGCGGCGGGGAGAACATGTCCAGCTCCCCGGGCCCGAAGCGGTCCGAGACCATCAGCCCCGAAACCGGCTCGGCCGGCCAGGTGGCCGGCCATCCCAGAACCATCGAGCGCTCCCCGCCGTCGGCCAAAATGTGCCACAGCGTCTTGACCCGGACCTGATCGGAGGTCGGCGGAACCCCCTCGGCCATCCCCACCATGAAGTAGCCCAGCCCCACCCAGAAGAAGGGCACCAGCGCCATGTCCTGAGCCAACGATTCAAACGGGAACCCGACCACTCCCGGCAAAGAAACCCGCAGATACTTCTCGACACCGTGCTCATCCGGCCTTCGCCCGGTGACCATGGTGGTCCAGATGGCCGGCGACACCTGCGGCGGCGGCGAGATCAAGGTCGCGTGCACCCCGCCCTCCACCAGCCGCTCGGTCACCGGCATGCCGCCGCTTTCGATCAGCGGACCGAAGACCTTCCAGTTGGCCGCGTCGATCCCGAACACCAGCACCTTCAACCCGGTGTCCTTTACCTCCAGACCTTCCGGCGGCCCCGAGCGCCGCCGCTCGAACCGCAGAGTCGCAGCACCCAACACCGGCGCCAGCAGCGCCGGTACGATCAAAAGAGCCAACAATCCCGACAAGACTTTCCACCCCCGGGGATAGCGGATCTTATTAAGGAGCCCGTCTATCCGCCGGGCGCCCGGCCCCGAAAGCAGCCAGCACAAAACCCCTCCGGCCGCAATGAACAGAACGTCCCGCCCGACCAACCAGGCCCAGGAGACCTGCGGGTTGAACGCCAGAACCATGATAAAGTCGCCCAGCGCCAGAAGCACGCAGAACCCCAGCAAAAAGCCCCCGAACGCAGCCACCGCGCAGGCCGCCAGCGATCGGACTTCCAGCTTCCCCCGTCGTAAAAGCCCCCGGATCCCGGCGCGCAGCCAGTACAAAAAGCTTCCCAAAAAAACGAAGGCCAATCCCACGTAGAGCATCAACAGCAGGCTGTCGCGAACATCCCCGGCCAGCCCCATGAAAAAAGAGACCGTAAGCCCGTACAGGGCGCCCCCCCACCCCCAACCGATCACCAGGCCTGTCCATCCACGCAATAGCATAGGACAAGTCTAGTCCGATTGACCAAATCTGTCCAAAAGAGCTAACATAATGAAGATCCGGACAAGGGATGGAGGTTCCAATGTCTAAGCCGTTTTTCCTGTTTTGTCGGGGAGGGATGGGTCTGTCCTGCTGCGGCCTTCTGGCGGTCTTTTTCCTGTTCTCGGCTTGCGGCGGCACCACCGCCTCGGGCCCGGCCTACTGCCAGTCGGACGAGGATTGCCCCGAGGGCTACCGGTGCGACATGAATGGCGACATCGGCGTCTGCCACAAAGAGTGCACCACCACCGAGGACTGCCCCGAGGGCTACAAATGCCTGTCGGGGTTCTGCCTCAAGCCCTGCGGGGACGACAGCAGCTGCGGCGACAACGAGATGTGCGAGAACGGCTACTGCGTGGCCCGGCCGATACCCGACGGCGGGGTGGACGGCGGCGACGAGGACGCCTCCACGCCCACCGACTGGGACGGCGACGGCATACCCAACACGGTGGAGGACAAGGACGGCGACGGGGTGGTGGACGCCGGGGAGACCGATCCCCACAACCCCGACACCGACGGCGACGGGATCGACGACGGCGTCGAGGACGCCAACCAGAACGGGTCGGTGGACGACGGCGAGTCGGATCCGCTCAACCCCGACAGCGACGGCGACGGGATCGAGGACGGGCTGGAGGACAAGAACGGCAACGGGGCCGTCGACGAGGGCGAGACCAGCCCGATCGAGGTGGACAGCGACGAGGACGGCCTGGACGACGGCTTCGAGGACAAGAACAAGAACGGGCAGGTGGACGACGGCGAGACCGATCCCTCCAAGGCCGACACCGACGGCGACGGCCTCTCCGACGGGCTGGAGGACAAGGACAAGGACGGCAAATACGACCCCGATTTCGAAACCGACCCGCTGAACCCCGACACCGACGGCGACGGCATCCCCGACGGCACCGAGGACGCCGACCACGACGGAGTCAAGGATCCCACCGAGACCGATCCCATCCGCGAGGACACCGACTCCGACGGCCTGCTGGACGGGGCCGAGGACAAGAACCACGACGGCTCGGTCAACCCGGGCGAGACCGATCCCTCCAACCCCGACACCGACTCCGACGGCATCCCCGACGGCGTCGAGGACGTCAACCAGAACGGCGTCCAGGACCCCGGCGAGTGGGACCCCACCCTGGCCGACTCGGACGGAGACGACGTCCCCGACGGCATCGAGGACAAGAACCGAAACGGCATAAGGGACGACGGCGAGACCGATCCGCTCAGTGAGGACACCGACGGCGACGGCCTCCCCGACGGCATCGAGGATCTCAACCACAACGGCGCCATCGACTTCGGCGAGACCAACCCGCTGGACGCGGACACCGACGCCGACGGCCTGCCCGACGGCACCGAGGACCAGAACGGCAACGGCATGTGGGACATCGGCGAGACGGTGGCCACCGACCCGGACACCGACGACGACGGCATCCCCGACGGCTCCGAGGACGCCAATCAGAACGGCATAAAGGACCCCAACGAGACCGACCCCTCCAAGGCCGACACCGACTCCGACGGCCTGACCGACGGCCAGGAGGACTGCAACGGCAACTACTCGTACGACGCGGGCACCGAGACCAACCCGCTGGTGGCCGACACCGACGGCGACGGCGTCTTGGACGGCGACGAGGATCGAAACGGCGACTGCGTCCTGGGCGCCTGCACCACCCCCTGCAACAGCGACGCCGACTGCGGCGAGTATGAAACCTGCTCCCCGTCGCTGGGCGTGTGCGTGGGCGCCGACTGCTCCCAGGGCGAGACCAGCCCGCTGGCCACCGACACCGACGGCGACGGCCTGGCCGACAACGAGGAAGGCACCTTCATAGTGTGCAGCACCGAAAATCTAAAACCGGTGGATCTCCACCGCGCCTGGAACCCCGACTTCCTCCTCGCCCTGGAGACATTCTTCTCCACTTACTCGGAACTGACCGACGGCGCCACCCCGGTCGGGGCGGTGTTCTACGCCCAGAGCCACGAGATGGCCGGCTTCATCATCTCCCACCCGCCCTCGGCCGGCGACGCCCCCGGCCAGGAGGCCTCCGACCGGGCGGTGCTCAACGGCATCGGCACGGTTTCCGGCGCCACCACCCGCATTCTGAACACCTTCGACGGCTACGGCGCGGTCCTGGCCGACTACACCCTGGCGGTCAACACCACCCCCACCCAGCTGGCCAACGACATCGCCCAGGCCTACTACCGCGGCGGGGCCCTGTCCGGCCAGCTGGGCGCCCAGGGCAACTCGGACACCAGCTTCCACCTGTTCACCGAGACCATCTACCGCGACGCCACCCGGGTGGTGACCGCCGGCGCCGTTTCGGCCCACTCGCTGTACAGCGACGACCAGATCATCCGCATGAACGACGTGACCAACTCGACGGCGGTGGCCCAGGCCCCCGACCGCACCAACGTGGAATGCGACTCCTTCGCCACCGTGGGCGAGAACCCGGTGGACTTCATCTGGGTGGTGGACAACTCCGGCTCCATGTCCCAGGAGCAGGCGGCGGTCTCCGCCGCCGGCACCGCCATGGGCACCCTGCTGGCCAACTCGACGCTCGACTGGCGCATCGGGGTGACCACCACCGCCTCGGCCGACGACGGCCGCCTGGAGGGCGGCAACTTCACCAAGGACATCCCCACCTTCCAGTCGCGGATCGTCCAGGGCACCGGCGGCTCCGGCGCGGAGTACGGCCTTGAAATGGGAATCCGGGCCATCGAGCGGGCCCTGCCCTGCGACCCCGACGTGGTGAACCCCGCCGCCTCCAAGCTGCGCTGCGACGTCACCTGGATTGTGGTGGTGCTCTCCGACGAGGATGCCGAGTCGATCGAGGTGGCCTGCGGCGGCAGCGAGAGCTACAACCCGGCCAGCTGCGGCTCGTTCAACTCGGAGGTGGCCGGCTGGGTCAGCGAGTACACCGGTCACGAGGCCACCCTGTTCGCCATTGTGGGAGGAAATCCAAAGTGCTCCACCGCCTACCAGGCCTCCTACGGCTACGACGCGGTGGTGGCGGGCATCCCCGGCTCCATGTCCATGTCCATCTGCGACGCCGACCAGACCGCCAACGTGGAGAACATCGTCCGGGCGGCCCAGGGGGTGGCCAGCTCCTACGTGCTCAAACACCCGCCCATCTCGGCCACCATCAAGGTGGCCATGCAGACGATTGCCGGCCAGCCGCCCCAGATCGTCCCGCGCTCGCGCTCGGACGGCTTCGACTACGACGGCACCCAGAACTCGCTGATGTTCTACGGCACCTGGCGCCCCGAGGAGGACAACCTGGACATCACCGCCTCCTACCGCTCATTCGAGGAGTGCATCCCCGAGCCCGAGATCTGCGACGGGATCGACAACGACTGCAACGGCGAGATCGACGAGATCGACGCCGACCAAGACGGCTGGGGCCTGTGCGAGGGCGACTGCGACGACACCGATCCCAACGTCCACCCCGGCGCCGAGGAGGTCTGCAACGGCAAGGACGACAACTGCAACGGCTTCATCGACGAGGGGTTCGATCAGGACAACGACGGCTGGACCACCTGCGGCGGCGACTGCGACGACACCGATCCCACCATCCACCCCGAGGCCACCGAGTACTGCAACGGGGTCGACGACGACTGCGACGGCCTGACCGACGAGGGCTTCGACCAGGACGGCGACGGCTGGACCACCTGCGCCGGCGACTGCGACGACACCAACCCCGACATCCACCCCGACGCCGAGGAGGTCTGCGACTGCATCGACAACAACTGCAACTGCCCCGGCGACACCAACGGCGACGGGATCGTCTGCGGCCCCGGCGACGTCGGCGTCGACGAGGGCTTCGACGAGGACGGCGACGGCTGGACCACCTGCGGCGACTGCGACGGCACCTTCGACTGCGACGACACCGACGACACCATCTACCCCGGCGCCCCCGAGCTGTGCGACGGCAAGGACAACGACTGCGACGGCGAAACCGATCCCCAGTGGGCCTGCGGGTAGTTAGGGCGCCCCAAAATACCCATAACGCAAGATTTGCGCCCAGATGTTGCACAGGGCGTGGAAGACCACGGCGCCCCCGATGCTGCCGGTGCGGGCGCGGAGCCAGCCGAAGAGCAGGCCGGGGAAGAAGGTGCCCAGCTTGTCGGGGCGGGGCTCTACCAGGTGGCCGACTGCGAAGAAGGCCGAGGCTACCACCAGGCCCCAGCCGACCCTGGCGCCCAGGACGTTGATTCGGCCACGGAAGATCCGGTCCAGGCGGGTCTGCATGTAGCCGCGGTAGAAGACCTCCTCGGGCAGGGAGACCAGCAGGAAGAAGCCCACCACCTCCTTCCAGAAGTCGGCGGGCAGGTCGAAGTGGAAGCCGGTCTTAGAAAACCACCACTGGTAGGCGGGGATGTACAGCGGGAAGATTATCGCCGAGAGTACAAGCGCCCAGAGCAGGCCCTGGTGAAAGTTCTTCCAGGTGATCCCGAAGTCGGCCAGGTTCTGCTTCTTGCGGTAGAGCCACTCGATGGGCAGAAACAAGAACACCAGCCCGGCGATCCCCCAGAGGTTCTCTTCGATGAAGGGGATGAAGGCGAGCAGCTTGAAGACCAGGATGATCCCGATGGCCACCAGCCAGATGACCGCGACCTCGAGCCAGATCTTTTTGGGCTCGGTGCTCAGGAGAGAGCCGCTCACCCCGGTATATCCCTATCTGCCGCCCATGGGGATTTGAAGGGCCTCCAGTGACTGCTTGTCGAGTTGGATCTGGGCCTCTTCGCGCAGCCTCTGCAGCAGGTCCTTTTTGACCTGCTGGCGCTTGCGGGCGCGCAGGCGGCTTTGCAGGCTGTCCTTGATACCCTCGAAGGTGTCCTTTTTGGCCTCGATGCGCCTTACCAGCTGGAGCAGGTGGAACCCGCGCTTGGTCTTGACCGGCCCCTTGACCTCGCCGGGCTTCTTCAAGGCGAAGGCCGCCGAGGCCAGCTCGGGGCGCTGCTCCTTGGCGAAGGGGCCCAGGTCGCCGCCGCGGCTTCGGGTGGAGGCGTCCAGGGACAGCTCGCGGGCCAGCTTCTCGAACGAGCCCCCCTTGCGGATCTGCTTGAGCACGTTCTGGGCCTCGCTTTTATCGGCCAGGAGGATGTGCCGGACCTGGACCTTCTCCGGGCGGTCGAACTCCTCTGGATGGGCCTTGAAGTACTCCAAGGCCTCCTCGACGGTCACCTCGAAGCCTCCCTGGTTGACCTTTTCGAACAGGCTGTTGGCCAGCAGGTTGCGCCGGTAGCTGTCCACCTTGCGCATGTAGTCCGGATCGCGGTCCAGCCCCATCCGCTTGGCCTCCCCCTCCAGGAGCAGGTGATCCACCAGGGCGTTGAAGACATACTCGCGCCCCTGCAAATTTTCCTTCATCCGGTCCGGGTAGGGCTCGATCATCAGCAGGAACTGCTCCGCGCTGACCGGAATCCCGTTCACCTCGCCCAACACGCCTTCCGCCAGGGCCTCCGGCGGCTGCTCCACCGCCCCGGCCCCGTCGGCCACGTCCTGGTCGTCGGCTGGCTCATCCTTGGAGCAACCTGAAAAAACCAGCAAACCAACCAATAAAAACCACGTATTCTTCCACTGCATAACCAACCTCCCGTGCGATTTCTGCCGCCAAGTACAGCACTGACAAAAGAGCCCGTCAAGTTGAATCTCCGGCTTGACTCGCAGTTCTGCCTAGTGTATTAATCCCTGAAATTCAAGCGGAAGCTGGCCGCCGCCGGTATTTGGTTTCCGGTTGGTATCGGTGGCATTCTGGTGTAGTATTGTGAGGCTTTGTAGCTCATAAACCCTTGGGAGAACCTACCGAGAGGTGAAAATCATGAGACGCTTTCGTGTGACCATTGGCATTCTTACACTGTCCCTGCTCGCCGCCGGCGCGCTGATCTACGCAGGCTGCCCCCCCGAGGAGGAGGCTGTCAAGTGCGGTCCCCCGACGGTCGACACCGGAGATGACTTGACCGGAGAGGTGGGCCAGCCGGTGATTTTAGTCTGCGGCGTCACCCTGCCCCCCGAGGAGAAGGACGTCTGCAAGGTGGAGAAGGACGCGGTCCAGGTCCAGTGGGAGCAGAACGGGGGCCCCGACGTCACTTTAGACGGCGACGACCAGCCCCAGGCGACCTTCACTCCCACCGAGGCCGGCTCGGACTACAAGTTCTGCTGTACGGCCACCTACCCGATCACCGCGGCGAACAAAGAGGTGCAGGTCAGCCAGCCGGACTGCGTCAACGTCGACGTCAGCGCCACGGTGTGCGATTCGCCGCAGGCCAACGCCGGCAGCGACCAGCAGCTGGCCACCCAGGCGGGCACCCCGGTGACCGCCAGCCTGGACGGGTCCAACAGCACCGCGGCCAGCGGGGCCGGGTGCGAGTGTGCCATCCAGACCTGGGCCTGGACGGTGACCGAGGAGCCCACCGGGTCCAGCGTCAGCATCACCAACGCCGACCAGGAGGCCGCCACCGTGGAGTTGTCGGAGTTCGGCAGCTACACCTTCCAGCTCGAGATCGCCGACAACTGCGGCACCGACGGCGGGCGGGTGGACACGAGCACCGACACCGTGGTGGTGACCCTGGAGGAAAAGGCCGGCTGCGAGGCCTCTTTAGAGGTCACGGTGGTCGAGGCATCGACCGGCGCGGCCATGTCGGGCGTGGAGGTGACCGTGGTGGACGCCGGGGACGGCTCCAGCAGCCAGACCACCAACCAGAGCGGCGTGGCCACTTTCTCCGGCCTGGCCTCGGGCGCCCGCAAGTCGATCACCGCCAAGCCGTCCGACACCGTCCCCCCCATGCCGGGGGCCGCAGGCGGCGACCGGCCCAAGTACGAGACCACCACGGTGCTCAACCACTGCTCCGACAAGATCACCATCCCGGTAAACCTGACCGGCAGCGGCATGGCCGCCCAGCCCACCGGGACCATCGTCGGCAAGGTCCCGGCGAAGATCTACGAGATGCTGCCTCACTCCTGGAAGTGCACCGGAAGCTGCACGGTCGATTCCGACTGCAGCAGCCCCAACACCTACTACTGCGAGACCTCCACGGCCCCCTGCGTGAACAAGTGCACCCCGCGCTCCCTGCTGCCGTTCTTCAGCCTGGGCGACGCCAACATCTCCGGGCAGATGCGGGTGGCCATCATGATGCCGGTGCTGCCGGTCGACAACTTCAGCCAGTTCGACCCCAAGAACCTCTTCGCCAAGCCCCCCACCGAGGACGGCGTGCTGCCCGGCAACCTGACCACCGACGACACCTTTCTCAACGGCCTGGGGCCCTCTCTGGGCCTGGATCCCTGGGGCGACGAGTGCGTGCGCACCGCCGACTGCCCCAACCCGGACGACTACGTCTGCGAGCAGGATCCCCAGGGCGACTACCGCTGCAAGGACAAGAACCCCATGCGCAACCTCAAGGCGGAGGTCAAAGCCGGCCAGAACGTCCCCATCGCCCTGCTGCTGGGGGTGATGAACATCTCCATGGTCGACCTGCTCCCCACCCTGCTGCCCTTCCTCACCGGCGACGGGGGGGAAATGGTCTTCGACGTCGGCAGCATGCTGGGCGCCTTCAAGGCCCGCAGCCTGCACCTGTGCATCCTCAATGTCAACGTGAAGCCTCAATCGGAGGGGAATACCAACATCGAGGCCGCCCTCAACGCCATGACCGCCGACGACTGCTACAGCATCGAGTACCAGCAGCAGGAGGTCATCGAGCCGGTGCGGGACGAGAACTCGGTCAAGCCCGAAAACGAGTGCGCCACCGACGACGACTGCGGCTGGCCCGACTCGGGCAAGAAATGCCGCCCCGACCCGCAGGAGCCCACCAAGAAGTACTGCTTCACGCCCATGTTCCGGGTGCAGATCCTCTCGTCCGAAGACATGACCGTCTACCCCGACACCACCACCGGCTTCAAGCCGTACGAGATGAAGTCGGACGCCCGGGTGTGCGACCACCTGCCGGCGACCACCCGGCACGAGAAGAAGTGCCCGGGCGATAACAACATGCCCATGACCTGCGACGGCGGCCCGGTATACTGCGACCTCCCGGTCGACGCCCAGAGCACCGAGTGCGCCTGGGCATACGGCCTCAACCTGGCGGCCCTGGACTTCCCCGTAGGCCACGCCAAGCTTCCCGACGG
>Ga0180432_10004474_pt1 | contig 19162 bp, 28 predicted proteins | sample SS_ome_10_FD_132414 | JGI IMG/M metagenome (GOLD analysis project Ga0180432, IMG submission 132414) | Hypersaline lake sediment archaeal communities from the Salton Sea, California, USA - SS_1_MS_2 metaG | ecosystem: Environmental > Aquatic > Non-marine Saline and Alkaline > Hypersaline >...
CTTGGCCCAAACCAGGTTCCCCGTCGTTCACGGGTACCGAATGCCGCTTGGTTCTCGCGGCACACTCCATTATAGCGGACGGTTTCCAATAACCGAACACACTCAGCCAGGACAGTTGACAGGCTTACTTGCCGGTCCGCCTGCGGGGTTTCTTGCGGGTCCTCTTCGGCTTGGCCTTCGGCTTGATGGCCTTCGGCTTGGCCTTCGTCGCGGGCTTGGGACCCACCTCGCCGGACGGCGTCGCGACCGTGTCCAGATCGGACGGCCCGTCGAAATGGAGCGCGGTCTCCTCCTCGTTCACCCTATCGAGCTCCGCCTCCTCGTCCGCCATCTCCCCGTCGGGGAACATGTCGGCCTCCTCCGCGGGCGGCCTGCTGCGCTGCGGGGCCGGCTTCCTCGGCTTGGCCCTCTCGGTGGGCCTGCCGTCCTTGTCCGTCTCGATGAGCCACCTCGACCTGAGCGCGGCCGCCAGCCCCCTGCTCTCGGATACCTCGGCCTCGTCGAACTCGTAGACCCTGCCCTCATCCAAAACCTGATCCCTGTCCGCCACGCGGAACCCGCCCATCATGTTCACCTTGTAGAAGGGCATCTCACACCTCCTGATATCTCAACTGTTCCCTCCGCCAGACCATTCTATCGGCGCGCGAAAAAGGGCGGGTCCGCCCCTCTCGGCAGCCCCGCCCTTCGCGAGCATTGGAAGTAGCCTTGCGGCTTTAGCTGGTGTGGTCGGCCTGATCCTTCGATGTGGCCCTCTCGGCCACATCGCGGGGATCCTCAAAGGTCCCCGGACCCGGCTCAAACCACTTCTCGGCGTCCATGGACGCCTGATCGACCTGCCTGCCCTCGTACTTCGAGTGGAACCTGTCGGTGGCATCCTCCGCCGGATGGCCGGCCGCCTCGATGTCGATCCACTCGTCGTCCTCCGACGCCGAGACGGAAATCCACTCGTCATCCGATGCGGACTTCTTGGTCTCCTTGCTGTCCGAGGCGACCAGAATCTCGGCATCGCTCTTGTACTCGCCCTCAAGCGCCCCCGCGCCATCGAGCACGCTATCGAACTCGCGGCCGAGCTGCTTGAAGGTGTCGGCCAGCGTGCTCTGCTGCAACTCGGTGAGCTTGCCGTCCTTCGCCTCCTTCTCCAGCGACAGGAGCGCCTGGCCAAGCTTCTTCATGGCCTCGGACTCGGCCGCTCGGCCAACCTCGTCGCGCTTGTCGTCGTGGTGCGCGCCGCCGTCGGTCTTGCCGCCCTCGTTCACGGCCTCCTGGTGGTCTTTGCCCTTCTGCGGGCCGTCGATGCCGGGCGTGGTGGCGTCGTAGCCGCTGGAAAGCTCGCCGATGTAGCTCCCCAACTTCTCGGCCGCCCTCGACAGGGTGGCCGCCACGACGCGCAGATCCTTCGCGGCCTTGGTGATCGATTTGGCGTCGCTGGCCGCCCGCCCGACCGCATCACGCTTGTCGTCGTGGTGCGCGCCGCCGTCGGTCTTGCCGCCCTCGTTCACGGCCTCCTGGTGGTCTTTGCCCTTCTGCGGGCCGTCGATGCCGGGTGTGGTGGCGTCGTAGCCGCTGGTCAGCTCACCAACATACGACGCTTCCTTCTCCAGTGCCTTCGTGCCTTTCACAGCCTCCTTGAAGCTCTTCTTGGCACGAGTGCTTTTGGGGCGATTGGACTTCATGCTAAGGCCTCCTTAGTCTCCCACAACGCTCGCGAACCCCGCTTCCGGCGCCGGGACGCGCCAATACCCTACGGAAGCGGCTCGATAGCTGCCACGGCCATAGAACATTACAAAACGGCCAGCGGAGGCGTCTCGCCTTCGGGCGGCGGACCCTGCGGGCCGCCCGGGACGGGGCCAGCGGCGTTGGCCTCGAACTCCACCAAGGACGCGAGCAGCTCCGACGCCATCTTGTGATCGCTGCTGTTCGTGGTCTCCACGCCATCCTCGTCCTCTTTGACGACTTTGGCCGACATGTGCGACGTGCCGTGGCCGTCGAACTCCACTATGTACTTGACCCTCCTGCCGGCGCCAAGATCGGGATCGGCGGCTGTTCTGGCGCCTCTCGGGCGCCACCCGGCCCCCTTCTCGAACGTGGCGACCACATGCGAAGGGCGCACGTTCTCCTCGGAACCGTCGTCCAGGAAGATTCCGCACCACTCGCCGTCGCCCCGGCAGCCGGGGAACGGGGCCGTCACCTTGCCGGACCGTCCATCCGCGAGCCGCACCCGCGTGCCGGACACGAGGCCAGCGGCGACCTCCCACTCGTAGCGGTTGCGCGATGCGGTACGGGGCATGCCCCCGAGCGCGTCCGACACTACCCTGTCAGCGATGGAGTCAAAGTCGAGCATCTGGCACCTCCGCCACCGGTTGGTGCTGAACACAATTCAAAACGCAGTTAGAACGCTAGACTGATACGGGAGGAAGACATGGGCCAAGACGCTATATGGGAATCGGCGGACAGGGGCTGGTTCCGCGACCACGCGGGGGAGAAAATCCGCGTGCGGCGGAGTTACGAGGGCGAGTTCGACGGCGGGCAGGTCGAGGCACACGCGCAGTTCTGCATCCGCTACGCGGGATACCGTGACGAGGGCATCATCGGCATAGGCGCCCACACGATCGTGGTCAAGATCGACGAGGCCACAAGGCTCAGGTTGCCCTACTGGCGGGCGGAGCTCGCCGACTCCGACCTCGACCGCATACCCGTGGAGGCCGAACTGGCAGACGGGGGCAAGACGACGACGCTGTCCGGGTTCCTGAGGAAACTCGACGACGTGACCAAGGTGGCCGGGGCCGCGACCGAAAAGTACCTGGAGGAGATTCTGCCGACCTTCGTCGTGGACTCGCTCAGGTACGACGGGGACAAGGGACCCGATGCCGCGGTCACCGATATGATGTTGGCCTGTTTCGAGCTCACCGCCGACGAAGACTCGTCGGAGCCGCACGAGATCAGGGGGGCGGGCGAGGCGGACCACGCAAGGCACGCGGCCGCGTGCGACGGATACGATCCGGGGCGGTTCCCCGCCGTGCTGGTCGTGCAGCCGTATCCCGGCTTCTGCTTCAGGATGCCGTTCCCGCGGAAGTCCATTCGCGAGTCCGACAACTACAGGTTCAAGGTAACCGCCGGCGGGAGGGAGGGCACCCTCGGGGACTACATCCGCCAAGCGAGGAACTCCTTCATGTTCGCCATGAAGATGATGTGACGCAGCGAGACTCCGAAAGCTCCGCGCACGAAAAAGCCCGGCCATGTAGCCGGGCTTCTTTCATTCGCGGAAATGCCGCTATTCCGGCAAGAACAGGAGTTCGGTGGCCGAAAGCGCGACGCCGACCTTCTGGCTGATCGGATCGGATCCGGTGCTCGTGTCCACCCCGCCGTCCTCGGCCAGGTAGTACTCCGACCCTGGCGTCAGGCCCGACATCCTGTCGTTCACCGAGCCGTGGCTCCTGAAGATGACGGCGTCGCCGGCCTGCGCGAAGTTCGTCGCCCACGCGTGGGCCTCCCTGGAGTCCGACTGATCCGCCAGCCTGGCCTTCGCCACGCCGCCGTCATTGAATATGTTGATGAGCTGCCCGGCGTCGATGGCCTCGGACGCCGGCAAAGCGGCCTCCCTTGCCCTCGGCAGGGCACCGATGTCGTCCGGACCCGTCGGCGGCCTGAGCGAGCCGTCGGCGTAGTGTTCGACCTCCGAGGTCATGTTCTCGCCCCGCCCGGCGCCGTCTCCGGAGCCGATGGTGCCGAGGTCCCTGATGGGCGGCGCTGCGCCCTGGCAAATCGAGGTGTCCCCGGTGATTGGCTTCGCGAGGAAGCCGACGGTGCCGCCGTCGAACAGGCCGTGTCCGGCGAAGCTCCTGCACGCCGTCTCGCTGAGCGGCGGCGCGATGTCGTATGTGAGCGTCCGGTTGTTGCTGTCGAGGAAGAACCAGCGTATGCTGGTGCCGTTGAAGTTCCCGCTGTCGCTGATGCTGGACGGCATCCACCCGGCGGGCACGAACTCCTCGACGATGTACGTGGCGTGATCGGTGCCGCCGTTCCCGACCGTGACCGCGATCGACACGCCGAAGGGCATGCCGGGCGTGTAGTCCACCACGGCGAAGGTCCTCACCACCGACGTTGCACCCGGAGGCGCGGTCGTGGTCACGGGCGGCGCGGTGGTCGTGGTGCCCGGAGGGGTTGTGAGCGACTCGTCCGTCGAGGACTCGCCGACGGTGGCCACGGACTGGAATCCGCCCGGGCCGTCCGAGTCGCACGTGCCCGAGAACGCCTGCGTCCCGGATCCGGCGGGCATGACCTCATACGACAGCGACCTGCTCAAGCTGTCGAGGAAGAACCACCTCACGCTGGTCCCGTTGTCCACGCCGCTGCCGGGGCTTATGCTGCCGCCGACGACGCTCCACCCCGCAGGGTACACGTCCTCGACGATGTACGTGGACGCGATGCTCGCGTCGATCACGACATCCAGCTCCACAAGCTGCGGGAAGCCCACCGCGTAATCGTCGGGGGTCAGGTTTCTCGTGCAAACATTTGCCATCTCACTCTCCTCCGTTACGGGATGGACTGCCACCGAGCCGGGTGCGCCGTGCTGTCGATGGGCTCCGTGGTACCCAAATCCTCATATGCGCCGTCGAATCTTGCCAGGAATATCGCCGACGCACGCAACACGTACGCGGCCCTGCTTCCACCGGAGATGCCCGGAAACACGGCATCGTTGTTGTTCAGGAAGGCGTTGGCGTACGCCAGCACCTCCGCACTGCCCATCGCCATGTCCTCGCCCGTGTCCGCCGGATGCGGCCAAGTGTCGTCGAGCGTCGTCTCGCCGCCCGTCGTCTCGCTCTGGTATCCGCCGGGGCCATCCGTCTCGATGGTCCCGTCCCAGACGGCCGGCCCGCTCTCGGGTCCCGGGGGCGTGGCGACATACGACAGCGTCCTGTCCGTGGCGTCCAGGAAGAACCACCTCACGCTGGTCCCGTTGTCCGAGCCGCTGCCGGGCGTGATGAACGAGATGGCCCAGCCCGCCGGATACGTCTCCTCTACGATGTGGGTGCTGGCGAGACTGCCGTCGAGTACGGTGTCCAACTCGACCGTGACAGGCTGTCCGGCTACATAGCCGTACGGCGGCGTGAACGTCCTCGTGCATGAGCTGGCCATCTAGCCCCCTCTCCCGCGGAACCACCCGCGTATCGCGGCTTACAGGTCAGGCAGCTCCTGCCACCTGGCCGGGTGCAGCGAGCTGTCGATCGGCTCCGCGGTCCCGACATCCTCGTACCTCGCCTGGAAGTTCGCGAGGTAGATGGCAGCGCCCCTCAGGACATACGCACTCCTGTTGGACGGGGAGATGCCCGGGAACCTCGCGTCGTCGTCGGTCAGGAACGCGTTGGCGTACGACAGTATCTCCGTGCTGCTGATCTGCCAGTTCGGCGAGCCGGGACCCGTGTCGGCGGGGTGCGGCGCCACCGGCGGAGCCGTCGTGGTCGTGAAGGTGTCGTAGTCGTCGAGCGGCAGGCCCGAGTTTCCGAGCGCGTACATGTCGGCCAACTGCTGCGACGTGAACTCCGTCGGGTTGACCCACATGGCCGCCTCGTCGATGTAGGCGTCGCTCTCGGCGCTGTTCAGCTCGACCCTCGGGTCGCTGTCCGTCGACAGCACATCGCAGCCGGACTGCGTGCCCTGGTTGACGTACGGCGCGCCGTCGATGCTGGTCTTGAGCACCCAACTGTTGCCGCCCACATTCTCGAAATCCACCACGAGCAGGTGGTCCCCGCCGTCGTTCAGCGTGGCAATGAGCGTGTCAATCGCCCCGCCCGTCCAACTGCACGATCCGCTGTCGCTAGTCAAGACGATCGCCGTGTCCGTAACCTCGTAGCGGTAACCTCGCTCAAGAGCAATGGCCATTTTGCTTGCCTCCAGTTCCTTTCCGGGGACCGTCCAACCGTTCCTCGGCACTGCCGGGCGGCTTCAAAACGATACAAGATACTCTGAGGCCGACCTGTCAGACCCTGAACGCCCGCGGGTGCGGCTCGTCCTTGATCCGCTGCTCGATGCGGTCCCGGATGTACATCAGTTGCTGTCTGGCGACGGCCAGCCGCTCCTCCGGCACCGACCCCGACTCGATCCTCTGCCCCCACTCCTTGGAGCACCTCTTCATCTCGGCGTTGGTCATGCGCGCGACCCGCCTCGCGAACTCCTCCGAAACCTGCAATCCGTCGCCCTCGCTCATCTCTTCCTCCTTGTAGTCGCCTTCGCCCTCGCCTTGGATCTGGGTTTCGCGGGCGGGGTCGAGTACTTCTTCCCCCTTCCGCTCCCGTTCACGGTCTGGTAGTCGAGGTCCTTGAAGGTGTCCAGGACCCAGTCCGCCAGCCCTACCTCGACGGCCTCCTCCGGGCTGAATATCTTGTCGTGGGAGCACAAATCCTCGACCTTCTTCAGCGTCATCTTCGGATCAGCCGCCTTCATCCTCTCGAGGTATATCCGGTACATCTCCTTCCGGGTCCTCTCGGACTGCTTCGCCCATGCCTCGACGGTCTTGGTGTCCCCGCCGATGGAGTCCGACCCGTCGTGTATCATGACGACGCAGTTCTGCGTCACTATCCTGGTGTCCGCAGCCTGCAATATGATCGAACCCATGCTGCAAGCGTACGCCCACGCGACCACGGTCACATGGCTGCGGCACGCCCGGATGGCGCGGAACATCGCCATTCCGTGGTACCAGTCGCCGCCCATGGTGTTCATGTGTATCGTAATCGGCGTGTCGGCTATGCTGTCGAGGTATGTGAGTCCCTTCAGGAAAGAGTCGAACATCTCGTAGTTGACGCCGGACTCCTCCCCGTCGACGTCGGACTGGGACCCAAGGAAAAGGAGGCGCTTGGGCGGGAATATGTTGTAGTCGAAGTATCTGTCGAGGTCTTCCCTTGTGGATCTCGCCATGCCCTGCCCCCCTATATGCCAGTCGCCAGCGCCCGCCGCATCGCCCGGCAGGCGTACAGCACCCTCTCGTACGCCTCCAGGAGCAGCCGACGCCACTCGCCGTCGAACGCCGGACGGCCCGACTTGGCCGCCATCTCGCCCGCCCAGGAACGGAACTCGTCCAGCCTTCCGAGGAAATCCTCGATCCTCTCCAGCCGATCGAGTCCGATTGGGCCGGCGGCCCGACGCTCGACCCTGTTTGTCCACCGCAACGCCTCCGTACGGGCATCGCGAACGATCCTGGCTATCTCGGCGACGGCCGACGCTATCTCGTCCCTCCGTCCGCGGGGCGTGTCGAACTGATGCGCGCCCTGGGCGACCAAGTCGCGGAGACCCTTCGCCGGAGCCTCCAGGGCCTCCAGCATGTCCCCGACGGACCGCGAAAGCTGGTCCTCCCGATCCATTCTAGCCGGACTCATACGCGATACCTCTTCGGAAGCCTCGGCACCCTGCTCCTGCCCGGCGGCCTCCAAGGGCGCCTGGCGGACAGCCCCGCCACCGCCAGCCTGTCTATCCAGTACGCCGCGAACCATGTCGGCACCGTCACCCGCTGCGCCGCGTTGGCCTTCACCACCGGATCGTTCCGGAACGCCCGGCTGACATGCTGCCACACGGCCGCGAGCCGTCGGGTCTGGGCGGCCTGCTCCGCCAAGACGATGTCCACCCACGGCCCCCTCATCCTCGCCCTCTCGGGTCCCAGCAGGGTCCGAAGGGCCATCTTCCTCGCCGTCAACTGGTACGCGTGGAACGCGGCCGACATCGCGATCCCTATGTCGGCGTCCCGAGGCACCAGTATCCCGACATCGTCGTAGTGCTCCATGGCGCTGACGAACGCCTCGGCCCGTGACACTTGATGCACCGCATGGGTGCCCAGGAAAACGTGTCCGCCCCGGGAGAACACATACCCGATGGCCTCCCTGCCGTCGCTCCGCATCTGCATGCCGGCCAGCTTGAACCCGGCCGAAACCAGCGCGTACCGGTCGTAGAAGAACTGGAACCCGCCTGCGGCGGTCACCCTTCTGGACGGCCTGGGAAGCGGCATGTCGGCCTCCTTACGGACCCGGCACCGTGGTAGTGGTCGGCGGCACCGTGGTGGTCGGCGTCGGGGCGGGGGCGCCGTCGTCGTACCAGACGACCCAGTACCCGGCCCGCTCCTTCCACTTGAAATCCTTGATCGTGCCGCCGGCGGCGACAATGGCGTTCAGGGCCTCCTCCAGCTTGCCCTCGCCGTGGCTCGCGCCGGTGACGGTCTTAATCCTCTCCATCGCCCTACTCCTCCTTCTTCTCGCCTAGGGACAGCCTTCTCAGGGTCTCGGAGTTGTTCTCCAGGGCCCTCTCGACGGCCCGCAGCGCGTCGGTGTTCTGCCGAATGATCTCCAGGGCCACGGCCTGTGCCTGCCGTACCTCGCTCGCGTCGGGCTTGCGGGACACCGCCCAACGCCTCGCGGCGAGGGCCAACGCGGCTGCGATCGCGGCCAGCAGGATGATTATCGACCAATGCACGGAGTGCCTCCCGGCATGGGATGCGGAGCAGCACAATTCAAAAGGCCGTGTCGGCGGCGGCGGCCAGGTGGTGTAGGACGAGGATTGTCCCCTCCTGCACCCTGGCCGTCGTGCCGGGGATGGACAGGGCGAGGTCGGCCTCCGCATGCACGGGGCCCCCTCCCTCCCCTGTGATTGCCCATGTGGCGGCGCCCAGGCGCCGGGCCGCGCGGAGAGCCAGCAGGACGTTCTCGCTTCTCCCCGAGGTGCTGAGGCACAGGAGGGCGTCGTCGGGGCGGACCAGCGCCTCGACCTGCCTGGCGAACACGGAGTCGTAGCCCAAGTCGTTCGCCGCGGCGGTCAGCACGCTGGTGTCGGTGGTCAGCGACAGGACGGGGAGGGCGCGCCTGTCCGTCTCGAACCGGACGGCTATCTCGGCCGCGAAGTGCTGCGCGTCCGCAGCCGAACCCCCGTTCCCGCACACGAGCACCTTCCCGCCGAACACGAGCACGTCTACGAACCTGGACGCCATCTCGGACACCCTGCGGGAGTCTATGCCCCGCACGGCCCGGATGTGCTCGTCCACAACGGATCCGAAGTCAAGCACCGCCCCCCCTGCGCCTGCGCTTTCGCTTGAGCAGTTGCGGACCCATGTAGACCACGAGGGACCCGGGCCTGCCCGCGCAGACGCCATCCCGGACGGTACACGTGTCGTATCCGCCGAACATGTCGGCGCACCCGGACTCGTGCGGCACGAACAGCTCCTGGCCGCTCCCGGCAGCGTACTCGGCCGCCATGAGCAGGAGGAGCGGGGTGCAGGGCTCGCTTTTCGACGGGACAGTCACAGAGGTCAGCACGGTTCTCTCGTCCATCGGGGACACCTCCGCCGCGCAGTCCCCGAGCGTGATCACCGCCCCGCCCTTGGACTTCTTCAGGGACGGCTCGAACGATTCGTCGTCCAGCATGAGGAGCAGCGGCTCCATGGACGCCTGCGCGGAAAGCAGTCTGGACACAGCATGGTATCTCATGTCGCCTTGGGCGACGGGTGAAGACATCACAAAGCGTCGGGGCACCGGAGCACGGCCCCGAGGAGGACCGCAAATGGCGCAGCGATAGAACCGGGTGTGGGCGAGAACGAACATCTTGAGGCGGTCCTCGCCGCCCTGCATGCCATCCGCGCGAGGAGGCTGGACGACGAGATCGCATACCTCCACCCGCTCGTGTCGGGCGCCCTCGGAAACGCGGGGATAGGGCACAGGCACGAGGTCAAGCTCGGCCCGCGGAGCCGGGTGGACTTCCTGACCGACGCTGGCGTGGCCGTGGAAGTCAAGAAAAGCCGCCCACGACGCGCCGACCTCATGCGGCAGCTCGAGAAGTACGCCGCCCACGACGCGATATCGGCGATCGTACTCGTGCTCGAGCGCTCCGTGCCGCTGCCCGATACCATAGGCGGCAAGCCCGTCCGCTCCGTGTCGCTCAACATGCTGTGGGGTCCGGCCGTATGAACCAGGTGCCGGCGTATCTCGGGGAACCCGTGGCGGTCGCGGGCCGCACTTACGGGACCCTCTACTGGGAGGACGGCCATTGGTGCATCGCGGGCGAGCCGCAGGTGCTCCAGTTGGCGAAGCGGCTATTCCCCGGCAGCAGCGGTCGCAAGGGGGTGGCGCGGTTCCCGGCCAGCAAGAGGGTGCTGGGGGACCTGAACTGGCTGATGCTCCGGTACCCGCTGAACCTCGACGACCCGAAGATGTGGGAGGAGGCGAAGCGGGAGTGCGTGGAGCACACGCTCAAGACAATCGAGATAGCGGGGCGGCCGCAGAAGGTGACGCCTCCGCCCATGTCGTTCTGCGGCGAGCTGTACGAGTTCCAGAAGGAAGGCCTGGCGTCCATGCTCCACCACCGGAGGATACTGCTCGCCGACGAGATGGGGCTCGGGAAGACGCCGCAGTTCCTGTCGCTCCTGGCGTACACGGGCGAGTACCCCGCGCTGATCGTGGTGCAGCCGCACCTCATCAACCAGTGGTGCCGCGAGATAGGCAGGTTCCTGCCGGGCGTGAGGGTGGAGGTGCTCAAGGGACTCACGCCGTACGCCCTGCCGGAGGCGCATGTGCATGTGGTGCACTACGGGCTGCTCCGCGGATGGAAGAACTCGCTTCCGGGGCAGCACAGGACCGTGTGCTTCGACGAGGCGCAGGAGCTCCGGCACACCGGCACCCAGAAGTACAGCGCGGCGTCGCTCCTGGCCGAGAGGGCGGACACCGTGATCGGGCTGTCCGGCACCCCCATACACAACGCGGGCGGGGAGATATGGAGCGTCCTCAACATACTTGAGATGCACTGCCTTGGCGGGTGGGAGAGCTTCACCAGGGAGTGGTGCCACGGCTACGGCTCCAAGGCCGTCGTGGACCCGGAGCTGCTCGGCAGCCGGCTCCGCGAGGAGGGCCTCATGCTCAGGCGCACCAAGGTGGAGGTGCTCCCCGAGCTGCCGCCGAAACGGAGGGTCGTCGAGGAGGTGGACGCCGACGAGGGCGTGTTCGGGGAACTGGTCGCGCCGGCCGCCAAGCTCGCCATGGGGTTCAGCGGGATACAGGATGTGTTGGAGCGGGGCCGGACGCTCCGCGAGATCGTGCGCAGCGTCAGGCAGGCCACGGGCATCGCCAAGGCCGCGCATGTCGCCATCTTCGTCCGCGCGCTCTTGGAGGCCGGGGAGACATGCCTGGTTTTCGCGCACCACCACAAGGTCATCGACATACTCCGCGACATCCTCGCCGAATGGCGGCCCGGCGTGGTGAGCGGCCGCGAGTCCAAGAACGAGAAGGACGAGTCCGTCCGCAGGTTCCAGGACGGGGAGACGCCGCTCTGCATAGTGTCGCTCCGCGCGTGCAGCGGACTCAACATGCACGCTGCCCGTTGCGTCGTGTTCGCGGAGCTGGACTGGTCGCCGGCGGTGCACACGCAGGCGGAGGACCGGGCGCACCGGATCGGGCAAGAGGACAGCGTGCTGGCGTACTACCTGGTGTGGAACGGCGCGGAGAGCTCGGACCCGGACCTCATGGAGCGGCTGGGGTTCAAGACATCCCAGTTCAAGGGCATCATGGGCGACCCGGACGAGACGGAGGAGGATCGCGTGCTGGCCGTCGAGTCGGCGAAGAAGCACATGTCCAGGATCGTCGAGAAGCTCCGGTCCAGGGGGGAGAGGGGCTAGAATCCGGCATGCCTCCGTTCAATTGGCCAAAACCTCCGCCGCCGCCCGTCGCGCCCAACGGCAAGACCACCAAGCTGCCCGCAGACATAGACGACTTGGAGCGGGAGCTGGGCGGCCTGACTGGCAGGACCTTGGCCATGTCCGACGGGCACGGGAACTGGATGCGCCCGCGCGTGGTGCCCTTGGTGCCGAACGGGCGCAAGCCTACGGTGTACCTGAGCGTGGAGTGCTCCCTCGTGTCCTACGGGAGAGGCGGCAACGTGATGACCCTGGTGCTGGAGGGGGAGTGCGGGACGAGGGGCACGCTGACCCTCGTGTTCCCGCCGCAGGGATGGTTGCTCCACCTCGTTGGCGCCCAGCCACAGGTCGCCCAGACCGCGAGCGCGCAGCCAAGCCCCCCGCCTGCCAAGCAGGCGGACCCTGCGCCCAAACCCAAGCCGAAGCTGCCTCCGGAACTCGTCGTACCTGTAGATTCGGAGCCTGAGTCCCCGCAGTCCTCAGATGATTCGGCCCGCAAGAAAGCCGACGACATCTTCCGAAGCATATTCAACTGAGTTGTTTGGTCGCGTCAGGCTTTCGCCTTCAGCTTGCCGGCCGCGTTCAGGAACCACATCACCCGTCTACCGACGGCCTCCACGACGTTCGGCACGACGGCGTTCCCGAACTGCTTGTACGCCTGCGTCCTCGACACGACATCCACCGGCAGGTGGTCCGGGAAGCCCATCAGCCTCGCGGCCTCGCGGACGGACAGGCGACGGGGGTTCAGGCCTTCGCCCCGCGGAATCAGTATCTCGGCGCCGTCCTTGTGGTACCGGGCGCTCAGCGTCCGGGTCACGCCGCCCGGGTCCGCCAGGCCGTACCCGAACCCGTGCCCCTGTGCCTCGTGCTTGGCCTTGTATTCCTGTAGGTAGCCCCAGAGGTGGTCGGTCAGCACGGTACCCGGCGGATCGCCGTCCTCCAGAATGTCCCGGAGCACCGCCCTCTTGCCGTCCGGCTTTGGGAAAAGGAACTTCGGCTCGGGTATCTGGCACCTGTCAAAGCCGACTATGAATATCCTCTCCCGGTGCTGGGGCACGCCCCAGTCCTGCGCATCCATTATCTCGGCGTACACCTGATAATCGATCGAGTCGAGGGTGTCCCGAATCACCTGCCATGTCCTGCCGCGATCATGTCCCTTGAGGTTCTTGACATTCTCGAATATGAACGCCACCGGGCGATGCGCCTTCAAGACGTCCCTCAGGGAGAAGAACAGGTTGCCCTGCCTCTCGCAGTCGAACCCGTGCGGCTTCCCGAGGGAGTTCTTCTTGGACACGCCGGCGAGCGAGAACGGCTGGCAAGGAAAGCCAGCGGTCATTATGTGATGCTCCGGCAGCTTGGCGGGATCGAAGTCCTCGCCGTTGATGTCGTTACCCTCCGGCTCCGCGCCGAACCACGCCTTGTATGTCTGTCGGCAGAAGCGATCTCTCTCAAGGGAATAGACGCACCGCCCCCCGAGCCTCTCCAGGCCGATGCGGAACCCGCCTATCCCGGCGAAGAGATCCGTGAACTTGAACATGGTGCGCGGCATGACCCATTCTAGGCCCTTGCCGCAAAAGCTGCGTTGTCAGCGACGCTTCACGGCGAAATGCACGCTGCCGACGATGCGGGTGGCGAGTCCCTTGCCCCTGCCGCAAGGGCGCCCGAAGTCGAACCCGTGGCGCCGCAGCGTGTGCGGGAAGCTGCCGGGGTTCTTCCTCAGCCTCGCGATTGCGGCGTCGCTCAGGCCATCGGCCCGGAGCTGCTCGTCGGTCGGGAGCCTCGGGTCCTCGGGTCCCGGGACCTCGTCGAGGGACGGGTCGGTGTCAGCCCAGGCCCTCTCAAGCCAGCAGGCCGAGTCGCCGTACAGCCGCCGGGCGAGCCGAAACGGCCAACCGACCGCCCTGTACGGCCAGCCCAGCACCCTCCGCACAACCCCGGAACTGATCGGTTCCCGAGCGACCTCCCGATACTGCCCGCCGTCGTCCTTTTCGAGCGTCAGCCTGTAGAGCTGTCCATCGACGGTTTCCGTTGCCGTGATACTGTCCATGCTTGACTCCTCCCGGTGTCTCCGGCGCCAACTCCAGATTGTACGCCGTCTGCCGGCGGAGGCAAGCCGCGAGGAATAGATTACCTTTATCTTCACAGACTCGATTGCGGACGGCGACGAGTCGTTCGACCAGGGCGGCAAGGTGACCGTCGTGGTGGACCCGAAAAGCCACATCTATCTGGACGGCACCGTGATCGACTTCGATGACAGCTTGGCGAGCCGCTCGTTCAGGTTCAACAACCCGAATGCCACCGGCTGCTGCGGCTGCGGCAAGTCGTTCTGCGCCTAGCCCGATACGTTGCGGGGCATGTTCGGCGGCGCGGTCCCGGTCCGCATCTCCTCCCATGTCGGCACCTTCGTGCCGCAGTCGGGACAGTGCTTGCCGTGGCTCTCGGGGAGCGGCATCCGCCTCCCGCACGCGCACCTGTCGTCGGCACTCGGTCCTATCATGATCCCTATCCAACCAGAATTGTGTTAGACCCGAGCACCTGCTTGCCGGGCCTGTGGTAACGGACGAACCTGCGCCTGAGTCCCCTCATGCGGGACTCGGCGAACTTGACGAGTTCGGCGAGTTCGGGCAGTCGGTCCGGGCCCACGGAGAAGGTGACCGAAGCCCGGCCCATCATCAGCCCGCACCATTCGTCCACGTCGATGCCCCTCGCCTTCAGCTCCTCGTCCCGCCACACGGCGTTGAGGAATGCGTCGACGGACGGGGCGGTGGGGGTGCGGCCCGGCGCGACCGTGTGCGAGCCCGTCGCGCCCAGCTCCTGGTACACTGCGTCCACGTCAGCGTCGGGCCAGTCCACGGAGACCGTGAACTTTATCTCGCACAGGCCTGTGGTGACTGGCTTGTTCCTCATCCGTCGCTCCCGAATTGATCCAGCTTCTCGGCGATCCCGTCCTTGATCGACTGCGCGCCAGCGTCGAAGGCCCGCCTGAGCATCTCCTCCACCTCGTCGGGCCTAAGCCCGCCCCTCGCGTGAACGGGGTCGAGAATCTCCCTAACGGCCTGATCGCGGCTTTTAGCCATCTCGCAACCTCCCCCCGCTGCGGCCACCCGCAGCGTCTACGGAATGGTATGTGCGGGCGGCCCCGGATTCAAGGTGCGATACTGTGCTGCGGTGTGCCCCATAACTAGGCAGGCACAAGTAGGACAGTTAGGGTGCGATAAAGTTCTTCGCGGGACGGCGGGATCATGTACCATCCGGCGGACACCCGGATCGAGTGGGATTTCGTATACGGCTAACCTTGCTACAGTGCCGCTATGTCACCGCCAGGTTGTTGGCGACGTTATTCAGCCCATCCCCGTCGAGGTGCCTCACCCGCTCGCCGGGGGCCGCGGCGGCAATCAGGCGGTGCAGGTACAGCGTTCTCTGTTTCCCGTCTTGTTTCGGGAGGTGTGCTATGGCGTACACCCTGTCACCCTGCCTGAGCGGGCGCCAATGGTATTTCGAGACCTCCGGCAGGCGGTGGACATCCACCGTCGCCAGCATTTCGCCGACAGGTACCGTGGTAGACTCGCCGGCCGGCGCGGTTCTCTCGGTCGGCGTCATCGGCCTAGTCGCCTTCTCCGCCGGGTGCCCGTCCACTTCTCGGCACAGCCTCTTCAGGCCATCGAGCGGCAGCGTTTCGGATTTGAGCACCCTCGCCATGGTATGTTCTAGGCAGCAGGGTCCTATGCTGCTCAAGCAGCCCTGGAGTGCCTGACCCTCAGCCGCTCCGCGTGAAAAACCACTCGGCATCCGCCGCAAGCCTCTTTTCCGCAGGCTCGTGTCCGGATAGTCCCAAGGCTTCCTTAAAATCCCACCATCTTTTGTCGCAAACCGTGCGATCCGACAGCCGTGGTTCCCACCGGACGGTCCTGCCAGCGTCCCCAAGCACGGCACCCAATTCTGGGTCGTCGAGCCTGACCCAGCGGAGAAGCGTCACGCAGGTTGCGTGCCGATGCACCCCCTCTTGGCCCACTCCGACACCCGCGAGCGGCGGATGACATGGCCGCAGTCGCAGCATCTGGCGACCCATTTTGGGGTTTGGCGGTTTATCGGCGGCTGTTCGCCCTTGGCGCCGTTTTTCAGCCTCTTAGGCGCCGCGCCGACCTCGACGCACTTGGCCTTCCACTCGTCGCCGTGCCCCTTACCAGGGCCGACGAGGGCGTGCGCCACCTCGTGCAGTACGGTGTCGCGGACAAGTCTCTTCTGCGCCGCTCGTGCTTCTTCCTCTGGCGCTTGTTCATGCTTTTCCAATCGGTTATCGTACGGCGTCAAATCTGCCGAGGGCTTCCGCCAAATCGTTTGGATGGAATGAGGGTTCCATGAACCCGACCGTCAGGTATCCTGCGAAATTGCCATCGACAATTATAATCGGCGGCGTGGTTGTGATGGTGCTCCACGGACTCAACATGCTCGTGGAACTGCCGTATGGTCCAATACTGTTCCAAATCGAGTTCATGCTCGTAACGCTTCCGTATGGTCCAATCCTGCTGGACAGGCTATCGTTACTTAGCGAAGTGTCAATGTAACCCAGAAATGTGCTGCCGTCGTTCGTCCAGAGGGAAACATGGCTCAGGTCGATGTGGATGTCGTTTGGTTGGTTCTGCTGCTGCTGTATCACCAGAAGCATCAAATGCAGCAAGGCATTAAGGTCTACGGACGAGCACTCCCGGCTTGACTCGTAGCATGTTTCCCCCTCGGCGCACGGCGGGACGCCCGGGACACAGACGCTGCCCAACCATTCGTCCCAGCCGCACTGTTCCTCGCCGTTGCAGAACACGCCGTCGTCGCAATCCGGATCCCAGAAGCACTCGCCGACGAAATTGCATTCTTGATACGCCTCATTGCATAGCGCGCCGATGGTCCACTCGGAAACGGGGCAGGGCTGGGGTCCGGAGACGCATTCGCCACTCTCGCACCGCTCCTCGCCGTTACAGAACAGGCCGTCGTCGCAGTCCCAGTCCGTGCGGCAGTCAGGCTCTCTGCACCCTTCTTCCTCATCGCACAAGCTGAGTGGCGAACAGGGCGGATTGCCGACGATGCACGTGCCGTCCAAGCACCATTCCTCGCCGTTGCAGAATACCCCGTCGTCACAGTCCCGATCGGTGTAGCAATCCGGCGGGGGACTCGGCTGCCGTTCAGCGTAACAGAAGCCGTCATCCCGCGCGAACGGCATCTCCGGCGTGCAGCCGACGGCGTTCCGGCAGGTCCCGGACTCAACCAGCACGAACCCGGCGGGGCATTCCGCCTGGCCCGTCAGGTTGTTGGGATCGACCGCGCCGCCGCAGCCCGACAACACCGCGATTCCGATGGTGGCGAAAAATCCGCATCGACTGTTCATGGTCGTTCTCCCCATAAGCGCCTGTCTCTCGTGTCCGGCGCATGTTGCGGGGGACGCGGGTCGCCTACGGAAAACGCTTTCACGGTCGGCTGCGGCTTGATTGGTTTAAGCGACGCTTCAGGTGTCCGTTATCGGGGTGTCCGAGTTCGCCCATTCCCGGACAGTCGCGGGGCCTGTTTCTCCGGGGGAGACCGGGGGGAGGGGCGGGGGTGTCCGTTTCCGTTGTCCGTTTACCGGACGCGCCTCAGGTCGCTCTCGCGGAAGGCCGACACCGTGAAGGAGCCGAGGAACCGGACCATCACGGTGCCGTCGCCCCAGGCCTGCTTGACCTCCGCGACACCGCCCAGGTCATCCGGCATGCAGTTCGGCTCCCTCGGGTCGTCCGGCTGCCACCGCCGCGGGTCGGACATTCTGCGCAGCGCCGCGGCCGACAGCCTCACGTGTTCCCCGATTGCGAGCCGCTTTTTAGCCATGGTGCCCAATCGTAGCCGATCCGGCGGGAAAGGTCAAGGGGACCCTCCGGCATGCCGTCGCCCCGGCAGGTGTCTCGGACGGCCGGCGGCGATCCTGCTCGCGTGGCTCGTGCCCGCCCGGATGTCCTCCACAATCCTTATCTGGGACGGGTCGAACACGATGTAGGAGTCGCCCTCGCCCTCGAACCTGTTCTCGTACACGACCCCGTCGTGCCCCGCCGCGCGCACCGCCCGGACGATGGCCGCGTCCGACCCCCAGCCCGGTATCCTCGTCCCGAGCGCCCGCTCGAACGCGGCCTTCGCCGCGGCGCCCGTCCAGCCGCCGAGGTCCGGCATACGCAGCGGGTTCCCGACGTCCAGCTCCGCGCGTATGAGCCTCGGGGGCCCTCCCCCTCCCCGAGCACGTCACGCGCCTGGGCCTCGGTGCCGAAGTGGAACCCGAGCTGCCCCCTCGCGAACGCCCTGTCGAACTCCGCGAAGCCCGTGTGCGGGGTGCCGTGCCACGCCTCCACGGCGGCGCGGCGGGACGCGCCGTGCCAGTCCGGGGCGTCGTGCTCCTCCACCGTCCAGCCGGGCGGGACGCGGGCGGGCGCCCGGCCGCTCGGCACGTCCAGCACGTCGCCGGACAGCCCGGCGGCGCCCAGGATGGACTCCACCTCGGCGATCCTGCCGGCCGGGAAGTACAGGTAGAGGTCGGAGTGGCGGGAGTCCCTGTCGTCGCTGTCCGACAGGCTGTGGTCGATGCCCCGCCGGGCCGCTGCGGCGGCGGCCCCGTGCTGCGCGGACCGCACCCTCTCGTACTCCTCCAGGTGGTCGCGGTCCTCCTCGGTCAGGTCGCCCTCGTCCTTGTAGCCCGCGCCGAAGTCGTCCGCGCAGAGGCACTCGAGCCGCAGCCAGCCGCCCGGGAGCATCCCGCTGGCCTCGTGGTACCTGCTCATGCCGCTACCCGTGCACCCGGCCGTCGTCGCCGACGTACAGGTCGAACTCGCCGAACGCCTTCGACGCGTCCGTGAGCCTCGTGGCCGCCGGCTCCGGCCAGTCGCCGTCCCAGAAGCCCGCGCCGTGGCCGTTCCTCGTGAGCCAGAAGTCGTGCCCGGCCCGCTCGTCGCCGTCGGGCGGGATGTCGCCCGAGTTGTCCGACTGGAACCTGGCGCAGTCCGCGGCCATGGTCCGGAGGGTCGCCGGGTCCATGTCCTCGATCCCGTAGTTGCTGTCCAGCGGGTCACCGGCGTCGTCGTTCGACGACCACAGCGCCGTCTCGACGTACTGCCTCGTGAACGGGTCCAGGGACGACCCGGCGTCCTCCGCGGCGGCGGCCTCGCACCCGGGGCAGCGGTGCCGGTCGCCGTCCTCGGCCCATCCGGGCGGCAGCTCGCGGGAGACGACCCTCTCGCCGCAGCCGTCGCAGGTGTAATCGACCGTGCCGAACCCGCTGTCGTACCGGGTCGCCAGCATCCTGATGATCCTGTGGTAACTCATTCCCGCCTCCCAAGGCCCGCGGCCGCGAAGGACTTTATTGAGTCCTAACCTAGAGTGACGACTCTGTCAGCTAAAGCAGACAGCTTCTCGGGCGACGGCCCGTTGGCCGTTCGCGCCCGCAGGCCCCGTCCGGGCCTGGAGCCCGCGCGCGAGGATGTTCCTCGCCGCGTTCTCGTC
>Ga0180432_10004475_pt1 | contig 19160 bp, 16 predicted proteins | sample SS_ome_10_FD_132414 | JGI IMG/M metagenome (GOLD analysis project Ga0180432, IMG submission 132414) | Hypersaline lake sediment archaeal communities from the Salton Sea, California, USA - SS_1_MS_2 metaG | ecosystem: Environmental > Aquatic > Non-marine Saline and Alkaline > Hypersaline >...
CTTGCTCGCTTGCATGGAGAAGATTGATGCCTTGAACTAGCACGCTCCGACTCACCTTCGAGACGGAAGCCGGGCTAGGATGCAGCACTTGACAGGACTGATCGCCTCCACACTCGCGGCGACGCACCTAGCCGGGGGTGACACACAGCTTCGGCAGGCCGGCCGCCGGAGAATAGCCGGGAAGCACAGAGTTACATTGCTGGACGAGCAAGGAGAGATGGGCATTCACATATCTGTCAGATTGTACAACAGGCTCCTCGCCCTGTTGCCTCCGGAGGCTTCGGGGAGAACAGAACTGGAGCTGGCGGACGGTAGCACCGTTCAAGCTGTGATCGACAATCTGGGACTTTCCGGCTCCTTGCCAGTGGCGGTGAATGGAGTGATAGAAGAGGACTTGGGACGGATACTGATAGAAGGTGATGAAGTCTCAGTGTTCGCACCTGTGGGTGGGGGCTAGTGCTGTACGAGTGTTCAGCGAGTGTTCAGCAAGTGCTCCCCAGTAGTGCTTGCCACCGAGACTGCCCATATCTGATCGTCGTCGGATAGAATACGCTCAAGGAGGTTGTATAGGATGGCACTTGTATTCGAAGATCGTTTCTCGAAGGAGCGCGCAAAGCTGAAGGGCTCCGAGAAGGCATTGCTCGAACGGGTTCTGCCGCTTGCCACGGGACCTCGCACACGAGAGATCCTGCAGAAGACCCTGAAGTACGAGTCCACCGGGCATCTTGACTTTGCCCTCTTCCCGTGCCCACCGGTTCTGGACCGCGGCGAGGGGGCCACGCTGTTTGATGTGGATGGCAAGGAGTATCTGGATTTGCATGCCGGCTTCACTGTGAACGTCCTCGGGCATGCCAACAAAGAGGTTAATGACGCGGCAACTGCTCAGATGGAGAAGATCCTGCACTTTGCCGAGTTGCCCATGGAGCCACGCGCGGAGTTGGCCCGAATCCTTTGCGAGACGTTCCCAGGCGGTTCTGAGGCCAAAATCTTCTGGGCTGTCACGGGCGGAGAAGCAGTCGAGATCTCGATGAAATTGGTGCGGTGGTGCACTGGCAAGCCGATCATCATCACGCACTGGGGGGACTATCACGGCCGGACGGCTGGAGCCATGGCGCTAACCACCAAGGCTTCCATGGTGGCATACAACTATCCGGTTCCCCCTCTTGATACAGCAGTGGTGCGTATGCCCTATGCTTACTGCTATCGCTGTCCCTACGGCAAATCGTATCCTTCTTGCGATCTTTTCTGCGCGAGCCGCCTGGAAGCGATGTTCGACAGCAAAGAGACGTGGCTGAACAACCCCAAGGCGGGCATCACGAATGTGGCCGCCATGCTAATCGAGCCATTCCAAAGCTCCGCTGGCTACCTCGTTCCCCCTCTGCCCTATCTGGCGCGCCTCAAGGAGATGTGTGACAAATACGGCTTTCTCATGGTCAGTGACGAAATCCAGAGTGGTATGGGGCGCACCGGAAAGCTCTGGGCCATCGAGCATGCTGGGGTCCAGCCCGATCTCATCACAACCGCCAAATGCTTGAGTAATGGTCTCCCGCTCTCAGCCGTCATCGGACACAAGGAAATCATGGATTCGTGGGGCCCGGGTGCCCATTCCTCCACGTTCACGGCATATCCCGTTGCCTGCGCTGGAGGGGTCAAGGTCTTCGAGATATTCGAGCGTGATCACATCCTTGAAAGAGTGGCCGAGAAGGGCGCCTACTTCCTGGACGGGCTGGAAGCACTTGCTAAGAAACATCCATCCATCGGTCACGTCAATGGGGTCGGCCTGTACCTGGCCATTGAACTGGTGATGGATCGAGAATCCAAAGAGCCTGCCGGCGACGCGACTTCATGGGCTCTGAAAGAACTGGTGGACGAGGGCGTGCTGTGTATCCGCAGCGGTTACTACTACAACCGCCTCTGCTTTGCTCCCCCCCTGGTCATTGAACAAGAGCAGATCGACCAGGGCCTGCGAAAGTTGGATCTGGTGTTGGGTCGGATGGAGAAGCGCTTTGGCATAGTGCTATAGGCACTCACTTGCCACGCATCGAGCGGAGTTGTGGGGCGCTGCGGTGTGGGAGGTCCTTGCATGGCCGCATGGGTCGAGCGGCCATGCAGCCGGCCACGGAGGCACTTACTGGAAGAGGTTGAGAAGAGCCAACAGGTTCACGGGCGAACAGGTAAAGGAGGACGAAGTGCCTAACGGGTACAGTGGTAGAATTCTTCACGTAGATCTGACCACAGAGACTCTCTCGGTGGAGGAACCCCCGGAGGCTTTCTATCGGAAGTACCTGGGCGGACCAGGCATCGGAATGTACTATCTCCTCAAGGAGATGCCTGCTGGAGCCGACCCGCTGGGACCGGACAATATCCTGGCAGTCACGCTTAGCGTTGTCACCGGGGCGCCCATCTCAGGGCAGAGCCGGGTGATGGTCAATGCCAGATCCCCGCTCGGGCCCATCGGTGACTCCCAGGCTGGCGGGTTTTGGCCTGCCCAGGCCAAGGCGGCCGGTTTTGATGCTCTGATCATCAAAGGAAAGGCCGACAAACCAGTCTACCTCTGGGTCCACGATGGTGAGGCTGAGCTGCGCGACGCGTCGCATTTGTGGGGCCGCGTCACGGGCGAGGTGCAGGACGCCATCCGCGATGAACTGGACGATCCCAAGGTTGAGGTATTGCAGATCGGCCCATCAGGGGAAAAGCTGGTGAGTCATGCCTGCATCCTCAATCTGGCCAACCGTGCTAATGGCCGTACAGGGATGGGTGCAGTGATGGGCTCCAAGAATCTTAAAGCTGTCGCTGTGCGAGGGAGCGGTCGAACCACCGTCGCGGACCCCGATGCATTGGCAGAGATCAGGCGGTGGGCGAAGGAGCATCTTGAGGCATCGGATGTCTACGGCATGCACGTGGATGGCACGGCCGGGGATGTGCCCTACATGCAAGCCGACGGCGGGCTGCCCACGCACAACTGGGACTCCGGCGTCTTCGATGGGCATGAGGCTATCTCAGGCCAGACCATGACCAATACCATCCTCAAGGAGCGGGATACTTGCTATGCCTGTATCGTCAGGTGCAAGCGGGTGGTGGAGATCAGCGACGGACCCTACCAAGTCGACCCTGTCTACGGTGGCCCGGAGTATGAGACGATAGCCTGCCTGGGTTCGTGCTGTGACGTCTCGAACCTGGCAGCGATCGCCAAGGCGAACGAGCTGTGCAACATGTACGGCATTGATACCATGTCTACAGGTATGATGATAGCGTGGGCCATGGACTGCTTCGACCACGGCATCATCACGACCGAGGACACCGGTGGGCTTGATCTCCGTTGGGGCAATGCCGAGGCCATGGTCGCGCTGACGGAGCAGATCGCCAAGCGGGAAGGGTTCGGGGGTCTGCTGGCCGAGGGAATGGACGCGGCAGCCAAGAAGCTGGGACCGGAAGCGGAAGCACTGGTTGTAGCCGTCAAGGGCAATGCTCTTCCGGCCCACATGCCCAGTGTGAAGAGAGTACTGGCTCTGCATTACGCGGTCAACCCTTACGGTGCGGATCACATGTCGATCGAGCATGATCCCAGCTATAGCGGCTTCCCTGAGCGGATGGCACAGTTGGGGCTGCTCGATCCTCAGCCCAATGACGTGCTCAATGCAGAGAAAGTGCGCTTCGCGGTCTACACACAGCAGTTCTACAGTGCGCTGAACACCCTGGGGGTGTGCATGTTTGTGTGGGGGCCGGCCTGGCAGCTTCTCGGACCCAGTCAGTTGGTCGATATGGTGCGCGCCGTCACCGGCTGGAAAGTCACCTTGTGGGAGCTGATGAAAGCCGGCGAGCGGTCGCTCAACATGATGCGCGTGTTCAATGCTCGAGAGGGATTCACCAGCGTTGAGGATAAGCTCCCGCCCAAGATCCTCCAACCCCTTGTTGGGGGGCCCACAGACGGTGTGTCGGTTACCCAAGAGGAGTTCGATGCCGCTCTGACGTCGTACTACTCCATGTGTGGCTGGGATGCCGAGGGGCGTCCGACCCAGGCAAAGCTGGAAGAGCTGGGGCTGTCTTGGCTTGTAGAATAGCCGTCTGCGGCCCGGCGTGTTGGAACTGGGCCCAATGAGTTGAACGATGGAGGTGCCGAGCCACTTGCGTTGCCTTTCCAAGATCGCGATCTGTCCTGGCTGACCTGGGCGGCGGGTTGAAGGGCTTTCCAGAAAGGCTCCGGTATGAGGCGGATCGGATGGAGCCTGCTCCGGATGCGGCGTGGAGAGAAGGAGTTGCGCTCCCTGGGCGGGCCCCCAGGCTACCGGAGCTTCCCGTGTCGCTGAGTGACACGGGGTGCGCCCCGCAACGGGTGTTATGGGAGGAGGTGGCACATAAGGGCTTAGGAACGAGGAGCGGAGATGGCAGGAAGGAAGAAGAGAGGTACTCGAAAAGAGTGGACCTGAGTGTCAGTCGGTACGACAACTCCTAAGGAGGAAGACGTGTTCGAGAAGAACCTATCGAGGCGGGAGTTCTTGAGGAAGGCCGCGGTGACCGGGGCAGGTCTGGCCCTGGCAGGTTGTGCGCCCAAGGTCGTGAAAGAGACAGTCGTGGTGGAGAAGGAAGTCGAGAAGACCGTTGAGAAGGTCGTCACAGCCACTCCGGCCATGATTGAGCCAACAGAGGTGCTGCACTGGAACTGGCTGTCGGCTTCTGACGCTGAAGTCTGGCAGTCGGTCATCGACGACTTCAACGATGCCAACGAGAACACCCAGATCCGCATGGAGCTTGTTCCAGATGCCGAGTGGGCCACCAAGGTCATGCCTGCGGTCGCTGCAGGCGTGGGACCAGACTTCGGCTGGGCTGCTCCCGCCGCGGGCCTAGAACCGGACTTCGTTGACAAGGGGATACTCGTTCCCCTGGATGACCTCGCGCATGATGTAGGGCTGGACATGGATGACTTCGCGGAAGGCCCTCTGAATGTGTGTCGCTATGCGGCCTTCGACAACAAGCTGTACGGGATCCCCCTGGACGTCATGACCATGGCACTGGAGATCAACGCAGACCATGCCCAAGAGGCAGGCCTGGATATCGAGAATCCGCCCCAGACCGGCGAAGAGCTCTTGGAGTGGGCCGATGCCATGACCGTGCGCGAGGGTGACAAGGTCGTGAGGTCGGGCATGCTAATGGGGCCGAGCATCCAGAATACCGTCGTCTGGGGCATCGTGTCCGGGCAGATGGGCTACAAGCGTGTCAGTGACGATCTCAAGACGGCCTGTGTCAATCCCGAGGCCGGCAAAGAGGCCATGCAGTGGATATACGATCTGTACGAGAAGCACAAAGTCTCCACTCTGGAGGTGACCGATCGCTACAAGGCCTTTGGAGTGGGTCAGGGCTCGATGTTCATAACAGGCCCATGGACCGTATCGGGCTATCTGGAAGCCGGCGTGAACTACATCTCCATTCACGTCCCCAAGATCGGTAAGGAACAGAAGACGTACTTGGAGGTGGGCTCGCTCGGACTCTACACACAGCCGGATACGAGTCGCTACGCGACCACCATGCAGGCGGTCAAATGGCTGTCTGACAATTCCTTCAAGTGGACCACAGAGGGCCGAGGCGCCGCGGCGAGGAAGTCGGTCCTCTCGCGCGCTGACTACCAGACTTCGGGGCTTCCGTGGGCCCAGCGCGGTGCGTTCGTGGATGAGAAGGCGCTGGAAATGGCCACTATTCCAATCGGATATGGCCTCACCGAGGGCGGCTTCGACTTCATAATCTATGCCGGCGAAAACTATCTTGCCCAGACCCTCGACAGCGTCTGGTATGGTGAGAAGAGTATCGATGAAGCTATGGACCTGATCTGCCAGAAGTATCAAGAGCATCTGGATGCGGCTGCGTAGAGACACTGGGGGGTGGAAGAGCGCTATCTCTTCCGCCCCCCCCTCTCAGGGGGCAGATGTAGATGACTAGTATGGTGAAGCAGCGTTGGACTGTATCGGGTGTCAGGAACAGACTGCGGCGCATGACCTGGCGTGGCCAACGAATCGACTGGTCAGGCTACATCCTCGTGGCGCCATTCCTGACGTTGTTTGTGTTGTTCAATGCGATCGCATTGCTCTTCGGGTTGTATCTGTCCTGCAATGAATGGGAGGTCGTAGGCAGACCGGAATGGGTGGGGCTGGCCAACTTCCGAGAGATCCTCGCGGATGATCTTGCTCGAGAGGCGTTTCTGAACACCTTTCGCTATGTTCTGGTCATTGCGCCGGGGGTGACCATCGTGGCATTCGTTCTCGCGCTGTTCGTCCACCAGCAGTGGCCTGGTCACATCGTCTCACGTGCGGCCTTCTTCTCACCCGTGGTCTGCGCGCCTACGGCGGTTGGACTGATCTGGGTTTGGATGCTGGACACCCAGTTCGGGCTCATTAACCAGTATCTGGGGAGGCTTGGCATACCTCCTGTCCCCTGGCTGACCAGCCCAGATTGGTCCTGGCTGGGGGTCAGCCTGATGTCCGTATGGTGGGACACCGGCTTCTCGTTCGTGTTGTTCCTGGCGGCTTTGCAGGATGTGCCTGCCGAGCTTAGGGAAGCCGCGCAAGTGGATGGCGCGACCCGTTGGCAGGTTGTCTGGAACATCATCCTGCCTCTCCTACGCCCGGTTACAAGTATGGTTATCACACTGCAGGTAATCGCGACTCTCCGCATCTTCAGCCAGATCTCGGTGATGACGCAGGGCGGGCCAGCAGGTTCTTCGATGTCAGCCATTATGTACCTCTACTCGTACGGGCTATCGCGATATCGCTTCGGTTACGCTTCAGCAGTAGCTGTGCTGCTGCTTCTCGCTACGCTGCTGATCACCTTGGTTAATCGATGGTTAGTGAAGGAGAAGGTCTGATGAAAGCTGGCCCTGTCGCGCGAGCGAATCGCTGGATGCGCCAGCGACTCAATGTGACAATAGGCGTGATTCCGCTGTGGCTCGTCGGCATGTTTGTGACCGTGGCTTGGATTGCGCCGTTTGTGTGGACGATCAGCACGTCACTCAAACCAGCAAGCCAGATCATGACCGCGGACATAGAATGGCTGCCGAGAGAAGTCACATTCGACAGCTATGTGAAGGTGTTCGAGTTCCATCCGATCTTACGCTGGCTGCTCAACAGTGTCATTGTCGCTGGCACTACGACCACTCTCTGCGTGCTGTTCAGCATGATGGCGGGCTATGCTTTCACACGGCTGCACTTTCCTGGACGTGATGTCTTCTTCGCAATCACGCTGGGCTCGATCATGATTCCCGCGCAGATTGCCCTCATTCCGCTATACATGGCCTTCCTGAAGCTTGGCTTCATGAATAGCTACCCGTCCATGATAGCGCCCGGCGTTGTCAGTGTCGTCTCGGTCTACATCTTCCGTCAGTTCTTCATGAGTCTGCCCGGAGAACTCGAAGACGCTGCCTTCATCGACGGGTTGGGACGCATGGGTGTGTTCTGGAGAATCGCAGTCCCGCTGGCGCGGGCGCCACTGGTTGCATCGGCCATTCTAGCCTTCACCGGCAACTGGAATGGCTATCTCTGGCCCTTGTTAATGGCCTTTGAAGAGAAGATGAAGACCCTCGCCGTGGGTATCGCTGTGTTCGCGCCAGGGTATGGGGGGCATAGCCAACTCGAGAGCTTTGGACCGTCCATGGCCGCAGTGACCATCTTGAGCATGCCTATGCTTATCGCCTACCTATTCCTGCAGAGATACTTCGTCGAAGGAATGACCTCCGGATCGATAAAGGGCTAGACGGTGGAGGTGTGTTGGAGTTCCGTTGTGTTCGTGCGTGCGCCTTCTGATGCACGCAGAAAGCCGTACGCGTAGTGTTGAACCAAGTAAAGGAGAGTGAATCGTGTCTGTGATGACGAATGTGGAGCATCGCTTGGTTGCCAAGGACCCGAACCATGCTCACTGCTTCAACCAGGTCATGGCAAGGCAGCTCAGCAATGGAGAAGTGTTTGCAGTATTCAACGAAGAGCGGTATCCGTTTCACCATGACTCGGGGCGGACCGTCTTCGTCCGCTCAAAGGACGATGGCGAGACGTGGACTGAGCCCCAAGTCGTATTGGACTGGACGGCGCAGACCGGCAATTGGGATTGTGGAATCTGTGAGCTCTCAGATGGCACGTTGCTGGTCAACATGACCATGTGCGGGTTCTTCAAACGAGGCATCAAGCCCGAGAAGCCCTCCTGGAGCTCGGAACCATTCACGGAGGAATGGGGAGACTGGACCTGGGATTATCGCCTGAGGGGCTGGCTGGGTACCTACGTCGTGAAATCCAAAGATCGAGGCTTGACTTGGAGTCAACCAATTCCCGTCAACGTTCGTCCGTTGAAGCACGCCGGATGCAGGGTCGGCTGTTGGCAGATGCCCGATGGGCCCATTCTGATGGGCGTATATGGCAGGATCCGGGGTTACGGCGAGGAAGGCGAATACGAGAGTACTCGCTCGGCGCTCATTCGGTCCGATGATGGGGGCGATAATTGGGAGTACTACTCGACGCTGGGCTACGATGCGTCAGCAATACGTGACTTTGAGGAGCCCGCCGTGCTGCGTCTGAAGGACGGGCGCATGGTATGCATGCTGCGAACTCACTCGAATCCCAGTGGCGACGCGAGGAACATGGCTGTGGTCGTGTCCGAAGACGATGGCTTCTCCTGGTCTGCGCCCAAGTGGACCAACATCTGGGGCTTCCCGGCCGAGCTTTCCTACCTTCCGGACGGCAGAGTGCTCATGGTCTACGGGTACCGGCGGCCTCCCTACGGAGAAAGAGGCTGCATCTCGGAGGACGGCGTGACGTGGGACGTGAAGAACGAGTTTGTCATTCGCGAGGGCGGTGTGCCGGGAGCGAATCTGTCCCAGCTTCCTAATCCGTTCACGGGACAGAAGTCAGCCATCAACTACCAGAATCCTGGCGTCTTTCAGCATATGGGCTACCCGACTTTGGTAGTGTTGGAGAGCGGAAAGATTCTGAGCCTCTATCACGAGTGGAGCGACGATCCACAGCCCATTCACCAGGTCATGAGCACCAGGTTCGAAATCGCCGACTAGGAGCGGTTCCCGACGCTAGGAACTGCGGTGCTGAGCAGAGAACTGGGGCAATGCTGGGATGAGGATCAACGGATGCATCACGTGAAGGATGCACAACACAGGGTACTCTATCGGGATGAGCACGCCTACTGTGCTCATCCCTGCATCGTGAGCCTGTCAAATGAGCGGTGGCTGGTGGTGTTCAACAAGTCGGTGCGCCGGCAGGGCATCTTGCACCCCCCGCACGACCCCCGCTACTACAACATGATCATCCGTTCAGAAGACGGGGGTCGTACCTGGTGTACCCCCCGCGTTGCTCCAGGGTACGATTGGTACGGTGTCGAGTGTGCAGGCCTGACCGTGCTGGATGATGGCACGCTCTTGCTGAATCAGTGGAGATTCAAGTGGTACCCTCTCGAAGCGGCATACCAGCTTCAGGGCACAGGCGTGACCACCGCCGATGACTGGTTTGCGGAAGTGCAGCACGGCGGCGAGAATGAGAGTTACTACGGACCATCAGCGAGGCCCAAGAACCCGGCTGAGATGGCGCCGTGGGGTAGAGCGAACGATGGGGCCTACGTTCACCGTTCCCTGGATGGCGGCCTGACATGGGACGAAACCGTGCAGGTCGCCACCCGCCCCTACTCGGGCGGGTATGGAATGAGGGGCGGCGCGCAATTGCCGAATGGCGACGTCCTGCTGCCCCTTAGTGATGTACCTTCCTACAGAACGGTCTTTGTCGTGCGCTCCAAGGATGGAGGGCGCAGTTGGGAAGCTCCAGTCGAAGCAGCGAGCCAGCCAGGTAGGTGGTTCGAGGAACCCAGTGCGCTCGTCCTGGAGGGCAATACCGTCCTGATGGTGATGCGCGAGAACGAAACGGGCTATCTACATCGGTGTGTCTCTCGAGATGGTGGGCAGACCTGGTCAGAACCAGAACCCACCCCGATACGGGGGTACCCCGCGCATCTTCTGGCGCTGCCGGATCGTCGCATTCTCTGCGTGTACGGGTATCGGTTCGACCCCTATCAAATCAGGGCCGTTGTCTCTGAGGACCGCGGGCAAAGCTGGGACATAGAACATGGGTGGGTAGTGCGGGATAATCTGGTCAGTGCTGATCTGGGCTATCCAAGCTCTGTACTAATGGATGATGGGCAGGTTTTCACCGTATACTATGCCCAGGACGAAGAAGGCGTCACGAGCATCCAGGCGACCAGCTACCACCTCTAGGATTCGATCCGGCAGTCCTTGGATTGGCTGCCAAAGCTGATCATTGATCACCTGTCACGAGCAGGCGGGACTCATGACCGAGCCAGGATGTGCTGGTCACCAGTCTTGCCGGCCGACTTGGACGCATAGTAGTCGAAACAACAGATTCGTGTGTTGAGTGAACCAGACCGGAGGAGGGTATTCACTGTGCCATTTTCGCATTCGTCGGAGGAGTTGAAGGCCATTCAGAGATTCACTGTGCCAACCATAGCCAATGCCTTGGAGACCTTCAATGCCCTGCCGGCAAACGAGGGTTTTTGCAGCCCGAACATGAAGTGCATGTTTCCCGAATTGGGCACGATGATTGGCTACGCAGTCACGGCGAGGATCACTTCGGACCTGCCCCCGAGCGAGGCGCGGCCCGCACTGCCCGACGCTGAGCTCTGGCGCTTTGTCGCTTCAAAGCCTGGGCCCAAGGTTGTGGTCGTGCAAGACATGGACACCCCGGCTAAAGGCGCTATCTGGGGCGAGTTCAACTCAAATGTCTATCGAGCTTTGGGCTGCGTGGGAACAGTCACGGAGGGTGGCGTACGCGATCTGGAGGGCGTATCCGGACTGGGTTTTCATCTGTTTGCTACCCAGGTACTGCCCTCGCATGCCTACGCGTTCTTCATGGACTACGGTGGCCCGGTTCGCGTCGGGGGCATGATCGTACGGACCGGCGATCTTGTCGTCGGCGATAGACACGGCGTGATCTACATCCCAGAGGACGTGTCTCTGGGCGAGCTTGCCAAGGTGGCGGAGGAAATCGAGCGCCTGGAGCAAGAGGTCTTTGATTTCTGCCAGTCGCCAGAGTTCAACATCGACGACATGGAGAAGCTGGATCGCTCAGTCGCCGAACGCTGGCCCAGGCCCATGGGGCAGGACAAGCCCGCAGTCCGGTCGATCTGAACGCGGAGATAGCTGGGTGCTTGGTAGCACAATCGCATTTGACCGATACCTTGTCACAGAACGACTTCCCGATTTCAGATGAGCAAATTGGCAGAGGAGAAAGAACGTGAAGAAGTTGGCACTGCTACACACGGTTGTCTGGCTTCCTAAGGTACTGCAGCGCATGTGTGCTGAGGTGATGCCAGAGGTGAGGACGTACAATATCGTCGATGAGAGCCTCCTCCAAGAGGCCATAGAGCGAGGAGAGTTGACCCCGCGTATCTACAGGGCCATCGCCGACTATGTGGTTGCCGCTGAGGAGTGGGGGAGTGATGCGCTCTTGGTGACCTGTTCTTCGATCTCGCCCTGTGTCGACGTGGCGCAGAAGTTGGTGGCAATCCCTGTGCTCAAGATCGATGAGGCCATGGCGGACGAGGCAGTCGAGATGGGTGTGAACATTGGAGTGGTCGCCACACTGCCCAGTACACTGAATCCTACTTCGGCACTGGTGCAAGAGCGAGCGCGCCTGCAGGGCAAGGATGTCAATGTCAAGCCCGTGCTCTGCGAGGGGGCATTCGAGGCGGCATCATCAGGTGATCCCCTAACCCACGATCAGATCGTGAGAGAAGCTCTCCAGGAATTGGGCCGCAGCGTGGACGTTATCGTTCTGGCACAAGCATCCATGGCCAGGGTAGCAGACAGTCTTGACGAGAAGGACAAGGTCGTGCCCATTCTCTCGAGCCCCACTCTGGGCATCAACCGGGCCAAGCAGGTTCTGGAAGGAGTGGAGTCCAAATGACGATGCTGGCGGTGGTCAAGGAAGAAAAAGGACCCGGGGCCGTGGTCAAACAGGTTGATGTGCCATCCATTGGTGCGCGCGATCTGCTGGTGCAAGTGAAGTGCGCTGCCATCTGTGGAACGGACATACACATCTACGATTGGACACCCTACGCCCAGGCTCGGGTCCAGCCGCCGATGGTTTTTGGGCATGAGTTCTGTGGAGAGGTCGTCGAAGTAGGTTCGCAGGTGACAAAGGTCAAGCCAGGAGATCTGGTAGCGGGTGAAACGCACATCCCCTGCGGGCAGTGCTATCAGTGCGAAACCGGCAACCAGCACATATGTGAGAAGATGAGAATCGTGGGTGTGCACGCCGAGGGAGTTTTTGCCGAGTACGCCCGGCTGCCGGAGGCATGCGCGTGGAAGCTGCGTCCAGGTACGTCCCCGGAGTTGGGGGCCATCCTCGAACCTATGGGGGTGGCTACCCATGGTGTCTTGGTTGATCGTGTGGATGGGCAGAGCGTTGCCGTCTTTGGTGCGGGCCCCATTGGGCAATTCGCCCTAGGAGTGGCGGCTGCCTGTGGCGCGAGCCAAGTGTTTGCTGTGGAAGTGAACCCCTACCGCTTGGACATGTGCAGTATGATAGCGCCGGGGGCCAGACGTATCAATCCCAAAGAGGAGGACACGGTTCAGACCATTCTGGATGCGACAGATGGCCGTGGTGTGGATGTCTCCATCGAGCTGACCGGAAACCCCGTGGCTACCCAGCAGGCCTTCAAGGCCCTTCGCAAGGGGGGCAGGATCTCTCTCGTTGGTCTGGGGTCCGGGCCTACCTCGCTTGACCTTGTGGCAGATATCATCTACAAGGAGGCCAAGGTCTACGGAGTCACGGGACGAGTCATGTGGGACACATGGTGGCAGATGGACAAGCTCCTGGCCAGCGGCAGACTGGACCCTACGCCGGTCATCACTCACAGGCTGCCGCTCGACCAGATCGACGACGCAATCGCTCTGGCCAAGTCTGGACAGGCAGGCAAGATCCTGCTCGTACCTTGAGGATCAGCACCGGGAGACCTTCTGACGTCCTGCCGGTTCAGTCAGAAGAGGGCCCCGATCGTCGTGTGCGCGGCAGAATGCGAGTGTTGCCCTTTGGCGTGATCGCCGATGATCTGATCGGCGCCATGGACACCGGCCTGTAGTTCGCTCAATTGGATCGCAGAGCCGTCGTCTGTTTCGAACCGGCCAGGGTAGAATCAGTGCCGTGTCGGTCTTGGTTCCCATCCGCCAGCATCTGGCAGATGGGACGGATGTGATCGTGACTCCGTCTTTCAGGCCGTGTGTCGCTGACAAAACACAGGCTGTCGCGCGGTGCGTGGGCGAACTGACAGGGGGAGCCGTAGCATAGAACCTCTCGCAGGGTCGGTCTTCACCGGTGGATCCATCGCATCTGCGGTTTGTCGTGCGCTGGGTCTCTCGATGATAGAGATACAGGGCGGAATCGCGCCTGGTGTTCCTGTCGGGAGGGGGCTTGGCGGCGAGTGAAATGGAACCCGTCTGGTCACGAAAGCCTGCGGGTTTGGAGAAGGAAGAGTCTTGCGCAAGCCATCGAATACTTGCGAATCGGAGACAGAAGTGACTACTAGACCTTTGCTTGGCATTACCATGGGAGATCCGACGGGCGTTGGCGCCGAGCTCACCGCGATGGTCGTCGCAAGAGGCGGTATCCAGACCATGTGCAGGCCGTTGGTGATCGGCGATCTGGCGACGATGAAGGCTGCCGTTGAGATAGTCGGCGTCTCTCTCGATCTTGTAGCTGTGTCACAGCCGCGCGAAGCAGAGTTTGCTGAGGGGCGGATGAACGTTCTTGACTTGAAGAACGTCGAGTTGGATAAGCTGGTTAGGGGGACCGTGGATCCCATGGGGGGCAAGGTCGCTTACGAGTGCGTCAAGAAGGCCGTCGACCTGGCACTGGCTGGAGAGATCGACGCAATCGTCACGGGCCCGCTGCACAAGGAAGCGCTCCACAAGGCCGGTTACGACTATGCAGGACATACCGAGATCCTGTCGGATGCCTGCAATACGCCAGATGTCACCATGATGCTGACTTCCGCGCATCTGCGAGTGAGTCATGTGAGTACGCACGTTTCCCTTCGCGAAGCTATCGACCGGGTTAAGAAGGACAGAATAGTGAGGGTCATCCGTTTGACGGACGAGGCACTCAGAAGAATGGGCATCCAGAGTCCCAGCATCGGTGTCGCAGGCCTGAACCCACACGCCAGCGATGGGGGCCTCTTTGGAAACGAGGAGCGGTTGGAGATCGAGCCCGCGGTCCGGGAAGCTCGTGCAATGGGTCTCGACGTGACCGGTCCGGTGCCTCCCGATGCCCTGTTCTACCGCGCTGTCAGAGGAAGTGAGATCGGACGGACTACGTTTGATGCCGTCGTAGCGATGTATCACGATCAGGGGCACATACCGATCAAACTCCTGGGACTGCTGGACGGAGTGAATGTGACACTGGGTCTACCCATCATCCGTACCTCTGTCGATCATGGGACCGCGTTTGGCAAGGCGGGCAAGGGGACGGCCAATCCAACCAGTCTGGTCGAGGCGATCAAGCTAGCCGTCGCTATGGCCAACGGAAGAAACAAGCAGAAGGCGTCCTAGGCTGGAGCAACAGGCGGCATCTCGCGCCCCGGCGTTGGCACCAATGGAGAGATCGTTCGTGATAGCTTGGGCGCCTCTGAACCTTACCAACTGAGCCCGAACAACATGTCGCTGTCGAGTGAAAGCGCTACCCTCACCGGTAGACGAAGAGGCCGCTCTGGAAGATAGTCCCTGCGTGGACTGAGAGGGCGACGGCAGTGGTGATTGAAGGGTGGTTTGCAGCGCACTCGGCGCGCCTTGACCTTCTCTGGCTTGATGGCCGGCGACGAAGCTGGTTCGGGGTCGCAGGAGTGAGTCCTCCCGCTCTCACGGAGTCCTCGGTTGCTGAGCGATTAACCACCGAAGCATTGTCCTCATGACCGATTGCGAGGCTGCTTTCGAGGCGCTCCGGGACAACCGTGACGCGCGAGTTGAACTTGACCAGGCACGCTCTTCGCGCTCGGTTGGCCTCCTCCCCTCTTCTTCCACCCCGCAGCACTCTCTTCTCGTGATCGTTCGACCCGTGGTGAAACTCGCGCTCGCCACAACATCTAGTAGCGTTCTGCCGCACGACCGCGTACTCGTAGTGGGAGCCTGCGCTTCTTGCCAAGGATCGAACGATCTCGCTCTTTTTCCACGGGGTGACAGATTCGTTGAACAGCAACACCACCGGATTGCGCCTTGGCCGGCAGGGGCTTCGGGCCCAGAGTGTCGTGACAGAGGCTACTGGTCCTATCCGAGGATGCAGGCATGCGGGTTGAGGAGCTACTTCTCCGGGCCACCGTCATGGGGCTTCCTGCTAACGAAATGTGTGTCGCCCGCAAGGGTTCAGGATGGTCGATGGCTAAGTGATCCCTTCGCGAAACAGCCTGACAGGAGGTGCTAGGCTATGCAACAAACCACGTTCAAGGTCTACGGTTACCGATGGGTCGTGCTTTGTGCATTCATGTTCGTAGTTATGGTCAATCAGCTCTTGTGGATAAGCTTTGCCCCGATCACAGGAACTGCTGCCGCCTACTACGCGGTCTCGGACCTCAGCATCGGGCTCCTGTCCATGAGCTTCATGATCGTCTACATCATCATCTCTATCCCCGCCTCGTGGGTTATTGATACCTGCGGGATCCGTGTTGCCGTCGGCATAGGCGCTGCGTTGACGGGCGTCTTTGGCCTGCTGCGGGGTCTTGCGGCGCCATCCTACACGCTGGTGCTCGTTTCACAGATAGGGATCGCCATCGGGCAGCCGTTCATACTCAATGCCACGACCAAGGTCGCCGCGCGCTGGTTTCCGATTCAGGAGCGGGCAACGGCGTCTGGTCTTGGATCAGTGGCCAGCTACGTTGGGCTCGCCCTGGGCCTGGTGCTATCTCCATACCTTACGATTCGATCTGGCATAGGCGGCATGCTTGTTATCTACGGGATTGTGTCTATGGTCGCCGCCGTGGTCTTCTTCGCAGCCGCCAGGGAGCGTCCTCCAACACCACCGTGCGCCGCTGGCCAGGAGGAGCGGTCTCTGGTCTTCGATGGTCTCAGGCAGACCTTGCGCCAGAGGGACTTCCTTCTCCTTATGTTCGTCTTCTTCATTGGGCTGGGAGTATTCAACGGAGTGACGACCTGGATCGAGAACATCGTAAGGCCAAGAGGATTCTCAATCACTCAGGCGGGAGTCACGGGAGGTTTGATGGTCGCAGGGGGCATCATCGGCGCTCTGATTGTGCCATCGCTCTCCGATCGCTATCGCAAGCGAACGCCCTTCATAGTCTTGGCCTTGGCCGGCGCGACTCTGGGGCTTGTAGGCGTCACTTACGCCACGAGTTACTGGCTCCTGCTCGCCTCGGCCCTTGTCCTGGGTTTCTTCCTACTGAGTTCAGGCCCGATCGGGTTTCAGTATGGCGCCGAAGTCGCCTATCCTGCGCCGGAGGGCACATCAAACGGTCTGCTGCTGCAAATAGGGCAGATCTCGGGGGTCGTTTTCACTCTCGCAATGGACAGCTTCAAGTCTCCAGGATCGGGTTCGATGATGCATGCTCTGGGTGTGCTTATTGGGCTCATGGTTCTGGGCCTGCTCGCCAGCACGAGGCTCAGAGAATCGAGCATCATGGGAAGCGTTGGCGATTGAGCCGTGGCTCTGTCAGCGAGAAGTGCCTTGCCAGTGATCGCCGTTCGGCCATCTCACCTCGTGCGAGTCCGAGAGCCGCTGGTGAGGGCCTTAACGAGTCGCAGGATCTGTTCACAAGAGATCGCTCCAGGACTGGACAGGCGTAGATGGGCAGTACATGGTTCTGAGCGAACTTGGCCGGAGATGCAGAGGACATCCGTGGCCATCCGGCGGAGGAATTACGTCCATCATGCATCGATCGGTACAAGGTTTCCCGCCGAAGGACTGTCCCAGAGGATTCTTCACACGTAGTAGCAACGAGCCAGCATACCGACATCCCGCGGCGCTGGTTCAGGCCGGAGCGGGAGACCCGGGCGGTCAGGCCCAGATGCTCCGGGGCGAAGCGCCAGGTACCTGCTTGCCTACACCAATGTCTCATCGGCAGTATGCACCGGCGGAGAGGCCTTCACCCGTCGGATTTGACACTCTCTCGAGGAGGTACACTATCAGTGTTTACTGAGGACGCGCAACCGCGGGACTACCGTAGAAACGCGGCATGTTTCCTGGTGGACTACGTGACGTACGCCGTAGGCATAGTCTTCATCAACGTTACGACCGTGCTCCCTTCGCTGGTGCGGCAACTCACCGACTCCACGATATTGATTGGCCTGATCACCACGATTCAAGCTGCCGGCTACCTTCTGCCCCAGCTCGTCGCAGCCAGATGGGTGCAAGGGAGAGCAAAGAAACGCCGCTTCATCACCATCCCCGGTCTCATCGGTCGACCCGCTATCTGGGTAGTCGCAGCCACCATCGCTCTCTTCGGCAGCAGCAGGCCGAACCTCACGCTGGCAGTGTTCTTCGCGGGATTCATGCTCCTGTCATTCACCGAGGGGCTGATCAGTGTTCCCTTGTTCGATGTGTTCGCAAAGGTCATACCTGTTACGCGGAGAGGGCGGCTACTTGGAACGGCCCAGGTCATCTATGGCATCCTGGCCCTGGGCGCTTCGGCAGTCATCACCTACCTTCTTGGGGCCGAGAGCGCGCTAGGCTTCCCCTACAACTACGCGGTGCTCTTTCTTCTGGCAGGCGTTGGTTTGGCGGTGTCTCTGGTGGCCCTCGCCTCGATACGCGAGCCCGAAGGAACGCTCGAAGGAGCTATCGAACAACCTGATACCCCAAGGGTAGGATATCTGCGCCTCTTGGCGCACATCGTGTCCCACGACAGGCGCTTTGTAGCATTGGTGGTTACCCGTGCTCTGCTGGGCTATGCGGGCATGGCCTACCCCTTCTACGTTCTATCTGCCACTGACGCGCTGGGACTGGGCGAGCAGACCATCGGGCTCTTTGTCCTGGCACAGATGGGGGGAAGCATTCTTGGAGGAATAGTGCTGGGAGCCCTGAACGAGAGGCGAGGAAGCATTGCCGTAATACGGGTCAACGTCGGGATAAGCCTGGCAATGCCCCTCACAGGTGTGCTGGTGCATATGCTGTCAGGGAGCGTCCTTCACGGCGCTCTGCTCTATCTCTATGTGATCGTATTCCTGGCCATCGGCTTGGTGAACAGTTCCTTGATGTTGGGCTTCATACCCTGCCTCCTGGAGATCGCTCCCGAGGGCGAACGCCCCGTCTACCTGGGCCTAGCCAATACGCTCAATGCACTCATCCTCCCGGCCGCCCTGATTGGGGCTTGGATCCTTGAGATGACGTCCTTCCCAGTGCTCTTTCTTGTCTCCGCGTGTTGCTCGGGTCTTGCTGCGCTTCCAGCTTCCCGCATTGCTAGGCAGAAGGAACGTGTGCTGGTTACCCCCTGCCCGTCGGATGACCCTGCGTAGATCAACGCGCGACAGTGCCCGGGCTATCGCCTACCCTTGATATCTGTAGGTGGCCAAGGTGACGTCTCGAGGATAAGCTGGGTGCGGAACAGGGCGGTCATTCCGGGCGCCGCCAGCGCAGAGCCCGGATGGCGATCATAGTCCGGCTCACAGCCATCCCAAAATGATAGAGGCTCCTCCAACGGAGGAGCCTCTGCTTATCCATGGTCCTTATGTCAAGCTAGTCGGCATGGGAGAGCAGTTCGCGCAGCCGCTTCTCGACCTCCTGCTCCCTGCGCTCGTATTCTCCGACCTCGCGTCCCAGATCCGCGCCGCTCTTCACTCCCATGGCCTTGCGGGTGGTTCCAATATCCTTCAGGGAGAGCTTCTTCTCTGGCCAGATGAACTGCGCACAGGCTGCCAGCTCGGCCTTCCGGATCTTCTCTCTCTCGGTCTCAAGGTAGTTCCGGTCCGCTTCCAGGAGAACGCGTCCTTGCGCGATCAAGGTGCGGCACTCCTTCATGACCTTTCTCTTCTCTTTCTCGTCGACAGCGTCTATTCGCTCCGCCAGGCTCTGAGCTTGCTTCCTTGCCTCTCTCATCTTGGCGAACCAGTCGGAGTTCTCGGCCCTTGACCTACCGCGCTCGGGGAGAGCAACGATCTCCAGTACCAGATA
>Ga0180432_10004476_pt1 | contig 19160 bp, 14 predicted proteins | sample SS_ome_10_FD_132414 | JGI IMG/M metagenome (GOLD analysis project Ga0180432, IMG submission 132414) | Hypersaline lake sediment archaeal communities from the Salton Sea, California, USA - SS_1_MS_2 metaG | ecosystem: Environmental > Aquatic > Non-marine Saline and Alkaline > Hypersaline >...
GAAGGGTCTTTGATCCCGAAGAACGTGCAAACCCTGGCAAAGCGGTACCAGCCGACTCGTTTGAGATGGTGAATAGTGATTGAACGGCGCGTCCGATCAATAGTCGGCGCTGACGGTGTGCTGGATGTCGACTCGGCGGGCCGTTTGGAAGTAGCGCCCCGGTCAGAAGCAGAGTGTGCTCTTCTGCTCTCCGCCGCACATAGCGAGCGTTGGTCGGTGCGACTCGCAGGAAGAGGCCGATGGACGCCGTCGGATGCCCCTGCAGACTTGGTCGTTTCGTCTCGTCGTTTGGCCGGTGTTATTGACCTCAATCCAGCCGACCTAGTCATGACCGCGCATGTGGGCACCCTGCTGGCCGACCTCCAAGCCAACGCAGCACAGGAAGGCACCTGGATAGCATTGGATCCTCCCGGTACTTCGCGTTCTTTGGGATCGGTTTTGGCCACCGGCACTGCCGGTCCGCTACGCAGTGGTTTCGGCGCGGTGCGAAATCGAATAATGGGGCTCACGTTCGTAACGGCGGACGGACGGATCGTGCGGGTGGGCGGCAGAGTAGTGAAGAATGTCGCAGGGTTCAATATCACGAGCCTCTTGATTGGCAGCTTTGGCGCATTCGGATTGATCACCTCTGCTCACGTACGTCTGAATGCGATGCCCGCCGCTGAGAATACGTTGGTCGGCCAAGGTCCGCGACACAACCTGTTGGGTTCCGCTCGCGCCATACTGGCCACAGGAACCACACCCGCCGCGATGGAGTTGACACGTGATCGGAGCGCGTGGAGCCTCTCTGTTCGGTTGATCGGATCAGAAACGGCGGTCGCTGCGGATCGAAGAAACATCACAGCAGCCACATCCAATTTCGACTTCAACGTCCTCGATGGAGAGTCGTCTGCCGATCTCTGGGCGTCGACTGGGGCCACCACAGACGCCACCTCGGTGACCATCCGGATGGGTTCGCTACAATCTGAGCTCGAGACTGCACTCGACTTGTTGCGCGCCGAGTTGGACGGAGATGCCAACGCGAACGTCTCAGTGAGCGTCTTGTCTGGCGTTATTCGGTGGAGTGGCGAAGCGCGCGCCTCCAAGATCCAGAACCTCAGGAATCTCGCAGCCGAACGAGGTTGGCCGGTTACGGTCGAGCGCGCACCGTGGGAAGTCCTGAGCAGGGTGGGACATTATGGTGCATTCCGCAGCGGTGTCGGTCGGCTCGTCACATCCCTACGCAGTGTGTTCGACACGCGCGGTTTACTTGTAACACCGCTGGACAAGATCGCGTGACCACAAACGCCTACAAGAATCTCGACCAATGCGTACACTGCGGGTTTTGCCTGCAAAGCTGCCCGACATATCGCGAGACACAGATCGAAGGAGACAGCCCGCGCGGCCGGATACTGCTGATGCGAAACGTCGCACGAGGCACCTTGGACATTACCGACCCGGACCTGGCATCTCATCTAGATCGTTGTCTCGGCTGTCGCGGTTGTGAACCAGTGTGTCCATCGGGAGTGGAATACGCCAGAGCACTCGTAGCAACACGCGCGCTGCTCGCGGACGTTCGGCCGATCCCTCTGGCCGCGCGGATACTGAATGCGACAATGGCAGAGCCATTGCTGCGAAAGCCCGCTCTGTTCGGAGCGCGTTTGATCCGGCCGTTTGCGTCACTCCTCGCCGGGAAATCTCAGCCTGGTTACCTGTTCGGTATGCTGTCTTCGACCCGTCCTTGGTTGCTTGACGGAGCTGAAGGCATCGGTCCCGGATTGGACATTCACTCAGCCACGGAGCCCGCACACGATCAACAAACGCCAGTCGTCTTGTTCGAGGGCTGCGTGATGTCGGGGCTTTTTTCCCACGTACATGCTGCAACACTGCGCACCCTGTCTGTGAACGGGTACGTTTTCTCCGCAGCCCCCGCGCAGGCTTGTTGCGGTGCCCTCCACGAACACGCCGGGCAGAAAGAACAGGCCATTGCGCTTGCCCGGAAGAACGTGGCTGCGTTCGCCGAACATCCAGACAGCATCATTGCCGTGAACAGCGCCGGCTGCGGCGCAATGCTGAAGGATTACGGCAAGCTGCTAGAGGGCGACCCGCTGGAGCAGGAGGCAATTGCCATGGCCGCTCGAGTCCGGGATGTGTCGGAACTACTTGCGGAGCGGGGTCCTCGAACAGGCAAGTCAATGCGGATGCGAGTGGCATATGACCCACCCTGTCATCTGCTACACGCTCAAGGTATCGCCGACGCCCCACTCGCGCTGCTGGACGCTGTACCGGGCCTGGAGCATGTGGAACACGCGGACGCAGAAATGTGCTGCGGCAGTGCCGGCAGTTTTTCGTTCACCCAATCCAAACTGTCGCGCGAAGTCCTAGCAAGAAAGGTGGATTCTATCTTGGCTGCGGAACCCGATATCGTCGCGACGGGAAACCCGGGCTGCATCATGCAGATTGGAGCAGGTCTTGCAGCTGCCGGATCGAAGCTGTCGGTCGTACATCCGATTGAGATCCTCGATCGGTCCTACGCACGCGCAGGCTACTACGACTGACGGCACTCAGGTTATGCAGGAGCATCCTAGATGAAACGATGGGTAGGAGTTGGGCCTGGACTGATAGTCGCAGCAGCTTTCATCGGACCTGGAACGGTGACCACGGCCACCCTCGCCGGGGCCAGGTTCGGCGCAACGTTGCTATGGGCACTGGTTTTCGCCACTGTCGCAACCATTGTGCTCCAGGAGATGAGTGCACGCCTTGGTCTTGCATCGGGAAGCGGTCTCGGCCAGGCGTTGCGTTCGGTGGGCGGACCCCCGTGGCTCGGAATGGCGCTTGCGACTCTCGCTGCACTCGCGGTGGTGGGTGGCGCCGCAGCATACCAGGCCGGAAACCTCACCGGGGCAGGACTGGGTTTGGAATCCGCCACAGGCGTCCCGCTACGCGCATGGGTCTCAATTGGGGCGATACTTGCAGCCGCACTGCTGTGGACAGGGCGGTACAAGTTGGTGGAGAGGGTTTTGGCAACGTGTGTGGCAGTGATGGGCGTCGTGTTCCTTGCGACTGCGATGCTAGTGGTACCGCACATCGGCGAGGTGCTGGGCGGAATGTTTGTCCCCCGTCTGCCCAGCGGCGCCGAGCTCACGGCTCTGGCACTCGTGGGAACGACGATCGTTCCTTACAACCTCTTTCTCCACGCTGCCGTGGTGCGCGAACGATGGTCCAGTATCGCAGATCTACCGGCTGTGCGCTGGGACCTGATCTTGGCCATTGGGCTTGGGGGAGTCGTTTCGGCGGCAGTGGTGGTGACCGCATCTGCCGCACTGGATGGTGCCGAAGTCAACTCCGCCGCCGACATGGCACAACAACTGAGACCGCTACTGGGGTCATGGGCCGGGCACGCCTTCGCCGTAGGATATGCTGCCGCAGGAATTACGTCGGCGGTCACCGCTCCGCTGGCCGCTGCTTACACGTTGCTGGACGCTTTGGGGAGAAATCGAGAAGTTACGACTCCGTTGGCGCGATCCGTGTGGGCGGGATGCATCGTGGTTGGGGCCGGCACAGCTCTGATTGGGTTCCGACCCGTCCCGCTAATTGTGTTCGCACAGTTGGTGAACGGGTTGGTCCTTCCCATCGTGGCAGTTGTGTTACTCGTGGCGATGAATGACCGAAGACGACTCGGCGACAACGTGAATGGTTGGCTAGGCAACATGGTTGGTACCGCCGTCGTACTACTCTGTTTCGTTCTGGGCACCCGAGCCATCGTTCTCGCCCTGTGACAACTGAGGGGGCGGTGTCCGTATGAGTGTCTTCGTCACAGGCGGAACCGGCTTGGTCGGCAGCCATGTGATCCAGTTGTTGCGCAGCCGCGGACACCAAGTGCGCGCTTTGGTACGGAACGGTAACGGGCAGCAATTAGTCGAGGCCATCGGTGCGACGCCGGTATTCGGGGCTGTTGAGAATCCAGACGCTTGGACTCACGCCGCTGGCGTTGATGCGATCGTGCATGCCGCTGCGATCGTGGTCGCACGGCACGATTGGCTCACTTTCCAATCAATCAACATCGACGGTGCGAAACACGCAGGCATCACGGCATCGGAACATGGAATTCAGCTGGTGCACATATCGTCCGTGGCCGTGTATGGACGAGGTCTCAGATCGACGGCCAACAAGATCGATGAATACTCGACGTTGGCCGACCTGCCGGAGACAGATTACTACGCCCGCTCCAAGCGCCAAGCTGAAGCGACGATAGAAAGCCTAGTGCGGGACAGAGGATTGCAGGCGGTTAGCCTCCGACCATGTGTGATCTATGGAGAGCGCGACCGGACATTCCTTCCCCATGTGGTTCGAATTCTCGACCGTGGGTTTGCACCACTCATCGGCGACGGCTCGAACTCACTCTCCGTGGTGTACGCAGGTAACGTCGCCGACGCCGTCTTGGCAGCAATCGAACATCCGGAAGTAACAGGACCCGTCAACGTGACCAATGATGGAGATGTCACGCAAAGGGAGTTTTACGCTGCGGTCGGTTCCGCATTGGGCAAACGAGTGCGCTTAGTGCGAATCCCCATCCCGGCAGCCTACCTGTTTGCTGCTACCCGACAACGCACTAGACGCGCGCTTGCGCCCAACAAATACGCCGGCTTTGGCCCTGCGGCAGTCAGTTTTCTGACCAACGACAACCCATACACCTCCGAAAGGGCACAACAGGAACTCGAATGGAGACCATCCACGGCACCCTCGGAGGCCATCGCTCGATCAGTACGTTGGTTTACGGAGGCAAGGTGATTCAGCATCGGTTGACATCGACGGGCACAAGCCTCACTGTGTCCATGAGACCCTAACACACGAAACGTTCGCCCGAGTAGAACCGAATGAACCATTTGCAGAGTATAGACCCCGAGATCTTTGGCCTGGTGCAACAAGAAGAGATTCGCCAGAGGAACAAGATCCGCTTGATTCCGTCTGAGAACTACGCGTCTGCCGCTGTCTTGCAGGCAACAGGTACCGTTCTCACGAACAAATACTCCGAAGGCTACGCAGGGAAACGCTACTACGAAGGCCAGGAGTTCATCGACCAGATTGAACGACTGGCGATCGAACGAGCCAAGCAGCTCTTCGGCACAGACCACGCGAACGTTCAGCCCTATTCGGGTTCACCTGCGAACATGGCAGTCTACTTCGCATTCTGCGATCCGGGCGACACGGTGATGGGAATGAGCCTGCCACACGGTGGGCACCTGACACACGGATGGAAGGTGAGTATCACTGGCAAGTACTATCGGTCTGTGCAGTACACGGTCGAAAAGGACACAGCTCTGATCGACTACGAGAAGGTCCGTGATCTCGCACTCGCCGAAAAGCCGAAGCTGATATACGCAGGTGCCACGGCGTATCCGCGTCTACTCGACTTCAGCAAGTTCGGGGAGATAGCGCAAGAGGCGGGCGCAGTTTTCGTGGCAGATATCGCGCACATATCTGGGCTGGTGGCGGCTGGCGTCCATCCGAGTCCGGTACCGCACGCAGATGTGGTGAGCACAACGACACACAAGATGTTACGCGGCCCGCGCGGCGCAATTCTCATGTGCAGAGAAGCACATCAGAAGGCCATCGACAGAGCCGTATTCCCTGGACTTCAAGGGGGCCCGCACAACCATACTACGGCGGCCATAGCAGTTGCTCTCAAAGAAGCTTCAACACCCGAATTCAAAGTGTACGCCGAACAGGTAGTATCGAACGCAACGGCACTCGCCGACGCATTGTTGGCCCATGGATTCGACTTGGTATCGGGCGGTACCGACAATCACCTGATCCTCATAGACATGACCAACAAGGGGCACCCAGGGAAGGTCGTGTCACAGGCTCTCAACACCGCTGGGATCGTGTGTAACTGCAACACTGTGCCATACGATCCACGTAAGCCATTCGATCCGTCGGGTATAAGAATCGGGACCCCTGCCATCACGTCGAGGGGAATGAAAGAGCCCGAGATGAAACAAGTCGCGGCTTGGATGGACCAAGTCGTAGAGCACATTGGCGACGAGGATTTCTTGGACAGTACAGCACGAGATGTAGCTGAGTTCTGCAAGGGCTTTCCACCGCCAGGGTTGGGCAACAACGGATCATTGTAGCGATGACAGGGACGGCCGGGTCGGCGGTGTTGCCGGACAATATGAAGTCGTAACCAATCAGATGAGGGGGCTCACGATGCCGATTTACATCCTCGCGACGCGGCTTTCGCCTGAAGCAACCACCAAGAAGTTCCAACACTACGAGGAAGAGGGGCACTCGTGGTTAGACCTCGTGAAAAAGAAGTGCCCCGAGGTGAAATTCATCAGCCACTACACAATTCTGGGTCCTTGGGATTACCTTGATATCTTCGAAGCACCCAATGAAGAATCAGCCGCTAAAGTGTCGCTCATCACGCAGTCGTGTGGTGCGTCTCGGGCAGAGAGTTGGACGGCGATTCCGTACAGCGAGTTTTCGAAGCTCATGAGGGAGCTGGAAGACTAGATTAACAATCCGTTCAGCGTTTCGACTATCCCAGGAACCTCGCCGATGCTCGCGGCCGTTCGATAGTCGTACGCTCGAAGCGCATCTTCGGAAACGGTCTCGTGCTGCCAGGTCGTGCCGTACGGGATATGTATTGCGTTGCCGCCCATCTCCGCCACAGGCATAACATCCGATTTCAACGAGTCTCCGACCATGACCGCACTGGTGAAGTTGACATCGTTCCTGGTCGCAAGAGCTTTGTAGGTGGACACGGATTTTTCGGCAACGATCTCAACTACATCGAAAAACTCGGCCAATCCCGACCGCGCGAGTTTGGATTCTTGATCGAAAAGGTCGCCCTTCGTTACCAGAATCAGCCGATACCTATCCGCGAGTCGAGCAACTGCCTCTTCAGCGTGCTCGAGAAGGTTTACCGGTGCTTCGAGCATTTCCTTACCGAACTGGAGCAAAACGTCGATTTCAGACCCACTGATTCGGCCTTCGGTCAACTCGGTGGCGGTTTCGATCATCGAGAGCACAAAACTCTTGATACCATAGCCGTAGTACCGAAGGTTGCGGATTTCGGTTTCGTAGAGTCGTTCTTGAATCCACTCCGACGAGTGGTAGGAAGCGAGCAGCGCGAGGAACCGCGTTGTCATCTCGGCGAACAACGGCTCGTTGTGCCAGAGCGTATCATCTCCATCCAACAATACGGTATCGATCATGTTCGAAGATACTGCGGTGAACAACAAAGCGGTGCTTACATATAGATTACTGCACCGTGACTGACCGACGAAGCTTCATATCAACATTGTCAGCCGGCGGCGTTTGGTTCACGCGGCCAAGTTGGCTGAAAACGAATACCGGTGCACTTCGGGTGGATGCCGTCCCGACCGTCTTCTTTGCTCATCCAGACGGTGTTAGGAACATGGTCCGGTTCGAGGTAAGCGGTATCGACGCGCCCGCGGGACGACTTCGCGTATTTGATAGAAGTCGCCGCCTGCTCGGGACTGCCGGCTTACTCCGTTCCGGCGATCGACTCTATGGCGAGTTGTGGATGCAGCTCGACGATGCCGTCCGCGCCGTATCCGAGCTCGAAGCACCAGGGTTGCGTGGACCTTTCCGCACTACTCATCGACTCGTGCCGGGACGCCGCTGGACCATTCATCTAATGACGGTTGCCGACCCGGACTCCATTGCAGACACGTTGTCATATCTGCGTCCGAGTCACCGTGCGGTGCAAGCAGCCTTGTACCGCAACTCGCTAGTAACGGTGAATCCGTTTCGTGTGTCTGCCCTGTCGCGGCTTGAACACGTTCCGTTTCTACGAATGGCGGAAAGAGCCCTCGCGATTGAACAAGACTATGCGATACCTGTTGGAACGGCAGCATACATATCTCCCGGAGTGCATCTTCCCAAGACCGGTGCTCTGGCACTTGCCGGAGCTGGCGTTCGGGTTCTTCTACGGGAGCAACAGGAAAGTGAACCATTCGAATGGTGGGACGTCCCCGGTGGCACCAGGCTTCTCGTGATTACGTTACCGAAGGGAAGTACTCCCAGTGCGTTGGGTTTTGGTCTATCTCAAGATGAGATGACCCGTCGTGTGGAGGACTGGCTTTCTTCCGCAGCGCTTCGGTTTTCACCAGACGAGCACACCGGCACTGCCGCAGTTCTGAATGCCAGTGTAGACGACACACTCTCTGCAACGCTCGATACCATATCCACATGGAACTCGAGGTTCGCTTACCCCCGTATTGTTGTTGGGAATCATCGGGTTCTATTCGAAGACCTGGATGCCAACAGGACCGACACCTCCGTGGTCGAGCCCACGTCGATTCACGTACCGAGCGAACCTTCTGGTGACGAGCTGCTCGCCCTGAGGGAAGCACGTGAGAGTTTATCGAACCAGCGCTCGCACGATCTGGCAAGGGTACTGGGACAGGCTGTGGCCTCTGGTTTGACGGAACTCGAAGATGTTGCAGCTCTCTTGGCCACAGCGGTTCCTGGAACCATGGTGTTCAACCCATCTCCTTTTCAGCACTCCGACCTCGTGCCCATGAGCGACGGGAGTGAACGGTTGGCCACGAATGTACCAGGCTTAGGATATGCTTTCTTTCCCGATGTAAGCGTCACCGGGGAGACGAACGGATGGGAATCAATAGACTCAGTGTATTCGGCAGCGGGCCAGCACCTGGAGGTCACGATAGACGAGACTTCCGGGGCGATATCGTCGCTGCTGCAGTTGGCAGAAGGTAAGGAATGGGTACAGCAAGGATCGGGTGGACTGAACGCCGTTCCAGACGCCCGGTTCTTGAAGATCTCGGCTGCACGGGTACCGGACACCGCGACTAGGTTTGTGGTATCTCGGTGGGCACCACGTGTCGGGACATTCACGAGCACAGTAACTGTGTACGATGAGCTGCCATGGCTCAGCCTGGTCAACGAGACCGAAGCTGTGGCCGGCGGGAAAGCTGTCTACCGGTTCCATCTTGATGTGACAGAACCCGACGTATCGTGGGAGGTGCCCGGCGGATACGACAAGTCAGCGCCGCCCGTGCAAGCGATCGAGCATTTGCGATGGATGAGCCTTTCAGGCCAAGACGAAACGCTGATGTTTCGTGGTTTCGATGCACCGTTCGCGTCCGTTGACATCGATGCCACAATCACCAGTGTTGCTCCGCGCGGCATCGCCAGATATCGCTTGGCACCACTGCCGAAGTTTTCCACTGAGGACATGCCGTGGGTTTTCGGATGGAATTCCGAACCCATGATCATTGCCCGGGTGCAGCCAAACGGCAGAGATGTTCTGCCAAGATACGGATCGATGTTCGATGTCGAGCAGGTAGGTGTGACGATCCTCGGCGCAAAACCTGCGGCCGACGGTTTCGGAGCAATCGTCTACCTGCAGGAAACGCTTGGTGTCTCGAGAACGATTTCTTTCGGACCAGGCTTGCTGAAGTTCGGTGGCGCGGAGACGGTTGACTACCTCGAACGCTACCTGGAACAACTGCAACTTGGCGCGGACGGATCGATCCAGTTGGAATTGCCGGCCAATTCGGTAGTTGCATTGAGGCTATCGGTCCTGGAAGTGAGCAACTGACCGTGACAGTTGTTTCACCGAGATTCACTCTGCTCGGTGTTGCTGCTGCGCTGGTGTTTTTTGCATGCGGCACCCCACCCCCGCCAGCCACCAGCGTACCTATGGAATGGCAACCGGTGGTATCCGCCAACAGTCAGCTGCCACCTGGAGTGAGAGCGTACTCCGGCGTAAATGACTCGTTGCCGCTTCGAGCGTGGTACGTACGCATCGACGAACGAGACCCGGGCATCACCACTCGCGTATTCATGTCCGACGACCAGACAGACAATCGCGAGACGGTTTCGAGCTTTGCGCGAGATCTGGGCGCGTGCGTCGCTGTGAACGGTGGATACTTCAACATGAGCGCGACACCGGCACGGCATGGCGGCTTGTTGCTATCGAATGGAGTGCTTCTCGAACCAGCGACTCGGACGGTCACCCGCGACTCCATGCAATACGAAGCCGTTCGCGCCGCCATCGGTTTTATCGGTGAAGAGGTGCAAATCGCTTGGGTTACCACATCCGCAGGTCTCGTTTACAGTTGGCCTGCCCCACCAAACCATCAACCAGGAATACCAGGGGATCCGCTGGACTCTGAGACAGCCACGATTTGGGCTGTGCGCGATGCACTGTCCGCAGGACCCTCGCTGATCAAGGGTGGAAGAATCCGAATAACATCTGATGAAGAGGTGTTTTTTGGATCTTCCATTCCCGATGTCCATCCTCGCTCTGCCGCTGGCCGAACAGAGGACGGCGCACTCCTCGTCATGGTGGTGGACGGACGGCATGAGCTCAGCAGAGGTGTCTACCTGGAGGAGCTGGCGACAATGATGATAGACCTGGGGGTGGTGGAGGCCTTGAACTTGGATGGCGGTGGATCGTCGGCGTTGGTCGTTAACGGCGCACTCCTGAACCGGCCCGGCGGCGGAACCACCGAACGCGAGGTCATGTCAGCACTCGTAACCACCTGCAGGTAGAGTCTAGCGATCTTCACGCAGCCGGTAATGTGGCACTGAAGCCGGATCCTCACCCACGTCCATTGCGGTGAGGCTATCGCGCAGCTCCTCGTTGATCGGCAGCACCATCAAAGGCGTGTGCCATTTCACCACTGCGCCGTCAACCGAGTTAACCACGCTCCCGTTCTCAATTGCACTGGTCGCCTCAGCTAGTGCGAGCCCCGAGACGGCCCTGCTGATGGCCGCGTAGAACCTGGCATCCTCGGTATTCATGAACATTAGGTGGCGCCGACCCAACGCCGCCATGTAGTAGTGCGCGGGTACGAACATTATTCCGTCCAGTCCGATGCGTTCGCACATCACCACCATCAACGCCACGATCTCCGCAAGCAACCCGAGGCCTGGATGTTCCTGGCCGGGTAACCGCGGGCGGGCGGAGGCAAACTGCTTGCGAGGATTCTGGAGCAGCAGCCACTCAGCGTACAAGAATTCCATGCCGCTCATGGTCGACTTGTCTCGTCGCATCCTGAGTTCCATCAGCAACTCACGATGCTGGGCGTCGCCGTACAGCCGCACTGTATGTCCCAACGATGAAGCCAGATGTACGGTGACGGAAGGACATGCGAAGCCTTTTGCGCGCACCTGATTCAGGATACCCAATCGTTCGAGCGTAAGTTCGATTCCGTGCCGCGAGTATTCGCCGAGCACTCTGGTGTCGCGAATCTCGGGCGGCACAATCAGCTGCAGGTCGTCTTCGCTGAGGCTCCAGTCGGCAATGCCCGATACACCGGGATCCGAATGGAGCCGCGCGGGCACCTCGGCCTCCAACCGTCGAAATCGACGGACTATGGTGTCGACATCTTCGGCGGGGTTGAGCTCCGCGCCGGTCATCAACCACGCAATCGACCGAGCAGAGTAGCGCCAGGCGATTTCTCCATATCCACCTCCCAACAAGATCGCGATCGGGATCGGCCGCTTCACTGCCCTGATCGTCTCGATCACAAGTGTATCTCGGTGCAGCAGACCGTCCGCAGAAATGAGCCAATTGCCTAGTTTGTCATCAGCTGCCACATCGGTACCGGCGATGAAAACCACCATTCCAGTGCGGTGCGATTCAAATACCGGCGGCAGTTCTCGCTCGAGTACTTCGAGGTATTGGGCGTCCGTCACGTCCGGACCGAGTGCGACTCTCGTATCGGCCACTGCCGGAAGTGGATCCAACGTTTCATTGTGGATGGAGAAGGTGTGTACCGTCTCATCCTCCGAAAACGCAGCGCGCGTACCGTTACCGTCATGGAGATCGAGATCGATGATCAAAATGGGTTCTTCGAAGCCACTCGACCGCGCCCAGGCTACAGCGATTGCCGCATCGTTGAACACGCAAAAGCCCAAGCCCTTGTCTGGGAACGCGTGGTGAAACCCACCACAGAGGTTTACCACCGTTCCACCATTCCTGAGAGCACCGCGCACCGCCTCGATTGTCCCTCCAGCCGCGGTTCTCTGCGCAGCGATGAGTTCCTGCCAACTGTCCTCATCGGCTCGGAAACCCAGTACTGCTTCCATCGTTTCGTTCTCGTCGAGCCTCTCGAGATACTCCGGTGTGTGTACGCGTGAGATCTGTTTGAAAGAAGCTTGGACGGGGCGCACCAAATCAGAGACGCTGATGAGTCCTTCGTCGTACAGAAACGCCAAGATGCGCTGTGCACGCAGCGGATCGAATGGAACACCAGGCAGCGGATATTCATACGTTGGGTGATATACGAAGCTCGTGCGCGCTCCGCCAAAGAGTCGTCGCGTTCTACGGAGCGCGCGGCGTCCTAACCTCCGGAACAAGCTCATGTGAACAATCTAGTGCCAACACGTAACTGCTGGTGACGAATTAGCGTTATGATTTACTGGTTGAAGGCGTACGCAATTCGATTTCACAGGGAAGACATGAGATAGATGCTGGTACTCGAACTAATACGCGGCTTGGTATTTGGGATATTCGTAATCTGCGCCGCCGTGGCGGTTGGATCATGGGCTGTGATGACGCGACGTATCAGCCCTTTCAGCAAGACCGGCCAGACGATACGCCGCATCAGTGACCCGATACTGAAACCGATTGAGTATTGGCTCCGGCACCGTGGTGGTAATCCCCGCAATGCCGGCTGGTGGTTAATTGCCTGCAGCGTCATCGGTGGTATCGTCGTAATCACGCTAACCGAGTGGATTTTTGTTCAGGCAGCGAGGATTTCGATGGCCAGTCAAGGCGGTTCCAGAGGCATACTGTGGTTGTTGATCGACTCCGCCGGGAAGATCCTGATGTTAGCCCTATTCGCAAGAGTAGTGGGTTCCTGGTTTGGAGTAGGGCGCTTCAACAAGTGGATGCGCCCGGCATATCTGCTAACCGACTGGATCGTCAATCCGCTCAGGAAAATCGTACCGCCCGTTGGAAGAATCGACATCACGCCACTGGTGGCATGGTTCCTGATAATGATCCTCACCAACCTTCTGCTCGGCATGATTTGATGAAACCGGTCTCTCTTCTAGTTCACGTGCTGCCGCGTGCGGGCAAGACCGAGGTTGTTGGTTGGCACGGGGACGCTGTAAAGATCAGGCTCAAGGCCCCGCCCGTGGACGGGGCCGCAAACGAGGAGTTGATCAAGTTTCTGTCGAAGACGATTCGTGTACCGCGCAGTGCGGTTAGAATAGCCAGTGGTGTAACGAGTCGACGCAAACGGATTGAGGTGGATGGCGTGAGTCAACACGAGCTGTTAACGGCGTTGGGTATTTGACTCCGAGATTCGAGAGCAATTCCTCACCCGGGCCACGACGCCCACCTTTCTGCACCGTTCTGTTTGACATACATTTCAGGTTACAGACGTATCACGTGGTGAGTTGCGGCATATTGCAGCCACGTTAAACAAGTCGCTAAAAAGCCTCCTCCGGAGCCTTTTGCGACGGGGGATTTTGTTTTTGGTGGATGGTACGTAGTGAGTGGTGAGTAGGAGAGGAGGGGACATTGACGAATACAGTAGGCGAACGAGTAGTATTGCTGAAAGAGGCAATGAAAAGTCGTATTCTCGTGCTCGATGGTGCCATGGGCACGGAGATTCAGAAATTCGAACTCGTCGAGGCAGATTTTCGTGGTGAAGAGTTTGCCGATCACCAGCAGGATCTGGTGGGCAACAACGACCTGTTGTCCATCACGAGACCCGACGTCATCGAAGAAATCCACGCGGCCTATTTGGATGCAGGTGCGGACATTCTCGGGACCAACAGCTTCGGCGCCTCTTCCATCTCGCAGTCTGACTACGGGACCCAGGCCTGGTCAAGGGAGATCAACATCGCCGCCGCTAGGGTGGCGCGCGAAACCGCAGACAGGTACACGAGACAGGACCCTTCCAGACCACGGTTCGTCGCAGGCAGCATAGGGCCAACGAATCGCACGGCATCGATCTCACCGGACGTGAACGATCCCGGATACCGAAACATCACTTTCGACCAGCTCGTTGCCGCTTACGCTGAACAGGTTGAAGGGTTGATCGTTGGCGGTGCTGATTTGCTGCTGTTCGAGACAGGTTTCGACACGTTGAACTGCAAGGCGGCTATCTTCGCAGCAATGGGGGTTCTCGAAGAACTCGACCGACAAATTCCACTATGGGTATCTGGAACCATCACCGACGCTAGTGGGCGCACACTTTCGGGCCAAACAGTCGAAGCCTTCTGGCACTCGATTCGCCACGCTGATCCTTTTTGTGTTGGTTTGAACTGCGCCCTCGGTGCCAGTGAACTTCGCCCGCACATCGCAGAACTCGCGGCCATCTGCGACGTACCTGTGAGTTGCCACCCGAACGCGGGCCTCCCCAACGAATTCGGTGGATATGATCAGACACCGGACGATACTGCCGAGATATTGGGCGAGTTTGCTCGGAGCGGCTTCTTGAACATCGTCGGCGGATGCTGCGGCACTACCCCGGCACACACAAGAGCCATCGCTGATGCGGTCTCCGGCGTCGCGCCCCGCGACATTCCCGACATCAAGCCGGTTACCCGTCTCTCTGGCCTCGAACCACTCACGATCAGGCCCGATAGTCTCTTCGCCAACATCGGAGAACGCACCAATGTTGCTGGATCCGCTCGATTCAAGCGCCTCATACAGGAAGGTGACTTCGAAACGGCTCTAGATGTCGGTCGGGAGCAGGTGCTGAATGGCGCGCAGATGATCGACGTGAGTATGGATGAGGCACTGCTCGACTCTGAAACTGCGATGACGAAGTTCCTGAACCTCATTGCTTCCGAGCCGGATATCAGCCGAGTACCCGTAGTGATCGACTCGTCGAAATGGTCCGTCATCGAGGCTGGCCTGAAGTGCCTACAGGGCAAAGGTGTAGTGAACTCCATCAGCCTCAAGGAGGGCGAAGAGGTCTTCGTAGAACGTGCGAAGGCGATTCGCAGGTACGGCGCGGCTGTGATAGTGATGGCATTTGACGAAGAAGGTCAGGCAGACACAGTCGATCGCAAGGTCGAAATCTGCACGAGAGCTTATGGGATATTGACGGACCAAGTGGGCTTTCCGCCGGAAGACATTATTCTCGATCCCAACGTCTTCGCGGTTGCAACTGGCATCGTTGAACACAACCGGTATGCAATCGAGTACATCGAGGCCTGCCGCATCTTGAAACAGACGTTGCCACACGCACTCCTAAGTGGCGGAGTCAGCAATGTCTCGTTCTCTTTTCGAGGAAACAACGTGGTGCGTGAGGCGATGCACGCATCGTTTCTATATCATGCCATCAACGCCGGCATGGACATGGGCATAGTGAATGCCGGCCAACTCGCAGTATACGATGACATTCCCGACAATCTCCTCGTTGCAGTCGAAGACGTTTTGTTCGACCGCCGAACGGATGCAACAGACAGGCTGGTCGAGCTAGCAACCACGCTAAGAGCCGAAAAAGCGGAAACACGAGACGATCCCAAGTGGCGCAACCTGCCTGTCGAGGAGAGGCTGTCGCACGCCCTCACGGAAGGTCTCATCGACTTCATCGAAACCGACGTGGAAGAAGCTCGATTGGCAGCCGACCGAGCTCTAGATGTCATTGAAGGCCCGCTGATGTCGGGCATGAATCGCGTGGGTGACTTGTTCGGAAGCGGCAAGATGTTTCTACCCCAAGTGCTGAAATCAGCACGGGTGATGAAGAAGGCCGTCGGTTATCTGACACCACACATAGAATTGGAACGCGAACGGGACGAATGCGTTCAGAGGTCCGAGGGCAGACTCGTGCTCGCCACCGTCAAGGGAGATGTACACGACATCGGCAAGAACATCGTTGGAGTCGTGTTGGGATGTAACAATTTCGAGATCATGGACCTCGGTGTGATGGTGCCTGCAGAGGAGATAATCGAGACGGCACGACGTGAATCAGCCGACGTCATTGGCCTCAGTGGTCTCATCACGCCGTCTCTCGATGAAATGGCGCACGTGGCACAGGAAATGGAGCGCGTCGGTCTGGACATCCCTTTGCTGATCGGCGGAGCAACCACGTCTAGAGCCCATACCGCTACCAAGATCGAACCACACTACGGTGGACCGACCGTGCACGTCAACGATGCATCTCAGAGCGTAGGTGTCGTACGGAGCTTGTTGACCAATGAATCGAAGGTCGAGTTCGTGAGGAACGTCCGCCGTGATTACGCGAAGGTTCGCGAATCACGCATGGCACAGGCCAGAAGCAAGACGACCATACCTCTGGCGGAAGCGCGGCAGAACCCGGCCCACATCGCGTGGAACGGCTACGATCCGCCGACTCCCTCGAAACTCGGCATTGAGGTGTTCGACAGCTACCCAATCAGCGAACTTGCCGGGTACATAGACTGGGGTCCGCTGTTCAAGGCCTGGGAATTGAAGGGAAGGTTCCCTCAGATACTAGACGACCCCAAATCCGGCGATGTCGCGAAAAAGCTGTTTGATGACGCGCAAGTACTCCTGGATCGGATTGCGGGCGAAGGACTTCTCACTGCAAAAGGAACGTTTGGGCTCTTTCCAGCGAATACCGTTGGTGGCGATGATGTGGAGATATATGCCGACGCGGATAGGAAAGAGGTGCACGCAGTCGCACGCCACCTGCGCCAGCAAATAGCCAAACCGCGAGGGCGGCCGAACTACTGTCTCTCCGACTTCGTGGCTCCCAAGACTACCGGCATCCCCGACTATGTCGGCGCCTTCGCCGTCACCGCGGGCGTTGGTATCGAAGATCTATGCGCGGAGTTCGAATCGGATTCTGACGACTATCGCAGCGTGATGAGCAAGGCGCTGGCGGATCGCCTTGCCGAGGCGTTTGCCGAGCGGCTTCATGAGAGAATCAGAAAGGAATTCTGGGGATACTCACCGCAAGAGGATTACACGAACGAGTCGCTGATAAGCGAAGAATACGTTGGGATACGCCCCGCACCCGGGTATCCCGCATGTCCCGATCATAGCGAAAAGGTCCTGCTATTCGATCTGATCGACGTCACCGGCAGCATCGGCATCTCCCTGACAGAATCCTGTGCGATGTACCCTGCAGCATCCGTGAGTGGGTGGTATTTCTCTCATCCCCAATCTGCTTATTTCGGGCTAGGCAGGATTGGGCGCGATCAGATCGAGGATTACGCGATTCGCAAGAACATGGACGTCGCAGAGGTGGAGCGCTGGTTGGCGCCAAACCTAGCATACGATCCGAAATCTCCGGGATAGGCCAGCACATGCAAATCTATCCCTGAATCATTTGCGTATTGCTGCGGGTGCCGGCTATTGTAAGGGTTCGGACTTTTCCGGCACTCACACGCATTCACATCTCATTCCAGATGTGGTGTGCAGCTTGCAGCAATGGAACCGATGCACGTACCTCGGGGTTCCATCGGAAAAGGACGCGCAAAGGTCAGGCGGAGGACGTATATGAGACATAGGCGATTAGCGATCGGGATAACGGTTGTATTCGTGGCTTTCTTTTCGGGCGGGTGGCTGCTTCAACAGCCCGGCGCTCCGCGCTCCGACAATCCCAACAAGGAACGACTCTTCGAGGAGATTGTCGCCTACGTATCGCAATACTACGTTGACACGCTCGACACTGGGGACCTTTACGAGTTGGCGATCGAGGGCATGCTCGAGCGCCTGGATCCGTACACATCATACCTGCGCCGGGAGGGATACGAAGCGCTGAGCCTTAGCACGACGGGCAACTACGGAGGAGTGGGAGTACGCATCGAATCTCGTGACGGATGGATTACCGTGGTTGGTCCGTTGCCGGACACCCCGGGTGATCGAGCCGGTATAGTTTCGGGAGACCTGATCGTCGAGATCGAAGGTCGGTCAACCAAGGATTGGCAGACGCAGCAAGCCGCTGATCTGATGCGGGGGCCTCCAGGCACCGAAGTTCGCCTCAAGATCGCCCGCGCAGGCATACCGGAGCCCCTGGAATTCGTAATCACGCGCGCCCATATCCATGTGAATTACGTTGAGGGAAAAATCAACGTCGCGCCCGGTATCGGTTATTTGAGTCTCACGTCCGTGAGCCAGACAGCATCTCAAGAACTGAGTGAAGCAATCGAAGATCTTCGCGCCCGCGGGGCACGGGCGCTGATACTGGATCTCCGCAACAACCCGGGGGGGATAGTACAACAGGGCGTCGCGCTCGCCGACCTGTTCCTCGACCCAGGAGAGGTAGTGGTTGATATGCGCGGTCGAGCACCTGGAGAATCGCACATCCTAGGAACAACGCGACCAGAGCGTTGGCCTGATCTGCCTCTGGTGGTGTTGATCAACCGCGGCACTGCGAGTTCAGCTGAGATCCTCGCCGGCGCATTGCAGGACCACGATCGTGCTCTCCTGTTGGGAACTAGGAGCTTTGGGAAGGGGGTAGCCTACAGGGTATTCCAGCTTTCTCCGACCGAAGCAGTGACAGTCACGACTTCCCGCTGGTTCACCCCGAATGGGCGTTCGATCGACCGCCCGCAGTATCGGTTCGCGCGTGGCGGCGTCGTCGCTCGCGCCTCAGCAGCTGATTCGGCACCCCAAGACTCCGTATTCTATTCAGACGCCGGTCGCCTTTTGGATGGCGGCGGAGGAATTCGCCCCGACATCGAGCACCCCGACACGCTCACCGACGGCGAGCAGGCATTTGTGCGTGCCCTTGGAGGCGACATTCCCAAATACACCGATGCTCTCGCTCGTTACGCCTTGGATATCAAAGGCGATGGCTCAGTCACGAGCGCGGATTTCACTGTCTCACCTGCAATGCTCTCTGAATTGCTGACCCGCGTGCGCGACCGTGGTGTCGAGCTACCGGACTCCATCTGGGCTGCCGCAAGCGATCTCATCGGATCCCAGCTTGGTTTCGAAATCGCACGTTACGTGTTCGGTCGCTCAACCGAGCTAGTGCGGCGCGTGCGCTCAGACGAGCAGGTGGCTGCCGCCATCGAGCTGCTACAGGGCGCAACCACACAGCAAGACCTCTTTCATGCAGCTCGAAATCAGTAATTAGACACGCAGGCCATCGGACCTTAGAAAAGCGCCGCTTCTCGCAGAATCGCGGCGCTTTTTCTGCGTTATTGGACGTCAATCTCGGTACTGATAACCCTTGACTTTGTAATACAAAGTACTTTATGATATCTGGCATGAGAAGCGC
>Ga0180432_10004477_pt1 | contig 19155 bp, 2 predicted proteins | sample SS_ome_10_FD_132414 | JGI IMG/M metagenome (GOLD analysis project Ga0180432, IMG submission 132414) | Hypersaline lake sediment archaeal communities from the Salton Sea, California, USA - SS_1_MS_2 metaG | ecosystem: Environmental > Aquatic > Non-marine Saline and Alkaline > Hypersaline >...
AAAGGCGAAGCCCGGCAAGGTTCCGGTGATACCAATTTTAAGGGCCTACTCTATTAATTAACTATGAGGAGTACGCTGGCAGGAGGGATATTAGTATTGCTAGTTTTATCGATTTTCCTCCTGCCAGGAGGGCCTTTCACAGGCATGCTCGTCCAGAAGACGACCGTCTATGACCTGGACATGCCCCTCTTCACGTTCGAGGAGGACGCCTTCAACGATTCCTCAACGAGCAAGGTGTACGACTACCCGTCATCAGGGGACGTAACCTACTGGGTGGACGTGCCGAAGAACTCCAACATGACAGGCTTCACCGTAAACCTGACAGGAAGCATAATCTACATATATTCCGAGAACATCAACACTGGTGGCCTCCAGGGCATAAGCGTGGGCGACGTGATGGGCGACGGCGCGAACGAGATAGTCACGGGGACAGCGGGCACTGACGGCGTGTTCAGGGTGATATACGCCTTCAACGGCTCAGAGGCCTGGAGCCACACCGCAGAGTCCGGGTACTACATACACTCCACTGCCATAGGCGACCTGACATCTGACTCCGGGAACGAGATAGCCATAGGAACCAGCAACAACATGGTGAGGGTCTTTGACGTGTCTGATTCCGGGGCATCAGAGAACTGGAACTACCATACATCAGGCGGCGAGGTCAAGGCCGTGTCCATAGGAGACGTGGCAGCGGACTCCGGGAACGAGACTGCGGCAGGCGCGGGCTCGTATGTCTACCTGCTCAATTCCACCGGAGAGGAAGTCTGGAACTACAGCATAGGCAACGTGATATACAGCGTGTTCATCAAGAACGTAACGTCTGACCAGGGGGACGAGGTGATAGTGGGGGCCGACAAGTTATATGTGCTCAACGCGAGCGGAAACCTGACCTGGAGCAAGGACCTTGGGTCGACCGTCTATTCTGTCCATGCCGGGAACGTGAGCGTATACCCGGGAAATGACATAGTTGCAGGCTGCGGGAACAACAACGTCTATCTCCTCAACACGACCGACACTGCCGGGGAGGTCGTGTGGCAGTACGCGACCAGCAACAGGGTGAACAGCGTGGTGATAGGCGACGCGACGATAGACGCCGGGAACGAGGTGGTGGCAGGCTCCAACGACGGGAACATATACAACCTGAACGGGACAGGATACCTCATCTGGAGCTTCAGCACAGGGAAGGCTGTCAGGTCAGTGGGCGTGGCCAACGTGACCGCAGACACGGGCAATGAGGTGATAGCAGGGGACGTCCCGACAGGCGCCGGCTCAGGGACGCTCTACTCCTTCAACTTCGACTACTTCCCGACGAACATGACCGTGGCCGTCGGCAGCCAGCAGTGGAACAGCAGCTACGAGAAGCTCAGGAACAGCGAGACTGCGACGGGAAGCCCCCTTCCCGAGGGGTTCAATGAGGCCCTGCAGTCCTGTACCCCGGTTTCCGGGAGGTGCGACATACCAGTCACTTTCCATTCAGACCACCCCGGAAGGCTCACCATCCACGACATGAACTTCACCTATGACTACAATGCCAGCGGCCTCCTGACCTACCAGGTGGTGGATGCCTGGTCCAGGGTGAGCGGCATAAAGGTTAACGAGTCGATAGGCAACCAGAGCAAGAACATAACCTTTTCCAACCCGGACAACACGATAAGCATAACCCATGTCAACATAAGCCAGTCAGCGGGCGCCTGCGACTTCAACCTCAGCAGGGGGAGCGTCACGACCTCAGGTGCTGACACTGTCTGCGACGTGACAGATTTCAGTGTCCCCAGCTCCGGGTCGGTGCCTGACCCGGTCCTCCTGTGGGACGACACCATGGATTCGGGCGTGCCCGTGACCATGAACGAGTCCCAGCCCTACATGACCAAGCAGGTGGGCAGCTATGTTATGAAGAAGAACATCACGATATGGAACAGCGTCGGCCAGACGTTCTACAGCATAGAGGCAAATACCAGCCTCAACTATTCCCAGGTACAGGGCTCCACCTACCTGAAGGTGTACTGGGGAGGGGGCTGGTGCGACATAACGCCATCTTCAGAGGACAGCGGCTGCGACGGGGGCTCGCCATCATATTCCCCCACGGCCTGCGGCTCTGACACCTTCTATTCCTGCAAGAGGGACACTGGAGGCAACGGCGTGCCTGACTTCTTCAGGTGGCTGCAGCCCTATGCGTCTTCCGGGGCGGAATACGAGGGCGGAGGGGTGACCAACCTGCAGGCCAACCTGTCCCTGAACAACGTGACCCCGGAACAGGCCATATGGGGCAGCACATTCAACTACACGATAAACGTGTCCGACAGCGATGGCGACAATGTCAGCGTGACCCTCTGGGTGTACGAGAACCAGACGGGGAGGTGGCTACAGAACGACACCGTCAACGTGACGGGCAACGGGACAGTCTCCTTCAACGTCACTTCAGGCATAAACTGGACAGGCACGGGCGCCTACCTTTTCGAGTATTTCGACTACAACTTGTCTGACAGCAGCCAGCAGTTCCATTACGCACAGAACACGTCCGCCTTCGCCGGGCCCTCAGTGCTGGGCAGGAACTCGTCCTCCTTCCATGCGGCAGGCAACAACAGCCAGGTGAACAGGACAGAGACCGTCCTGCTGTCCGTAAGGATAAACGACACCATCTCCGACAACTGGGTCGGCGCAGGGGTAAGCTGCGCCGTATGGGTCACCACAGGCTCTGTTGCATACGGGCCCCCGCTTGCCAACTACACGAACTCGAGCGGGTTCTGCAACTATTATTTCTCCCCTGACAGCTCCTACTCAGTCGGTAACCAGACCTGGAGGGGAGGGGCCTACCAGGACACGTATTACGAGGACAGCAACTCGTCAGACCAGAACGTTTTCATAAGGGGCAAACTGACAATCAATTTCACGTCCCCTTACAGCGGACAGAGGGTCTACAGGAACGAGTCCCTGACCCTGCAGGCCAGGATGTTTGACGAGTTCGGGAAGGCGATAAACGAATCCACAATCAACACGTCCGCCTATAACTGCAGCTTCTATCTGGGGGAGGCATTCGCAGGCAACGGCACGTTCGACTCCCCGGGTTACTGCAGCGTTTCCTACAGGCCCAACTGCTCCTGGAGCCTCGGCCCCGAGGACTTCAATGTCACGCTCATAGACGGGACATCCGAGAACTACACGATAGTCTCTTACATGGACCAGTCGCCTGTCCTGATGTTCGACAACCTGACAGTGAACGTATCCAGCCCGGTGCCGGGAACGGTCTACCACAGGGGAGACCCCGTCGAGCTGAACTCCAGCACCAACGACACATGCAAGGCCTGCCTGCCAGGCGACCACAGCACGGCATGGAGCATCATCCTGAAATACAGGCTTGGTGTCAACGTGACTGACCTGTCCTCCCTGGTGAACATGACCAACGAGCCTGTTGTCATGAACGGCAGCGAGCTGCAGGCCCTTGGGGTGAACATATCGGAGTGGAAGGTCAACCATACCAGGGTGCTGGTGGGCGGCCAGGAGGTCCCCTCTGAGGTGTACGCCTGGGCAGACGGGAGCAAGTCATCCGTGGACACATCCAAGGCATTCCTAGACCAGTATTCAGACCTGATGTTCCTGGCGAACCTGACGGCAGGGGAGACAGGGAACTTCACCGTCTACTATGGCCAGGAGAACCCCCTGGACCACAACATAACCTACATGAGGAACTCCGGCTTCGAGAGCGGGAACGAGTCGCCCTGGTCGTGCACGGTGTCGAGCTGCACTGTGTCAGACTGCACATGCAACGTCACGGACGAGGGCTCTGAGCCATCGGGCAACTATTCAGCATTCATAGAGGGGCAGTACAGCGGGACCACCCAGGCCAACAGGGTCTGGGTCCACCTGGATTTCGACACCCCCCTGACTACGCCCTACCTCACTGTCATGTACAAGGCATGGGGTGAGTTCGACACAGGCGCTTACCTGAGGGTCGAGGCAGGGGGAGGCACATGCGACCTGAGCGTCTCGAGCGACGTGGCAGAGGGCTCAGCGGCCTGGGCAAACCAGACCTGCTATGACACAGGGTTCCTGAACGCCAGGTCAGCCAACATATCGGTGCATGACGTGGGGGACGGGGGGACCGGCATAGACGCGTCACATGCGTACATAGACTACATCTGCCCGTCTGACTCTTCAGGCAGCTGCCTGTCATTCAGCTCAGGGGCGGCCCTCTCCAGGTCATTCGAGTACACGTCCCATGTCGCAGGCACTGGCAACCACACCTGGCAGATGCCGGTGACGGAGGAGCTGGGCCCGAGAACCCTGGTGGCAAACGCGACAGGGACGTATTACGTCCCGGATGACGACAATTCCACAATCACGGTATTCGGCTGGAGCAACGTTTCCAGGGCCAACATATCGTCCTCGGACTGCATGTATGACGGCACATTCCAGTGCAGGATAAACGCCACTATTGTCCTGTTCTGCGACGTGTCTGACGCCAACACCTCCTCGGGCATATCGGGCTACAACGTCAGCTTCTACGGGGACGGAGCCTACCTGGGCTCCAACCTGACCAACTCGAGCGGGACATCAGTCTATTACTGGCACAACTCCACGGATACAGGCGACCTGCACAACATAAGCTGCAACATATCCGACGAGCCCGGCCTGTACTACAACATCACCGTCAACAACAGCGCACTGGTACCCTTCAACATAACCACAGGCAGCACAACGGGGAAGATACTGCTGGCGCCTCTTTACGAGTATGCGGACAACATAACCAAGGCTGCCAGCTACGTCTACAGCCTGAACACGACCCTCTTGAACACCGGCTTCTTCCCGATGTATTCGCCGTATGTTTCCCTGTCAGTGCCGGCGGGCGTGTTCACGGGCACGATGTCGTGCGGAGTGATAGCATCAGGCTCCAACTGCAGCGGCCAGATACAGGTGACGGATTCCTACCTGACAGCAGTGGGCAACGGGACCGTGGAGGTGAACGGCAGCTGGTACAACGCTGACGCGACCCTCGGCTATGCCACCAACCAGAGCATCCTGGAAACCGCAAGCAACACCGTCCTTAACATATCAGAGACCGAGGTCAACGGCAGCATACCCAAGGGCTCCTCCAGGACTGTAGCCAACTTCACTGTGGACGCATTCGGCAACACTGCACTGTCCAATGTAATCTTCACGGAGACAGGCCAGAACGCCAGCTATATCAGCAGCTGGGTGACCTACACCCCCTCAAGCGGAATGAGCGTTTCCAAGGCAGGGACACAGGTGGTGCTTGTGAACCTGACGGTGCCTGACACCGCAGAAGAGGGCCTTTACACCGCGACCATATACGCGAACGCCACCGGCTCCTCCTGCTCGCCTCCGGCAGAGTGCTGGGACAGCCTGGTGCTCAGCGTCAACGTGACCAAGTTCGACTGGGAGATATCCCCCACCAGCCTGTACAAGAAGCTGGGGACTGGCAGCGGCAACAACACCATAGGCACGGTAACGCTGCAGGACAATGAGAACGCCAACCAGAGCGTTTACGTTTATGTGACAGGGAACGGCACCAGCTATATAACCGCCTCGGCAAGCGAGGTGAACATCACCAACAGGAGCACGAACACCCTTACAGTGTTCCACAATGACACCTCGGCCAGCTATTACGAGGGCACCTGGGCAGTTAACGTGAGCCTGGTGAACAGCGACACATCATCAAGCCTCCCGGTCTACAACGTCACCGTGACCGTGGATATCATCAACTTCACTGTGAACATAACGTCCCCGCTCTCCACCAGCCCGGCATCTTCGGTCAACGTTTCCCATGTCCTGAACATCACCGCGAACGCGACGCTGAACGGCAGCGAGCTCGCATCCGGGCTAAGCTGGGAGGCCGAGGTTGGCGGCGTCGACTGCCCGATAAACTCCTCATCTTACAGTGCCGGGGACGGGCTCTGGCACCTGAACTGCACCCTTCCCGAGATACCCGGGAACCCGGTCAACAACACCCTCTATGTCTGGGCCAACCTGACGTCACAGGACGTGGTGGTGAAGGACCGGGAGGAGGACTCGGTCAGGTATGCGGACTACACTCCGCCAGTGATAGGGGAGCCGGCAGGCGACTCGGTCAACGAGTCTGACAGCGTGGCCACCATCTACATAAAGGCCAACGTGACGGACAACACCGAAGTGGACGACGTATGGGTGGTAGTGACCACCCCGTCCGGGGCAAACTCTACCCTAACCAGCTACAGCCTGTCAGGTGATGAATACACCTTCAGCTATTCCAACCCCAACACGGTCGGTGACTACGAATTCACGGTATATTCCAATGACAGCTACGGCCTGTCAGTCGGGAACAGCGGGTGGTTCGAGGTCTTCGAGCCTGTGGTGATGACCCAGAACACCACCACCCCTGGGAACGTGAACCTGGGGATAACGTACAAGTTCTACAGGCCGGGGACGATCGACGTGGTGCACACCTACACTGCCCCGGCTTCCAGCGGCAGCCACCAGTGGACGATACACAAGAGGACCTATGACCTGCTGGCAGAGATAGAAGGCCAGGGGACCCAGGGCGTGCTCTTCAGCGGCGTGGACGCCAACCTGAGCTCTGTGGACAACCCCCTGCTGTGGGACTACTTCCCCAACCAAACGTCTGACGACATAACCAGGATAGACCTGCCCGGCACCGCAGAGAACATCATAATGGGCCTGGTGATAGAGCCTAACATAACCTTCTCGTCCGCCACCATAGAGCTGAACTATTCCGGGGCGCTCTATTCGGGCGTGGAGGAGGGAGACATAAGGGCGTTCTACTGCGCCAACTGGGACTACGACAACAGGCAGTGCGATGACGGGGAGTTCAGCCATTTCGATGACACGATAACCGCCAACCAGAGCAGGAGGACCCTGTCAATCACGACGACCCCCAGCTCGGCATACGCCCTGGCCGAATGGTGCGGAGGCAACATATGCGGGGCATCCGAGCCCGCCCCTGAGATACCCTCGCCAGGAGGCGGCAGCACCGGAGGCGGAGGGGGAAGGGTGGAGATACCCACCTACACCTGCGGCAACGGGATATGCGAGTCAGGTGAGAACATATACAACTGCCCAGAGGACTGCGGGGAGGTGTTCCCGTTCTCTGTCAAGACCGGGCTGACAGACATCGTCATAAACCCGGGCGAGGATAAGAGCTACACCTTCGCCATCACCAACGAGGTGGAGAGGCCCATATCGGCTGCGATAACTGTCACAGGGGAGGTCTCAGACTACGTGTCATTCACGAGGAACTCCCTGACCCTTGACGCGAACAGGACCGATTCCCAGAACGTGACCGTCATAGCGCCCCCCGGAATGGAGCCCGGGACGTACACGGGAGTGGTTTCCGTCACTTCCGAGGGCAAGACCCAGAACATACCCATAACCATGAAGGTGACGCTCTCGGGCCTTGCCGACCTGTCGCTGATAGTGGACCTGATAACCAAGTCCGTCTCACCTGGAGGCACCCTCAGCTATGCGATAAAGCTCAGGAACCTGGGGCTAACGCCCACCCTCAACATCACCATGGTGTACCAGGTGAAGGATGCGGAGACCGGAAGCATCTACAAGGAGACCAACGAGACGGTCATGCTGCAGAAGAGCCTGACCCTCAACAAGGCCATGTCACTGGCTGGCACAGACACGCCGCTGGGCAACTATTACCTGGACGTCTGGGCCTTCTTCGACGGCAAGTCTGTGGAGGACATAGACACGTTCGACGTTGTCCTACCCTTCTTCGCCACCACCATAGGACAGCTCATAATGGCCGCCGGGATAGTCACTGGAGTAATAATAGCAGGTTATTTCGGGCGGCGGCGGTACCTCAAATGGAAGCTCTCCAAGGCCAGGTACGTGTTCCCTGTGGACGACAAGAAGCTGCCCCAGAAGACGGACAAGACATTCTGGATAGGCAGGATAGCCGAGACCAACAAGCTGGCCTACTATGACCCGAACGACCTGACCACCCACATGATAACAGCAGGGGCAACGGGATCGGGCAAGTCGGTCAGCGCTTCGGTCATAGTGGAGGAAGCGCTCGCCCAGAGCATACCGGTCATAGTCTTCGACCCGACCGCACAGTGGTCAGGTTTCGTCAAGCCCTGCAGGGACGAGAACCTCCTGAGGTTCTTCCCCCAGTTCAACATGGACAGGAGGGCAATCCACTCCTACAAGGGCATGATATACGAGGTGAAGGACCCCAACCTCAAGATAAACTTCAAGAAGTACATGGTGCCCGGGGAGGTGACGGTCTTCACGCTGAACAAGCTCAAGCCAGGGGAGTACGACATAGCGGTGGCCAACATAATAGATTCCATGTTCAAGGTGGGATGGGAAGAGTCCACAGAACTGAGGATGATAGTGGTGTTCGACGAGGTGCACAGGCTCCTGGAGAAGTACGGAGGAAAGGGCGGATACGTCTGGCTGGAGAAGGCCGCCAGGGAGTTCCGTAAGTGGGGCATAGGGCTGGTGATGTCCTCGCAGGTGCTTGCGGACTTCAAGGAGGCCATAGCAGGCAACGTGCTGACAGAGATCCAGCTGAACACCAAGTCAATAACGGACATAAAGAAGGTGGAGGAGAAGTACGGGGCATCCTACTCCCAGAAGATATCCAGGCAGGCAGTCGGCGTGGGGATGATACAGAACCCCAAGTACAATGACGGCAAGCCCTACTTCGTGCAGTTCAGGCCCACCTGGCACAACCCGCACAAGATAACCTTCGATGAGATGGAGATATACAAGGGGTTCGCCTCAAGGCTGAAGGCAATAGAGGAGAAGATAGGGGCCATGAAGAAGTCGGGCAAGGACACCTTCGATGTGGAGCTGGAACTGAAGCTTGCAAGCGACAAGCTCAAGCTGGGCAAGTTCAGGATGGCAGAAATCTATATATCATCGCTTGAGAAACATTTAAACATAAAGTTCGTTCCGCCCAAGCCGGCGGCAAAGCCCGCTGAGGGAAAAGAATCCGAGGAGAAGGAGGCCCCCAAGGAGGGGGAGAAGAAATAGATGCCTGAAGAGGAGACGGAGAACAGGGAAGAAAAGCCCAAGAAGAAGAGGAAGCTTTTAGGCTTCCTGAAGAGGGAGAAGAAAGAGGAGGAGCCCCAGGAGGGCGTTCAGGTGCTTCATGAAGCCCCGCCCGAGAGGCTGCCTCCCAAGGAGGAAGAGCCTGCCCCTCCCGAAAAGAAGGAGGGGGAGGAATACGACCTGCTGAAGAAGGTCGAGGGCATGCTTTCAGGGGAGCCCGGAGAAGAGCCGGAACCCGAGCCTACGCAACAGCCGAAAGCTGCAGAACCCAAGGAGGCTGAAGGCGGGACTCCGGAAAGGGAGACCGGAGCACCGAAGGGGGGGAAGGAAGAGCCCAAGCCCGACGGGAAGCCTGAAGAGGCTCCCAAGGAAACGGGCAAGCCCCCAGAGCCCAATGCCCCGAAGGAAGGGGGGGAAAAGGGGAAGCCGGCCGAAGGGGGAAAGAAGAAGGGCAAGAAGGAAGTCAGCTACGAGGAGAACGTGATATCGGCCGAAGAGTTCAAGACCCTGGAATCCAAGGAAGAGAAGAAGAGGGGGCTTCTGAGCAGGCTGAAGGGCGGCAAGAAGGAAGAGGAGAAATACGAGGCCCAGGAAGAGGCAAGGCCAGGGGCACCCACAACAACGGACCTGATGCTGAGGATAGAGAAGTCAGAGGGCAAGTTCGAGGCTGTGAACAACTCGATATCCAATGTGGCGGAGAGGGTGAGCCACCTGTCAGAGGAGATAGGGGAGCTCAGGTCATCCCTCATGGAAAGGGAAAGGGCATTCAGGAACGTTGAGAAGGAGTTCGACAGGGTGAAGGACACGGTGGAGAACATAGAGCCGGCCAAGTTCACGAAGTCGCTCGAGGGGATGAAAACCGAATTCACCAAGTCAGAGGCCAAGCTGGAGGGGCTGGACACCAGGCTGGCCTCGCTGAAGAAGAGGATGGACGAGCTCAAGGAAGTGATGGACAAGGTCCAGGGCATAAAGAACCTGATGTCTGTCGCCGACACTGTCAGGAAGATACTCGAGAAGATGGAGGAGAAGAAGGCCTACATAACCAAGACAGCCAGCAAGACCGAGAGCATGTTCGTGGAGGTCGGGGAGAAGCTTAAGGAGTTCGAGGAATACAGGAACAAGATAGACTCCAATGCCGAGATGCTGTACGAGCTCATGAGGTCCGTGGATGCCGTGGAGGCCAAGATGGAGAAGGTCGCCACTAAAGAGACCCTGGAAAAGGTGGAGGAGAGGTCAGAGTGGCTCAAGACGGAATACGAGGACAAGGTAAATGACCTCAAGGACATAATATCCGAGCTGGTGAGCGCCATAAGGGAAGGCGACATAATACTGAAGGGCGGCAAGAAGGTGTTCGCCCCCAAGAACGACGTGGAGAAGCTGAAGGAGAAGCTTGACGAGCTGAGGAAGTCCGGGAAGACCGGGGTTGCCCCGAGCGAGCTGGAGAGCGTCCACGCCGAGCTGGTCGACCACATAGCGGAGAGCATGAGGAAGAGCAGGGACATAAACAAGAGGCTTGACGATTTCGAGTCCAGGGTGCACCAGGACCTGGTAACGTCCAGGCTTGAGCTGTCAAAGGCAGTAAAAAAGGCGCACACGGAGTTCGGTCACGACAAGGCTCCCAGGATGCCTGCCAAGAAGGCTAAGGTTGCCAGGAAGAGGAAGGTCGGCCTGGACGAGGCCCGGAAGAAGCTGGCTGCAGAGGTCGAGAAGGAGAAGAGGGCCAGGGCCATCAAGAGGGAGAAGCAGGAGATAGCGGCAGAAAGGAAGAGGCTTGCCGAGGAGGCCAGGAAGCTCAAGGCCAAGATGAAGGGCGGCAGGAAGGCCTCCAGGAAGAAGCCAAGAAGCAGAAAGGCCAAAAAGAAGGCTTCCAGGAAGAGGAAGTAATCTTATCCGGTTCGTGCCTTTTTCTAGGAGAAACATCCCGTTCTAATGGTGCATCACCGTGAAGAGCTTTATCGCCACCACCACTGATACCGCGACCACGGCTATCATTATGTACTGGGTGTTCCAGGACGGTGCAGGCATCTCTATCTCCGGGGATATGACCTTGAACGTTTCGGTCGCCATGGCCTCCCTTCCAGTGTATGATATGTGGCCCTCAAGGTTGTAGGTGTCAGGCTCCAGGTCCTCCGGCAGCACGAAGAATATGTCCTTTATGTCGTGCGAGCCCACCGCGAATGTCTCTGACTTCTCCATCACCACCTTGCCTTCGAACGACTTGATGGAGTAGGTGGCCAGCACGTCCACGTTCGCCTTGGGTCCTCCCACGTTCACCATCACCAGCATGGCCTTCAGCAGGTCTCCCGGCTTGAGCACCTTGTTGAGTATCCTTACCACGATGTCGAACATGGGCACTTCCAGGGGCACGAAGGTTTCGGTTGATATGTGCTTGTCGTATGTCGGGTCGAATCCCGCTATTATGGTCGGGAGCGTCCAGCTGCCTCCGCCCAGGACTGTGGCATTGTAGCTGAGGGTTATGGTGTCGTTCGAGTACAGGTAGCCGTCCCAGCTGGTGTAGTTGTAGGTGAAGTTGTACATGTACCTGTCGACATAGGTGCCGTCAGGCAGGTAGCCTGTCTGTGTCGGGCCGAGGGAGTAGTCAGAGCCGTTGAAGAGCTCTGCCGTGGTGCCAGTGGTGTGGTTGAAGTATGTTATGTTCTTGCCCGCTATGGTGGTGCCGGCGGGCAGGTAGTCCGCCATCTCGAGCTCGGTGACCGGGCCGCCGAGGGACCACATTATGACCTCCACGGTGACGTTCTGGGGGTTGGAGGCAAGCGCCGTTATCCTCTTGAGGCCCCTGAGAACCACGGCTGCTGCCCTGACAGACTCGTTTATCTCCGCGTAGCCGCTGTTGGAGCCCGTGTCTACTGCCGTGGCGTTGGTCATGACCGTCCTGTTGTCTCCCGGACTCATCTGCGAGGATGTCATGAAGTAATAGAACCTTATGGTGTCGTTCTCCTCGAAGGCATTGGGCAGGTCCTCGCTGGAGTTGACATAAACCCTTATCTCCGTGTCTTCCTGGGCCGCCAGGTCGACCACTGACACTGTGGCATTGTCCGTTATGTTCACCACGCTGGACGGGGTGTCGTCAACGTAATAGACCTCCACCGAACCTGCTGCCGGGGCCGAGAAGTCATATGGCACCCTGTCGGTTATGTTCAGGTCTGTTATGTTGTACTGTGTGCTGTTCACCTTAACCTCGACCGTCACGTTGATGGTCTCGTTCGTCCAGGCCACTATGAAATCCGGGTAGATGGTCTTGGTTATCTGCATCTCCACGGCTGACAGGTAGAACTCCCAGACATCCGACCAGCCTCCCCATTCCTCCTCGTCCCAGGCCCTGACCTTCCAGTAGTAAGTGTAGCTGTCCTCCAGGTTGGTCCCGGGAGCGTATGTCAGCGCCTCGATGCCCGAGACGTTTACCTCAGGGCTGGTGAAGCCGGAGTCGTTGTCAACAATTATCTGGTAGGACACATTGTCCGGGTCCGCATCGAAGGATGCCAGCCAGGTGAAGTCGGGCGTCCTGTCGCTGGTGGTGCTGTCGTTGACGGGGGACACGAGCGAGGGTGCGTCAGGCGCATAGTTCAGTATGATTACGCTGTTGGTCTCCGATGTCTCCCCGTCACAGTTGGAGTCCCCGTCATTGGGGGTGACCTCTGCGTGCCATGTGTCATGCTTGACCGTCTCGTTCTTGGCTATCTTCTGCGTCCCGTTCCTGTACAGCGTGAGCACCTGCTCCGGCGACAGGCTCCTGTTGTATATCTGCACATCGTCCAGCGAGCCCTTGAAGTAGTAGCTGTCAAACCCGTATTCTCCTATTGTCAGCGGATAGGAGTTGCTCATCGCCATCGGAGGCACATTATCATTCCTTGATACCTCATTCCCGTCCTGGTACAACATAATGGATGTTGTGTTGTAAGTGAATGCCATATGGTACCATGTGTTGTAGCTCAATACAGATGTGTTCAGTGATATCTTGTCTGAGCCGTTCATCAGGTTGAAATAAAGGGCAGGGTGGGCGGAATATTTCACTATTCCCCAGCCTGGGGTTCCTGCTCCGTTCGCGTTCCCTGACTTGTCCATCACGCCTCCCCACTGGTTGCCATTGTTGTCTGGGATGCTTATCCAGAAGCTTATGCTTCCGCCGTCATTTATGTCCAGCATGGAATCGTGCGCAACAACAATCTCATTGTCCACGCCGTCGAACTCGTATGCTCCTCCGCTGTGGCCGTCAACATGAGACGGCACCCTGGATACGTTTCCGCCACCCAGGGTGCCGTTGTTCTCGAAGGGGGTATAATCCCTAACCGCGCCACTAGCGTTTGAAGTTACGTTCGTGTCGAACGGCAGGTTAAGGACCGTGATGGATGTGTCATTGACGTACCAGTTGTGTATGTACGTCATGCTGTCCTGGTCCGCATCGTATGTGCTGTTGGATGCCGCGCCCAGGTCCATGTGGGAGTAGACATAGTGGGTGTTGTTGTGGAGCTTGCTCACCTCTGTGGCAGACAGGACCCTGTCGTATATGTGCACCTCGTCTATGGTGCCGTTGAAGTAGCCGCCGCTTCTTCCTATATACAGGGGTTGTGAACTGCTTATGTTCCCGAGTGGGGACATGTCGTAAGTGCTGCCCGCCTGGGCCCCGTCCACGTACCCCTTGAACTCGTCATTCTCCCAGTCTACTGTGACAGAAATGTGATGCCATTCATCGTCGAACACGTCCCCAAGGCTTACGCTCGCGATGGTCGAGCCGTCATACAGCCTGAACTGGTAGTTGTTGGTGTACATCCAGCAGTAATAGTTGTACCCCTTGGATATGGGGCAATAGCTGCCGGACGGGTTGTTGCCGGTCTTCATCCAGAAGGATATCGAGAAGTCCGTGGCATTGTCGAACGTAAGGCCCGGCTGGTTGCCTATGTCGATGTAGTCATCCGACCCGTCGAACTCGTATGCGCCTCCCACGTAGCCCTCAGGCGTGTATGACGGGCAGTTCGTGCATGTGCCGTTGTTCTGGTCAGTCTCGTCCAGCATGTTCTTCTCGAACTGCCAGTAGCCCGCAGTGTTGCTGTCAATCCAGGGGTGGCCCGCAACCAGGGGCACTTCATGTATGGGCTCGCTGTTGCCTATCGTCACGTTCCCGGTCTTGAGGGCCTGGCTGTCTTCCGACCCGTCGTTGGTTGTGACCTCGGCGTACCAGACGTCTCCCTTGGCTGTCTCGCTGGATGCCATCCTGTTGTACTCCAGGTTGTACTGGGCCTCTATCTGCTCCCCTGAAAGCGGGTAGCCGTAGACCCTCACCTCGTCTATGCTGCCGTTCATGTATGTGCCGCTCAGGACCCTGCCAACCTCAAAGTCGAAATTGCCCGGTTCCAGGCCCTGGTTTGTGGTGTCGTTCGCAACCAGCTCGCCATTGACGTAAAGGAAGCCGTCAGTCGAGTTGTGCACCGCAGCGATATGGTGCCATGTGTCTGGCTGCAGCAAGGGGCTCTTGATTGATGTGACCCATTGCCCGGTCGTGTTCTGCCACCTGTGCCATACCTGGGCGTTATCGAACGTGTTGTCGTAGAAGGCCAGGTATCCGCCGTCAAGCTTGGCTATCCCCTTGTAGTTGGGACCAAGGTCAACACCGTCGAACCTGGTCCAGAGGGATACGGTGTATCCCGTGTTCTGCACCGAAGGTATGATTGCTCCCACATCGATGTAATCATCCTGGCCGTCGAACTCGTAAGCCCCTGTGGTCCCGTTCCTCCCGGAGCCCGTCCAGGCCGGCGCCTGTGAAGCAGCGCCGCCGCCAAGTGTCCCGTTGTTGCCGCTTCCTGAATAGTCCCTGATTGCATTGCTGGTTGCGCTGGTTATCTGGCTGTCGAACGGCATGTTCAGCACTGCCAGCGGGGCGTCGTCCTTGTACCAGCTGTAGATGCTGGTGAGGCCGTCGCTGTCATCATCGTATGTGGAGTTGTCAGAGGCCCCCAGGTCCTGGTCTGTCGTGACCGTGATACTGTCGTTGAAGGCGTCCAGGTACATCTCGTATATCTCGCCAGCCGAGAGGGAGCGGTTGAACACCATCACCTCGTCTATGGAGCCGTTGGCGTAGTATGAGCTATAGCTTCCTATGCCAGTGGAACCGCCAGTGGCCAAAGCTCCCGATGTCTTTGCCGTGCCGGTCTGGGAACCGTCTATGTAAGCTGTTACCGTGCTTCCGTTGTATGTCATTGACACCATGTGCCAGTTGCCATCAGTCAGGCCTGAGCCTGAATTGAACACGGTCCTGGTGGTGCTGTTTCTGACTCCGACCCTTATCTCACCCGTGGACTGTGGTATGCTTATCTCCACCTGGTCGGCCTGCATGAATATTATGTGGTAGCTGTTGCCAGGCTGGCCCTTCCATTTGAACCATGCCGATACCGTAACCTCGTTTGGCGGGTTCGTCGGGCTTACTGATATCTTGTCACCAACACCGTCGAACACGTAGGCGCTTCCCACCCTGCCTTCCTCTGTCCACATTGGATTGCCTGAATATGTTCCGTTGTTCACGTCCATCGCATCTATTGCCTTCCCTGTCTTGTTGTCCTGGTGCTCGAACTGCCAGTAGCTGACCAGGCCGTCTTCGACGGTGGGCTCGATTGTCGGCTGGTGGGCCCCTATGTACGGGTAGTCGTGGGTGGGGCCTGTGTTGTTGATGGTCACGGCGTCAGAGGCTGCAGTGCCGTTGGCCTCCCCGTCATACGGTATGACAGTGCAGTTCCAGGTCTGGCCCTTAGAGGTGTTGCCCGCCCCAAGCACATTGTACAGGGAGCTGCTGAGGTAGGTCTGGCTCCAGGCACCGTTCACGTACCAGATGTAGAAGTATTGCATGGCATCGGTGTCGTTGTCCGGGCTGGCTGACGTGACGTTGCACCAGAGGTCCTCCGTTATGAGGGGCTCGTCAGGCGTCACGTTGACTGAGGGCTGGCCTGGCGGGGTGTTCAGGACGGTGACGGTGTTGGAGCATTTCTCCTCGCCGTCCGGGTCCAGGTCATTGGGTGTTATGCACACCTGCCAGCTCTCGCCCTTGTGGGTGTCGTTGGACACCACCATGTCCGTCCTGTTGGCATACAGGGATGCGACTTGCTCGGGCGAGAGCGAGTAGTTGTATATCACCACCTCGTCTATCGTGCCGTTGTAGTAATCATTGCCCCTCACAGCGTGCCCTATCCAGAGGTCCTGGGAGGTGTCGCCCACGGCTCCAGTGTGCGGTGTGCTGTTCGAGTAGGCGCCGTCGAAATAAAGGGTTATGTTGTAGCCGTCATATGTGCCCACCAGATGGTGCCACTGGTTGTAGCCCGACTTGAGGTCCCTCACATAGTTTCCGGCCACGCCGAAGAATATGTCCATGCCCCATCCGTATCCGAAGGCGAAGCCGTTGGCCGGGTTCCAGGTGCTGCCCGGGTTCTTGGACGCTATCGGGTTGTCCTGTGTGGTGGCGCCGTGCCTGTACACCCAGGCGGATATGGACATGTTGCCTATGCCGTTCAGGCTGGACGGGTTGCCTATGTTCAGGTACTGGTTGGTGCCGTCTAACTCGTATGCCCCCCAGCCGTCGTAACCTGATGCACTGCTCCAGGTCGCGCCTGACACCGTCCCGTTGTTCCCGTAGGGGCTGTAGTCCCTTGCAGTCGTGGACTCGCTGTCGGTCCCGTTGTCGAAGGCCTCGAAAGGCATGTTGAGGAGGGCAGTTGAAGTCCCGTCCCTATACCAGGTGTAGATGTTCTTGACCGGTTCCCCGTCGTCATCCGAAGTGGAGATGTTCCAGGCAGTCAGGTTGGCCATTGTCCTGTTGAGCGGGTCATCAGTGGCATTGAGTATCGGAGCATCGTGCTCCGGCGGGGTGTTGAGTATGGTCACGTTGTTGGAGGTCTCCACCGGCCCGTCCACAGAACCGTCATTCGGAGTCACCTCTGCGTACCAGGTCTCGCCCTTCTTGGTATCGTTGGAGACGATTGTGCGGGTCTGGTTGGCGTAGAGGGCTGCAACCTGCTCCGGGGAGAGGGCGACATCGTACACCTGCACCTCGTCCAGTGTCCCGTTGAAGTAGTTGCCCCAGCTGCTTCCCCCGTGCCATCCTATGTGGGCCCAGCTCTGGAACGTTATGGAGCCTGAATAGCTTCCCTGATTGACAAGAGAGCCGTCCTTGTAGAATTTCCAGGCGCCGTTGTCATATGTCACCACGAAATGCTGCCAGGTGTTGGCCAGAAGGTTTGTGGTGACGTTAATGACACCTGTGCCACCCAGGCCTATGTAGAGCTCGGGCGCCGCGTTGGTCCCTATGTACAGCCTATTGTTCCCATTCTGGTGGGCAAACAGCATGGTAGTGCTTGTGACAAGGGCAGGGTTCGCCCAGATTGAAAGGGTGCCTTCATTGGCCCCGAAGCCTGAAGTGCCCACTTTGATGTAATCTCCGCTGCCGTCGAACTGGTATGCCCCCCAGCCGTCGTATCCTCCAGTGCTACTCCAGGCGGCGTTGACAACCGTCCCGTTGTTGTCATTCGGGCTGTAGTCCCTTGTGGTGCCGTTCGCGGAAGGCGTGCCGCTTGTGGATCCGCCCTCGAACGGCATGTTGAGGGCCATTATGGAGGAGCCGTCCCTGTACCAGTTGGTTATCTCCTTGACGTCATCGGCGTCAGGGTCGCTTGATGTGGTGTGGAGCGTCAGGTTGGCCGAAGTCCTGTTGAGCGGGCCGTCCGTGGCGTTCAGCGTGAACTCTGACATGAGCGGGGGCACGTTCTCCTGGACTATGTCGAAGGCGGTGACCTCGAAGCCGTTGAGGCTCTCGTCAAGCTGGGTGACCGACTCACCTGAAGGCACTTCCAGCCAGAGGTTGAAGGTGTATGTGCTGCCCGGGTTCAGGTTGGTGCATATGGTGTATATGAAGGCGTTTCCTATGTCGCTGTTGTCGCTCAGGTACCTCTCCTTCTTGGAGTAGCAGGTAGATTCGGGGGCTTCCGATGAGTTGATGTAATAGGCAGGCGTCTGGGCCCCGCTGGTCGAGCTGAAGGAAGAGGACATGGCCAGGAAGTACCCGGTGCCGTTCGTGAGGGATATGGTCCTGTTGACCACGTTGTGGAGCCCAGCGCCATAGCTCTTGGATGATGTCAGGTTGGTGTGATCGCTGCTAACATGGAAGTTCTTTATCTTGTATGAGCTGTTGTCCATCAGGTCGAAGTCCATCGTAGTGTGGTTGACCGTCACCGTGCCGGCGCTCGTCTTGGACTGTATGCTGAAGTTATGCGTCCCCTCGTCGTCCTCTTCTATCCATATCCCTGACATGGAGCCCGTATCTGAGGCTCCTGACAGGTACCTGGACCAGTAAGGTGACGTGTGGCCGTCTTGTATGTTCTCGAAGTAATATCCCAGGGTGGCTGACGACGTGCCCTCCGCTGTCTGCTTGGTCACGACGAATGACGGGGAAACCACAGTCTTCTCCACCGTCCAGTTGAAGGCCGGCTCGAATCCTGTGGAGGAATGGGTGTAGCTGCCGTTCTCAAGCTGGCCCCTGACCGAATTGCCGTGGGCAGTCAGGAGCTGTCCCATCGCCATGTCGATGTCGTTCACCTCTATGGCCCCCAGGCCTATCCTCTTGAATTCCATAGAGATGTTGTGCTCACCGCTTGGCAGGCTGAAGCTTACGGGCTTGGTGCCTGTGGAGCCCTCGTCCATTCCCTGGACTGTCCTAAGCTTCTCCTCCAGCACTTCAGAGCCATCCACCTTTATCCTGGTCCACACCTGGTCTGTCGAGCCTCCGCCCGAAAGCTTCCTGACGTTCATGGACGTCATGAGTATCAGGTCAGTGGACGGGCCCGTCGTGTTGAAGTCGACCAGGGCGCCCTGCACGTAGGACGACTGCTTGAAGGAGAAGTCTGACACATTGAACCTGACCCCCATGAGGGACGTGTATGACAGGACTGTCAGGTTGTTGCTCCTCCTGGTCTCCCCGTCGTCCTCCCTGTCGTTGGGTGTGACCTCGCACTGCCAGACGTCCTGCTCGCTCGTCTCCTGCGACACCATCAGGTCTGTCCTGTTGGAGTATATGGCGGCTATCTGCTCCTGGGACAGCTCCCTCCCGAACACCATCAGGTCGTCTATGGTGCCGTTGAA
>Ga0180432_10004478_pt1 | contig 19149 bp, 19 predicted proteins | sample SS_ome_10_FD_132414 | JGI IMG/M metagenome (GOLD analysis project Ga0180432, IMG submission 132414) | Hypersaline lake sediment archaeal communities from the Salton Sea, California, USA - SS_1_MS_2 metaG | ecosystem: Environmental > Aquatic > Non-marine Saline and Alkaline > Hypersaline >...
AGTAACTGGTGAAGGATGCCGCTGTCACGGAGATAGACCGTGGGAGACTTGACCTGCCGTTTCTTGAGGTTCTCATGCCACGGGGCGAGCACGCGCACCATGTACGTGCCCGCGAGCAGATCCCGGTAGTGATTGGCGGTTGCCGGCGCCACGGACAGGGATCGGCCCAGTTCGGCCGCATTCCAAGTCTGTCCATGATAGTGAGCCAACATGGACCAGAAGCGATGCAACGTCTCCGCCGGAACACGGATTCCCAGTCGCGGGATGTCACGCTCCAGGAAGGTTTGTCCGAAGCTGCTCAACCAGCGAAAGGAGGCCTCGTCGGACCCCGCCGTGAAGGAGCGGGGAAAGCCCCCTCGCAGCCAGAGGGTGCCCAGCCGCTCCATTCCCACTTCCTCGATCGACAGGCCGGGGATGGGGAGGAAGAACGCCCTACCCGCGAGGCTTTCCGACACGCCCTTCACGAGATCGAGGGAGGCACTGCCGAGAAGCAGGTACGCGGCCTTCCGCCTCGGATCGTCGCACAACGGCCTCAAGACGCGAAACAGCTCCGGCATGCGCTGCACTTCGTCAATCACGGCCAGCCCGGAGACACCGGCGAGGGTGAGTTCAGGCGTGTGCTGGAGTGCGCGCCGTCCGGCTTCCGTCTCCAGATCGAAGAATGTTGTCTCCGGCAGACCGTGCGCAACCATGTGCGCCAGGGTTGTCTTGCCGACCTGCCGCGCCCCGAGCAGCACCGTAACCGGCGATTCCTCCAATCGCCGTCGCACCTGCTCAACCCACGAGTCCCTGGGTATGAATTGTTGCATATCGTTATGCTATCTACTGATAAACAACATTGTCAAGCCGTCTCTTTTGATCAAGGAACGCTCCTTTCTGTGGAGTGCCTGGGGCGGGATTCGAACCCGCACGGGGTTACCCCCAAGGGATTTTAAGTCCCTTGTGTCTGCCGTTCCACCACCCAGGCATGGTCCTTTGTTCCCGGGGGACGAAATGCGGGTTGCGTGAACCAGCCGCCCACCCGGACTGGGCCGGGCTGAGGGAGTCGAACAAGTTGTTGCGGGCCCATTGACCTCGCCGGCGGTACAGGCGCGTCAGGACTTGGGCTTGAAACGGGTCCGGAAAAAGTGACTTTCGTCCGCCGGCTCAAAGGGGACGCGGATATCGAATTCCGTCGAGCCCTTCTGGGTCGACAGAACTTCGGCGTCCAGCTCGGCATCCCACGCGCCGCCGGCCAGGCGATCGGTAGACTCCACCTCGACTTGCGAGGCCTGATCTCTGGGTCCCCTCACCTTGAGTTGGACATAGGACTCCCCCAGATCGATGGACTCAATCTGGCCGGATGCCTTGACGTAGAGGTCGGAATTGTCAACCAATAGACCCGTGACGCTGATCCGGTAGATCTGCGGAGAGGATGCGGTGCTGTACTGCATCGGATGCACCGCGTACAACACGGTTCCTGCCGGCAGTTTGACGGACATCTTCGAGACAGGATCGATCGTCCCGTTTTCCTGTCCGCACACTTTGCCGATTAAGGAACCTCCGGGCGGCTTCGCCAGCAGGTCGGCGTTCCCCGACACGGTCACCTCGTCCGGAGTCTTTGACGTGTCGATGAACGTGTTTCCCAGATACTCCACGACGAGTGTCTTCCCCGCAGGGACCGTATACGTTACGGAGTTGGTGCACGGAGGGTCGGGGTTGACCGTACCCTCGAGGACAATAAACACCGGTTGTACGCCTGCCAGTGCCGAAGTGATTCCCGTGAGTAGAACGAGTGCCGTGATGATACCGCGCCGGGTCATCTGCATGCCTCCTTGCATTTACGACGTCGCTGTGCGGCTTTGGACGAGTGCCCTTTGCTCACGTCCGCCGAAGACGTCGCGGGGGATTGTCCCGCTTTCTCCATGCCTTGTCAATCGGGCATGCGGCCGGCAAGCGTCTGCTTCTGAACCCTGCCGGCGGGTTACAGATCGATCCGCTTGAACTGCGGCAGGTGGTTGCGGTTCCGCCGGAACATCTCGGCGACCATCTTGCGGATCTCGGCCAGCGAGAGCTTCGACGCCGTCAGCGGGTCGTGCGCAACGGCCTGGCAGACCAGCCGGGCGTCGCCGGTCAGGGACCCCTCGACGGCCAGCATCTCGGTCTGCGCGCTCAGCCCCGTGAGGATCGCGCACTGCGGCGGCAGGGCGCCGGCGTGGATCGGGGAGAACCCCCGCCGCGAGGCCAGCACGGGCACCTCTACGCAGGCGCCGGGCGGCAGGTTGGTCACCAGCCCCGTGTTGGGAACATTGCCGTTGAACTCGAACAACTCGCCGCCCAGGTAGGCGTTGATGATCGAGGCGGCGTATTCATGGCCCCGCTCCAGCGGGATGGGGTGATCGCTTTTCAGCCAGGCCCGCGCGGCCTCGCGCCAGTTCTTCTCCGTCTTGCGGTACTCCTTCAGGATATACGCATACCGGCCCGGATTCCAGCCCGTGCCCGTGCTGCAGTAGCGCCGGATCAGGTCCGGCCGCTTGCGGAACCACCAGTTATACTCCGAGTTGTGCCCGCTCGACTCGGTCACGTAGTAGCCAAGTGCGAGGAACATCTCGTTGCGCACCTGTTCCGCGTTGTAGATCTTCCGGTCCGTCGAGACGACCTTGCGCAGTTTGGGATAGAGATCCTTGCCCTTGTGTTCCAGCTTGAGGTACCAGGACATGTGGTTGATCCCGGCGCACAGGTAGTTGAGTTGCTCGGGCTTGACGCCCGTCCAGTGCGCGAGCATGTGCGCGGTCCCCTGCACGCTGTGGCACAGGCCGCAGACCTGGATCGGGCTGGTCCGCTGCATGGCGTGGCACAGCATGGCCATCGGGTTCGTGTAGTTGAGCAGGATGGCGTTCGGGCACAGCTCCTCCATGTCCCGGCAGATCGCCAGCATGGTCGGGATCGTGCGCAGGGCGCGGAAGATCCCGCTGGGGCCGCGCGTGTCCCCGATGTTGATATCGATCCCGTACTTCTTGGGGATCAGCAGGTCGTGCTGCCACACCCGGGTGGATCCGCACAGGATCGTCACCAGCACGGCGTCGGCGCCTTTCAGGACCTCGCGCCGGTCGGTGGCGGCCGTGACCGTGGCCGGGTAGTTGCCCAGCGCAACGATCTTCTCGCACGCCCGGCGCGCAAAGGCGAGCCGTTCCTTGTTGATATCCACCAGGGCCAGTTCCGCGTTCCGCAGCAGCGGGAACGTCAGCAGATCCCGCACCAGCCCCCGCGTGAAACCGAGACTCCCCGCACCAATGAACACGATCTTCGGCATGCGTCATCCTCCCTTTCTGATCAGCCCCTTCCGCCGGTCACAGCGCGCCGACAATCTGTTCCAGGATATCCTCAGTGGTCACCAGCCCGATGACCTCGGCCTTCGGGTCCACCACCAGCCCCATCGGCTGGCGGGCCAACCGCAGCCGGGGCAGAATCTCGTCTGCCGGCAGGTCCTGGGGCAGAAACACCGGCGAACGCGCGAAGGCGCGCATGGGTTCGCCGGCGGTGCCGGACGATCCGGTCAGCACGTCGAACACGTTCACCAGTCCGACGAACCGGTTTGCGTTGCGGTCATAAACCGGATAGCGGGTGAACCCCGACTCCCTGGCCACCGCCAGAAACTCCGAGACGGTCGCGTCGGCGTCCACCTCCGTGAACGCGCCGCGCGCGATCATGATCGTGCGCGCCGGCTTATCGGAAAGTTCGATCACGCGGTGGATCATCACCCGCTCCTCCGGGGTCAGCACGCCGTACTGCTGCCCTTCCCGCGCCAGGAGTTTCAGTTCCGCCCGCGTGGCCAGGTCATACAGATCCTGCTTCTGCGAACTCTTGCCGGGGATCAGCAGGCCGGCCAGCCAGGTCAGGCCGGTGCTGACCGGCCACAGCACTTTCCAGGCGAGGTGGAGCAGCCGCGCAAAGGGCTCGGCGCGGTCGTACGGGCTGGCGCGGAACCAGGCCTTGGGCAGGTACTCGCCGAAGAGCAGGATCACGACGGCCATGACCAGGGTGGAGCCCGCCTCGCCCCAGCGTCCGACCAGTCCGGTCGCCAGGCTTGCGGCCATGATCGAGGCGGTGACGACGCACAGGTTCGTGCCGACCAGCGTCGCCCCCAGCAGCCGGTCCGGTTCCTCGAGAAACGCGGTCAGGATGCGCGCTTCGGTTTTGCCGCGTCTCACCTGGTGCCGCAGGCGCAGCCGGCGGATGGAGATCACGCCCGTCTCCATCCCGGAGAAAAACGCGGAGCCCAGCACGCACAGCGCGATCAGCAGAACCTCCAGCGCGTACACGGTCATGTTTCGCCGTCCGTCTTTTCGAGCACCACCTGGATCACGCGCCGCTTCCGCACGACCGAGACCGTGACCCGGCAGGCCTGCGCCTCGACCACGTCTCCCTGCCGCGGGATGCGTTCCAGGTGACCCGTGATCCACCCGCTGACCCGGTCCGCCCCTTCGGACTCGAGTTCGAGCCCCAGCTCGTAGTTGACTTCCTCCAGGCTGACGCTCCCGTCCACCACCCAGCGATTCGGTCCGATCGCCCGGATCTCGGGCTCGGTCTCGCCGTACTCGCTCTCCACGCCGGCCACGATCTCCTCCATGATGTCCCCGCGCGTCACCACGCCGGCCGTGCCGCCGAATTCGTCCGTGACGCAGGCAATCCGGCGTTTCTCCCTCTGGAACGTCATCAGCAGCGTGTCGAGCGGAACGGTCTCGGGCACGAAGAAGGGGGACAGCAGGGACGCTTCGAGATTCCGATCCGGCGACAGCAGATAGCGGGGAACGTCGAGAAACCCCTCGATATGGTCCGGGGATTCCCGGTAGACCGGCAGGTACTTGAACCGGACGCTGCGCGCGACGGATTCGAAATCGGCCGAATCCTCGTCCAGATCCATGCCCACCAGGTCCACGCGCGGGGTCATGATGTCGCTGGCCTGCTTGCCCTCGAGCCGAATGATGCCGTCCACCATCACCCGTTCCTCGCGGTCCAGGATCCCGCGCTGGTGGCTCTCCTCGACGGCCGTAACGAACTCCTCTTCCGTGATCCGCGCCCCCGTCGGCCGCAACGCGCCTTCGCTCCATCTCGTCAGCCACTCGAGCACCGCCCAGGCGGGCACCAGAAAGCGGTTCAGGGCTTCCAGTGCGCCCGCGTACAGCACCGACATGCGCTCCGGACGGTGCAGGGCCAGGCGCTTGGGGAAAATTTCGCCGAAGACGAGGATCAGGAAGGTCAGGGCCGGAATAGCGATCCAAACGCCGCGGTCGGGAAAGAGATCCTCGATCATGAGGTAGCCGAATCCCGAGGCGGCAACATTCACGAGGGTATTGCCGACCAGGATCGTGGAAAGCAGCCGGGTGGGGTGGGCCAGGATCCGTTCGATGCGTTGCGCGGCCCGGGGATGCGCCGCGCGAATCCGATGCACCTGCAGGGGGGTCAGCGAGAACAGCGCCGACTCCGAACTCGAGAAGAAAGCCGACAGGGCGAACAGGACCAGCAACCCCAGTATTTCGAGAGCGATCAGGCCGGTCATCTCAGGCAAACTCCAGGACCCCGAAGTCTTGCGGCACGTGAAAATCCGGACCGGGCCGGTCCACCGGCGCCCAGGTCAGCCAGTGCGGGTGAGAGGTAGCGTCGCCGCACTTGTAGAGATTGCCGCGCCACCGGGCGCCCGGCGCCGGCTGCCGGACGGGCGCATACGTCCGAAGGAGGCCGAGCGGCAGCCGGTATTCGACGCTCCACACGACCGGCTCCGGGATCTCGGGGTCCACGATCTTCGGCAGGGTGTGGGCGACCCGGATCCGGGCGCAGTCCTCCTCGGCGATCGGCACGGTATCCGCGCGCGGCCTGCCGTGAAATTCGAACAGCAGTGTCCCGCCGCAGTTCATCTCGAGGTTGAAGTAGCTCTGCGACGCGTCCGGTCCGGGCGAGAAGAAAAACTCCACGCAACTGTCGCGACAGACCGGATCCTGCGTCTGCCGCGCCACGGCGCGCACGAACCGGTCGGCGACGCGAAAGATCACGTACAGGGCCGCATCGTCGTATCCCAGCCGGGCCCGCGTATCGGGGACGTGCGCGGGCCGCGTGCCCATGAAGCGGTCCAGCACGAGCGTCTCGGCCGCACGCCAATCCGGTTTGTCCCAGACTCCGTCGGGCTCCGGCGTCCCGCGCATCCTGACGACGGTTGCTTTCATGGGTCGCGGCGCGGTGTGTGGTCCCGCAGCAGAAGCCCGGGATCGATCGCGCCCTGCCCCGCGACAAAATCCTCCGTATACGTCCCTTCGTCAGCCGACGGCATGGGCACGTACTTGCCCGCGGCCGTTACCAACGCACGGCCGCCCTCATCCAGAATGACGCCGCCGGTCGTGACCAGCCTCGAACGGCGGGCGGTCACTTCTCCCTGCACGCGGAGCGCCTGGCCCACGCGGATCGGCCGCCGGAGTCGCGTCGTCATTTCCGCGGCCACGCACGGCCGGCGCAGGGCCACGATCGCGGCCCAGGTCATGACCTCGTCCAGCAGGGTCATGGCGATGCCGCCGTGAACGAGGTGCCGCCACCCGAGATCGGTCTCGCGCGTGGTATAGTCCAGCACCACGCGGCCGTCCTCCATTCTGGACTTGAGACGGAAGCCGCGCGTGTTCGACTCCCCGCAAACCAGACAGGAGCGCGTCCAGGGCAGAACCCCGGACGTGATCTCCTCGCTTTCCACCATAGGCGCGCGTCCCGGTCCCGCGTCTCCCTGCGCGGGATCCGGACTTCGTTCCTCCTCGCACGGTCCATGCTCTACAGGATTTGCCGTTCGTTGTAAAGGCAGCAGCCGGGGCGAAGGCGGGCTACTCGCCGCTCGCCGCTCGCCACTCGCCACTCCGGCCGTTGTTCGCCGGACCAAAACCCGTGCTTGAATTGCGCCTTTTCCGGGTGAATAATCGGCGCAACATGGATGGGTCGGCAGCCAGTGGGATCGGGATTCTGGGCGGCACCTTCAACCCCGTGCATCTCGGCCACCTGATCCTTGCCCAGACGGCGCTGGAGACCTTCGATCTCTCGAGAATCCTGCTCGTGCCCTGCGCGGTGCCCCCGCACAAGGAGGCGGCCGGTCTGATCGCGGCCGGCCACCGCCGGGCCATGGTCGAGGCCGCGATCGAAGGCGACCTGCGCTTCGATCTGTGCGACGCGGAGCTGCGGCGCGGAGGCGTCTCCTACGCCGTGGACACCGTCCGGGAGTTGCGGCGCACGTATCCGGACGCCGCGCTGCACTTCCTTATCGGGTCGGACACCCTTCCGGAGCTTCACCTTTGGAAAGACATTTACCGGCTGCTGGACCTGTGCCGGTTCGCGGTCTTCGCGCGGCCCGCGCCGCGGGGCGGCGCGCTCCGGCCCGGCGATCTTCAGCTCCGGGAGCCCTGGGGTCGCCGCCTGCTCGAGAACCGGGTCACCGGCCGCCTGGTGGACATTTCCTCTTCGGACATCCGGCACCGGGTTGCCGAGGGGATGAGCATCCGCTATCTTGTACCCCCGGCCGTGGAGATGTACATCGCCGAACACCGGCTCTACGGAGGGACGGGCGGGGCATCCGGGACGTGATCCCGCGCAGGAGGGAAGACGACATTCAACCCGTGGAGCTAGCCGGCAGAGCGCGGGAGGCACTTGCCGCGAAGAAGGGCGAAGGAATCCGGTTGTTCGACGTCCGGGGCGTCTCCGCGGTGACCGACTTCGTCCTGACCGTCTCGGGCACCAGCGCGCCGCACCTCAAGGCGTTGTCCGAGGCCGTGCGCCGCGGCCTCAAGGACGAGCACGTTTCCTGTTACCGCCACGCGGGCACGCCCGACTCGGGCTGGATCGTGCTGGACTACCTGGACGTGGTCATACACATCTTCTCGCATCCGGCGCGACGCTACTACGCGATAGAGGATCTGTGGAAAGGATGTCCCACGCCGGACTGAACGGGTCCGATCCGTTCTCGTCGGCCAATCCCTCCAGGATCAGGAGTTCCCGGGCCACGTCCCGGAGTTCCGTCTCGGCTCCCGCGCCCGCGGTGCCGGCGATATCGGTCCGGTCTTCCGTGGAGACCATCACCAGAAGCGTGCCGACGCGGCGGATCCGTTCGGCGCGCGCGCCGGACCAGGTCATCCACCAGACGCCGGCCGCGACCACCAGCAGCGCCGCGGCCGCCAGCACGCGCACGGCCGGTCCGCGCCAGACCCACCGGCCCGTTCCGGCCCGAGCAGCGGCCGCCGCCCGGATCCGGGTCATCACCCAGGCCGACGGTTCCCCCGCCGGCAGCGCCTGGTCCACCCGCGCCAGGATCTCGCGGATTTGATCGCGGTCCTCCCGGCAGGCTGCGCAGGCGGCCAGATGCGCCTCCAGCTCCGCGGAGGCGGCGCCATCCAGCTCCTGCGATTCCGCCAACCAGATCTTCTCCCGGGTCTTCTTGCAGTTCATGATCGCCTCCCCGTCTATCGGCCCAGGGCCCCGTATTCCTCCTTCAGGAGCGGCCGCAGTTTCTCGCAGGCGTAGCGCATTCTGGCCAGCACCGTGTTGATCGACGCCTTCTGCACGGCCGCGATCTCGCGGAACGAGAGACCCGACCGAAGCCGCATGACCAGCACCTCGCGCTGTTCTGCCGGCAGCCGCTGCACGAGACGGACGATCCGGCCGCCGGTCTCCCTCGCGGCCGCCCGGCCCGCCGGCCCGGGCCCGCCCGCTGCGATCGTCTGCATCATGGAGGCGCCCTCCTCCGTCTCCTGATCGAGGCTGACGTCCGGCTTCCGGCGCCGGGCCCGGTCCACGATCAGGTTGTGGGCGATGCGCAGCAGCCAGCCGAAGAAGTTCTTCTGGCGGTACAGGCCGATCTTCCGGATCGCCCTGAGCCACACCTCCTGGAAAACGTCTTCGGCCTCATGCCGGTTCCCGGTCATATTCAGGATGTAGCCGAACAGGCCCCGCCGGTACCGCTCGACTAGCGTCTCAAGCGCGGACACCTCCCCCGCACGGTAGCGTCTCAGCAAGTCCCCGTCCGACGCCTCCATCGTCCCCTCCGTACGGCCCTGTTCATACAACGGGCCGCGCCGCCGTTTATTGCCGCCATTCAGACCAAAACGTCCAGCCCGCCGCCAGCCCGGCCGCCGCATACCCGCGCAGCAGGGCCAGCATCTCTTCGATCCCCGCGGGCGAGACCAGCACGATCCACAGGGCGATTCCCAGCACGTTGAGCAGGTAGATCAGCGCGTACGAGAAGACCCGGCCGCAGGACTGGATATCGCTCTGGTGCTGCAGCAGCGTCGTCACCGTGAACGTCAGGTGAAATCCCCAGGTGAACCCCACCATGCCCAGCCAGACCGGCGCGTAGGGCTCCACGGCAACGAAGACCGAGAGAAGCCCGTACCCGACGATGACCAGCACCGTGTAGAGCGGAAAGAAATAGGGCGCGAGCAGGATCACGAAATTGCTCTTCGAGAGCGTCACGCTGCCGCTCTCCCGGAACACCCGCAGGCGCGAGACTTGCGCGCCCATGAGCCAGCCCCAGAGCGCATGGGTCAGCTCGTGCGCCAGCACGTAGCCGCGCGCCGGGCGCGGCAGCGTGAAGTACACGAAGAGCCAGAGCCCGAACCCGCCGATCAGCGACCAGGCCGCCGGCCCCGGTCGGCCGGACGACGCCTCCAGCGACCGGACCAGCGCCCCCACGGTCTGCGTGGCCGCCACGCACAGGGGCAGGAGCAGCAGGCCGACGAGGAATCTCACCGCCTTCATCGCGCGGACCCGATCCTACACCAGGCCCCGCGCCCGCACCAAAAAAAAGCGGCGGTCCCGCCTTTTTCGGAATTGACCGGCTCCCGCGCGCCGCTATCCTAGGTTCTCCTCGCGTTTTTTCCGGAAGACGACGGGGCGCCGGCCCCGCGCGAATCGAAGCAAAGGAGAGAGAGAGGCATGCCGAATACCAAGAGCGCCGACAAGCGGATGCGGACGTCAGCGGCCAGACAGGTCCGAAACCGGGAAGCCAAGACCCGCATACTGACCGCCCGGCGCAGGCTGTTCGCCGCCACCGCCGCCGGTAACCGGTCCGAAGCCGAACAGCGCTTCCGCCTGTACTGCGCCGTCCTGGACAAGGCGGTGAAGAAGGGCACGATCCGGGCCAACAACGCCGACCGCAGGAAGTCCCGGGCCGCTGCCCGGGTGGCCAAGATGGCCTGACCCGGCGCCGCGTGGCGCCCTGCCCGCCCTCCGGGCCGCGAGCCTGGTCGAGGGGCTCAGGGCCAAGGCCCGCAGCTCTACCAGTACTCGACGATGCTTTCCACGATGTCGTGGGCCAGGTCCCGCGCCGCCTGCGGCAGCGCGCCGTCCTTGGACGTGGCCAGATCCCCGACCATCTCGAACGTCGCATCGCCCTGGACCGTCTTCTTCACCAGCACGGCCTCCGGGCTCACACGCCGGAAGACGATATCGGCCGTGAGCTGCAACCGGTACTCGCGCGTCGTCTTGGGCCGGTCCCTCTCGTACCGGAGCGGATCGAGCCGGTAGCCGACCAGGGTCACCGACAGAACGGAATCCGCTTCGGCGGCTCCGGCCACGCGCAGCGTACCGTCCGTCTGCAGCTCTTCGAGAGTCGCGCGGCTGGCCTCGATCTCGATCCGCGGTTCGCCGGTGCGGTTTACGAACGCGGGGACGTACACGGTCTGGATGCCCGGCGGCAGCGTCGTGCCAAGCCGGTAGCCCACGCACCCCGCGCCGGCGCCGGCCAGAAACGCGGCCACCAGAGCGGCGCTCGCGCACCGCACACCGACTCCCGCACGCCAACCCGAACCTCTATTCACTCTCATGCTCCTCCTCCACGGTGCGTCGCAGCGCCGCGATCCGTTCGGCCGCCCGATCGGACCTCTCTGCCGACGGGAACTTCTGCAGGAAATCCCGGTACGCGATCAACGCGGCCCGGGGATGTTTGCCGTCCCGGTCGTAGAAGAGGGCCCGCTCATAGGACATCCGGGCCAGCCGCGCGTTCAAACGGTCCATGCGCTCCCGCGCCTCGGCGGCGGCCTTGTGCTCCGGGTAATCGCGCAGGCATCCCGACAGCGCCGACAGCGCGCGCCGGCAGCTTTGCTCGTCCCGCATCTGCGCGCGCGCAATCTCGTCCAGGCACGCGGCGCGCCGGTAGGCGGCCCCAGCCACGAAATCGCTGTCCGGGTACCGCCGCTGCAACCGCTCGAAGGCCTGCACGGCTTCCTCCTCGTCCCCCAGCTCCTGCCGGATCAGGCCGATGGCGAACTGGGCCTCCGCGGCCCGGTGCCAGCCGGGGGCGTTTTCCACGATCTGTTCGAACAGGGGCAGCGCCGCCTCGGGCGCCGCAAACCCCGGAAAGAACAGGAACCGGCCCCGCCTCCACGTCCGCAGAAGATTCGCGATCCGGAACTGCCCCGCGAGGGCCTCCTCGTACGGGAACAGCCCGGCGTAGTGGTCGAGCAGGTACTGGTATTCCTCGAAGGCGCGCCGGTACCGGCGCGCCTGCTCGAGCAGCCGGGCCAGCGCAGCCTGTGCCGCGGCCGCCTCCTCCGAATCGTGCCAGGTGTGCACCAGCGCCTGGTACTGACGCCGCGCGGCGCGGGCCCGGCCGTCTGCTTCCAGCTCGCGGGCAAAGGCCAGTTGTGCGGCCGGCGAGCGGCGGGCCGGCCGATGGAAGAAGCTCGGTTGCTTCCGCTCCGGATGCGCCGCCGGCTCGACCTGCGGCGCGAACGCATCCTCCTGCGCACCCGCCACGCAGCCCCATGCCAGGCTCAGCACCACGACAGCCAGGAACGTGTGCAACCGTCTCCCCATGACCCGTAACGCTATCCGCGCGGTTCGCGCAGGTCAAGTCTTGATCCCCGGCGCCGTACGCCCTATGCTCCCACGGAAATCGAAAAAGAACCAGGCGGGAGCGTATGAAGAAAGTACTGATACCGACCAAGCTCAACCGGAACGCGGCGGACATCCTCACCGCCACCGGCAACTATGACGTGGTGCAGACCGAGTCCCTGGACATCGCCGAGGCGGCGGCGGCGCACCCCGACACCTATGCCCTGATCGTCCGCAGCGAGAAGGTCACCGCCGAGATCATGGATCGGCTGCCCGGCCTGAAGGTGATCGTGCGCGCCGGCGCCGGCGTGAACACCATCGACACCCAGTACGCGCGCCAGAAGAACGTGGACGTCATGAACACGCCCGGCGCCAACTCCAACGCGGTGGCGGAAGAGGTGATCGCCCTGATCCTGGCCGACGCCCGGCACCTGATCGCGGCCGACGCCTCTACGCGCCGGGGCAAGTGGGAGAAGAAGAAATTCATGGGACGCGAGCTGGCCGAAAAGACGGTGGGCATCGTAGGGCTCGGCAACATCGGTCGACTGGTCGCCAAGAGGCTCTCCGGCTTCGATGTCCGGCTCCTGGGCTACGACCCGGTCATCTCCGCCGACCGGGCCCACGAGCTGCAGGTCACACTCGTAGACCTCGAGACCCTCTTTGCCGAGTCCGACTACGTCACCCTGCACCTGCCCGAGAACGAGGAGACCGTCGGTTTCGTGAACGAAAGCCTGTTGTCCCGGATGAAGGAGGGCGCCACGATCGTCAACTGCGCCCGGTCCGGCGTGCTCGACGAAGCGGCACTCCGCGGCCTGAAGGCCGACAAGCACCTGCGCTTCCTCAACGACGTGTACGAGAAGGATGTCGACGGAGTCAAGAGCGTGACCGACATCGCCGACATCATGCTCCCGCACCTCGGCGCCAGTACCCGGGAAGCGAACGCCAAGGCCGCCCGCCGCGCCGCCGAACAGCTGATCGATTTCGACGAGAAGGGCGTGACCAGCTTTATCGTGAACCGCAACATCCCCGAGGGCCTCGACGAGGCCTACTGCGAACTCGCCAATACCCTGGCGAGACTGTGCCGCTGCCTGGTCGGCCGGGACGCGACGCCCAAACTGATCGAAACCAGCTTCTACGGGTCGCTCCGCGCCTACTCCGACTGGCTGCTCGTGCCGGTGGTCGCAGGCATCTGGGAGAGCTTCGACCGGTCGCGGGATTTCGGCGCCGCCCGGGCCTACCTCGACGAGATGGGCATCCGCTACGTGAATCGCGAGGTGGACGAGACCAAGCGCTACGAGAGTTCCATCACGGTCGATCTGTCCAGCGACGTGGACTCGGAACTGCTCCGCCACGTGAGCATTCGCGGCACGGTCGCCGAGGGGGTGCTCATGGTCGCGCGGATCAACGAGTTCGACAAGCTCTACTTCGAGCCGGCCGGACACACCGCGTTTTTCCTGTACGACGACCGGCCGGGCGTGCTGGGCGCGATCGGCCTGTCCCTGGCCGACGCGGGCATCAACATCGAGGACGTGCGCAACCCGCACGATGCCCGGACCAACCGTTCGCTGGCCATCATGAAGGTGAACCAGAAAATCCCGGACGAGGTGCTCGCCGAGATCGCGCGCAAGATCCAAGCGATCACCGTCTTCAGCATCCGGTTCTGAACCCGACACGCAACACGCGACACGCAACACGCAACACGCGACACGCAATACGCAACACGCAACACGCAACACCGGCCGTGTGGACACCCGAACAGGTCGCCGCAACGATTGACCACGCCGTGCTTAGGCCGGCCGCCACGGCCGCCGACGTGCAGGAAGGCTGCCGGCTGGCCCACGCGTGCCGCGTGGCCAGCATCTGCGTCCGCCCGACCGACGTCGCCCAGGCCCGTCACGCGCTGACCGACTCCCCGGTCGCGGTCTCGACCGTGATCGGGTTCCCGCACGGCCATCACCGCACCGAGGTCAAAGTCCTGGAAGCCCGCCTGGCCGTTGCCGACGGCGCGTCCGAGCTGGATATGGTGATGAACGTCGGGCGCTTTCTGACGGGCGACGACGACTTCGTGCAGGCCGACATCGAAGCGGTGACGGCGGAGGCCCACGGACGCAACGCGCTCGTGAAGGTCATTCTGGAGACGTGCTATCTCGACCCCGAACAGATCGCACGCGCCTGCCGGCTGGCCCGGTCGGGCGGAGCCGATTACGTGAAGACGTCCACGGGCTTTGGGGACGGGCCCGCGACGCCCGGCGCCGTGGCCGTAATGGTCCGGACGGTCGGCCGCGCGATGGGCGTGAAGGCCTCGGGCGGCATCCGGACGTGGCAGCAGGCGCTGGGGTTCCTGGACCAGGGCTGTACCCGGCTCGGCACGGGTTCCACGCAGGCGATCCTCGAGGGCGCGCCCTGACCCGGGCCGGCCGTTTCAGTCCTTTTCGCCCTCCGGAAACATCATCGCGGCGCTGAATTCCATCTGGAATTCCGGATTCAGGGACAGATCCACGTGCTGCGTGTTCCGCGCAATGCCCGCCGCGTACTCCTTCTCAGCGCCCGACAGGAGCACGCGCTTGGCGCCGAACGAGGCCGTGTTCCCGACGAACCGGATCCGGTCCGTAGGAATCTGCGGCAGCATGCCGATCCGTCTCGCGTTCCGCCGCCGGATGAAGTTCCCGAACGCGCCCGCCAGCAGCACCATCTTCAGGTCCTCGGGCTGGAGACCGACCCGCTTCAGCAGGATCGTGATCCCGGCCCGGATCGCCCCGTTGGCGAGCTGGAGCTCCCGGATATCCTTCTGGTACAGGCAGAGATCCTCGCCGGTCGCCGTCTCGGACGCCCCGGCCAGCACGAAATCGAACTGGCCGTCCCCGGGCACGATGCGCCGCCGGATCTCGGGCGGAACGCCGGCGGGCAGCTCGTCGCCGCCGAGAATGCGGCCGGTCTCGTCCAGCACGCCCGTGCGCAGCAGGACCGACACGGCGTCCACCAGGCCGGTCCCGCAGATGCCGCTGGGCTTGGCGTTGCCGACCACGTTGACCCGGATATCGCCGTCGGCGACGACCTTTTCAATCGCCCCCTGCGTCGCGCGCATGCCGTGCACGATCCGCGCTCCCTCAAAGGCCGGGCCGGCCGCCACCGACGTCGCGATGACGTTCCCGTCGTGCGCCAGGACCAGTTCCCCGTTCGTGCCCACGTCCACGAACAGCAGCGGGCCCGGCGTCCGGTCCAGCCGCGTCCCCACAATGCCCGCGACCGTGTCCCCGCCCACGAATCCGCCGATCTGCGGGAAGACGGTCACGTCGGCGCCGGGATGGATGGCCAGCCCCAGGTCCGCGGCGCGCATCTCCAGGGCGTCGCGAAAAGCGGGCAGGAACGGCAGCTCGCCGAGCGCCGTGGGGTTGATGCCGCACAGGATCTGCTGCATCGTCGTGTTGCCCGCAAAGACCGCCTCACAGATCTTGGCGCGCGCGATGCCCGCCTGCCGGGCGAGATCCTCCGCGATGGCGTTCACCGCCCCGATGATCGCCTCGTGCAGCCGGCTCAGCCCGTCCTTCTCCTCCCGGCATTTCTTGATCCGCGAGATGACGTCATCGCCGAACGGGATCTGCGGATTCATCCGGCTGGAAACCGCCGCGTCGCGGCCCGTTCGCAAATCCACCAGGGTGCCCACCAGCGTCGTGGTGCCGATGTCGAAGGCCGCGCCGAAGAAGCGGTCCGAGGTATCGCCCGGCTCCAGGTCGATCAGGCGGTTCCGCACGAGCGTGGCCGTCACGCGAAAGTCCGACTCGCGCAGCACGAGCGGCAGGGCTCTCAACACGCCCAGATCGATGGCGACCGGCCCGACGGTTTCGCGCAGCAGTTCCACGTCGGATTGCGCGCCGGTCCGGTCGGGCGGCTTCATCTCCAGGAAACGCTTCACCGCCGTGGGCCGCACCTCCTGGGCCTCGCCGGAATCCTCCAGCAGAATGCGCTGGCTGCTTTGAAAGAGCGAAGCGTCCGGGACCTCGACCACCAGCGCATTCTCGACTCTGCACCGGCAGGCCAGGCGATACCCCTCGGCCAGGCGGTCCGCTTCGAGTACGGAGGCCGACGAGTCCGCCGGACAGGCGCCGTCCGTCACCCGCACCAGGCACTTGCCGCACTTGCCCGCGCCGCCGCAGGGCGTGTTGATGATGTAGCCCGCCCGCGCCGCCGCCTCGAGCAGCGTGGTGCCCCGCAGCACGAATACGCTCCGGCCGGCCGGTTCGAACGTGACTTTGACTTCCTGTTCCATGCGGACGCGCCGCCCCACTCCGGAGAAGATTCCGGGTAGCGTACCACCAATTCCATCCGGAGCAAGAGGAAGATAGGCGGGCCTTGCCCGTCCGGCGAACCCGGGAACGAACGTCGAACATCCAACATCGAACGTCCAACGTCGAAGTACGGGAGCCCCGAGAGCCATTGCTTTTCGCCCTGGTCTCCTTCCCCATCCGTTCGATGTTCGATGTTCAGTGTTCGATGTTCGATGTTGCACGGAAAGGAAGACAGCGGGTCTGGCGCACCGGGCCGACCTCTGCTAAGATTCGTCCTGCCGGGCGCGTCCCATCCTCGGACGTTGCGCGCAAAACCCACATGAAGACCGGACGGAGGCAGTTCAGGGAGGAACGCCTGGCGGCGTTCGAGGCCGCGGCGGCCCGCTACGAGGGGCCGCTGCTGCGCTACGCCGCCCGCCTCTGCCGCGACCCCGACGCCGCCCAGGACATCGTCCAGGAATCGTTCATCAAGCTCTTCAAGAACTGGAACGAAGAGTTCTCCGCGTCGCCGGCCCTGTCGAGCTGGCTGTACCGCGTCACCCACAACTGCGCCGTGGACTACATGCGCAAGCAGGCCCGGCGGCATCTGCTCCACTCGCGGCAGGCCGGCGAGCAGCGGCACTTCACGCCGCCCGACCGCGGCGAGTGGTTTCGGATCAGCGAGCAGGCCGAACAGGCGGCCCGGGCCCTGGACGCGCTCAGCCTGCGGGAGCGGCAGCTGGTCGTGCTCAAGGTGTACGAGGAAAAATCGTACCGCGAAATCAGCGAGATCACCGGGCTGAGCACCGGCAACGTGGGCTACATCCTGCACCACGCCATGAAGAAGTTGGCCGCAAGCCTCAAGAAAGAGAACGTGATATGAACCGGGAAACCGATCAGCCGACCGACCCGTGGCGCCGCAACGGCGAACACGCCGTCCTGCCCTGCGAGGATATCCAGGCCGTGCTGTTGGACTACCTGACGCGCGAACTCGGGCCGGGACGTTCCGACCTCGTCCGTGAACACCTGAGGAAGTGCCCGACGTGCCAGTCCGCCGCGGCGGACATGCAGGCCACGCTCGACTTCCTGCACCGCGACTCCGCCGCGGGCGCCGGCCTGCCGGAGCGTCTGTCCGACACGCACCGGGCCCGCATCGTCCGCGCCCTGATGCATCCGGTTCTCGACTGGATCTACCGGCATCACGTTGCGGTCTCGGTCGCAGCCGCGATCGTGATCGTCCTGACCGCCGTGGGCCTCCTGGTCAAGGCGAGGATCCTGGACCTGCGGGGACCGGGGCCGGGCTACCGGGTGCGCATTGGGCCGGGGCCGGAAGCGGCCGGATCACCGGAGCGGCCAGGAGGCCGCTGACAACCCCTTCCGGGAATCGAATCGATACGCGCTGCGTCCGATCCGGAGCGTGGCGGCGGACGGGGAGACTTCCAGGACGGCCTCCTCTCCCGTCGAACGGTTGCCGAGCAGGTTGGCCAGCAGGACCGCTTTCTCCACCCCGTCCCCGCGCCCGAAGTTCCACACCTCGTCCGGGAGGGCCAGCCGGCCCGGCTCGTCGTAGATGGACTCGTCCGGCAGGCTGCGCACCTTCGCCGGCAACGCGTCTGCCTCCAGATCCTTCGCGCCCTCGATCGAGACGGGGTTCCGCTCGAGCGCGGCCTTCAGAAACGGCGCCGCGCCCGTTCGGCTCAGATCGCGATAGGCGTAAAACGCCATGGCCGCCATTTCGTTCCGGTCCCGGACCGCCGCCAGCCGGTCGCCGATCTCCTCCCGGCTCATGTCGAGATCGATCCCCAGCGGCTCCCCGCCCGAAACGAACGTCTTCGACTCCAGATCCGGGAGCTTGGGCTCGGTCCGGCAGAAACGGAACAGGCTCTCGATCGCAATGTCCGCACTCAGGCACTCACTGGCAAACTGGTGCTTGAGACGGTCCCGGTCCTCCGCGTGGCCGATGTCGATGCGGTTCTCCTGCACATACACTTCCAGGTCGTTGAGCACGATCCGGCTCGGCATCCGGCCCTCGCGGAATTCCTCCATGTCGATCTCGTCCATGAGCTTGGCGCGCGTGGAGTCGGTGATCCGGTACGGGCTCCCGTGTTCGTAGGCAAAGACCCGTTCCATGGGCACGTAGTGTTCCACGCCGTGAACCGGCCAGCGCATCTGGAAGCATTTCTGGATTTCGCGGTCGTGGCGCAGGAAGTTCCCCAGAATCTCCTCGGTCAACGAGGTCGTCAGGTAGTCGTTCAGCCGCGCGCGGAAACGGCGGCAGACGTCGGGGGCGATCGTGGCCTCCGGGTAGACCGTGTGCACCACGCCCGACTCGTGCGCGATGAGCGTCACGCGTTCGTTCTCCAGCGCCCGGCGCGCCTGCGCCGATAGCGCCGTGCCGTTGAACCACATGTTCTTGGTCACCAGACGACGGTTGTTGGTCAGGATCCCGTCGTCCAGGTCTACGAAATTCTGGGAGTGCAGCGGGGTGGCCAGCAGGTAGATGTCCCGCAGCGGAATGCGGGCCACGACGAAGAGGGCCGCCGCGTAGAGCGTGGAAAGCGACACGCATTCCCCGGCGCCGGTGTCGTAACCGGGCTTGTGGACGAAGGCGTCCATGGCCTCTACGGTCTCGGTCTTCCAGTACGGAATGACGTTGCCCTCGTACTTGTCGAGACCGAAATGGGTGCGGATATCGATGTCGAAGTAGTACTTGTCCCCCTCGTATCCGAAGAGGGCGTTCGACCGCGCCAGGATGTCCTCCGTGATGAACGCACGGAAACGGGCCAGCTCCCGCTCCTTGGTGGTCAAGCCCCACGTGTCGAGGTCCAGGTTGAACACGTAATGGTCCATGATGTACTGCTTCAGGCGGGTGATGCGCCGATAGGGCTTCATCCGCTCGATGCCGTCAAACCACGGATCCTCGCGCCAACGCCAAATGCGGAGCGACAGAATGTTGGCCAGGACCAGGCTGTAGATAAGCTCGGGAAAGATGAACACCTCCATGTCGGAAAGCGTCACCGCCGACGACTGCCGCTCCAGCTCTTTGGCTTCC
>Ga0180432_10004479_pt1 | contig 19148 bp, 11 predicted proteins | sample SS_ome_10_FD_132414 | JGI IMG/M metagenome (GOLD analysis project Ga0180432, IMG submission 132414) | Hypersaline lake sediment archaeal communities from the Salton Sea, California, USA - SS_1_MS_2 metaG | ecosystem: Environmental > Aquatic > Non-marine Saline and Alkaline > Hypersaline >...
CCATTCGCGCCTTCGCCGGCGATGTGGACACTGTCCATGCCAACGCCGTCAGAGGCAACCTCGTCGAGGGCTACCCGCTCGAGGATAACTTCTTCCTCAACATCAAGTTCAAGTCCGGCGTCATCGGCCGTGTCTCAGGCCTCTATGGAATCATCCATCCGCCGACACCGATGATGCAAATTGGGATCTACGGTACGAAGGGGAGCCTGCAAACCGAGTTCACCGATAACGAACCCGGGCAGGTACGCGTTGTCCTCGACAAGCTCGTTGACCACAAGCCCTTAGTCGCCGACTTCGAGCCGGAGACCGACCTCAGCGCCTATGGGCTGGGCGCCGCCGTCATCCGCTACATGCGTCATTTCCAGGACTGTCTCGACAACGATCTGGAGCCTGTCCCCGGTGTGGTCGAGAGCGCCAAGACGATGGCCGTCATTGCCGCCGCCTGGGAATCTATCGAGACCGGCCAGGTCGTCAAGGCCTACAACGACTTCTGACCCGCCGGCCCATATTACTGATGAACCCTTGGCTCGGCGCAGATTGAGAAGGCTGTAGCCTTCTCAACTCGCAGCGTCGCGTCGTCTGCCACGCTTAACTAAAGATGGGAGGACGCATAGTGTCCTCCCGTTCTCAGCTTCCACTGCAATTATGCAGATTTGTGAGGCCATAGGGCGCTGGCGAGTATCGTTGAGACCGTGTCCATCCAGTCCGGTAGCCGATGGAGGGGCCGTGTCGAGGTGCACTTTGCGTAGCGAAGTAACCGAGGCCGGCCCACGGATAAGAAGATTCTATGGAGATTGCCTGACTGGGCCAGCCTGGAATTGCACGCGCCGAGCGCGTGCAATTCGGCGACAGGCCCCTCCGCTACGACCAACGGCTACGAATCAGCAGCCTCCTATGGCAAGTACCCGGAATTTGCATAACTACAGTTCCAGCGCGCGTCCTCCGGGGCGTGCTGTACTCACTCGGCGCTGCTAACATCCAGCCGCAACTGACCGATGTTGCCCGCCGTAATCGCCTCCATCAATATGTCGGCAAATGCTTCGCGCTGTTCGGCGCTTCCCAGCAAACTGGCCTGGAGCTTGAGTACTGCGGCGCTGCTGGCGGCCGCCGTCTCATGTTGTATCCGGCTCAGCGTATTGAGCATCGCCGCAGTGCCATCTCCGTCCCGGCCCTCTACTGCCAAGAGGCTGTCACCCGGCAATTCGCCTGCACGCTTGCCTTCCGGCGCCGCCCCCGTCTGCTCCCCATAGCTCAACAGTAGGCCTGTCGTCAACAGATACGGGAAGTAGGTCGCGCCCGTCGGGGTCTCATAGGTGCCGAGGAGTTCATGATAGCGGCGGCCCAGATCGGCCGCATAGCCGTCAGGAAGCTCATTGCCATTGCCGTACTTGGGCACCTGCTCGCGGAGGTACTCCAGCAACTCGTCGCGACCCTCGAAATCCTCACGCAGCGCGGCCAGCATCTCATCCGGGCTCACGCGCTTCTCTGCGAAGACTGCTCTGTCCAGCGCCGCCAGACTGTCTGCGACACTCCCGAGCCCGACGGCCACGCTCGAATGGTAGTTATACAGGGAGCCACCCTCGAGGATATCTAGACCATGTCGCGCGCCGTCCTCCGTCAGCAGCGACAGGTACGGGAGGCGCCGTTGCGCACGCTGCGCCAGTTCCGTCGAGTTAGACCCATAGACTGCCAGTTGCGCGAAATGGGTCAGTTGTTCGCCGTATGCGGCCAATACATCCTTCATTGAGGCGAAGTCCGCCAGCGTGCCGGTCTGCGGACCTACCTGCATACCGTCCAGCAGGCATACTCCGTCATTCAGCGCCAGCTCCAGACACTTCGCCAGGTTGATCCAGTGGCTCACGGTGTGTAAATTAGCTTTCCCGGGCACCGTCGTCTCGAAAGAGCCCACTGCCGCATAGCTGCGGGCATCGTCAAGCGGCATCTCGTGCCACACCAGCGTCGGTACCACGGCCTCGTCGTTCAGGATCAGCGGGATTCCGTCACCACTCGCAAGCAGCTCCACACAGCGGGCGACGAACTCCGGCGGACTCTCCTTGTGCAGCCGAACCGACAGGCACGGGGCGAGCTGGAGACCCTCGATGACATCCAGCGTCAGGTAGCTCAGCGGGTTGGTCGCGTCACCGCCCCACGATCTCTGGCCCCCGAGCGTGATTTGCTGGAAGCCGCAGGACTGGCAGACCTTGATGAGGAAAGCCGCGAGTAGCTCCGCCGCGTGCTCGTAGGTGAGTACGCCGGCAGTCAGGTCGCGTTCCAGGTGGCCCCACAGCACATAATCCAGGCGGCCGATGGCGTCGGCATTGCCCCCGTTTTCCCACACGCTGATCATGTGCGCGAACCACAGCGCCTGGAGTGCTTCCCGGAAGCTGCGGGCGGATTTGGCCGGCACACGCTCACAGACCTCGGCAATCTCTTCCCATTCCACTCGCTGCTGCGCATCAGTACAGGCGGCGGCAAGTGCCCGCGCCCTTTCCGCATGGCGTAGTCCCAGTGTCATCCCGGCCTCACACACCCGGAGCCATGACTGGTAATTCGCTTCCTTCTGAGCGGCCCTCGGCTCCGTAGGCGACAGTGCCGTCAACCTCGCCTCGACTTGCTGCTTGAGGCCGCCAAACCCCAGCGTCACCACCTTCTCATAGGCGCGAATGGTGGCGCTGACCTCACTTCGCCGCACCTTGATAACTCCGTGTTCTTCCGCGTTTTGCAGTTCCTCCGGCCAGGCAGCCACCGGTGCCAGTTGCTCGAAATCAAAAGGCCCCTGTTCAAGCCACTTCTCCATTTGCCTCTGCTCGGCGGCGCTCAGACAACTTCCCGCAACCCCTTCAGCGAACTCGTCATGGTCGCGAAGAGAACCACCGATGGCGTCATTGCCGCCATGCTCGCCGATCAGCAACTCTCCGCCGGCCAGCTCCACAGGCATCTTCTCGATGGCATTAGCCAGGGCCGCGGCACTACGCATCGGCAATGACTCGCCGGCCGCTGCCATCCACCCCTCAAGGTAGTAATAGTGCCTGTACATGGCGCGCTCAAATAGTGCTGGAGGTTCGGAAAGCACGCGTTCGCGCAGCCTGCTAATACGTGTGGAAGGTTGATACGTGGACGTGCGATATCCCTCGATCTTTTCCATGACCCCAAAAACTCCCCTGCGCATCCCCTCAATCCCCAAGATCTCAAGGAGGTAATAATGGTGGAATACGCGTCATTGTGCATACACTTACACGACTTGTCAAGGCGCAGAATTGTGTCATCAAGGCACGGGTATTGCCAGGTAACATTATTGCCCATAAGCAGGTAATGTCACTGCCCGTCGGGAAATCAGCAACACGAACGGTCCTCTGTCTGGCACCCGCTTGATGAGGCTGCGCATACCTGAGTAATGTCTATATGGAGATGCTCCAACCCACCAAGATGTTCATTATAATGGCGAGGTGACTTCATGGATGAGCCACGCGCTCGCGAATTGGCTGATCTCTACTGCAACGAGCTTGTTGAGCGCGTCATACCATTCTGGGAACACCGTTCTCCCGCTCCCGACCGGACCGGTTTCTTTAGTTGCTTCGACCGCCAGGGCACGCTCTACGATACCAACAAGTATGTCTGGCTGCAGGGCCGCTTCGTATGGATGTTCTGCCGCATCTACAACGACCTCGAACCCCGCCAAGGGTGGCTTGAGGCAGCCCGCCATGGCCTCGAATTCATCAATCGCCACTGCTTCGACGAGAACGGCCGCATGTACTTCGCCGTCTCCGAGCACGGCCAACGTCTCACCAGGCCATGGGGCATCTTCTCCGAGTGCTTCACCATCTGCGCCCTGGCCCAGTACGCCCGCGCCACTGGTGATGACGCCCCCGTTCGGCAGGCCCGACAGCTCCTGGACCGCACTCTCGAAATGGCCCGCCGGCCTGACCTCGATACTCTCTCATACCCCGAGAACCCGCCCATGATCACCCACGCTATCCCCATGATCCTCCTCAACGTAATCCAGGAACTTCGCGCCGTCGAGGAGGACACTGCATACGAGCAGATTAGTGATGAGATGCTGCACCGCATTCTCGACCTTCACGCCCATCCCGACCAGCGCACCCTGTTCGAGAACGTCCGGCCCGATGGCACCTTTGTCAACACTCCTGACGGCCGCGTCATCAATCCCGGTCACGCTCTCGAATCGGCGTGGTTTCTCCTCCACGAGGCCCGTTATCGCAGCGACGACACCATCCGTGACCGCACCGTAGCAATCATCGAGTGGTCGCTGGAGCGAGGCTGGGACGACGAATACGGAGGCCTGCTCTACTTCCTCGACTCCGGCGGCTTTCCATCTCCGTACCTCGAGTGGGACATGAAGCTCTGGTGGGTGCATATTGAGGCGCTCTACGCAGTGCTCCTGGCCCATCACCTCACTGGCCGCGAGGATCTCCTAGAATGGTTTGAGCGTATCCATACCTGGACCTGGGAGCACTTCCCTGACCCTGAGGGCGGGGAGTGGTTCGGTTATCTCAGTCGCACCGGTAAGCCCGCCCTCACCCTCAAGGGCTCGATGTGGAAGGGCTTCTACCATTTGCCCAGGGGATTGCTGCTCATCTCCGAGCTACTCGACGAAATGACGGGCCGTACCGACCTCCGCTGCCCCCATAGGTACTGCCCGCGATGATCTAGCCGGCAGTCCGCAGCGACTCTCCCGCAGACCCTGTGCCGCGCCGGCCGGTACCTGCAGGATATCATCTCGCCGTCGGCGAATTGGCTCAGACTAACGCATCCACAATCGGAGGCAACCCTATGCCCGCAACACAGAATCGTCCGAATATCATCTACATCATCGTTCATGACATCGGTCAACATATCGGCTGTTACGGCGCGGGTGTTGCGACCCCGAACATGGACCGCCTCGCATCGGACGGCGTTTCTTTCACCAATTACCACTGCACTGCCGCCCAGTGCTCGCCGAGTCGCGGCAGCATCATGACCGGCCGCTATCCTCACCAAAACGGCCTCATGGGCCTCGCCCACATCGGCTGGGAATTCCATTTCGGTCAGAAGACCTTGCCCATGTACCTCAACGACGCCGGCTATGAAACCCACCTCTTCGGCCATCAGCACGAGCACTCCAATCCCGCGACACTCGGCTATCAGCACCTCCACTCCCCGGAAAAAAACAGCGCGCGAGTCATCGGCCCCGAGTTCATCGAATTCCTCCACGCCCACGCGGAGAACCCCGGCGAAAAGCCCCTGCACATCAGTGTCGGCTTCGGCGAGCCGCATCGCCCCTATCATCGTGAGGGCTATCCGCAGGACGATCCGGCCCAGGTAATGATCCAGCCATGGCTTCCTGACCGCCCCGGCATCCGCGAGGACATCGCCGGCCTCAATGGCCTCGTCCGGGTGGTTGACGAATGGGTCGGCAAGATCCGCCAGGCCCTGACTGATACAGGTCTCGAGGACAACACGCTTTTCATCTTCACTACCGACCACGGCACCGCAATGCCACGCGCCAAGGGCACCTGCTACGATCCCGGTACCAAGACTGCGCTCATCATGCACCAGCCCGGAGTCATCGAGGGTGGCACCCGCTACGAAGACCTGCTTATCAACTGTGACTTCATGCCCACGCTTCTCGATTTCGTGGGCGACCCGGAGCCTGACGATATCGCCGGCCGCAGCTTCCTCGGCTTGCTCACCGGCGGCGACTTTCGCCCCCATGAGCATATCTTCACCGAGATGACCTGGCATGACCGCTATAATCCGATACGCTCGGTTCGCACCGATCGCTATAAATACGTTCACAACTTCGGCGACCGTCCCCTCGTGTTCATGCCGCTCGATATCTGGAACGGTCACGCGGGGAGGGAAATGGCCTGGGAGTACTACTCGGAGAAGCGCCCTGAGCATCAGCTCTACGATTTGGGGGCCGACCCGCTCGAACACAACGATATCGCTGCCGATCCCGCTCATGCTGATATTCTTGCCGAACTCACCGCCACCGTTGATCAGTGGATGGCGGCTACGGATGACCCGCTTCTGCTTGGCGACGTTCCGCCGGTGCCGGAGCAGGCCCACCGCGCCAGGACCATCTATCAAACCAACTGACCCGGGCCTCGGGCCGAGGTGAGCTTAATGAAATACGAAGAATGTTTCCCCTACCAACTCGACGAGATCATCCAGGAGTGCCCGTTCGCCGTTATCCCCTGGGGCGCTCACGAGTGGCACGGCCCGCACAACGCAGTCGGCCTCGACACCATCAAGGCCTACCACATGGCCCTTGACCTTTGCGCGGAGGTGGGCGGCGTCGTATTACCGCCCGTCTATTGCGGCTATCAGACCATGAAGCCCTGGCGCGGTTTTCGCCACACCCTCGAGTTCCGCCGCGAGACCGTATATTGGCTGCTGCTCCAGCACCTCGAGCAGCTTTACGACGAGGGCTTCCTGCTGATTCTCGTGCTCATGGGCCATTACGGCAACAAACACGTGGAGATCATCCAGGAGGCCGTGGAGCGCTTCAATGATTGCCATTCCCGTGCCCGCGCACTGGCCTGGCAGGACTACCTCCCAGCCAGCTGGGTTGATGTCCGCGGAGGCGACCATGCCGGCCGCAATGAAACCTCGCTGCTGATGCACTACCGCCCCGACCTGGTGGACATCACGAACCTCCCTGCCGAGGGCGAAATCGCCCATGAGATCTATGGCTTCTCAGGAGATGACCCGCGCCAGGCGACACCTGAGCACGGTAAGATGCTGGCCGAGCTCTTCGTAGAGCAGTCGGCACCCAAAATCCGCGAACTCATCGCCGAGGTCCTCGACATCCGCCACTCCTCTGATGGCCGGCTCTAGCCAGCCGCTGTTTTCGGAAGTCGAACACTCCGAAGACTGGCATCGGCGGCGGCTAGAGATCAAACCGGGGCTGAGCTGTATCTGGTAGGTCTGCGGGCGCGGCGCGTACTGATAGCAAGGGGGCTAGAGCCTTGTTGGTGGAATGCTCGCATCTGGGCAGGACGCCCGATTCCAGAAGCAGGCTTTGCAAAGGGTTTGGCGAGTGCTCAGGAGATGATTGATGGCAAGCCATGACTTCGACCAGATCGTTGACCGTCGAGCCATCGGTGCGATGAAGTGGAACGTCGCGGAGGGCATCATCCCGATGTCTGTCGCGGACACCGAGTTCCTCTCGCCGCCGGAGATCGCCGAGGCGATCCGCGAGCGCGTGGCCGTGGCCAGCTACGGCTACTCCGGAATGACAGATGCAGACTACGACGCCATCCTGGACTGGATTGGGGCCCGCCAGGGACAGAGGGTGCCGCGTCAGCACCTGATGTCAACCCCCGGGGTCCTCTACACGATGCGCGTGGTCATGTATGCGCTCACCGAGCCGGGCGACCAGGTGATCGTACAGCCGCCGCTTCACACCCCCTCGATCGGCTCGGCGGGACTCCGACGCCGCACCCCGGTCAAGAACCAACTCAAGCGACGCCCCGACGGCGGATACACGTTTGACCTGGAAGGCCTGGAGCGCTGTCTCGAAGGCGGCGCGCGCGTACTGATGATGTGTGCCCCCAATAACCCGACCGGGCGCGTTTGGACGAGGCAGGAACTGTCCGACGTTGCCGAACTGGTCAAGCAACACGATGCGTGGATCGTGTCGGACGAGATCCACCGCGACATCGTGTACCCAGGCAAGCGTCACCTCCCCATTGCGACGCTGCCGGGCATGGAGGAGCGAGTGATTACCGTGTTCTCTCCCTCTAAGACTTTCAACATGGGCGGCTTCCACATCGGCTCAGCGATCATTGCCGATCCCAAGTTGCGCGCCGACGTCACGCAGGCGTTCTACGAATACGGTCATTCATGCGGTCGCCCACCCATTCTGTGTATCGCCGCGCAGACGGCGGCCTACACGCATGGCGCCGAATGGCTCGACCAACTCATCGAATACCTTGAGGGCAACCTCGACTTGGCCCTCGAGTACCTGCGAGGGACACCGCTGACGGCCTGTCGGCCCGACGGCACCTTCCTTTTGTGGGTGGACTGCGAGGCGCTCGGCATGACCACAGACGCGCTGATGTCGTTCATGCTGGAGAAAGCGCACATCCTGCCCGACCCGGGCCATTACTACGACATGTACGAGATCCAGCATTACAAGGGCCTCCAGCACCACTTCCGCCTGAACATCGCCATGCCGCGCTCGCTCCTCGAACAGGCGATGGACGGTCTGCGAAGCGCGGTGATGGCGCTCTGAGCCGCGGGCTGCGGCGGGCTACTCCGCGCCCACGACCAGGCGGAAGCCGCAACGACCGTACCCGGCTCCGACTTCGCCCTGGAGACGGTAGGCTGAGCGGCAGGTCGCGGCGGTACTCTGCCACGATCCGCCGCGCTGGACGCGCATGGTCCCATCCGCCGGTCCGGTCGGGTCCGCGGCGGGCGAGGTGCCGTAGTAGCGATAGCCGAACCAGTCCGCGCACCACTCGGATAGGTTCCCCGCCAGGTCCAGTGCCCCGCACCAACTGGCACCATCCCGGAAACTGCCCACTACCGTCAGGTAGGGCACCACGTCCTCCACCTTCTTCACACCGATGGCCTCTTTCCACTGCTTGAGGGCCGCCGTGGTCAGCAGTGGCTTCCACGCGCAGAACTCCGCGGAGTTGGCGTTGGCGCGGTCCCACGCGTTCCCCCACGGGTACACCCGGCTCTCCGGTCCGCGAGCGGCCCACTCCCACTGCGCCTCGGTCGGCAGGCCGCCGCCCGCCCAGTTGGCATACGCCGCGGCGTCATCCCAACTGACGAACGCAACGGGCAGGATCGGGTGCTGCGTGCCGAGGTTCGGGGCGAGGTACCCCTTGTAGCCCGTGGCCGTCAGGAACAGCTCATACTGCCTGTTCGCGACCTCGTGCCGATAGATCCAGCAGCCTCTCGTCAGGGCGACTTCGTGCTCGGGCTGCTCGAAGGCCGTCTGCTGCTTCCAGCCCTCCTCCCAGCCGTTCTCGCGCCAGAGGCGATCGATCTCCTCGGCGCCGGTCCCCATCTGCAGGCTTCCGGCGGGCGCCCAGACCATCTCCGCCCCGTCGGTCGGGTTGACCACGAACCTGTCCGGGTAGGCCTCGCTATCCTCACCCCAGCCTAGGCTCGCAGGCGTCATCCCGGCCTCGTAGGCAGGGCCACTGTGCTCCAGAAGTGAGGCCGTCTCGCCCGCGCTCGCAGGTCGCGGGGGCACCAGAGAGAGTACGAGGACCGACAGGCAGATGACCGAGACACGGGTCAGCCTGGACATTTTACACCTCGCGAGATCCGGCAAAGGTCGTACCTGAAATTGCCCAATATCAGATAGGTGTCGTTCCTTCATGGGCTAAGCACCCGCCCATCTGACGTGCAGATTGGACGTTGCAGCCACGGGCACCTTCTTTCCAGGCCGCTAAGCCCTGCCGAACCCGATTCTGCCGGCACTCATGCCGCGCTGTAGGGCCCGAAGCTGCAAGAGAGGCGGCCAGTAGCCGTGACAGCACTCCCGCGTTGGCAAGGCCGCCGCTGGGGGCGATTTGGCCCCCCCGGTGTCGCGGCACGCGTCGCGTGTCGCTTACCTCCAAACTGCGTCAGTTCTGGAGCGGTTCATGAGACTCGCCGGAGTGATTGCGCGCGTACCGAAGCGCTCGATAATCCGATCACATGCCCGGTCGAGTTGGCACGCTCGCTGCGGCGTGTCATCGAAGAGATTGAGTTGCCCGCCGCCGCTGCCATCCCGCAGATTGCCGACCGCCAGGCCGATAAGCCGGGCCCGTTGAGCGCCGAAATGGACCTTCTGCAACAACTTATCGGCCGCCTCATATAGCATCCGGTAGTTGTCGCTAGCCTGTGGGAGAGTGACGCTGCGGGTGATCGTCTTGAAGTCGGAGAAGCGCACTTTAAGAGTGACGGTTCTGCCGCGCGATTGCTGTTTGCGCAAGCGCCGGGCGAGGTTCTCGGCCATCGCCAGCAGCCGTAACCGCAGGTGCTCGATATCGCGGCTGTCGCGCTGCAATGTCACCTCCTCGCTGAGTTGCTTGCAGGTGCGCTGCCCATCATATTCGGCGACCTTGTCACTTCCCTCGCCTCGGGCGCTCTGGTAGAGATATAGCCCGCTCTTGCCAAATTCGTTCTCCAGAAGCAGTAGCGGAATGCTGCGTAATTGGCCGATTCTGCTTACACCGAGATGGCTGAGACGCCGGCGGGTCACCTCGCCAATGCCGGGGAGCTTCTCGACTGCCAGATCATCGAGGATGTTCGGCAAGCTGTCGTCACGCAGCCACATCAGGCCGTCAGGCTTGTCCCAGTCAGAGGCGATTTTCGCCAACAAGCGGTTGCTACCCAGGCCGATAGAGATGCCGATATCCAGGGCGGTCCTGATGCGGCGCTTGAGCCGCTCGGCGAGTTCCAGCGGGGAGCCGAACAGCCTCTCCGTGCCGGTAATGTCGAGGTAAGCCTCATCTATCGAGACCGCTTCGACGCACGGCGTATGCTGGAGGTAAATCTGCAGAGCGCGGTCGGAGTAGCGCTGGTAGAGTTTGGCATTCGGCGGCAGGAAGGTGGCCTGGGGACAAAGCTGCCGGGCTTGCCACATCGGCATCGCCGAATGGATGCCGAATTCGCGGGCTTCATACGAGGCGGCGGAGACGACACCTCTGCCTGTCAGGCCGCCGACGATGACCGGCAGATTGCGGTACTGCGGGTTCTGTGCCTGTTCAACCGACGCGAAAAAGGCGTCCATATCGGCATGTAAAATGATGCGCCTGGAGATGTGTGTGGGCATATTCGCACCGGCCTTTGGCAAACATTTGTTCGATTAGGATATCACACCGTGACCCCAATGTCCAGGGGCGCGGATTGCAGATGTTTTGTCGCCGGGTGCGCAGGTGCGTGATTACCTTTGATGGTGACGTCGCGGCTGGGGCGACTTTTATCCAGTCAGACGTCGTGCTCATAGGGCAGGCACGGTAATGTCCATATCTCATGCCGCCAGAAACGGACCCGAGCATTAGGTGTGGCGAAATCGGTATCGGTCACGACTAAGCTGCAGAATAAAAAAGGGGCCGCAGCCAACTGAGACCGCGGCCCCGATACTTGTTGCTACGGCGAGCTCAGCGCATCATCTGAACCGTGCTGAGTGCCTCGCTCTGGCCGCCGGCCTCGTCCTGCACTCTGAGCCGGATCAGGTAGATCCCGGAGGGGACGTTGAGGCCGCGTCCGCTCTTACCATCCCAGAGCAGTGTCGCGGTGCCGGCGGTCATCGGCTTATCACTGACCACCATCCGGATCGGTCGCCCGGCGATGTTCATCACGTCAGCCGTCACTGCAGCGTCGGCTGAGAGAGCGAAGGTAATCTGGGCGCCACCCGCCCGCGTCGGCAGACATGCCAGTGCGGTGACAAAGGCGTTTGCATTGATGTCCAGCACCGCCTCAGTGTCGCCCGAGACCTCGCCAGAACCGACGAAGTCCACGTTCTCGGCATTGCCGACCCACGAATCCACGGTCACATTCCGCTGCACCGGGTCGAACACGTAGGCGGTCATCATCGGCGTGACAATATAGTCGCCGCCTGGCAGGCCGGTGATGCAGTAGTGCCCGTTCTGGTCCGTAGTCGCTGTCGGTAGCACAGCGACGGCCGGCGCGGCCAGCAGGGCAAGCTCCCCCTGAGTGGCAACGACCTGGACGCCCTCTATGGGGGTGGCGCCCTCGTCATCCTGCACCACGGTGCCACAGATCGAGAAGCTTTCCTGGATGCCAGTGAAGTCCACATCGGTGGCGTTGCCGCCCACATCCGGTCCAACGGTCACTTCTCGCTGCTCCGGCTCGAAGCGCCAGCCGATGGCCTGTGGTATCACGATGTAATCAGCGGCGGGCAGGCCGGTGATCGCATATGTCCCGTCCTCCGCGGTAACTGCCGTACGGTCTTCACCGGCTTGGGCAATGTTAGACTCCGCTTCGACCAGCGGCGTGGCTGTGAGGGTGACGCCTCCGATGCCGGCCGACTGCTCGTCCCAGACGATGCCCGAGATGGAGTAGGTTTGGGTGGGCGGCGTGCCGAGGAAGTCCACGTTCTCGGCATTGCCTTCAGTCACGTTGACAGTTACATCGCGCGTCTCAGGTTCAAACGCCCACTCCTCCATGTATGGTGTCACTTTGTAGGAATCCGGCGGAAGGCCGTCTATGGTGTATGCCCCGTCCGCTGCAGTATGGGCTGAGTACGGAGCGGCCACGGCAGGCACAACCGCGCTTGCTGCGGTGGCCTCGACCGGCTCGGCGATGACAAGCACGCCTTGAATGCCCTCGGCACTCTCCAACGTTATTCGCCCAGATATCAAGTAGGTATTGGGTGTACCGATGAAGTTGACGTCTGTCGCAGAGCCGTTGGTCGGATCCAGGTTGACATCCCGCCTCGGCGGGGCGAAAGTCCACTCGACTTTGGTGGGCTCAACGGTGTAGGTGCCTGCTCCGAGCCCGGTGAATTCGTACTGGCCCTCGTCGCCGGTGTGAACCACTGGCCGCTGCGTCGTCCGTACGGCCTCACCAGTGACCTGGAGTACCGCACTGACAGGCACCCCCTCTAGACCGTTCTCTTGGTCGTCCGTAACGCGCCCGGAAATCGAGTACGTATCCGGACACGCGCAGAAGTCCACGTTCGTGGCATCGCCATCGTATCGGTTAACAGTCTCCTCGCGCTGCTCGGGATCAAACGTCCAGCCCGCCAGCGCTAACGGCCTGACAATGTAGGTGCCAGACACGAGACCGGTGATGATGTAGGCGCCTTCAGCGTTGGTGATTGCGTGCGGCGGCAGATACTCATCCGCGGAGACGGCGTCACTCTCGCCCTGGAGTTGGGCGACTATCGTAACACCCTCGAGGCCCGGCCCCTCGCCCTCGATCGTCACCATGCCCGAGATTGAGAAGGTAGTAGCCGGCGGGTAACCGACGAAGTCAACATCTGTGGCATTGCCGTTGGCCTCGTTAACCGTGACCGTCTGGTTCGGCGGCACGAAATTCCAACCCTCCAGCGGCTGTGGGGTCACCTTGTAGGTGTCTGGAGGCAGGTCTCCGATTACGTAGGTCCCGTCCGTCTCGGTTGCGGCCTCGTATGTCTGGGCGGTCACGACGCCACTGGCCTTGACCGTGAGTTGTGCCGTGACGGGCACATCAGACATCGGGGCGCCGCTGCTGTCTGTCACGCGGCCGGAAATCGAGTAACGATTCGGGATCGCGGTGAAATTCACATCTGTGGCGTTACCTACGTTCTCATTGACAGTTGCTTCGCGGCTTTGAGGGTCAAAGGTCATCTCGTAGCCTGTCGGGTTTACCTGATAGGTCGCCGGCGGTAGACCGGTAATTGTATAGCTGCCATCTGCCTGCGTCGTGGCGCTGTAGCCGCCGTTGGCGGCATTGACAGCTGCCGGCGCAAGCAGCACCGGTGCCGCCGTCACTACGAGGCCGGCAACGCCGGAGCTATCACTCAAAGTCACCCTACCGGAAATGGAATAGGAATTCGGTGTGCCGGTGAAGTCCACGCCGTCAACGTCACCCGTCTCTGCGGTGATGGTCACATTTTGCTGTCCCGGCTGAAAGCTCCACTCAGACATCTCGGGCCGGACGAGATACTGACCTTCCTGAAGTCCGCCGAGTGTGAAGCCGCCATTTGCAGCGGTAGTCACCAGGCTATCACCGATATGGACCGTGACGCCGGCGACCGGATTGCCCGTGCCTGCTTCGGTGATAGTCCCGCTGATGCTATACATGGGGATCTCAAAGTCCGCGTTGCCCTTGCGGGCCTCGGGCGTCAGAATGACAGTCTTCTCATCCTGGAAAGTGTCCCCGTACCGCGCCTGCACCGTGTATGTGCCCGGGCTGTCCTCCGGCAGATAGACCCGGTAGTAGCCGGTGGCATCAGTTGTGCCAGTTGTCACGATGGTCTCGCCCTGCACGACGCGGATATCTGTATTTGGTACGGGCGTGCCGTCCGTGCGTCGTACTGTGCCGGATATCTGGTAAGTGGAAACGGCCCGGTCGCTGCCGCTTGAGCTGGCGATGGCCACGGCCCCCGCACCTAGCAACGGCCACCAGCCGATGAACTTGCGGTCCTTCTTCTTCAGCTTCACCGCAACGCGGCAAAGCGTGCCATCTTCCACCTTGGCCATCACCTTGGCGGTCTTATAATCTTTTTTGGAAACCGCTAGGTTGTGAGTTCCCGAGGCGATGTTGTAGATAAGCACCGGCGTAGTAGCGGCTACATCCTCGCCGTCCACTTGGCGTGTCAGTAGTCGTCCGTCAAGCGCCACAAATGCCTGGCAAGGCCGGCTGTCAACGATGATGCAAGTCCGGCCAACATAGCGCGCGGGCAACAGACCCACACAACCTAATTGACAGGCATCTTCGGTTGAGATCTCAACTTCCCACGTCGCCTCTGCGAAGCCATCCGCAATGATAGTGAGTTCTGCGGTGCCGGCGCTCAGATTCTCGAACCTGAATTCCCCGTCGGCGCCCGTAGTGATTTTTTCGGCTCCGATAGTCACCACGGCGTCACTGACTGGTGACCCGTCGGTCGGGTCTATGGCAGTACCCGCAACCGACCCGGGGGTGCCCTCATCTGCTCCTCCCGCCGCCCACACACTGCTGAAGCCTAACACTCCCAGCATAACGACGGTCAATACGACAACGGAAATACCTCGCTTGAATGCGCTGCGTTTGCAGACCATATTGTTGCTCACCTCTCTCGTAATGGATGAATGTGCCCTGACAAATAGCTCGCCAATTCCCATCAAGCAGCCCGTGCATTGCTATAGGCTCACACATCATGCTGATGCCGCGGCGTTGTCTGCTTGACCTGTAGCAACATTCCCTGACTTACAATATTCGCTCTCGCAACTCATTCTCCTTTCGAACGCGTAACTTTTATTGGTGAAGGAGGGACACAAACTGCGCTCGGATGTGCCGCCATACCGGACGCTGAGATGGACAGATGGGAGGAACCCAACACGCTCAAGGAGAACAGTGTGTCTGTACAACGCCATGTTGCGACGTTGACTGCTTCATCACGGAGAAAGGTGCCAGACATGAGAACCCATGGAGTCCTGAGAAGCCTGGCAATGATCGCCGCCGCCATCATCCTAATCGCAGGCGCTGTTTGTCCGGCGCTTGGTGAGAGCTACATCATCACCACCAATACGCCCGTGAAGCTAGCCACGGCGCTCGAGCAGCCGTCCGATACCTTGCACATATTCATCAAAGCCCGAGGCGGACAGTGGCAGCAACCTGATTACGAAGTCAGCGGCGCCCGGATTTCTCTGTCGGCGAATCCGAAGGCGCTGGGCGGCAGCGAATTGTACCTGCTCATCAATCCGCCGGCGGACCTGGACCTCCACGATGAGAAGCCTCCGATCCTGCTGGGTATCAAGGCCGATGGCAAGCCCCTGGCGCTGGAACTCGATGTGGACCTCAGGACGGCTTCGGCCCCGCCTCAGGCGATCGCGTGGGGAGTGGCTGATCGCGAAAACGCTCTGGATATGAAGTCGCTCTCCGTACTCATAAATGGGAAAACGCTGTCTGCAGATAAGGTTTCAGTCAAGCAAATCAGCCCGCGCCAGGTATCGGTGACTGTGGACCTCAGCGAGATTGACTATGGCGATTATGAGTTGGTGCTCACGGTGGCCGACGCCTTCCCGCAGGCAAACGAGCTGCAGGCGAGTGTGAGGTTCCAGAGACGGCCGCGCGGCAACTACGTTCGCCCGCAAGTCGGCCAGGCCGTAGTCAAGGTGGATAGCTGTTACCCGAGCTACCCGTCACTGCATCCACTTACCGACGGGTTCAAAGAGCTTTCCGGCCAGGGGGCAAGCAATGACGTCACCTGGGCCTCGGCGGAAGACGGCTCGCCTCACTGGATTGACATAACGCTGCCTAAGCCCAAGCCGCTGAAGGAAGTGACCGTCTATTGGGCCTACTCGGGCTCGACCTTCTTCACCAGCCGGCGCATCCAGATCCAGGTGCCCGATAACGGCGGCTGGAAAACCGTCTACACATCCCCCGAGGACTCGATACCGGTAGGACGTAATCGGACATTCGCTTTCGACGAGGTCACGACGAACCGCTTCCGTGTCTATCAGCCCGGTAACGCCGGTCCCGAGTCGCGCCCCGGGCTGATGTGGATCGCCGAGGTCGAAGCTCGCTAGTTGGGCATGGCGACCTGGCTCGGCGGCCGGCTTGCGGAGAAGCTCTACAGTCCGATACGGGAACGGAACTCCGGCACACCGCTGACGCCCAACCGGACGCGGAATAGCGCGCCTGCAAGGGCACCCTCTGCGGCCTTGTCATTACCTCCGGCCGTCGTCACATACGCATCAGCATAGTCCTCGCCTCCGAAGGTAATGCAGGAAACCTTCTTGACCGGAAATGAGACGCGCTGCTGTTCCTCGCCCTCCGGGGTATAGCGCACCAGGCAACTCCCATCCCAGCGGGCAGACCATACGCACCCCTCTGCGTCCACCGTCATGCCATCTGGAGAGCCCTCGTCTTCAGGAACGCGCACAAACACACCCTGGTTGCTGATTTCCCCGCTCTCCTCCTCGTAATCGAACAGGTATATCGCCCGCGCCGGCGAGTCGGTGTAGTACATGCGCTTGCGCTCCGGAGTGAAGCCCATCCCGTTCGAGCACCCGATCCCATCGAGGAGCTTGCCTATCGTGCCATCGGTTTCCAGCCGATAGAGTCGGCCGAGGCGGTCCGGTGTCGGCATCGTGCCGCAGAACACGCCCCCATCCGGCGCCGCGATTACGTCATTGAACCGCGACTCCCGCTCATCGGTCATCTCCGAAATGACGGTCTCCAGTTCTCCGTCGCGCCATGTCTTGACCGCGCCCCGGGCCATGAACAGCAGCAGCGCCCCGTCGGCTTGCAGCGTGAAGCCTCCTATCGGCTCGCCTTCATAACACTGCTCGTGCGCGCCTGTCGCCGGGTCGTACCAGAACATCTTGCCGTTGGGTATATCCACCCAGTAGAGACGTTTCTCGTCCGGATGCCACAAGGGGCCTTCTCCCGTTTGGCACGCGTAATCGGCAACCATCTCCGGTTCCATTGTTGCCCTCCTCTGCGCCGACCTGCCGGCCGGCAGTCATGCTTCTGTCACTTCGCCAGCAGTTCCAGTTCGCGACTTATCATCTCCGCCACCGCTTCCCCGAGCACCTGCGAGCCGGCATCGCTGAAATGCACATCATTGGGTCGCTGGAGCTCCGCAAGGCGCGGCATTGCGAAGGAGTGCAAGTCATCAATGGCGACACCGTTTTCTTCCATTATCGCTCTGGCAATGTCGTTGTAGGCGACGGCGTCATCAGGCTTTCGCCATGGATTGAGTACGCCCACGGGCACGGGTGTGGTGCTGGCCCAGACGAGCCGCGCCCCTGTCGCCTGCATCCGCCTGACCAGCTCCCGCAGATTCGCCTCGTACTCACTCGCGGGTACCTGATGCTTGCCGTCCTCCATGATTTTGAGGTCATGGAGCCCCCAGTTGAAATGGATGATGTCCCAGGGAGTGTCGCCGAGCCAGCGGGAAAGCTGCTCAAGCCCGAGGGTTGTCGGCCCGCCATTCTGTGGAATCATCTCCACATCCGCCGTGTCCTTGAGAAGCTCGATTGTAGTCGGGCTGTACGCTACCGTAATCGAATCGCCGATCAGCAGTACTCGTGGCTTCATTCGTCGTCACCTTCACAGTGTAAGTTGTTGCATACGCACATCGGTACAGGTGCCATGCTCATGGCCCCGTATAGCCGAACTCCATGTCGTCCACCCACAGTACCTGGTCCGCTTCACCGCCCGCCTGGAATGCGATATAAACCGTGCAATAGCCGGGACGAACGTCCAGCTCAGTGCTGTATTCTCGCCAGTTCTCGCTCGGCTCCAGTGTGACCTGCGTCCCCGTACCGCGCTGCCCGGATACGGTGACGCTTGCGGTCGTCGCATTGCCTCGGGCCATTAACCGCAGGGTGTAGCTGCCTTCGGTCCGCAAGCGCATCGGCTGGCTGCGCAGGGTCATCGCTATCTCGGGCCTGACGAACTTGAGACAGGACTTGCCCACGGCCGGGTTTTCCTGGCTCCAGTGTGGCCAGGTCAGGCCCATCTCACGCGGGTGTGCAATCGTCCAGCCGCGCGGCGGGTAGTCCGGTATTCCTGACTCAAAGCCGCCATTGCGCAGCATACTGACGATCTTCCCCCGGTAGCTCTCCTCGAGCCTGGCGATCGGCTTCGGCGGGACATCCGCACGGTAGCGGACATATATCTCCACTCCGTCGCGCATCGGCCCAACTGCCTCCGAGCTTCCCCGCACGGTCAGGTCAGGATCCCACCGGTCCTGGATCAGCAGCTCTGCATCAGCCGCCGACAGCCGATATAGCCCCGGCGCCCGCGGCATCAGGTCCCCGAAGGCTACGATCTCCCCGTTGTCGGCGAAGGCTGTCTCAAGCTCCACTACATAGCGCCCTTCATCATCCGCAATAGTCAGCTCCATCGGCTCCGGGGGCTTCGTCAGATCCATGAGCGGATCAACCCACAGCACGGTCTCGGCGGCCTCGGCCAGTGCCACCTGCATCCGTCCCCGGCTCCATCTGAACTCGACCGGCTGCGCCTCTGCGGGTCTGCTCGGCGGCGCTGCAAAGACCGCTTGGGGCTCCTTGGGTAACCACACCTTCGCATCGAGGTTCGCATCATGCTTGATCCATATCTGGGCCATGCCACTGGGGGAGTCGTAGTATCCCGCCGCGTCACAGGTCTGATTGGCGAAGAAGAGTCGCTCTGCGTCGGCTATCAGCTTGTTGCCGCCATGGACGAGCCAGCGATGGATGCTCCCATCTGCGTGCTTCGCCAGTGCTGCCACGCGGCTGTTTGTCTCAAGACTCCCGGCACTCAGTTCCTCCGGCCTACCCATAGGTCGCTTCTGGAAGATGACCGTCTCGGTAAACTCGCCGGCGCTGAAGCTTAACCCAACCGCATCGTCGGCAGCGAACTTCTCGATGTTGCTGAGGCGCGGCCCGGTGCCGGTATCATAGACCTGCATGAAAGCCAGCATCTGCTCGGCCTTCCGCCGCTGCGTCGTGACCTGGATGGTGTGCTGCTGCGGAAACGCCTCGGTGAAGCGGCACCACGCC
>Ga0180432_10004480_pt1 | contig 19147 bp, 20 predicted proteins | sample SS_ome_10_FD_132414 | JGI IMG/M metagenome (GOLD analysis project Ga0180432, IMG submission 132414) | Hypersaline lake sediment archaeal communities from the Salton Sea, California, USA - SS_1_MS_2 metaG | ecosystem: Environmental > Aquatic > Non-marine Saline and Alkaline > Hypersaline >...
GGGCGATTGATGTTGGCTGCATTCCTTGGCTTCTTGATCGGGCTGGAGAGAGAATTGGCTGGTCAGCCGGCAGGCGAACGCACACATGCTCTTACTTCCTTGGGTGCGGCGACTTTTGCCTTGCTCTCTGTCAATGCTTTCCCTGGCTCTGATCCAGCTCGAGTGGCTGCTGGAGTGGTAACAGGGCTGGGCTTCCTGGGAGCAGGAATGATCCTCCAGGGGCGAGGGCGTGAAGTGCATGGACTGACCACCGCAGCGGGTATCTGGGCAGTGGGAGGCGTGGGTCTGGCAATCGGAGCGGGGATGTACCTGGTGGGGATAGTTTCAGCAGTGCTTGTAGGGTTCATCCTTGCATCGGAAAGGGTGTTAAAGACCCACAAGAGAATGGCTCGCTGGAGGCTCAAGTCAGCAATGAATGACCCAGCAGAACTATCAAGCATTGATGACTCAGGTGGCAAAGGAACAGTTCCAGACAGAGTTGATTAACCGGGAGGTTGATATGTATGACACCATATTAGTCCCGTTGGATGGATCGAAGCGAGCGGAGGCGATACTGCGTCACGTGGAAGAACTGGCCCAGCGTTATGACGCCAAAGTGATCTTTCTACACGTGGTTGAGCCGCCCCCCCTTATTGTGGAGACTGAGGGGGATTATATGGCACTGCATCGGCAAGAACTCGACCGACGGACGAAGCAGGCGGAATCTTACCTCGCTGCCCTGCAAGGAGAGTTCCGCGAGAAAGGCATCGAGGCCCGGACGCGCATCGTCTACGGCCCTGTCGTGGAAGCAATCATAAACGCGGCCGAACGCGAGGGCGCGGATCTCATCGCTATAGCCAGCCACGGCCGGAGTGGCTTGTCCCAGGTGTTTTATGGGAGTGTAGCGGCCGGCGTGTTGCACCGTGTGGACCGGCCTTTGCTGCTCGTCCGATCGTGAGATGACGAATGAGAAAAGCAGTGCTCATGCGTAGGGGATAAAGCAAATCCTGCTCTCGTCTTAACCCAAAGATCCTAGTCTTTTGACCAGGAAAAAGACTAGCCAACTGACCTGTCTCAAATCTCCCCAAACGGCAGATGCGTCTGACGAGATTCTATGATATGATGAAAGAGTGAGGATACTGGTATCTCTCATAAAAGCGTTTTGGAGAGGAGGCATGTAAAATGGCCAAGAGTTTGATTCGATGGGACCCAACTAGAGAGATGATCTCACTGCGAGATGCAATGGATCGCCTGCTGGGCGAAAGCTTCATCCGCCCCTGGCCCCGCCTGGGGACGTTTTTCGGCGGTGAGGCGTTGGCGGTGGATATGTACTAAACTGACGCCGACGATGTTGTGGTTGAGGCTGCAGTACCCGGCGTCAAGCCGGAAGAGATCGACGTGCAGGTCAGCGGCAACGTCCTGACCCTCAAGGGCGAGCGGAAAGAAGAGAAGAAGAAGGAGAAAGCCTCCTACATCTACCAAAAGCGCAGCTTTGGCAGCTTTACCCGCTCCGTGACGTTGCCCACTGAAGTGGACGTGGACAAGGCCAAGGCCGAGTTCGAGCATGGGGTGCTCACGCTGACCCTGCCCAAATCGGAGATCGTCAAGCCCAAGACCATCAAGATCACGACCAAATAGCGTCGTGGTTGATGGATATAGACAGCAGAGAACAGAAAAGGTACCGGTATCTCTCTCTGCGATCTAGCACCATACTGAAAGAGGCAGTTTGAGCGACCACAGGGACACAACCGATGTCTGAAAAACAGGAAGACCACTTGCACAGACTGCGCCACTCTGCAGCTCACGTCATGGCCCAGGCGGTGCTGGAAAAGTTCCCCGAGGTCAAGATCGCCATCGGCCCGGCCATCGAGGATGGCTTCTACTACGACTTTGACCTACCCCGTCAGCTGACGTCAGAAGACCCCGACGAAATCGAGGCGCGCATGAAAGAGATCGTCACCGAAGACCATCCCTTCGAATACCGGTAGATCTCTGAGGAAGAGGCACGGGACCTTTTCGCCGATCAGCCCCACAAGTTGGAGATGGTTGAGGGCAGCCTCTCGGGCGGTGGCGACGAATACGATGAAGTCTCTGATGGGCCGCCCAAGCTAAGTATCTACCAACATAGCCTATTCGTGGACCTCTGCCGGGGACCATACGCGACCAATACCAATGGCACCCCAAGGGCGCACTCATCCGCGAGATCATCGAGGATTTTTGGCGCAAAGAGCACCGCAAGCGGGGCTGCGCTACGTCTATGTGGGCAACGTACCAGGCGAGGCCAACACCGTGTGTCACGAGTGCGGGAAAACGCTGATCCGACGCTCCGGCTATCGGATTCTGGAGAACCACATCCAACCGGACGGTCGCTGCCCCAACTGTGGCACGCCGGTGGCCGGGGTGGGGATGGGATAACTTGTAGGAAGGATAAAAATGGAGAACTTTCATAGCAACTTTGAATGGTTGGATCGTCTGATGCCGGAAGGCATCCCAATTCCTTCATCCACGGTGATCTCAGGGCCTGGCGGATCGGGCAAGCCCCTTATCGGCTTGGCAGTCGTAGCCTCCTGGTTGCGCCAGGGAGGCAAGGTGGTCGTTCCCCTTCAGTACCCGGACCGCGCGTTCATCGAAAATGACCTGGCACGGCTTTACCACCTTCAGCTCTCTGACTACGCTAGCTCGTTCCTTTTCATCAAACTGGACCTCGATCTCGATCCCGAGGCTGGCGTGGTCGAGCAATCCGGCCCAGACGAGGCGCGGGCGAATCTGGTCAATCCAGAAACCTGGACGCGGACCCTTGACCTGGCTGACCGGGCGTTAGGCCCCAGCGACCTGGGCACGCTGGTGTACGGCTCGGCCTTGAACCTGCTGCTGTTCTCGCTGACATACAACGAGCGGATGCTCTTCCGGCTGGAGACAATGCTGCGCGAGGACAAGAGCCGCACATACCTGTTCACCGTGAGTTCGAGTGCTTTGAAGGAAAAGATCGCAACGTTGGAGCAAGCTGCCGATCACTTAATGTTCACCCAGATCACCCGGCCCGAGAAAAAACTCCACCTCCGGGTGGCGCGCTTGCGCGGCGCCCCGTACCTGGACGAAAGCATCGTGGCGACGTTTGGCCGGGAGGCCCTCGACGCGATCAAGCAGATGGCGGAGGCGTCCCGGGTGGCGCAGATCCCGACCATCCGCAAGATCTGAGCGCATGGGCAGGCTCGGAAAAAAGGAATATCTAGAACGACACTGAACGAGGAGTAAAGATTGTGGAGATATCAAACCTTTCCCATTGGTTTTGGCCGGCGCTTTCTCTCCTGCTGGCCATTCTCTGGCTGTGGACGCTGATGCGGCAGCGCCGGGCAGCCCCCACGATTCGAACATCTGCGACCGGGTGGACACACCGGCCCGTGGAGGCTGAGGACGCGCTGAAAGCAGCTTATACCCTCCAGGAGGCAGAGGGCACCTGGGAGGACGAGGAGCTGGCCCGCTCCCTGGGCCTTCCCGCGAGGCTGGCCCGGGAAGTTGCAGAGGCTCTCGTTGCCTCCGGGTGGGCCGAGGGGAACATCGAAGACAGCATGCGCTTGACGGAGGCAGGTGAGAGGCGCGCCTGCGAACTGATCCGGGCACACCGCCTCTGGGAGCGATACCTGGTGGATCGAGAGGGCATGCCGCTGGAGGCCGTCCACGCCGAGGCCCACCGCCGCGAGCACGAGACGACGCCAGAGGAGCTGGAGAGGCTGGATGCCGAATTGGGACACCCGGCCTGGGATCCTCATGGGCACGCCATCCCGGCTTCGGGCAGCCGGGTAGCTTCACCGCCGAGCCGCTCCCTGCTGGAAGAAGGAGCTCCGGAGAACCGGCTACGCATCTTCTGCCTGGACGACGAACCGGCGGCGCTACTGGCCCAACTGACGGTCATGGGGTTGACGCCGGGCGTGGATGTGGAGGTCCTGGAGCGGGAGCCTGATCTCTTGCGGCTGCAGATAAACGGCAACGTCATTGTGCTGGCTGCCGCCGCCGCCAGGCACATTTCTGTGATGCCGGCGCCTGCGCTGCAGGTGCCGCTGGGAGAACTGCCGGTCGGTGATCGGGCGCGAGTCGTGGAGATCGGAGGAGTCGGAAAGCACCAGCGGCGCATGTTGGATATGGGATTCGTCCCCGGCGCCGAGGTGGACGTGATCCGGAAAGCGCCCTTGGGCGATCCCATCGAATACCTCATCAAGGGTACGGCCGTCGCTCTGCGCCGGAAGGATGCCGATACCGTTTTGGTAGAAGAGTTGAGAGATGAATGAGAAGCGTATCGTTGTAGGGATGGCCGGCAACCCCAATGTGGGCAAAAGCGCCATTTTCAATGCCCTCACCGGCAGCCAGCAGCACGTCGGCAACTGGCCGGGCAAGACGATCGAGCGGGCGGAGGGCATCTTTTACCACGAAGACTGGGAGATCCACCTGGTGGACCTGCCCGGCACCTACAGCCTGGCCGCTCAATCGCCGGAGGAGATCATCGCTCGAAACTACATCCTCTCCGGAGAGCCGGACGTGGTGGTTAACGTCGTGGATGCCACCAGCCTGGAACGCAACTTGAATTTGACCCTGCAGATCCTAGAGCTGACTGATCAGGTAGTGGTGGCCCTTAACCTGATGGACGAGGTCAAGCGACAGGGATGGGAGATTGATGTGGGGGACCTGGAGGCAGCGCTGGGGGTGCCAGTGGTGCCCACCGTGGCCACGGAAGGGGAGGGGCTCCCTCATTTGGCGACGGCGCTGAGGGAGATGGCTGAGGGACGACGGCAGCTTCATCCAGCCTCGGTGGATTATGGTTTGACCATCGAGGGACATGTCCAGAGCCTGGAGGGGGATCTGGACAGCCTAGGGATTGATGGACGAAGGCGCTGGGTAACCCTCCGACTTTTGGAGGACGACCCGGAGATCGTCGAGGCATTCAAAGAGGGGAATCTATCGGACTGCTGCCTGAGGGAGGACGCCCCATCGGTTTCATCCGAGGCTCTTCAGGCCGTGATGAGAAGGGCGGCCCGCCTGCGAGAGGCAACCCGTCCCGACGCGCGAGTGGAGATCGTCCGCCGCCGCTACGAGTTCGCTCACGATGTGGTTCATCGGGTGGCGCGTCGTCTGCGGCCGGTGGAGGAGAGCCTGACCGAGCGAGTGGACCGTATCGTCACTCACCGGCTCTGGTCCTGGCCGATCATGCTGGCGATCCTGGTCGTCGTGCTGTGGGTCACCATCCAGGGGGCGAACATCCCCTCCTCTTGGCTGGAGAGTGGCTTTGGCTGGCTTGCCCAAGTGACACGGGACTTGCTCTTGGGGATCAACGCTCCCTGGTGGGTGGTCGGCTCCTTGGTAGACGGCCTCATCGTCGGCACCGGCACTGTCATCGCGGTGATGCTCCCACCGATGGTCATCTTTTTCACCGCCTTCAACTTGCTGGAGGATATCGGCTTTATCCCCCGCGTAGCCTTCACCCTGGATCGGCTGATGCGGGCCGTGGGCTCCCAAGGCAAGCATACGTTGGTAGCAATGATGAGTTTCGGTTGCAATGTGACCGGTGTCCTCACCAGCCGCATCATCGAGAACGCCAAGGACCGAGTCGTCGCCATCGTCACCAGCCCGCTGATCCTCTGCAACGGCCGCTTCGGAGCCGGGCTGGCACTGATCATCCTCTTCTTCGGCGACCGCGCCCTGCCGGTGACCCTGGTTTACCTGGCCGTCAGCGTGGGAGCGATGCTCCTGGCGACCTGGGTCCTGAACCGGCTCCTTTTCCGGGGGGAACCGGGGGGCTTCGTGATGGAACTGCCTCCTTACCGGAGGCCCAAGTGGGGGCAGGTCATCTGGCGCACGTTGATTCATCAAGTAGGCCACACCATGGGCCGCGCGGTGATGATCGCCGCCCCTGCCACGTTCCTCATCTGGCTCCTGGGCAACCTTCCGCCCGGCGCCCCCTTTGAGCGGACAGCCATTGGGTGGCTGGTACGCACGCTGGCACCGCTGGGTCGCCCCTTTGGGCTGACCGGCGAGATGCTCACCGCATTGCTCTTTACCCTGCCGGCCAAGGAGATCGTCGTCCCCTCGCTAGCGATGACGTATGGCCTGCAGACGACGCTGATGGATTCGGAGGCCATCCTGGACTACCTGGCCCAGACCTGGACGCCATTGGTGGCCTTCTCCTTCCTCACCTTCTTTATGCTCTACCTGCCCTGCCTGGTCACCGTCTGGGCCACATGGAAGGAGACGCGCAGCCTGAAGTGGACGCTGATGAGCCTCGTGGTGCCTCTGGTAACGGCCAGTGCGATCACGTTCGCCGTGTACCAGGGCGGGCGGTTGGTGGGGTTCTCCTAAGACGGTCATCACCCTGCCGATCTCGTCCGTCGACTGGTTACGGTATGAAGGATTGGAGGAAACGTGAACGAACAATCTATTGTGCACATGATGGAGAACTGGGGCTACTACCTTCTCCCCAGGTCCCACCCATCCAGTCCTGGCTACACAGGATTGCTCGTCGCCATCCGGGAGACACCAACTGAGGCGCATTTTGATCCCAAGACGATTCGCCTGCAGGTCCGTGACGAAGGTGGCGCTGCAACCCAGATCGCGCTGGGGTTGAGGTCGCCCTTTCAACAATTCAGGCACGTTTGCCCTGACCAGGTGGCCTTGCGCGACCGGTTGGACAAGCGAGTGGATTTCTTTGTCTTCGGCGGCTCGCTGGACGTCGCTATGGAGCCTGGTGAGACGGTGTATGCACTGCGCTCACCGGCGCCAACCTTGGAGGTTACTGATCACCTGGAAAGCATTTCAGACCAGCTAGCTTTCGAGACCGAAGCAATGATCGGCAAGATGCAGGCGCGCTGGGGGACAAATGACCAAAGGTTTGCCCGGCGATTGTCCCAGGTGGATCCTCTCCAGTTCTATCTGGCCAGCTTACATTCAGTTCTGGCACACTATGAGCGTGCCCCGACCTTGCAAGAGAGCTTTCCCCATTTTTACAAGATGCTCCTTGAGGAAAAGGAGTGGCTAACGGCGGAGGGCCAGTGGTCTGCCACCTTGCCTGCGCTGGAAGAGTTACTCGCCCCCGACTGGACTGGGTGAGGTCAATAGAGAGTCAGAGGAAGATATTTCAAAGGATTATCGCATGTCTTTCTTTCAGCCGTTCTTCCATGGTAGAGATAGCTCATTCGGCCAACGGTGGCGCCGACGCCTATCGCGGTGGCTCGACCGACACGCTGTGCCCGGGTCGGACATCATGGCAAATCAAGAAGGACGCGAATGTTTGCCAGCACCTTCGCAGCAGTGACATTGGCTAGCTTTTTGGCCTGTGCGGTTACGATGATCGGCATATACGTCATCAGCAAATACGAACAATGGGGCAGGGAGCACTCTGCCTGCTTTATGAGTTTTGCGGCCGGCGTGCTGATCTCTGTCTCATTCATGCACATCATCCCCAAGTCTTTCGAGATGAACAGCGCGGCTCCCGTGTACTTGCTGGTGGGGTTCCTGGCGGTTCATCTGTCCAACCGCTTCTTGACTTTGTACATCTGTCACGAGTATGAGTGTGCAGACTATGCGGTGGGCATCATCCCAATGCTGGGCATTGGTTTTCACTCCTTTATTGACGGAGTCATCTATTCGGTGACCTTTAACGTCAGCATATATTTACGGGCATGTTGGCCGCTATCGGGATGGTGCTCCACGAATTTCCCGAGGGGATCGTCACCTTTGTGCTTCTGGAACGGGGAGGCTTCAACCGAAGGAGATCGGCTATGTATGCCTTTCTGGCGGCAGCTATATCTACCCCGTTAGGCACATTGGTGTCGTATCCCTTCATCAACAACATCAAGCAATCCACTTTAGGCATATTGTTGGCTATCTCCGCCGGCGCCTTGGTCTACGTGGGTGCTTCTCACTTGCTTCCCGCCGTCGAAAGAGAGAACAAGAGGTATAGCATCCTTGCACTGGCCGCTGGCGTGCTGGTCGCCGTGATCATCATGCTGTCCAAGGGCTAAAAGGAAGGATCGCAAGATGTAGACTGATATGTTGAAAGTCGCCGCCTTGAATGCGAATCGAGCGACGCGATTGAAGTGAGCAACCTGACCAAGTACTATGGTCGCCCAGGTGCGGGGGTGCTGGCCGTAGACCACATCAGTTTCGTGTTGTACCAGGGTGAGATCTTCGTTTTTTGGGACCCGACCCAACTGAGCAGGCAAGACGACCACCCAGCGGATACTGACCACGCTACTGGAACCGGCCGAGGGTCGCGTCGTCATCAACGGGCACGTCCTGGCCCAACTGGCGGCGTTGGCGAATTCTCGGGGTTGAGCATGGCAGGCTAGTGGAAAGGAATTGTCTATGATCGCTGATTCAATTGAGGCGAGAGTGAGTCGTATCCTGGCAACGCTCCCGCCGGGTGTCACCCTGGTCGCTGCTGCCAAGTCGCGCACGCCAGAAGAGGTGAAGGCAGCCATCCGTGCCGGGGTCACCTGCGTGGGACACAACTACATCCAGGAAGCGCAACGGATGATCCCGGTCGTCGGCAATAGAGTCCGCTGGCACATGATCGGGCACCTGCAGCGGAACAAAGCGAAGAAGGCGGTGCAACTCTTTGACGTGATGGAGACCGTAGATTCGTGGCGCCTGGCTGCGGCGGTTGACCGCCGCTGTGAGGCCCTCGGCAAAGTTATGCCGGTGCTAGTAGAGATCAATAGCGGGCGGGAAGCCACCAAAACTGGCGTGCTGCCGGAGGACGTTGACGACCTGGTACGCCGTCTGAGCGAGTTGGAGCACATCTGTGTGCAAGGGTTGATGACGATGGGGACGCGCTTTGACGACCCAGAAGGGGCACGGCCCTACTTTCGGGCGAACCATGAGGCGTTCGAGCGTCTGGAGGCGTTGAGTCTGCCTAACGTGACGATGCGCTACCTCTCCATGGGCATGAGCAACAGCTACCCGGTGGCCCTTGAGGAAGGTGCCAACGTTGTCCGCATCGGCACCGAGATATTCGGTAGCCGATCGGTGGAAAAGTAGAGGTCTTGCAACATGATCGCTTTTGGGCCGGTCCCATCCAGGCGTTTAGGGCGCAGCCTGGGGATCAACAACATCCCGCCCAAGGTGTGTACTTGTTCCTGTGTCTATTGCCAGTTGGGGTGCACGGTCAAGATGCAGGTCGAGCGCCGTGCCTTCTACCAACCAGCGGAGATCTTGCGGGATGTCCAGGATAAGATCGAAAGGGCAAAGGAGGCCGGGGAGCTTGTCAGAGAACGGGTACATCGAGAGCTTCAATCTGGGATCTCCGCTCGCCATTGCCGGGGTATTCAGAGTAACATAGAACCTGGTACAAAGAATAGGGCCAGGTCATGTGTCAAATTATGGAAGGATCTTTTCATTTGATCAGAACAAGTGAATCGACGTCCTCATTGGCCGCTGAAGGCAAGAGGAAGGAACGAAAACTCCTAGGGCCAGAGCCGAAAGTTCCCAAGGGTCAGGTATACATCATCACCGAGCGCTGTAAGGAGTGCGGCTTTTGTTGGACATTTTGCCCCTTGGATGTCCTGGAGAAATCCGAGGAGATGAACATCAAGGGCTACCACTACCCGCGGGTGAAGGAAGGGAAAGAGACAGCGTGCATTAATTGTGAGACGTGCACCCTCATATGCCCTGAATTTGCCATCTATACGGAGAGGATCGATGAAGAATGAGCACTGATCTCGGGGCGATATTGGTCGGCGAATACTTTATGAGCGGTGATGAAGCGTGCGCTGAAGGAGCAATCGCTGCCGGTTGCAACTTCTTTGGGGGCTATCCCATTACTCCGACAAGCGAGCTTCAGGAGAGGCTTTCCCGCCGCCTGCCGGAGGTGGGCCGACTTTTCGTCCAGTTTGAGGACGAGATTGCCTCCATGGCTGCGATCATAGGGGCTTCCTGTGCCGGAGCGAAGGCAATGACCGCCACATCTGGTCCAGGCTTCTCGCTGATGCAGGAGAACATCGGCCTGGCGTTCATGATGGAGGCTCCGTGTGTGGTGGTGGACATCCAGCGCGGCGGCCCCTCCACCGGTTTGCCGACTCTCCTTGGCCAGGGGGACATGATGCAGGTGCGGTTTGGCTCGCATGGCGATTATGATGTCATCGCATATGCCCCTTCATCCCCTCAAGAGATATTCGATTGCACCATTAAGGCCTTCAACGCGGCTGAAAGATACAGAACACCAGTCTTCGTCATGGGCGACGAGTTGGTCGCCCACATGACGGAGCGGGTAGTCATCCCCCCGCCGGAAAAAATCAAGCTGGTTGAGCGCAAGCGACCTGAAACCGCGTCGGTGGATGGATTCCTTCCGTTCGGGACCGATGATGATCTGGTTCCCCCGATGGCCATCGCCGGTGACGGCTATAAAATCCACGTCACTGGGCTGACACACGATGAGCAAGGTTATCCCCGCATCGACCCCGATACCCATGAGCGGGTGCTCACCCGAATGCTGAGAAAGATCACGGATCATAGGGATGAGATCATCGAATACGAAGAGAAAGAACTTTGGGACGCGGAGATTGTTCTTGTGACGTATGGATCGACCGCTAGATCGGCGTTGAGGGCACTCCGCATGGCGCGGGAGAAGGGGATCAAGGTTGGGATGCTGCGCCTGATCACTCCCTGGCCGTTCCCGGGGCAGAAGATCGAGGAGATCAAACAGGCAGAGCTGATCGTGCCCGAGGTCAACGCCGGCCAGATGGCCCGCGAGGTCGAACGCTGGGCACGGAAGCCAATCCATCGGGTGAACCGCCTGGGCGGAGCACCGATCCATCCCCAGGAGATCCTGAATAGGATTGAGGAGCTAGTCTAATGGCCAAGTTGCAGGGGTTCCCTGAGATCAAGACCGAGCACCATCCCGATGATGCCTACCTGCGCGAGGATCGCCTCCCCCACATTTGGTGCCCGGGTTGTGGGATCGGGATTGCCGTGAAAGCATACATCGAGGCGCTGAAGCTTTGCAAAATCCCCTTAAATCGACAGGTTATCGTCTCGGGGATCGGTTGCACCGGCCGCGTGGCAGGCTATGTCAACCTCGATTCCTACCACACCACCCACGGACGGGCCATCCCGTTTGCCAGCGGGATGAAGTTGGCGAATCCCGATCTAGAGGTAACCGTCTTTTCGGGAGATGGAGACCTCTTCTCGATCGGAGGAAATCATTTCATGCATGCCGCCCGGAGGAACGTGAGTATTAACGTGATATGCTGCAACAACTTCAATTATGGAATGACTGGCGGGCAGGTCGGTCCGACCACCCCTGAAGGCGCGTTCACCCTGACTTCGCCGTATGGCAACGTTGACGCTGGTTTCAACTTGCCCTATGTGGCCGCGGCAGCGGGGGCGGTCTTCGTCGCCCGGTGGACCACTCTCCACTTCCGGAATCTGCGGGATGCGATACTGCGGGCTTTCGGCAAGTGCGGATTTACATTCATCGAAGCCGTCTCGCCCTGCCCCACTGCATTCGGCCGCCGCAACGAGTTCCCGGATGGGCTCGACGAGATGGAGTGGTATCGGAATAACTCGGTGATCGACCATAAAGCTGAACTTGTGGAGATCGGCCTTGCCTTGAAGAAGGATTCCAAGATCGTGGTGGGAAATTTCGTGGACATTGAGCGGCCGACGTCCATGGACCTTTATCGGCGGGTCTTGCGGCGGGCACAGGGAGAGAAGCAGTGAGACGGGAGATCAGACTTGCGGGCTTTGGTGGACAGGGGATCATCTTGGCAGGGCATATCCTTGGCCGCGCCGCGCTCTCACACGGAGGACATGTGGTGATGACACAGTCCTACGGCCCGGAGATGCGCGGTGGGAGGGTTGCGGCCGACGTGATCCTCGATTCGGAGGCGATCGACTTCCCCATGGTGATGGGGAGGCTGGATATCTCAGTATTTATGTCACAAGAGGCCTACCATTACTACCATGATGATATTGGTTCCATCATCATTTATGACGAGGATCTGGTGCAGGCCGATGCCCATCCCGGGAGCGAGGCTTATCCCATCCATGCAAACCGCATCGCAGAGGAGCTTGGTCGGAGGATGGTGGCAAATATCGTCATGTTGGGTTCGTTCACCGCTATCACCGGGTTGATCACCCCTGCGGAGATAGAGGCGGCGATGTTAGTTTCCGTGCCGAAGAAGGCGCGGGATCTGAATAGAGAGGCGTTCCGTCGCGGTCTGGAATATGGGGAGAAACCAATATGAGCGCAGAGCCTCGCATTGGAGTTTACATTTGTCACTGCGGCACCAACATTGCCGACAATGTCGACGTTCAACAAATATCAAAATTCGCCCAGGGGCTTGATGGCGTGACCATCTCCAAGGACATGATGTATGCCTGCTCCGGACCGTCACAGCAGGAAATCATGGTGGATATTCGTGAGCAGAAGCTGGACCGGGTGGTGATCGCCGCCTGTACACCACGGATGCATGAGCCGACCTTCCGCGCTGTACTGGAACAAGCTGGGCTGAACAAATACCTGTTGGAGTTTGTCAACATCCGTGAGCATGACGCGTGGGTACACAACGATAGGGATGCGGCCACAGAGAAGGCCAAGGATCTGGTGAGGATGGGGGTGGCTCGGGCACGGCTCCTGCGAGGATATGAAGAGAAGGAGATCCCGGTAGGGGAAGAGGTGCTGGTCCTTGGAGGGGGAATCTCCGGGATTCAGGCGGCATTGGAGCTGGCCGACGCTGATTACCACATCCATATTGTCGAAAAGGAGCCTTTCCTCGGAGGGACGATGGCCCAATTGGGGCTGACCTACCCCACTCTAGATTGCTCCACCTGCATCCTTGCCCCCAAGCTGAGCCAGGTGGAGCGTCACCCTCGAATCGAGATCCTCGCCAATTCGACGGTGGAGAGTGTGGAGGGCTATGTGGGCAACTTTACGGTCACAGTAAGCCAGAAAGCCAGGTTCGTGACTGATGCGTGCACTTCTTGCGACAAGTGCACTGAGGTCTGCCCGGTGGCCATCCCCAACGAGTTCGACGTGTGTCTCTCCAAGAGGAAGGCGATCTACAAGACCTTTCCTCAGGCTGTACCGGCAGCGTACGCCATCGACTTTGATACCTGTTTAAATAAATCGAATTTGTTGGTTTGCGAGCGGTGTATGGAAGTATGTGAGCCACAGGCGATAAATTTCGAGATGCTGCAGCGGACAACGAGAAAGCTGCACATCGATACGATCATCATCGCTACTGGGGCAAAGCCATACGATCCCAGTTCGATCGCAGAATATGGCTATGGCCGCTACGATAACGTCATCACTACGCTTGATTTCGAGCGGATCTACGCCCCGACCAGCCCCACCGACGGAGATATCATTCGTCCGAGCGACCGTGCGACGCCGAAGAAGATAGGCTATATCCAATGTGTCGGCTCGCGCAAGCCCAATCCGGCGTTGCACCAGCATCCTTACTGCTCGAGGATCTGCTGCATGATCTCCATCAAGCAGGCGCTGGTCATCAAGTCAAAGATCCCCGACGCCCAGGTCACGGTCTATTACATGGACATCCGCGCCTATGGGAAGGGCTATGAGGAACTTTACGAGCGGGCGCGGCGGGCAGGAATCCGTTTCATCCGCGGCCTGCCCGGCGAGATCAGAGAGAACGCGGACAAGAGCGTTACTTTCATCGGGGAGGACGCCTTACTCGGCAGGATGTATTCCAATAGATACGATTTGGCGGTGCTCTCCATTGGACTCGAAGCCCAGGAGGACAGCCGGGATATATCAAGTCTGCTGGGCTTGGCGCGCGACACGGATGGGTTCTTCATCGAGCGACATCCGAAGTTAGAGCCCATCGATGCCCCCGTCATGGGGATATTCCTCGCCGGCACGGCTGCCGGTCCCAAGGACATCCGTGAAAGCTCCACCCAAGCCAAAGCGGCAGCATCGCGTGCCTCACAGCTGATGAGAAAAGGTGTATTCCGGAAAGAGGCCTTGACGGCGGAAATTATCGAGGAGCGCTGTACCGGGTGCAAGGTATGCGAAGAGATATGCCCCTCCCATGCGATCTCCGTGGACGGGGTGGCACATGTCACAGATGCCCTGTGTGCGGGCTGTGGATTGTGTACCGCTGCCTGTCCCGAGGATGCGATCGATATGCGCCATTATACGGACGCGCAAATCATCGCCCAGATTGACGCCGCATTGACGGAAAAGCCCAGCGAAAAAGTGATCGTGTTTACCTCCTATTGGTGCTCTTATTCCGGTGCGGATATGGCGGGAACGGCCAGAATTAAGCACTCTCCCAACGCGCGGATCATCCGCCTGCTATGCTGCGGCAGGGTCAAACCAGAGTTCGCGTTACGGGCACTGGAAAAGGGCGCGGGCGGCGTGTTGATGGCCACCTGTCACCCGGGAGAATGTCACTATGAGAGAGCAGATCTAGAGGCAAGGAAGCAATATGAACTCCTGAAGGGAATCCTCCGGGAAGCGGGCATCGACGATTCGCGGCTGGCCATGGAGGGGGTATCGGCAGCGGAGGGGAAGCGCTTTGCAGAGGTGATCAATCAACTGGCGAGGAAAGTCACTGTCTTGGAGCCGATTCCGGCCAAGAAGCTGGATATTGCAAGACAGAAGTTACAAGAACATAAAAAAGACTTGCAAAGGGTTATTTGAGATGGAATTTGAGATCTCTGGAGATGAGCTCGTCAATAAGGTGGAAGAACTGTCTGGGCAGAATATCTTCTCCTGCTATCAATGTGGAATCTGCACGGGCAGCTGTCCGTTCGCCGCCGAGATGGACCTGGGTCCACGGCGAATGATTGCCTCCCTCATCGAAGGCCAGGTAGAGGTCCTTCAGTCAAACACACCTTGGATCTGCGCCTCCTGCTTCCAATGCGTAGTGCGATGTCCCAACGATATCGATATCGCTGCAGTGTCCGAGGCGTTAAGGCAGATGACCCAGCGCAGAGGGTTCGATCACATCGACCTCTCCCACATCCCGGCGGAGGAACGAGAGCGTATCCCTCAGATCGCCTTTGTGGGTAGCTTCAGGAGGATGACCCGATGAAGTTGCCATTCTACCCAGGATGCAGCCTGAAAGCACAGGCCAAGAATTTCGAGACGTCGGGGATCGCCGCCGCACATGCTTTGGGGGTTGAATTGGTCGAAATCGAGCGGTGGAATTGCTGTGGGACTGTGTATTCCCTGACCGGTGATGACCTGATGCGCCAGGTCGCCCCCGTCCGTAATCTGATCAGGGTGCAGGAATTCGGAGAAAACAGGATGGCCGTCCTGTGCGCCATGTGCTACAACACGGAAAAGAGGGCAAGCCTCCGAGCACAGAGGAACAAAGAAGATCTAGAGAAGATGAACGCCTTCATGGACAAGGAGGAGGATTACCGCGGCGAGGTGGATGTCGTTCATCTTCTGGAGATTCTACGTGACGAGGTTGGCTTCGACAGGATCAAAGACAGGGTAGAACGGCCACTCCGTGGATTGCGGGTTAGTCCTTATTACGGATGCATGTTACTCCGCCCGAGGGAGGCGGGGATAGATGACGCCGACAGGCCGCGGGTAATGGAGGATCTGTTGGGCGCGCTCGGCGCGGAAGTGATCGATCATCCATATAAGTCGCATTGCTGTGGCTCCTATCATACGGTGGATGACCCGCATCTGGTCGCAAGGAGGGCACACGCGATCCTCTCATCCATCACAGCGCATGGCGGAGAGATAGTCGCGCTTTCTTGCCCGCTGTGCAAACACAATCTGGACGACCGTCAGGAGCTGGTGGCCCAGTTATACCCTGATTTTTCTAAGGTACCGGTAGTCTATTTCACGCAGCTTATGGCCCTTGCCTTCGGGCTGGAGGATGCCATGGGGTTCGACCAGCATTACGTCGATCCACACCCTCTTCTGGAGGAAAAGGGCCTATTGCGGAAGATAAAAGTTTGAGGAGGAATCGAAGTGTCGGACGAGAAGAGCATCATGGAGCGGATCAGGGAGGCAAACAAGGCCTACACCACCGGTCTGGATGATGAAGGGATTGAGCATTGGGTGACCATATACCTGATGGGGAAGGCGTACAAGGTCCCCGCCGATCTCACCATAATGCAGGCTATAGAGTATGCCGGCTATCAATTCATCAGGGGATCGGGCTGCCGGGCCGGCTTCTGTGGCGCCTGCGCCACGGTGTACCGCAAGAAGGGCGACTACAAGCTCCATGCAGCCCTGGCCTGCCAAACAAGGGTCGAGGACGGGATGTATCTGGTCCAGATACCCTTCACTCCTGCGGAAAAGGCAAGCTACAATATCAACAAAGAGGTTCCCGACGAGCAAGTCCTCCTTAAATACTATCCCGAGATCGCCCGGTGCGTCTCGTGTAATACCTGCACCAAGGCTTGTCCTCAGGAGCTCCAGGTCATGGACTATGTCCAAGCAGCACTTCGCGGTGACCTGCAGAAGACGGCTGAGCTTTCCTTTGACTGCATTCAGTGTGGGCTGTGTGCCCTCCGCTGCCCGGCGGAGATCTGCCAGTATCATGTGGGACAACTGGCACGAAGGATGTATGGGAAATACGGCCTCTCCGAGCCGCCCTCCCCCGCCCAGCGGATCCAAGAGATAGAGCAGGGCCGCTACGAGGACCAATTCAACCGGCTGATGAAAATGGGCAGGGATGAGCTTGAGAAGCTCTACAATGAAAGGGAGAAGGAGTAATGACTGAACTGAAATTCATCCGCGGCTATCCTGAGTATATGCTCGAATCCATCGAGCTCGTGCATAGAACGAGGGATCGCAGACGGAAGGAGATTCCCGCCAGTATGACCATGCAGGAGCGGGAGGATGTCCTGCACATCCATCCCGACTATGCCCCCGGAGGCAAGCGAAAGATCAAGGCGGGGCCAAACCGGGGCGACATAACCCCAAACGAGCTGGCAGATCTCTTGGAAGCTTGGCCCAGAATAGACCCCGGCGATATCGACTTGGGAAATATCGATCACGATGTAGACATCCTCATCATCGGGGGCGGATTGGCCGGGACGGCGGCGGCGCTTCTCGCCAACGATAATGGAGTACCCAAGGAGGGCATTCTTCTCACCAACAAGCTTCGGCACGGTGACTCGAACTCGATCATGGCGCAAGGGGGAACTCAGGCGGCGGACAGGCCGGAGGATTCGCCCATCCTTCACTACCTGGATGCCCTGGGGGGCGGTCATTTCACGAATAAGCCCGATGTCCTCAAGGCGATGGTCGAGGACGCCCCGTCCGTGATTCGCTGGCTGGGGGAGCTTGGGGCGATGTTTGACCGGGATGAACAGGGGAACTTTATCGAGCTGTGGGGGGGAGGCACATCGAGGAAGCGGATGCACTCTGCCAAGGATTATACAGGCATGGAGGAGCTCCGTGTGCTTCGGGATGAGTTTAGAAGTAGGGAGATACCGGTCCTGGAGTTCTATCCGGCCGTTGAGCTTCTCACTGATAGGGCAGGCCGAGTCACCGGTGCTATCCTGTGGAACACGGAGACAGGCCAGTATAAGGTGGTGCGGGCTAAGGCGACGATCCTCGCCACTGGAGGTTTTGGTCGGCTGCATATCCGGGGCTTTCCCACCACAAATCATTACGGCGCTACCGCCGATGGCATTGTGCTCGCATACCGAGCCGGCGCAAAGCTTAGGGATTTAGATACCGTGCAATACCACCCCACCGGGGCCGCATACCCTCAGCAGATCATTGGTCTTCTGATCACGGAGAAGCTGAGAGGGATGGGCGCACAGGTGCTCAATAAGCGCGGGGAGGCATTCGTCTATCCACTCGAGCCACGGGACATCGAGGCATCCGCGATTATTCGCGAATGCTACGAGCATGAGAATTGCATCGTGACCCCAACGCGCATGAGAGCGGTGTGGCTTGACTCTCCCCTCATCGAGGAGGTGAGCGGCAAGGGTTCCGTCGAGCGAGAGTTGCCAGCGATGGTCCGGATGTATAAGCGCTTTGGAATCGATATGAGGAAGGATCCTATCCTGGTATTTCCAACGCTCCACTACCAAAATGGCGGGGTGGAGACGGATCCCAAAGGACATACCAATATCGAGGGGCTGTTCGTCGCTGGAGAGATCTCAGGTGGGGTCCATGGCAAGAACCGACTCATAGGAAACTCTACGCTTGACTGCATGGTGTTCGGGAGAAGGGCAGGGACCTATGCCGCGCAGTATGTTAAAGAGGGCGTCGAACCGGGAGAATTAACGCTAAAACACGTGGAGGGGTATGTCGAGTTGCTGAAGGAGGCCGGGATCCCGCCGGAGAGGAAGGCTCCGATGCTCCTTCCCGATTATCGAGGAAAAACGGTGCTTGCCCGGATGATTGACGTCCTATAGATCAATGATCGCGCAGAGATAGGACAAGATGGGCGACGAGCATCTTGTCAAGTAAACTGACCTGCCCCCCGAAGAACTGGTCCTGAGGTTACCCCCAAAATATGTACCACTTGAGGCTGTGTTTATTGTGATCCTCTGAAAGTGTTTACCGACGGTTGTTCGAAAATCAGACTGCCCCAATGGCAGCTTTTGGCTGGCCCAGCACCTGCCAGAACGACAGCCAGGCGCGCAGGCCGTGTCAAGGGTGTCCGAAGGGCAAGCGAAGCGATCCCTTGACACGGGCGAGCACCGGGCTCCATCTGGGTGCACACTATGCACGACTTGGCTGCGTAGCCTGGAACCATTCCCTTTTGGGCCTGCTTGTCAGCCAGCATAAGCAGGTTCTCCATGACGACGCCTCATCACACCTTCACTTGCGTTCACCACACTTGTGCTGTACACAAGTACAGCGTAGCCACTTGCTCGACGGGGTCACTGCGTCTGGCTCGCCGCTTACCATCTTTCCTCGCTTTCGACATTTGATGACCGGTCGCCTGCCGTAGGATGGCGCTCACACCCCGGCACTGGGGGTGGCCGGAGTTGATGTTTCGTACAATGTGTGTTATCATCGCACCGACGTGGATACACAGTAAACATTGGAGCCGGCACCCAAAGCGCTTTTGGTTAGTTTGGCTTATACGCTCTACCGGGCTACAATCAAAGAAGAAATAGAGGGCGCGCTCAGGCCAAGTATTACAGGTCAACCCAGGTAGGTGTTCAATGGTTGAGAGTTACCCAGGAAAGTACTGCGATAAAACCGGGGAGGAAACAACCACTA
>Ga0180432_10004481_pt1 | contig 19140 bp, 14 predicted proteins | sample SS_ome_10_FD_132414 | JGI IMG/M metagenome (GOLD analysis project Ga0180432, IMG submission 132414) | Hypersaline lake sediment archaeal communities from the Salton Sea, California, USA - SS_1_MS_2 metaG | ecosystem: Environmental > Aquatic > Non-marine Saline and Alkaline > Hypersaline >...
CATGCCAGAAAGCTTCAGCGTTTTGCCATAAAGCGGGTGCGTGGGGTCGACGACAGTCACGAGGCCTTCGCATGCCTCAGTGACAAGAGGGGCATTGCGTTGGGCGAGGTTTGACGCACCTTCAATTGGCGGAAGTGGGGAAGTGGCTTAACGTCGTGTCGTGCGTCAAGACCCACCACACGGACCTGTTTGAGAATCAATACACCTGGCTTAGACTGCGCAGCCGTGGTAGACATCAACCCGCGCAAGACACGAAAGGCCCCGATATGCTGGACCTACCTGCTGCAGGCTGTATGCCTTCCAATTCAAGAACGTCGGCAGCTGAGCTACCTGCAGCAGTCCCCCAACGGTTGACCGGCGTTGCGGCGAGCAGGCCTATGGTGGTCAGTCACCCGCGAAGGTGCGGGTCGGCGTGGACGTTGGGCCCCAGACTTCAGACTTCAGGCCTCAGGCTTCAGACCTCAGGGGTCAGGCCTTCGCCTCTGATTCGTCGCGCCACCCCTGTAGCCTGACGCCTGAAGCCTGAAGCCTTGCAGAAGAAACGGTGCGTCAAGACGTACGCTACGCGGCGCTTGGCCGTGCTGTGGGCAAGCACGTGTTGCCCCGAGGGGGCACAAGACTGTAGCCGCGGGTGAAGCTCGCCGCGGGAGAGCGGAACCCGTGGTTGCCAGGGCCCAAGGAGACCAACAGCCCCGAACGGGGCGAAGGAAGTCGTGCGGCAACCAGCGACCGTGCGCTGAGTCGCTTGCGACCGACGACGTTCGCGGGATCAGGCAACGGGCCTTTCCTGCACCCCAGCCGGGGCTGAACGGTTTTGGGCGATTGGAACCACGGGTTCTAGCCCGCCTTCGGCGGACGCCACCCGCGGCTACGGTCCTTGGCCCCTCACGGGGCCGACAGATCGCTGCTGGCATACCTCCCATCATCGTTTGATCCGTGCCTGGGTTCCCTAGATGCGCCGCGCCGTGCGCATCGCGCGGATCGGAGCTTGCCTCGCCGTGGGCGAAGGTTTAGGATGGTCGACATGATCTGGGCGGAGGATAGGAGAACGGTCGGAGCTTATGATTGTCCAGCCGACGCGAGGGCCGAGCCTCGTAGGGCGCGTTTTGACGCACCTTCTTCTGGGCGCCGAAGTACGGTTAGCCGTGCGGAGGTGAGCCGATGACAACAGCCGAAGCGATGCCGATCGCCTTCATCGGCTTCTCGTCCATCGCCGCGCTGACCTGGTTCTTCTCGTGTCGACCCCGCCTGTTCATCCGCGTGTTTGTGCCCCGGTATGAACTCCGCGGTGCGGCTCGTGGCATATTGCGAGACCCGAACTTCGGTCGCGGCCTGCGCGTCATGGCTCTGCTGCAATTCGCTGTGGCAACGGTCTTCGGTCTGATCGGATTGTGGCTGTCGTTCGGTTAGCAAGGCGATGCACCCAAGCCTCGTAGATGGGATGAAAGCCCGTTGTCCGCGGCGTTCGGAACAAGGCACGATGAGGAATCGCCAACGAGAGCCGGGCAGGAGTGGCATGTAATAGGTGACTGTCCCATGTTGTCCATGTTGTCCATGTTGTCCCGGGATTCTCCGCTGAACGATTTGACTTTCTTCTCCCATGTGGCAGTGTGTAGGTGCATGCCAACGAAGTTCCTTCCCGCAACAGTTACGACTGAGCTTGAAGCAGCTCCGGACCAGACAGGCAGGACTCACCAGATAAGGCGTTTGAAGGAGCGGCCGATCAATCGGCCAGGTCAGAAATGCAGAGGAGGATCAGCTTGAAGAAGGACGCGGTTCGCAGATTGGTTGATGATGCTGTCGAGCGGCTCGCTCAGGACCTGGAGCAGGGCAGGAGCGAGACGCTGATTCGTTACCTGGCAGCGATGAGCAGGTTCCACAGATACTCCTACTTCAACGCCATCCTGATTGTGATGCAGCGACCTGACGCCAGTCACGTCGCAGGATAGGCGCACGTGCGTGCAAATCATCGTTGCCTTCGCACCCCAGCAACTCCTGCCAGGCGTAACGGAAACCTCATTGACGCCCGGCTCGGCGCCGTTGTCAAGGACTCGTGCCATCGGGAGGTGAATTGGTGAACGTGTCGCTGTGAGGAAGAGGGCATGCCCCACCTCACCCCACCTTCGGCAGCCCCAGTCCGAAGTCGATCTTGGATGCCTCAGCCACGAGCAAGTGCTGCTCTTGGCCTGCACCGGCGTCTATCAATACCGATCGCTCCGGCAGAGTACGGGTCTCGACGGCGAACAAGATTGTACGCCAGTGGGGGACATGACAAGTGCAAAGGAAGCGTACCTGCGTGGGTCAGACGGGCCCTTTCGCCTACCCGTTGAACGGGTTGTGCTCACAGACCGACGATGTTGAACTGCTGACAGATCTCTTGGTCAGTCTGTGGGGAGATGAAGCTCGGGCCGTTCTGCGGGCCCTGACTTGCCAGGATGTCCATCGCGCTCTTGCGAGCCTTCTCGCCAATGGCCTCCATGCCCATGCTCTCCCAGTGCTCGCGAGCGCTTCGGTCGGCCAGCATCGGCTCGATGAACTCGTCAGCCAAGTGATTCAGGGTATGTTCTTCGGTCAGGTAACTGCCGCCGGGGCCCACGTTGCGCATCGTGCCGAAGGCAAGCTTGGCGACATTGACGTCGATGCCGCGGACCGCTCGCATGGCCATGCCGATGATCTCATTGTCGACAACCAATTGCTCGTGGCTCATGGTCAGCAGCGACTCCAGCACCCCCGCGGCATGGTGGATCAAGTTCGATCCCGACAGGGCGCACTGCAGAACGGCAAAGCACTTCTCGTAGACCGCTTGGATGTCCGGGATCTTCGCCTCAGTGATGCCGGCCGAGTTATGGTTCGGGAAGCCGATATAGTGCGACAACTGTGCGATCGCGGCGTTCATCATGCCGAATTCGACACCACCGCCGACATACGTCAGGCGGCGCATGTCGGCCATGGAGGGGATGCCTCCGTAGATAACGGGCGCGCCGGGGCTAGCGAGCTGGGTGAACACGATGCCGGCCAGTTCTTCGGCGTGCAGTTGGGCCAGGGTCCCCGCCAGCGTGATGGGCGAGGTCGATCCCGCCATCGGCGCAGAAGACAACGTCACCGGGATTCGCTCTCTAACCACCTCGATGAGGGTCTGGGTTGCCAGCGAGTCAAAGCACAGGGGGCTGTTCATCCAGCTGACTACGATCGAGAAGATCGGCCTGTCTTGCAGCGTTGCACCTTCCTTCGAAAGCATCTGCCCCATTGCGATGACCTTCCGTGCACCGGCCGGGTTGTAGACAGGCCCGATCACGTGCTTCCGCGTGTTGGACAGCGCGGCGTAGAACTCATTGACGGCCAGGTGTTCGGGCTCCACATCCTGTGCCGTGCACGGCGTGACATAGAAGTGAATGTTCGGCAGGGCTTCGACGAGTCGCGCGAAGTCGGCGATATCCCTCAGCTGACTGGGGCGGACCTTCTGCGTCTCCAGGTCGACCACCTTCACCGCCGCCCCGCCGGTTCCGAAGTACGTTCGTTGCCCTTCGATCACCAGGTCACATTCTTGCGTCCCTCCGCAGAGCAGTATGCTGTGGGGCGCGCGGTGTAGGGCTTCCTCCACGAGTTCGGCCTCGATCCGAACACGGTTGGTCTCTTCGTCCACGGCGACCCCGTTTTCGGCGAAGATCGCTCTGGCCTCCGGCAGGTCGACCTTGACGCCAATCTCTTCCAACACGCGCAGTGAGGTCTGGTGGATCCTGCCGATACGATCCATGCTGATCGGCTGATACTGCCCGCCGAAGTAGTCCGTGCCTCGGATGGCGACGTCCCGACTATCCGTCATCGCTGTCACCTCAATCGTAGCGGCGCGCCACGGGAAACCGCCGGCCGCTTCCGAACGCGCGCGACGTGACCATCAACACCGGCGGCGCCTGTTTCCGCCGGTACTCCGAGCGGTCCACCTGCCGGACGATTCGAGTCACCAACTCGCGATCGAATCCGTCACCGGCAATTTGCTCGACCGTTCGTCCTTGCTCTATGTAGTTCGCAAGGATCTCATCGACGGTCGGACCACCCGCGTCGGTTGCTCGGCCTTCGCTCCCGCCGGCACTCCGGGAAGCTTCGAGCAGGCCCCGCGGGATTCTCCTCCGACTGCCGTTCAGGTGCTCACCGAGACGGCGGACGTCCTGTTTCAGCACGTCACCAAGGAGCGCCAGGGCACCGGGCATTGAGTCTGCCAATGTGTGACGCCCCAAGGCTAGATCCGTCTTGTCCACCGGCGCTAGAGCCAGACGTCCCTCGGCCTCAGCACAGACGGAGAGTACAGACCCACAAAGACGGTGTCGCATGTTCGCGATTCGAGCCGCATCGTTTCTGGCACCCGTTGCTCTTAACACCGCGTCCATCGCCTCTCCCGCCGCGTCTATGGAGATTGCTTCCGGTGTGATGCCTAGGTTGTCGGCCAGCTGACGGATGTCGGCCGACGTTTCCTGCTCTTGCTGCCCACACATCACGAGGGCCCGAACCTGCCCGGCCCCCAGCGCGTCCACCGCAAGCGTTGCCACCACTGCCGACGCGGCGTCCTCGGCCAGAAAAACCACCGCGCCCTCGAACGCACTCTTGCGGACGTAGTCCCGCAGTCCAAGCTTCAGGGCTTCGGTCAGCCGGTCCACGTCATCGGCCAGCGGTTCGCAACGCCCACGGCCCGCCTCCGTGTCCACCAGTAGCAGGTCTTCCCGGAAGCTCGCCGCACGGGCCAGCAGCTCCCCCGAGGGCAAAACGGCGCAGCTGCATCCCTCGAAGATCATCTCGTCGTTGCCGCCAACCTGATTGACGTAGAGCAAGGTCGCCTTGGAGCGCCGGGCCTGTCGTGAGGTCAGCTCCTCCCGCTGGCCGATCTTCCCGCGTTGGAAACCACTGGCGGAGATGTTGACAAGGATGTCCACGCCTTTGTCCGCTAGCAAGGCGATCGGATCGAGGCCGTACAGATCGCGCCCCAGCGCCACCTGGTCCCAGAGATCCTCGCAGATGGTCACGCCGACTCGCTGCCCGCCGAGTTCGGTACAGCCCGGGCCTTGCCCGGGACGGAAGTAGCGCGGGTCGTCATACACGCTGTAGTTTGGCAGAAGTGACTTGGTGAAGACCTCTCGGATCTGCCCATTGACCAGCAGCGCGGCGGCATCTTCCAGGTCCGGGCCGGCGCCCTCGGTCACCGGACGGGCAAACCCAACCAGCGCAGCGATGTTGTGGCAGCACATCGCAACGGACTCCAGCGCCGCGACGTTGTCGGCCACCAGATTCGGATCCTGCAGTAGATCGCGCGACGGATAGCCGATGAGCGACAGCTCGCTGAACACGACGAGCCCCGCGCCCTGTCGGGCGGCGGCGGCGATGGACTCCTTCACCTTGCCCGTATTCCCCGCAACGTCGCCGACAATCGGATTGAGTTGGGCCAGAGCAACCTTCATCGGTTCGTATCGTAGCGATTCACGCGGCGTGTGCCATCCTGAATCAGGGATCGGTCAACGAGCGCGTTCGAGAGGACCACCTCAACTGGTTTCGCGTGTCTCCTGCTGCACGGCTGAACGACCCGACCCCACAGGCCAGTAACCATCATTCCGCTTAGATCACCATTCGTCAGCCGGCAGGCGTAAGCAGGTCCAGCGGTCTCCTCAAGGGGCAGCGCTGATGGCTTCGGTCAGCGAGATCCGATCGAAGCCAGTACCCTGGAGCCCCTTTGATCCGCGGAGCTTTTGATAGAGGTATATCTTGCTCTCAGCGAGTCGCTTCTCTTTCGAGTCTTCTGGTGCCCGCTGTGCCTCAAGAATCGCACCAGCGGCGAGCCGCTGAACGCACTCCAGGATCTTCTGCTCTGCAGCGGCCGCCAACCTAGGTGACAGGTAGCGTGACGTCTGGAGCTTTCTGCTCGGGTCCGGATTCGACCGCACGAGTTGCCTCGCAATGCCCATCGCATTGGTCAGCGCGCGCACACGCCGCTCAAGTGACAGCAGTAGCTTCCTGCATTCGTGCAGGTCTCGTTCCGCGTCATCCGCTTCGACAGCAGGCAACGGACAACGCACATGGTCCTCTAGCCGCTTGACGCATCGTTTGATCCGGTCCGTCGCCACGAGGGGATGGAACTGCGCGGGCAGAATTTCAATACCCATAAGCCCAGCCCCAGCGCAGAAGTCGCACGGCTGGACACCCAGACCGATGCACCGCTCGCAGATCCTCTCCCGGTCAACACGTCCTTCCCCTTTGCAGTCTTCACATGGGACGTAGCCCTTCAGGCAGTTGTAGCAGCGGAAGCGCGCCAAGGCATCCACGAGCCGGCCGCTCTTTCTTCGCCCCAACTTGCGGACGAGAAGACGCAGGACATCTGGGTACCTGGCGAATGTGTCATTCTGGTGGGCTTGGACGAAGAGCCGTGCAGCGTCCTCCGGTTCGTTTGCTTGCAGGTGCGCGGCTAACGCACGAACAACACGTTGTGACTCCTCGTTTGGCGATCGCTTCTTTCCGCTCATCCGTGGTGATGGCTCATTGGCATCTTGGCGTGGGTTCATCCACGATCTCCTGCCTGGTGAGCTTCACACGCAGGCGGACCGCCAAGCTCACGACGACGAGCGCAACCGGTTCTGAAGATGCACTTGGTCGAGCGCGAGCGCTACTTGCCTGGATCCCAGCGCCCCACGAGCTTCTCGAAACACGGCGCGGGGAACTTCTGCTTGAACAGGCTGTAGTACCACAGCTCTTTAGGCGAGTTCAGCGCATACCCTTCGGCGGTGGTTCTCAATGCACTGTCCAGCTCGCCGAAACCGGCCCGGTCGCGGGCGATCTCGTCCATCAGATCGTCCGTGCCTGTCCCAGCCGCGAAGCGGAGCTTTGCCCTCCGGTAGATAGGCCCAGGAAGTAGGTCCTTGAACGCTTCCCTCAGGATGTACTTCTCGACCAGTCTGCCGTTTTCGTTGTCGTGTATCTTCCACCGAACCGGGATCTGCATCGCGAAGGCGATCACGTCCGTATCGATGAAGGGGGTGCGGTAGTTGATCGAGTTGCCCATCATCGCCCGGTCAAGTCGCTGAACGGCGGTGTTGTAGGCGATCTCGATGAGGCGCCCCATCATCTTCAGCCGTTCGGCCTCCGTGGGCAGTTCCTTGAGGAGATGATACCCGCCGAAGAGTTCATCACCGCCCTCACCGCTCAGGATGCAGTTGGTGAACTCACATGCCTTCTTCGAGGCAAAGAGGTTCGAGATCGCCCCGCTGACGCAGTCCTCGTCGAAGGATTCCAGCGCCCAAACGGCCCGAGGGACGGAGTCAAAGATCTGATTGGCATCGTAAAGCAGGACATGGTGTTCCATCCCAAGGTGTTCGGCCATGATCCGGGCGTTCTCAATGTCTGGTGCACCCTTCATGCCGACCGTGACCAGCGGGATGCCGGCGCCAAGCTCTCTGGCTGCAGCGGCGATGACCGAGCTGTCCAGCCCGCCGCTGAGCAGGCAGGCACCAACCGCGCCGTCTTCGAGCCTTCGAGCGACGGCCTGCGTTAAGGTTGCCCGAAGCACCTTTGCGGCGTTTTCCAACGTCTCATCCATCTGGACGGTAGGATAGCGTGGCAGGTAGCCTGCCAGGCCTGTCTCACTGGAGTACGTGGTCGCGGGCGGCAGTTCGGCCACGTCTTCGACCAACCCTACCAGGGCTTTGGCCTCGGAGGCGAAACACAGATCTCCGTTCGTCGGGGTTCCCCAGTACATCGGACGTACGCCGACGGCGTCCCGGGCCAGAAGGACCTCTTCGCCGTCGACCACAGCACAGGCAAAGACGCCTTCCAGGTGCGACGCGAAAGTTCGGCCGTGCTGCCTGTAAAGCCCTAGTGCCACCATCGCATCCGACTCGTCATTGCTGCGAACGTTGTAGATATCACCGTCAAACAAGACGGTGATGCCGTCGTCCTGAGCGAAGCCATCGCCCCGATGCGTCGACAAGGACGAAGCTCGAACGCCTCCGCAGAATCGCTCCGACTGATGTATCCTGAAGCTGTCCGGACCGCGATGCTCAATCGCCTGAAGCATGCGCTCCGCCGTCGCCGGTTCGGCCTCGGTTCCCAGAATCCCTGCTACACCTGCCATCTTGTGCTCCAGTCTCTTGACCTCTTGAACTGCTCGTCCTTCTGGTGAAAGTCTGTCGATGGTCTCTAGGCGGTCTACGTCGCCGGCTCATCCCGAAAGGACCATCTGGCCACGTTGCCAAGGACGGCCTGCGATCCCGAATAGGCGTCCGACAAGAGCTTGTGGTAGACGCACTCCTCGGGGCTTCTCAAGGCGGCGGCCGTATGCTTGGCCAGGTATTCGGGGGTCTCTCGAGATGCGAGGATGTGGTCGAAGCCCGCCCCGACGATGTCGACCGTCCCGCTGCCTTCGTCGAACTGCTCCTTGTCGCGCCAGACGATATCACTGGGCAGCAAATCCTCGCACGCCTTCCGTAGGATCCACTTCTCGATCAGCCGGCCACCCTCATCGCGGTACATCTTGAAGTGCGGCGGGACGCGTTGGGCGACGTCGATCAGCTCGGTATCGAGAAAGGGCACCCGCCCTTCGAGCGAATGAGCCATCGTCAGGCGATCCACGCGCTGCAAGTTGACGTTGTGCAAGGAGCACACGCTTCGGCGAAGCTCGCGGTGAAGATCGGCGGGATCCTTGATGCCGCGGTAGTAGGTGTAACCCGCGAAGAGTTCGTCGGCCCCTTCTCCCGTCAAGATCACCTTGACGTGCTGGGCCGCCAGCCTGGATGTGAAATAGCACGGGATTGCACTGCGGACCAAGTCCTGATCATAGCTTTCCAGATAGTAAATGATTTCCGGCAGGCTTTCCTGCACATCCCGCTCGGTGAACACGTGCTCGTGGTGGATCGTGCCCAGGTGTTCGGCGACCAGGCGAGCAGCCTGTAGGTCGCGGCTGCCTTGGACGCCAACCGAGAATGTGTGCAGCTCACTCAGGTGTCGCTTGGCGAGTGCGGCGATGATGCTGCTGTCCAACCCTCCGGATAGGAAGGCCCCGACGGGCACGTCGCTCATTAGACGCTTGATGACCGCTCGCTCAAGCGTTTCGCGGATCCGTCGTCCGTGCTTCTCGGCGGACAGCTCTTGCGGCGAGTGATTAGGGACCTCATAGAACCGCTTGAACCCCAAGCGGGAGTGGTACCACGTGCCCGGCGGGAACTCCCGAATGTCCTCTGCCAGGCCGTTGAGGGCCTTCAGTTCCGATCCGAACAGAAGATCAGGGCCTCGCCGGCCATAGTACAACGGCTTGATGCCGATCGGATCGCGCGCCAGATAAAGTGAATTGCCCTGTGTGATGGCGAAGGCGAACATACCGTCTAGATGCTCAGCGGCACGTTCGGCCACGTCCTCATAAAGATGGAGCGCCGACTCGCTGTCGTTGCCGGTCGACAGATCGTGACGCCGTTTCAGGATGCGCCTGAGCTTTGGGAAGTTGTAGATCTCACCGTTGGCGACGATGGCGGCGTCACCGCACTCGTTGTAGATGGGCTGGTCGCCCCCTTCGGGGTCCATGATCGAGAGCCTCTGGTGCCCCAGCACGCCGTGTTCGGTCAGGTGGACCCCGCATGCGTCGGGGCCCCGATGGCGAAGCGTTTCCATCATGCCGCGAACGGTTTGCTCCTCGTTTGTGCCCCACAGCCCCGCTATTCCACACATGCTCGACTGCCTTCCGTCATTTCACAGACGTGCCACACCCCTCAATTCTGCTGCTGCCCCTGCAAGCAGGCCGCCAGGTCGGAGAAGGTCTTCAATCCGAGTTTCTCAGCCAGCTTCCTGCGCACTGTCAGCGTATACGTGTTGTTGAGCCCGAAGGGCTCTAGCCAGATCAGATCCCACTTGTCCCTGCATGCCTTCTTGACCACCTCGTAGGTTTCGTTCGGACCGGAGATCACCTCGCGCCCGAGGATGTTGACCAACCCGGTGCCCGTGTACTCGGCGTAGAGATCCAGGTCGCCGGATTTGAGCGCGTTGAAGCAAATCATCGTTCCTCCCAGGTAGAGCTTCCGTTCGACGCTGATGTTCGATGAGCACTCGATGAGAATGGCCATGATCTCGCCGAGGACGTTTTGTTCGGTGAAGTCCTTGCCGCCGATGACGACTGTCCCGGCCGACCCATCCCCTGGCTTGGCATTGGGCTCGATCAGGCCGGCGGAAACGAGGAAGTCTCGCGCTACGGCCGACGCCTTCCGAGGGTTCGCTTCTCGGTCTACCTGCAGGTTGAGCCCTCGCATCCTCGCATCGTCAAGCTTGCCGGCCAGGCGATTCAGTATCTCCTCAAGCTTCGGGTGCTTGGCTAGCGTGTCGCCACGGACAAGAGGCGCGGCGTAGTACGGAGGAAAGAAGTCCCTGTCGTCGTCCAGCGTAACCAAGTCATACGCCGCGATTCGCCCGTCGGTTGCGAAGGCGCAGATCACGTCTACGGCGCCGTCAGCACAGGCCTTGTACATCAATCCGGGGTCCATCTGCTTGGGCTCGGCGGCGAACCGGAAGTCATAGGCCTTGACTAGGCCCTTGTAGCCGTCGGGACGTTCCATGAACTCGGCGGTGAATCCACCCGTCAGTTGCTTGCCATGCGGGCGACCAAGAAACGTCGTGGCCATGAGACCGACCACCAGTCCCGCAAAGAGGATCAGGACGATGACAGCCTTCGTGCCTGATGCGATGACCGCCTTGCCCTGCTGTTTGCGGTCGGCCTGTGCCCCCGGGGTCCGCCACGTCTCCAGGCGACCCAGAAGCCAATCGAACACCAACGCGAGGCCCGCGGCGGGCGCTGCACCGGCCAAGATCAGGTTGATCCTGTATGTGCTTAGGCCTCGAAAGATCAGGTCCCCCAGCCCGCCCGCACCGACCAGCGAGACGAGCGTTGCGACCCCGATCGTCCAAACGGTGGCGATACGCACGCCGGCCATGATGACGGGCAACGCGAGCGGAAGCTGCACGGAGAAGAGGATCTGCCGTTGCGTCATGCCCATCCCGGTGGCCACCTCGATCACCGTGGGGTCCACTTGGCGGATGCCCGTGTACGTGTTGCGAAGGATCGGCAAGAGCGCGTAGGCAACCAGCGCGACCAGCGCCGGGCCCGCCCCAAGCGTGGCCAGGAGCCGAGAACCCACGAACTCGTTGATCAAGTAGAAGAGCACCACCGTTAGCGCCACGAGCGCCAAAGACGGGATCGGCTGGATGATATTCACCAGGCCCATGACGGCTGTGACGAGGACCTTGTGGCGAGAACGGGCCAATACGACGCCCAGGGGAATGGCGATGACGCAGGCGATGAGCATGGCGATCAAGGTGAGCACCATATGCTCGCGCGTGCTTTGGAGCATCTCCGATCCGTACGCCGAGAAGAACCCCGCCGCGGCTATCATCCAGCACCTCCGCTGGCTATGCCGCTATCGGTCTTACCTGATGGAGCTTCCGTCTCGCTGAGGACCTCCGTGATGGTCTCAAGCAGATCCTTCTTTGCGAATTCGCCGACGTACTGCCTGTGGTCGAACACTGGCAGAGCACGCTTGCCGGTCTTCTTGAACATGTCCAACGCGTCGACCAACGATGTGCGTGGGGAAACAGACTCGGGCGTATAGGGACAAGGCTCCTGATTCGCCCGAAGGACGGCGGCGCCGATCGATCCGACCGTCTGCGTCAGCAACGAAAGCTGGAAGCGATGCTGGCCTAGGAATTGATCGACGAACTCATTCGCTGGGCTCTCGACGAGTTCCTTCGGCGCAGCCACTTGCTGGAGCCGTCCGGCGTCCAGCAACGCCACACGATCACCGATCTTGACGGCCTCGAACACGTCGTGGGTCACGAAGATGATCGTCTTGCGGATCACCGATTCGAGGTCGAGGAACTCGTTTTGGAGCTGCTCCCGCGTGATCGGATCGAGCGCCCCAAATGGCTCGTCCATCAGGACGATCGGTGGATCAGCGGCCAGGGCCCTCGCAACCCCGACGCGTTGCCGCTGCCCCCCGCTGAGCTGAGAGGGGTAGCGGTCGCGGAACTCGTCAGGTTCCAGCCCCACCATGTTTAGCAACTGGTCAATCCGATCGTCAATCCGATCCGCGGACCATTGCAGCAGCCTCGGTACGACGGCGATGTTCTCGGCCACGGTCATATGCGGAAACAGCCCGATGTGCTGGATGGCATATCCGATCCGTCGGCGCAGCGCGATCGCATCCTGCGCCATGATGTCCTCACCACCGATCAGGATCCGCCCGCTCGACGGCTCGATCAGCCGATTGACCATCTTCATCGTGGTGGTCTTGCCGCTGCCGCTCGTGCCCAACAGCACGAGGGTCTCTTGCTCGGGGATCTCCAGCGTCAGGTCGCGCACCGCCTCCGTGCCCCCGGCATACGTCTTGCATACCTGTTCGAAAGCGATCACCGCTATGCCCCAGCACCGCGCTTGTCGACCTCGAAGATGCCCACCAGGCCATGGGCGCAGCCCTGCCCGCGCTGGAGGTTGCAGATCAGGTATCGCAGCGCGTAGCCCAGTTGCGGCTCGATGATGTTCTCTCGTGGCAGTCCGTAGCCAAGCCAACCAATGCCCGCTACGACCTGCTTCATTCGCTCCATCATGTCACGCAGCGCAGCCGGGTAGGAGATCGGAGCGGCTGGAGGCTCTTGCGCATAGGCCCGCTTCTCCATATCAAAGGTCTCGATCAGATGGGCGGTGTGTTTCACGAGCGTGTTCCAGCACATCTGGAGATGCTCGAAGTACTCATTGACAAAATCGAAGCCCGTCTTCGGGACGTAGTTGACCAGAAGAGAACTCAATTCGGTCCGCAGATACGGCTCATGCAGGCTGTTGATCGCGTTCCGGATCGGCTGGGCGTGCGAGTTGTACTCCGCCGTGTCCATGTGCCGCCCGCAGAACACTGAACGATCGAACCATTCGAGCGGCTTGATCTCGACGCCGGCTTTCTCGCTTGCTCGCGTGATGATGGCCTCCGCCTCGGCACGACTCATCATCCGCAACGTCAGATGTTGAAGCTCATCGCGGCGCTCCTCTCGTTCCTCCGACCCGTAGATGTAGGAAACGACATAGTCCATGTTCCGTCGTTTCTCCGGCTTGTTGGTCCATAGGTCTTGCCATTCGTAGGAGAACCGTCCCAGCCAGTCACAGAGGACAATGCAGTAATCCTGGACGCGTTCGGCGATGTCTGCCAAGAGTCGCACGGCCGTCTCGTCCTTGTTGTGATGTGAGAACGTGCCGAACGACGAGAAGTACAGATCGTAAGGCTCGTCACCGTTGACGAGGGGCAGCCCTCGCGTGAAGTCAGCCTGCTCGAACGTCATCTTCGGGTTGTGGCCGTAGATGGACCGGGCTTGTTCCAGCAGATCCTCGTTGAGGTCGATCCCTTTATAGACGCCAAGGATGTCATCCGAGAGCAAGTCGACTTCTGTCTGCCTCAGATCAGCGTCGCGTTGCCGAACGCCGGCTAGCAGTTCGTATCCATCAGCGCTCCCGCAGCCCAGGTCCAGAATCCTCAGCCGCCGCATCAATGACTGGCTACGGTCGATCAGCCGCTGGAGGTAAGGACGGAAGAACATCCGAGTGATTTCGTCCTCCCAGTAGCGGCGGACGTTGTCGTACTTGCCTACCAGACCCGACTGCTTCGCATACAGGCCGCTCGTGACGGCTTCGGTGTATGCGGGCATTTGTTCTTGTCCGGCCGTGTTCATCTCTCGCATTCACTCCTGTCAGCCCGTCAAACACTCGTGTAGAACGCCGGGAATCCGGGCCGCGATGTCGCGTTGGATGTCGTCCGGCAAGCGCTTCCGGGGGCGCTCGAGTATCTCGCGGTGTTTCTGGTGCGCAGCATGCAACGCGCCTGCCTTGTCTTCGAGGGGATATCTCGCATAGACGGGATCGCGCGACGGAAGAGGCAGATGGTAGATGTACGTCTTGTGATCGGTTTGCATGACCTCCCGAACCGTCGCGACAAGGTCGTCTCGCCCCTTCGGATCGACGCTCGGATTGGCAAGGATTCTCTTGGCAATGCCGATGTGAACGTCGTCCATGACGGCCTGTTCGGGGCAAAACACGTTCGTGCGTTCCAGCAGGCCGAACGCATAGTGGATGTACTGCGCGCCACTGCGGGGCACCGTCAGAAGCGTCATGAGCTTCTCGGTGTTGGCCTGGATGCCGGGTACATCCGTGTCGCCCACGCCGGCCGTGGAGTAGCACGGCAGCCCGTAGAAGCGGGCCATCTGAGCGCAATCCACGTTGTAGTGCACGAACTCGGGGGCCCCATACATGTCGTTGAGGTTGTCCAGACGCGTCCGGACAGGCACGGCCCCATACAGCACCGGCGCCCCCGGCGAGACCAGTTGAGTCAGCGCCACGCCGGCCAGCAGCTCGGCGTTGATCTGCGCGACCATGCCGAACTCGTCAAACGGCCCGGTGGCCCCACCCATGGGACAACTGGAGATGACCACGGGAACCCGCCGCTTGGCGATCGCGATTAGCTTCGCAGCCGTGTCATCCACGATCTGGAATGGGCTCTTGATCACACAGGTGATGAAGGACAGCACGGGGTTGGCATCGAATGCCTTTGCCCCACCGGCGATGATCTGACCCATTGAGATGACGTCATCCAGTGCATGAAGGCTGGTCAGGCCCGCTTGAACGTGCTTGGTGATGTTGTCCAGGCTCGCGAAGAACTTGTTGACGTCCTTGTTGTCTTCCGTGACGGCATCGTCCTGGATGTTGACGCACCGGATGAAGGCATCGAGGTTCTCCAGATGCTCGCAGAGATGCGCCGCCGTGCACAGCCGCTCGATACTGCCTGGCAAACGTCTGAACGTGGGCAACGCGCCGTCAAACTGGACGTCCAGCCAGACGTTCGTCTCAGAGCCGCTGACGAATCGAGCACGCGGCTCGTGGGCGTCAAGCACCAATCGGTTGTCGGGGTCTCTCGCCCCGAGTGTGATCCGAGCTGGCGCGCTTGCCAGCGCCTCGTTCAGGACCTTCGCCGGGATCCGGATCCGGGGGCACTCGGGCGTCGATTCGACAATCGCTCCCCTTCGCCTGAAGATCTCCGCCGCCTCTGCGCTGTAGCACAACAGCCCCGGATCGTGCAGCAAGTCACGGGACACGCCGTCTATCAGCCGAACCTGATCCTCGGACAGGCGGCATTCCGGCCGGACGACGATTCCTTCGCGCTGTCTGTCGGTCACCATGTGTCTCTTGCCTTTCCGTGCGTGCCACTCGTCCGTGCCGGCGGGAGTTTGTCAACTTGGTACAGCCTGTCTCAGGTCCTCTCAACGTCTTGGACGTTCTGCGTCCTACCCAATGAACCGTGGACGATCTCGGGGAACTCGCGCAGGATCCGCTCGCTCAGTTTGGGATCTAGACAAGGCTCAGGCTCACTGGCTCGGACTGATTCGACGAATTCTCTCGCCCGGGCTAGAGCGTCGCTGTTGGGTTCCATCGCCTCCCGCTTCTCGCGATTCGCCAGCCGGGGCACAAAGAACTCCCCGCGCATATGCTCGACGGTGTGCTCCTCGCCGAGGAAGTCCCCGCCAGGGCCTTTCTCGAGAAGCATCTCGGTTCCGAGCGTTTCGTCGTTCACCTCAATGCCGCGCAGAACCCGCTGGCACATGCCCAAGATCTCGTTGTCGATGACCAGCTTCTCGTAGGAGACCGTCAGGTCGGCCTCCATGAGCCCGGCGATGTCGTGGATGTAGTTCGCGCCGGACATGGCCACCAGGAGACTCGACATGGCGCTTTCGTAAGCCGCTTGGACGTCCATTGCCTTGGCGTCGGTTGTGCCGCCCGTCGAGTAGAGAGGTATTTCGAAGTGCTGAGCCATCTGGGACACGGCTGCGTTGATCATGGCTCGTTCAATCGGCCCGCCAAGGTGGTCCATCGTCTTGAGATTCGTCACCGAGCCGACGCTGCCGCAGATCCCCGGGGCACCACGACTGACGCACTGCACGAGCGCGATTCCGGCCAGCGTCTCGGCCACATGCGTCAACACGTTTCCGGCCAGCGTGATGGGTGCGGTCGTCCCGCAGACGGGTTCGGTGGGTACCACCACGGGCAGGCCCTTCCGGGCTAGGTAGCAGGTCATTTCGCCGTAGTGGTCGTCTATCTTGAATGGGCTGATGATCAGGGTGATAAAGGACACGAACGGCCTGTCTCTTAGCGCGTCCGCGCTACCGGCGATCATCTCGGCCATCTGTACGACACGTTGACAGCCTGTCAGTGAGTAGATCCCTCCCATGACGTGCTTGGTGGTGTTGTTCAGCGCGTGGAAGAACCGATTGACGTCGATATGGTCCTCGTTCTGGATCTCATGAGGAAAGACGTTGATCGTGAAGACGTGAACGCTCTCCAGGACCTCTACCAGTTGGGCATTCAGGATCACATCGTCCGTCGTGGACGGTCTACGCTGGCCAGTGTCGGGGTCCAGCACGTAGATCGCCGTGCCGCCCGTCCCGTAGTGGACACGGTTGTCTTCCAGTACGGCGTCGTGCTGGCCATCGCGAGAGTGTAGCGTGACCGATGATGGGTTCGACGCGACAGCATCCTCGACGAGCCCGCGGGGCAGCCGTACGACCCGGGTGCCCTCATCCACAACGGCGCCTGCGTCCCTCAGCGCCTCAAACGCCGTACTCGAATACACCGCCACGCCCGACCTGGCGAGCACCTCCAATGCCGCATCGGTGATCTTCCTCCTATCTGCCTCGCTCAACGGCCGATAGAGTGAAGCGGCGAGTCCCAACTCCTCATGTCCAGCAACAGTCACAGCTACCCTTGTCCCTTCATCGCTTCCTCTGGGGGATACGTGATTGTGATCGACGGTCACCGCCCCGCCGAGCGAGAACCGCCGCGGCCCACTAGGGTTCCGCTTCGGGTTCACCTGATGGCCCCGCCGACCCATCCGACGCAGCTTCTCTCCCCCCAGCATGTGGCTTCTGCCCCAGAAAGGCCTCGGTCCTTTCCGGCGTTGCGCTAATGGGGCCAGTTGCAAGCATGGGTGTAGCCTCCAGATGCTTGGCCTCCATCATGGCCACGACGCGCTGCAGGGCAGATAGGATCTGGGTCTGCTCCCAGTCCTGAAGCTTGCTGAATTCCTCGATGAAGCTCTCCTGAAGCAGGGGCGGGGCCTGTGCGAGGATCTCCCGCGCCTCCGGTGTCAGCGAAACAACCACCTGACGCTTGTCCTCGTTGCCTCGAACGCGAGTGACTAAGCCGCGTTTCTGCAGGCGACTGATGATGCCCGTCACCGTGGCCTGGCTTAGGTGGACCGTGCGGGCCACCTCCCCCACGAGGCGTCCCCTACCGTCACCCAAGACCCTCAAGACTGTCAGTTGAGGACCTGTCAGGCCATAGCTGCCGACAAGGTCACGAGAGTGCAGGTCGATAGCCCGGATGATTCGGCGCAGCGCCATCAGTACCTGGTCGGTCGTCTCGCTGGACCTGACTGTCTGGTCGCCCGAGTCCTGACGCATGAAGGAGGCAATTATATAGTACTCAAAGTATTTTGCAAGCCCATCTGCGTTTCTGGAATCGCCCTCCTGAGCATGAGGCCATAACCCACTTATACAAAAGTGAGTATGACGCCTCATCACTTGCTGCCGCCAGTGAGTTATTTAGCGCGCTCACTAGCTGGCCAGCGATAAGGCTCGCTTTCCTTGTCAACAACACTGATCTCGGGGACCTTGAGGAACAAGCCGCGTCCAGGTCAGCCAACCAAGCTGCGGCGCGAGGATGAAGCGGCTACTGCTGCCATAGCGTCGCAGCCGCAGTCGCCCACACCTCGTACTGCCGCGATCCCCGCGGGTTGCGATCGCGAATGCTTGGTCCTTGAGACCAGCAGATTCGCGCGTGGCGCCGGGTGGGCTCGTTCGTCAAGAAGCCGCGGGATGCTGCCAGGCCTCGGAAATGTTGCCACACACCCCCAAGGGTTGTTGCCAGGCAGATCTAAGCACTTGGGAGGGAATCCGTTAAGGAACGACATCACAGCTTGGAAAGCTGGCATTCTACCACTGAATTACGCCAGCACTTTTCTGTATCGTCTTACCCCGGGTCGCATTACTCCGAACTGCCTTGCTGAAGCGGCTCTCTCCATTGGGCTTCGTAGCGCTCGGAACGTCTGCCTACGCTGTTAAATCCGCAACGACCCATGGACGAATATGGCCTCACATGACCGCAGGATTCAGACCGCAACTCATGGCGGGATTATACACCATACCAAGGGGTCGATGGCAAGTCCAATTGGGGACATCTTGAACCGACCGATGTTGCCGTGCTCCAGCCACCCCCATCACAGGCGCTCCCTCCCTCGGTTCGATAGCGTTCGGAGAATCGCATCCAGGACTTCATCGAGGCGCTTGCCCACGTCCTCGGCCAGAAATCGTAGCACGAAGTAGCCGTTCTCCTGTAGCAGCGCATCTTTGCGCCGGTCGCGGCGGTAGGCGTTGGCATCACCCAAGTGTTGCGCTCCGTCCAGCTCAATCACGACACGAGCTTCCGCGCAAAGCAAATCCACTTCCATCCGCCCTTGGCCGTCGAAAGCAATCGGCAACTCGGCATTCAGGCGGAATCGCCCGGCCGTTTCCGACAGCGTTTCCAGGCGACGGTACAGGAAGGCTTCCGTCGCGCTCCGCGCACGGTCTGGCCCTTCCGCGTCGGGTGACACCGTTCGCGCAGCATGAGCAAACAGATTCCCGAGAACCGTGTCCACGCCATCGCGAACCAGGCGTCGGACACTGGCCGCATGATCCGTTTTCCACCCGGGATCGACGGGCAGTGGAACGTCGGCAGGCCAGCCCGGCACAGCGCTAGCCGGCAGCAGAATCCTATAGCCCACGGCCTCATATCCCCGGCACCGTCGATCGAACATCCGGGCCAGCATGGGGACATTCAGGTCGGCGTAGTCATAGACGCGTACCTCGCGTTTGAGATCGTTCAGACGATGCAGTCTGCCGACGTATTGCGCGATGGTCCCACGCCACGATACTGGCAGCGTTAGCACTACAGCGCAAAGTAGGCTCAAGAAATTGGGCGGTCAAGTTCGATAACTCCTGTCAGGGGGATGGATTGGGTTTCTTGACAGGAGCGAGACATGGATGTCGCGACGATTCGGCGAG